>Ga0207661_10002252_pt1 | contig 13296 bp, 8 predicted proteins | sample KBSC713LmetaG_FD_184337 | JGI IMG/M metagenome (GOLD analysis project Ga0207661, IMG submission 184337) | Corn rhizosphere microbial communities from Kellogg Biological Station, Michigan, USA - KBS C7.1-3L metaG (SPAdes) (version 2) | ecosystem: Host-associated > Plants > Roots > Rhizosphere ... | reverse complement strand
CGGATCGAGTCCCGGCTGAGTCAGTTCAAGAATAAAAGTCACTCCGTTGGTCGTTCCCTTGTTGGTGTACGCAGCCGGTTCCAATCCGAAGGTCATGTTCGCGGCGCGCTCCGTGCCATCGAGCGGAAACACCGCGCGACTCGGCGCGTGAAAGCCGACGACATAACCGTCGTCGAGGTAGTGCGGGAAAGCGGGTGGCTCGACGAGCTCCGCTCCGATATTGGAACAAGGGAACCGTGCAAGTGCACTGATCGCGGCGGCGTTCGGATCGGCGGGCGGACGCGGCAGCCGATAAAAAGTCACGCGGAGTCGATTCGCGCGGAAAAGGCCCGGCGTCGGGCAGAGCACGCGGAAATCCTGGACGCGTTTGCCGGGCGCATTCCCGTACAGTCCGAGGAAATCGTGCACGTCCTCGAGCGCGGGGCTGATGATAATCGGCGAGCGCGCCATTGCGGGAATCAGGCGATTGCTATTCGGGTGAAGCATTTTCGGCGCGCTGAAATCGAGAAAAATTTTCGGCGGCTTGTAGAAGAATGCGCGCAGGCGCCCGAGCCAGTTAAGTTCGATTTGGAACGTGGCCAAAATAATGTCGTGCGAATCCGCGGGGAGAACGGGAACGCCAACCGTTTCTCCCCAACGAAATGTCCGGTGTTCGATCGCGACCGGCGCGGGCGGCGCAGCGCCGGCCGGATTTTTTTGAAAAAGGACCACGCTGCGGTCCGTCGCGACCGGCCGGTAAAGAAAAAGCAGCGGCGGAATCGAGCGGGAATCGTCCTGGCTCAACCAGCGCTCGTCGAGGATTTGAGGTTTGACGAGGTAGAAATCAGGCCGGCGCGCGGGATCGAGGAGGAACTGTTCGTTTAGTTTTTTTAGATATTCGGTGTAGACCGTGAAGCATCCGCCGCCGACCGGGCGCGGTTGATAGCGAAATCCATTCAGTGGAATAAAACCGTGGTCCGAGCCAAAAAAATCCACCGATCCACCGCGGATTTTTTCGTGGAGCGCGGGAAGCGAATATTTCGTGCGACTGAAATCCAGGGCAGTTTCGAGTCGCACCTTGGTCGCGGCAGGATGAAGGAGTTGAGTAATGCGCGGCGGCAAAGCGGTCCTCTGCTTTTCGAGCCAGACATGCTGGGAGCCGCAATAACATGCCGCGTAAACACCGATGATCAGGCTCGCGGCGGCGACAACCTGGTGACCCACTGGGAGAAAACCGCGGCGGGGAGCAGCGGTCGGGACGACGAGTCCGGGAATCAGCGCAGCCGGGACCGCGAAAATAAAAAAGATGAAGACGTGTCCGTCCGCCCGAACAAAGCCGTGTTTCCATTGGGTGAACACAAAGCCGGCAAAAAAGATGCAGACCAACAGGTGCGCCAGACTGCGGCGACAAATCCAGGCGGCGATAATCGACGAGATCGTCAATGAGCCGAGGACAAGGAGACCGACGCGGGTCGTGACGAACGGCTCGTCAAGCGTCATCGCGTTGTTGTATCCGGAAGCAGTTTCCTGCACGCCGCGCAAAAATGCCGGGATGTCCAGGAGGTTTTGCCCGGCGAGAAGCCAGAAAACGACGAAAGCAGTCGCGTACGAAGCGGCGATGACGATGCCGCGACGGTATCGCCGCGTAATCGTGGCCTCGAATGCGGCGAGCCCAATCGTCCCAAGCGAAAAGACGACCTGCGTACCTTTGCAGAGCGACAGTAACGCGAGCAGCGCCGCGACGAGACAAGCGCCGATCGGCCGCCTCGAACCATCCGGATAAAGAAGAAGGTAAATTCCGCCCAGCAGAATACAGAGGTCGTAAGGTGTGTCCTCGATCAGCGCAGCGGTTGCAAATACCGCGGCAAGCCACAGCCAGCGCCACAAACGGGCGGACGTATGCCGGAAAAACCAGATCACGAGCGCCGCAAATGCGGCTTTGACCACGAGCTCGAGCGCAAAGCGAGTCCAGTACAATTCGCCACCGTAAACGAACCCGTAGTTGATAAAACCATACGGCCCGCTCACCGCGACGACATCGCGTCCGAATCTAAACCCGTGAGCGGTGAAATACGCGTACGAACTGAAATTCGAGCTGTCGAGCGAGGCCTCGAGCACGCTTTCGGCGGGACGGAAAGCCAGGACCGTCAGCAGCAACCCGGCGATCGCCATGCAGCACCAGCTCAAGCGTGATTTCCACGCCGGTGCGCTGTATTCGGCGGAATCGGTCACGGGAAAAGCTGAAGTCATTCCGACAATTTGACCCCGGCTGGGCGCAACCAGTCAAACGTCAAGCAACAGGGTTGCGCTCGAGCCGTGGTCTCCGGCGATCACGGATTCGCCGGCCATCACGTGGCGCTGCTGGCTCGCGCCGCGAATGGGCCCATCTCGCAGGCCGCGAGTTCGCTCGCGCCAAACGTATTGGAGTGGCTTTACGCCGTCATATCGCGGCCTGTCGACATCGCAACGGGCTCGACGCGTTTTCGTGAATTGCGTTGAGCTTTGGTATCGCTTGGAAATTCCTCGACGGAGGAGAAACCATGAAACTGCTTAAAATCGCCGCCCTCATTGCCGGTGTCGTCGTTGTCCTTGCTGCAATCTTGATCGGCGTGGCGCTCATGCCGGCGGTTCAAACCTGGGCCGCACGCAAAGCCGTGGCCGGACAGCCAGGCGCGAAAATCGAAATCGGACGCGTCTCCGCCGGTCCCGGATCGACCGAGATCTCCGACTTGCGCGTGACGCAGGATGGCGTCGTGATTTCCGCGCGCCAGGTAACCACGAGGTATTCGCTGTGGGACTACATTGCCCATCGGCGGCTGAGCGTCGGCGAGATTACCGCGCAAGGCTTCGTGGTGGATCTACGCCATCCCACCGGCGCGACCACTACGGCGACGGCTAGCGCCCCACCGGCTGCATCGCAAACCACCCAGCCTTCGGGAGCAGCGACGAGCCCACCCGGACTGATCGAAAAAACCGCGACGAAACGTCCGGCTTTTAATGGCATGTTGGGTAACGTGCAACTTCCCGTTGACGTCCATCTCGCGAAGCTCGCCGTCGATGGGCAGGTGCTGCTGCCGAACGAGCGCGTCGTCGCCTTCGAGCTGCACGGCAGCGAAATTGCGCCGGGACAGGACCGCGGACACCTGGAGTGGAAAGTCGATTTCACCGATCCCGCAAAGACATCCGCGGTGCGAGCGGCTCGATTGACGGGCTCGCTGGCGCTTCATATCACCGCGGACCGCCATATCGACGCGATCGAGATCGAGACTGACGCTTCGGCCGAGGGACCGAAGATCCCGGCCGATCGCGTGAAACTCCAGATGAAGGCGGCCCAGCCGGTCGTGGGCGGCGACGAGCACTATAACGCGGCCATTGCATTGGTGCGCGCGGAAAAAATCGAACCCGTGCTCAACGCGCAGATCGATTATCAGGCCAACTCCCATCAACTCGCCGGCACCTGGAACATCGGCGTCCGCAGTGAACAGGCGGCGGCGTTGCTGGCAGGCTTCGGATTGCCCGAAGCCACGGTGAACGGCGCCGGAAAATTCACGCTTCAGCCCGATTCAAATACTCTAGCCACGACCGGAGAAATCACCGCGCAACTTGCCGGGCTCGAGAAAATCTCCCGTGCGCTCACGCCGCTCGGCGGGGTCGAGTTGCATGCGGCGTTCGACGCCGGGATTGCCAATCACGTGGCGCGGCTCGACCGGCTCGATCTGGCGACCGCGGCAGGCGATGGCCGAAAACTCGTCGAAATTACGACGCGTCAGAAAATCTCGTTCGACCTCGCGACCAAGCATGTCGCGCTGGAAACCCCCGGGGCGGAACTCGCGCACGTTTCCATCAAAAATTTTCCGCTCGCCTGGGCGCAATCGTTCGCCAAGCCGCTCACGATCGACAACGGCGATCTTTCGCTGGTGCTCGCCGTCGAAGCCGATGCCGACGGGAGCCACGTGCGCGTTCGCGCGCTGGAGCCGGTGGTGTTGCGCGATGTGACGGTGCACGATGGCGAGCGTAAGCTGATCGACCAACTCACGGTTTCGTTGAATCCAGCGATCGAATACGCCGACGGTGTGATTTCCGCGGATCTCGACAACATCGCCGTCTCCACGAACAGCGGCGATTCCGTCGCCGGAAAGATCTCTGCACAGATCACCCAGCTCGCGACCGCGCCGGCGATTGCATTCACGGTTCAGATCAAGGCGACGGCGGCGGGCGCACTGAAACCGTATCTTCCGATCGACATCGGTCCACTCACGTTCGTGAAAAACGTCGAGGGAAAATTCGAGGGCCAGACGCTGCAGCTCGACAAGGCATCCGTCATCGTGAGCCGATCCGACGGCGCGTTCCTGGCGTCGTTCGAAACGCTTCAGCCGGTCACCGCGAATTTTCAAACGCTCGCAATCGCCGCCGCGCAGCCGGACGCTGCCGCGCTGCGTATTCGTCTCGGCGAAGTGCCGCTTGCGTGGGCCGAAGCGTTCGTACCGAAATCGAAATTTGCCGGCACACTGGGCGGCGCGGCTCTCGATGTCTCGGTTGCATCGAAAGACGATTTCAGGCTCACAACGACGGAGCCGCTGGTTGTGCGCGGCGCCGGCGCGGCGATCGACAGCCGGGAACTCGCAAACGGTCTCGACCTCGCCGTGGATTTTTCCGCGTCGAAACACGCCGGCGCAATCACCTACGACGTACGCGATCTCGAGGTGCAGCAGGCGGCGGTTTCGCTCGTGAAACTGCATGCCACGGGCGGGTTGACTCCGGGCACGAAACTGGCGGCTTCGGCGAAAGGCGAACTCGCGATCGATCTCGCCGCATTGCTTCGGCAACCCGCGCTCGCGTCCCCAACGGCACTCGCCCGCGGCGAACTGAAGGCGTCGTTTGACGCCACGCTCGGAGATTCAGTTTCGGCCAAGGCGGCCGTCACTATCCGCAATCTGACCGCACGTCAGGGAAATCAGGCGTTGGGCGATGTCGACGTGAACGTGGACGTCGCGACGCAGCCGGACGGCAGCGGCAGCGTAAATCTGCCGCTCACACTGACTGTCGGCGGCCGCCGTTCGGATCTCACCGTGGCTGGAAGCTTCGCGAAAACCGCCTCGGGAATTTCCTTCAACGGGAAATTGAACAGCGAACAAATTATCGCCGATGATTTTCAAGGTCTGACGGCACTCGCGCCGTCGTCTTCGTCGACGCCCGCCGTCAAGGCCACCGCAACCCCGCAACCGCCTCCAACGGCCGCCGCGCCGATTCGCGACACGGCGCCGTTCTGGAAGGGAATCACCGGCCAGTTCGAGGTTGACCTGAAAAAAATTCAATACGGCCGCGATTATCCGATCACTGGTATCCATGGCACGGCGACGGTGACCGATGCGCGACTGGCATGCGACAGCCTCGTGGGCCAGTTCAAAGGCGCGCCGTTCCAGGTAACCGCGGCAGTGACGTTCGATGATCAGCGCTCGCAGCCGTACGCGCTTTCGAGCAAGGCAACGATTTCCGATTTTGATCTGGGCGAGTTCCTTCGCGCGGGGAATCCTTCGGAACCGCCGGCGGTCGAGACGAAACTTTCCGCCGACGCCACGATGACCGGCGGAGGCGTCAACGCGGCCGATCTGGGACAAAACACGTACGGACAATTCGACGTCAGAGGAACGAAAGGCGTGCTGCGCGCGCTTGCGAAAAACACCGGCATGGTCGCGGGTCTGGGCGCCAAGGCCCTCAGCTTTTTCGGAGCGGTAAAAAAATCCGACAGCCTGGTCGCGCTCGGCGAACTGACGGCGCAGTTGCAGGTAATGCCGTTCGACAGTTTTACGATGCACGTTGAACGCACCGCTGATTTCAATCTGAAGCTGACCAGTCTGGAGTTTCTTTCTCCGGCCGCGCGGCTCACTGGCACCGGTAGCATCGATTACCGGAAGAACGTGGCGTTTGGGCAACTCCCGCTGCACCTCAATGCCCAGCTCTCGGGCAAAGAACACATGGCGGTTCTGCTGGGCCGGGTGCAAATGCTGAGTGGAAAACAGGACGAGAAAGGTTATTCGCTGATGAGTTCGCCGTTTGTGATTGGAGGAACCGTGGCGAAACCGGATTCGACTCAACTCTGGAAAATTCTCGGGCAGGTCGGTCTCGGAGCATTTCTCCATTGAGTGGCTTAATGCGGACGGACGCGGATGCGCGCTGATCTTTTCTTGAAAAACGCCGGGAGCACTCTGCGTTTGCCGAAATCTCCAAGCAGCGAACGACCTGGGAATCTTCCGGCGAAACCAGAAACGAGCATTCCTGCCGCCAGCTCGAGCCGCTTGAGGCCACGATCTATTTAAGCGATTCTCGGCGTGAAACCTCCCTGCCCTGCGCGCAAGCTCGCGGACAGGATTGGTTTCACTGCGCGAGCGTCCCGTTGCTCACCAGACGTCAGCGATCGGCAGCGGCTGCGGCGGGAACGACCGGCGGCGCCCACGGGCGAACTTCCACGCTCACGCCGAAATCCTTCGCGGGATGCGAGCCGGCGATCCTCGCGGCTTCCTCAAGATCGCTGGCCTCGAGAAAAAGCAATGCCGTGATCGGCCACGCTTGAGAAGCGCCATCATGCTCGCCGGCTGGACCGGGCCGAACTACATCGGACGCGAGAATCCGTGGCTCGAGCTTGTGGCCCGCGGCATTTTGTTCGCGCGCCCAGGCGGACACTGCCTGCTGGCGGCGTTCCAAGTCGGCTTTGGAAAGGGCGCGTGGTCCCTGACGGAAGATAATAACGAAGTGCTTCATTTTGGTTTCAGGTTGGGAGTTGACGGAGGAAATCGTGGACGGAGTTTGGGCGTGAGTGGCGGCAAGAGCGACGCCGAGCATTGTGAACGCGCACGCGAAGAAACGAAGCGGGGCGATTGCCCGGGAAGCGAAGGAGAACTTTCTTTCACCCGCTCTGGTTTTGGGACCGCAATTTTCAACCAGCGAGCTCGCGGGCGCGATCGAAGCTCGAGCCGAACCGCGGCCCGAGCAAGGGGCAGCGTGATCAAAGCGAAAAACGGTGAATTGTTTTCCCATGGGCACAGGATAACGCAACGCGCGAAAGCCGACTTGTAGAAATTCGGCGTTTTGTCCGGATCACACGGTTTTCCACCTGTGTTCCCGGTGTCCATTCACGACAACTGCAGGTTCGGGTTCAGTTCACAGTCGCCGTCCCAAAATAGGATTCGGGAGCGAGACCCGTTATGCGCTTGAAATCGTGAATGAAATGCGACTGGTCGAAATATCCCGCCGCGTGCGCGATCGCGCCGAGCGTGCTGCCGGTTGTTCGGAGATGCTCGATATTTTTCAAGCGCACCAACGACGCGAATCGTTTCGGCGATGCGCCAACGACCCGCCGAAACCTCCGCTCGAGCGCGCTCTGACTGAGTCCAATATAGCGGACGAGTTGCTCGATGCGCGCCGCGGGCGGAGCACGTTCGATCCACGCCACCGCGGCGGCAACGAGCGGATCGGTCTCAGTAGTACGGATACGCGAAAGAAAAAAATCCTCGGCGAGTTGCAGCCGGCGCAAATGATTCGGCGCTTCCGCCAGTTGCTCGAGCAGCCGCGCGGATGCCGATCCGTCGCCGATGAGGTCGGCCATCGGCACGGTGGTATTGGCGAGTTCGTCCAAGGGTTGGCGAACAAATGCCGCGGCGCCCAGCGGCGTGAAGGCGGCGAGAACAATCGCGTTGTCCTGGCTGTGCGTGTGGTGGCGCAGCCGATCCCAGAGGCCGGTGACTCCACCGTGCGGCGCGACCCTGCCGTCCTCCAACCGGCACTCGCCCCGAAACGGAAACGCGGCGATCAGTCCGGTATCCGGCAGGTGCGAATCCTCGAGCGCCGCGGAAAACTCGACGATCAGAAACCGCTTCACGAATGGCCGCAGCACCGGGGACGGCGCCCGGGAAAATACCTTCATGTTTCGCTCGCCCTGCACACGTGCACTGGTGTGCAAAGGCGCCGGGCGCGCAACCGCGAAAATAACGCGGCGAAGGTCTCAGCCGGCCGCGCGGTTGTGCCTGGTCAGGATCTTCTCGATCCAGTCGAGGATCTCAGCGCGGCCCGAGCGGGTCTTCGAGGAACTGACCAGAATATTAGGCAACTCCGATCGCCATTCGCCCAATGCTTTTTTAAAATCGCCGATGTTCGCCTCGGTTTGCGAGGCCGATTGTTTGTCGGCCTTGGTGAAGATCAGCGCAAACGGCGCCGGCGTGGCTTCGAGCCAGCGGAGAAACTCGAGATCGATCGCCTGCGGCGGGTGACGCGAATCGATGAGGACAAAAACGCCGCGCAGATTGGCGCGGCCCGCGAGAAACTCGGCGACGGCCTCGTTGAACTCGAGCCGACGTTGCTTGCCAACCTCGGCGTACCCGTAACCGGGCAAATCAACGAGGCACCAGGCGCCGTTGACGACGAAGAAATTGATGAGCTTCGTCTTGCCCGGAGCATCGGAAACTTTGGCGAGATCGCGCCGTTCGGTGAGCAGGTTGACGAGAGAGGACTTGCCGACATTCGAGCGTCCGATGAAGGCGAACTCAGGCAGCGCCCAGTCGGGGCACGAGCGTAGTTCCGGAGCACTGGTCTCGAACGCGGCGGATTTGATTTTCAATGGGGCGATGGACAGACCGAACCGATGACGAGGAGAAAAAAGACCGCGGTTGATCAACGTCGATGCCGACGAACCCGGGTCAAATCCGGGCGACGCAACTTTCCACGCGTTCACTGCGCGAACGACGTACGGCGGTGCGGCAGAGGGATTCACCGCGCTTGAAGTCGCGACAAACCTGAGGGCGGCGTTCGTAGATGGTGCAGAGCCGGGTGACCGGATCGAGAGCGACACATGCACCGTTGCCGCGCTGGTCCATGCAACGGATGCCGGCGTGTTCGACGACCAATTCCTCGGGCACGTGATCGTCGACAAGCGGCGCAAGCTCGGCGACAAGATGGCAGCAAATGCCGCAACCGGAGCAGGCGGGAAGGTCGTCGAGCGCGTTGTTCATCGGTGCCTGGGCGATCATGCACAGATGCCGGAAGGCTGCGACCTATTGTTTCTCTCACTCCTTGGTCGCGCGGAATCACTCCTCGGCTAAGCGTCGCTCTCTGATCGAACCTCGTTCGCCGCGCAGGCCAGATAAAGCGTTTTTAGGAGCAGCGAGAGCGAATAGGGTTTCTGCAGATAGTGAAAATTGATCCCGCACGCGAGCTCGCCAATACCGTCACCACTCGTGAACACAATGGGGAGCGCGGGCCGTGTTTCCCGCAGCCGGCACGCGAGAACGGGTCCATCCATGTCGCCGCCGAGATTCACATCGGTCATAACAATATCGATGCGCTCGTGATTTGACTCCCACTCCTCCAACGCCTCGCGTCCTGAACCGGTCGTCAACACTTTGTATCCGATCGACTGCAGAATTTCCGCCGTCATCTCCCGCAGTTGCTCGTTGTCGTCCACAATCAATATCACCGGCATCTCGGTCGACCCGATCCTTCTGCCCGGTGCAGGTAACTCGACGGTTAAGGCGTGCATATCGGCGAGTCGTCCACGAGGCAACCCGTACATTCCCCTTCGGACGGCGCCGCCAACTTGTAAGGACAATTGCAAAATTGCGCAGCAATCAGCAAAAAATGCTGCATGTCCGCGCACGACGCACAGCATCGGCGTTCGCGCTCCGCGCGGCAACGCTTGGGTTGACGGAGCGGCTTCTTGAAGTTCACTTCGGAGCGCAGCCAATCCAGCCTCGCATGCTCGCCCGGACCTTCCTCATTCGTTGCGCGGTGGTTTGTGGATTGATCATCGCGGCGGGATCGGTTCGCGCCGACGGCGGCAACGCCGCGCCAGCTTCGAGCGCAGATCCGCTCGAGCCGTTGCAATGGCACGGGTGGCGAAAAGACGGCACGATCATAACGGCGGCCGAGTTGAGAGATATGACGGCGTCGCGCGGACTCCGGGCGATCTTGTTCAAAAAGCGCATCCCCGACCCCGACCTGAGCGAAGCCAATCTGGGCGGCGCGGACCTGAAACGAGCGTCTCTGCAAAGAGCCAATTTGAGGAAGACCATCCTCGGGCCGGCCGATCTCACCGAAGCGACGCTGACGAACGCCGATTTGAGGGAAGCCGATCTCGAGGGCACGAATCTGACCGGCGCCGATTTGAGTCACGCCAAGTTGGGCGGAGCGAATCTTTACGAGGCAAAAATGGCCGGGGCGATCATGATCGAGACCGACGTGAGCGACGTGAATTTCGACCTGCAGCCCGGGACGCTGCCGAGTATTCAATATGCGGCTACAGCCACCGGCCTGGAGAAAATGCGCTACGAACATTCCCCGACGTCGCTGATTGAGCTGCGGGAGGCGTTCCGGGCGGCAGGACTGCGCGAACAGGCCAACGCGGTTCACTTCTCCATCATGCATTCGCGGAGGAAAAAGGCCGGATTTTTCGAAAAAATTCTCCTGCTCGCGGTCGAGATTCCCTGCGCGTACGGCATGCGACCGGGCCGTCCGCTGCTAATTTTGGTTTCGGCGATCCTCGCGTTTTGGATTCCATATATTTTTGCCCTCAACCAAAATGGCGTGGGCGGAATCTGGATTACGTGGCCGGACGGTCGCACGCCGAAAGACGAATCGTCCGAGAAAGAGGCCCGCTTGTCGCCGCGCGGTTTTCTTCGACGCATCGGCGTCGCGCTTTATTTCAGCGTCGTGTCGGCGTTCAACATTGGCTGGGAGGAGATCAACATCGGCAATTGGATCGCTCAGTTGCAGCCGAAGGAGTTTGCGTTGAAAGCAACCGGCTGGGTGCGCGTGATCGCAGGCGCGCAATCGCTGCTCGGCGTTTACCTGGTCGCTCTCTCCATCCTGTCGTATTTCGGGCACCTCTTTGAATAATCGAGCGCCATCGCGTCGACCGCAATGGCTCCGATCTTTTCGCGTCGGAGCGCGATGAAAAGTTCGCCGGGCAAAGTCCCGTCTGTGTTTTTCCTTCCGAACTCGATTCGACAAGTTTTGACGGACCGCGATCGCCGGCCTAGCAAGCTGCGCGGATGACGATGCCAGCACGCAGTCTCGAGCCGGTGAACGCCGCGAACGTTTGCGTGCGTGATTTGGTCAAGCGTTATGGTTCGGTCGAGGCTGTGCGCGAGGTGACTTTCGAGGTGGCGGCCGGCGAAATATTTGGGCTGCTCGGACCCAATGGCGCGGGAAAAACCACCACGCTCGAATGCGTTCTCGGGCTGCGCCGGCCCGATTCCGGCGCGATCGAGATCGGCGGAGTCGACGCGATCGCCTCTCCTGCATCCGCCAGGCAATTCGTCGGCGCCCAACTTCAATCGGCGACGTTGCAGGATAAAATCACCGCACGACAGGCGCTGAAACTGTTCGCGTCGTTTTATGCTGAACCGGCATCGATCGGCGAGTTGATCGAACGTTTCGCGCTGGCGGAAAAAGCCGACGCGGCTTTCGCCTCGCTTTCGGGCGGACAAAAACAACGGGTGTTCCTCGCGCTCGCATTCGTGAACAATCCGCGGCTGGTGGTTCTCGATGAACCCACCGCTGGTCTCGATCCGCAGTCACGCCGCGAACTCCATCGCGTCATCACTGGCATGCGCGCCGCCGGCCGGATGGTTTTGCTGAGCACACACGATCTCAACGAAGCGCATCGGCTCTGCGATCGCATCGGCATTATCGATCACGGCCGGATTGTGGCAATCGCGAGACCCGACGAACTGATCGCGCGCGCTCGCGCAACGCCGCGCGTGACAATCCGGACGGCGAAGCCGCTCGATTCCGCCGGCATCGCAACCCTCGATGGCGTGCTGAGCAGCGAATCGCGGGCTCCATCCGAATACGTCGTCACCACGCGCGATCCGAGTCGCACGATCACGGCGCTGATGAAACAACTCGAGTCGGCGGACAACCGGCTCCTCGATCTGCAGATTCGCCGGCCGTCGTTGGAGGATGTGTTTATCGAGCTGACCGGACGTGCCTGGTCCGAGTCGATCGATGAAGCTCCGGACCGGCCGATCCCGCGCGCATGAAGCGATCACGCATGCTGCGCGGCCTCACGCGACACTTTCTCCTCACGCTGCAACTCAACTTTCGCAGCGCCCAGGCGATCGTGTACGGCTACCTCGTGCCGATTTTTTTTCTGCTGGCATTCGGCAGCATATTTCGCGGCGACTCGCCGCTGTTGCTGCACGAAATGGGGCAGCTTCTGACCATCAGCATTCTCGGTGGCGCGTGCTTCGGGCTGCCCACCGGTCTGGTCGCCGAACGCGAACGCGGCGTCTGGCGACGCTATCGATTGCTGCCGGTTCCGACCGGCAGCCTCCTCGCCAGCACGCTGCTGGTCCGGCTCATTATCGTGGCGTCGGCTGCGCTGCTGCAAATCGCACTCGCGCGCATCACGTACGGGACGCCGCTGCCGCTGAATCCGGCGCAGGCATTCGTGGCTTTTCTTTTTGTGGCGTTCGCGTTTCTCGGTTTGGGACTGCTGGTCGCGGCGCTGGCCGACGACGTGCCGGCAGTGCAGGCGTTGGGCCAATGTCTTTTTCTTCCGATGATCATGATCGGCGGCGTCGGCGTGCCGCTGGTGGTGCTGCCTGCGTGGGCGCAAAAAGTCGCCGGCTTCATGCCCGGCCGCTACGCGGTCGAAATTTTGCAACGCAGTTTCAGCGATCCGCAGGGTTTAAGCGGCACGGGCTTCGCGCTCCTTGCCCTGGCGATCATCGGGGCGGCTGCGGGATTCGTCGGCTTGAAACTTTTCCGCTGGGATGCCGGCCGTCACGTCAGCCGGGGCGCGCGGCTTTGGGTGGGCATCGCTCTCGGGGCATGGATTGCGGTCGGTATCGCCGCGGCCATTACGGGGCGGCTCGAACCCGTTGCATCGGCCGACACGGCTTATGCAGCGATCACCGCGGCGGAGATCGATCAGATCACGTACGACGATCTGCCGGGCGACAACGAACTCGCCACGCGGCTCGCGCCTCCATTCGAAAAGGCGCCGGGCGCGGCCGAGCCGATGAGCGGATTCATTGCGAAACTCGAAACGTGGCCACCGGGACGCGTGACGGATCAGGTGCAAATGGCGCGAAATCTTCTGAGCGTCGCTGCCATCGCCGACATTACCGCGGATTTGAAGGAAGCCGAAATCGCCCGCGCCATCTTCGATCAGCTAAAAACCCGCGCCACGCCGGACCAACTCCAACGCATCCTCGCGTGGATCATCCTGCACCCGGACGAGGGCGACGTGATCAGGAAGGCGCCCGAACTCGGTTTGCGACGGCATCCGCCCGAGGCGTTGATCCGCGAGCGAAGCGTGCT
>Ga0207661_10002247_pt1 | contig 13322 bp, 9 predicted proteins | sample KBSC713LmetaG_FD_184337 | JGI IMG/M metagenome (GOLD analysis project Ga0207661, IMG submission 184337) | Corn rhizosphere microbial communities from Kellogg Biological Station, Michigan, USA - KBS C7.1-3L metaG (SPAdes) (version 2) | ecosystem: Host-associated > Plants > Roots > Rhizosphere ... | reverse complement strand
GAGCCGGATGTTGTCGCCGATGGTTCCCCGGACGATCGCCGGCCGCTGGGGGACCCAGGCGAGCTGCTCGCGCCAGCTCTCCGCGCGACAGCCGGCGAGATCCACGCCGCCGACCGTAATCCTCCCGTCCTGCGGGTCGGCCAGCCGCAGCAAGAGGTCGGCGACGGTGCTCTTCCCCACGCCGCTCGCGCCGACGAGCGCCACCACTTCTCCCGGCCGCAGCTCGAGCTCGAATCCGTCGAGCACCGGCCGGGAGCGCCCCGGGTAGCGGAACGAGACGCGCTCGAACCGCACGACCTCGACCGCCGGGTCGGGAGCCGCGAACGTCCCCTCGTCGCGCACCGCGGGCGGCGCCTCCACCAGCCCGAGAATCCGGTCGGCGACCGCGAGCCCGTCTGCGCTCGCGTGGTACTCGGCCCCCAGCCGCCGGAGCGGCAGGTACAGCTCGGGGGCGAGCACGAGGACGGTGAGGCCGGCCTGCAGGCCGAGCCCGCCGCCCACGAGGCGGACGCCGACCGTCACCGCGACCAGGGCGACGCCGAGGGTCGCGGCCAGCTCGAGGACGGAGCCGGACAGGAACGCGACCCGGAGCGTCCCCATCGTCGCCTGCCGGTAGCGCTCGCCCACCTCCTCGAGCCTCGCGGCCTCGCTCCGGGCCCGGTTGAACGCCCGCAGCGTGGGCAGCCCGCGCACCGCGTCGAGGAAGTGCGTCGACAGGAGCCGCAGGGCGAGCCACCGCTCCCGGGTTCGCTCCTCCGTGTAGCGCCCGATCAGCCACATGAACACCGGGACGAGCGGCAGCGTGGCGAGCATCAGCAGCGCCGAGCGAAAGTCGATCGCGGCCACGAACGCGACGACGGCGAAGGGAACGACGCAGGCGAGCACCAGCTGCGGCAGGTACCTGGCGAAGTAGGCCTCGAGGCCGTCGACCCCCTGGACCGCAGCCGCGACGATCTCCCCTTCCTCGGTGCCGTCCGCCGACCTCGGCTGGCCGCGGAGGCGCCGCTCGACGAGGTCGAGCCGAAGCTCGGAGAGCACCGCCTGGGCGGCACGGCGGCCGGCGACCTCGAACGACCAGGCGAGCGCGCCGCGGGCGGCGAACGCGACCGCGAGGAGGAGCACGTCGGTCCACAGCGTCGACGGGGGCGAGCCGTGGAAGGCTCCGGCCACGATCCTCCCCAGCAGGAACGCCTGCAGCAGCACGACGAGCGCGGTGGCCACGCCCGCAACCACGTCCAGGGCCAGCAGTCGCCGCGCGGCACTCGCGCGTGCGAGCAGCCGGGAGTCGAGGGCGCGCACGACCCGGCCTAGGCCGCGGGCTCGACGCCCGGCGGATCCGGCGTCGGCAGCCCCGGCTCGGGCTCGTCGCCGCCGAGCCGTTGCCGGAACACGTGATAGGTCCAGCCCTGGTAGATGAGGATCACCGGGAGCACGATCGCGGCGACGATCGAGATCACCTTCAGCGTGTAGTGCGCGGATGCCGCACCGGAGACGGTGAGGCTGTTCGCGAAGTCGGGGCTCGAGACCATCACGCGCGGGTACAGGCTCGTGAACAGGGTCGTTACGAGCAGGACGGCCGCCAGCGCCGTGGCGGTGAAGGCGAGCCCGCTCCGTCTCCGCTGGATGAACACCACCGCGAGGACGAGGGCGCCGGCGCCCAGCGCGGCCGGCAGGACCGGCGGGAAGACATCCTTGTCGTTCCGGTCGACGGCGACCGCCACCGTCCACGCGAGGAAGCCGCTTCCGACCAGCAAGGCCGCGACCGACAGGCCCCGCGCCGCGCGGGCGGCACGATCGCAGAGCTCGCCGTGCGTCCTGATCGTCAGATACGTGGCTCCGTGGAAGGCGAACACCAGCACGACCGCGACACCGGCCAGCACCGAATAGCCGGTGAACAGATCGGCGAAGGTGCCGACGAATTCGCCCTTCGAGTCGAGCGGGGTCCCGTGGAGCAAGCTGGCGAGCGCGATGCCCCAGATCAGCGACGCGCCGACGCTACCGACCGCGTTCGCCCACATCCAGACCCGCCGCCAAGCCGGGCTCTCGCTCTTCTCTCGCCACTCGAACGAGAGCACGCGGACGATCAGCAACGCGAGGATCAGCAGCAGGGCGATGTAGAAGCCCGAGAACATCGTCGCGTACCAGTCCGGGAACGCGGCGAAGGTCGCACCGCCCGCGATCACGAGCCACACCTCGTTGCCGTCCCAGACCGGTCCGATCGTCTCGAACATCGTCGAGCGCTGTCGCTCGTTCCGTGGCAGGAACGGCAGCAGCATGCCCACACCGAAGTCGAAGCCTTCGAGCAGGAAGTAGCCGCCCCAGAGGACGGCGATCAGGACGAACCAGAGGATCTGGAGATCCATCCCGTCTCCGCTCCTACGCCGCCGGCTCCGGGGCCGCTGACGGTGCCGGTGCCTCGGGAGCAGCCTCCAGCTCGCGCCTACCGAACCTACGCATCAGCCAGACGTCGAGGACGAAGAGCAGCAGGTAGAGAGCCAGGAATACCGTCAGGCTGATCGCAAGCCAGGTCGTGCTGACGCTGGGCGAGTTGGCATCGGAGGTCTTGAGCAGCCCCTGGACGATCCACGGCTGGCGGCCCATCTCGGTCAGGATCCAACCCGCGGTCGCCGCGATGTATGGAAACGAGATCGCGACGATCGCCGTCCGGTGGAACCAGCGCGACCGCTCCAGCTTCTGTCTCCAGTAGAGCCAGGCGCCGACGGCGGCGACGAGGAGCATCAGCATCCCCATGTAGGCCATCACCCGCATCGACCAGTAGATCGTGCGCACGTCCGGCATGTAGTTGCCGCGACCGTACTGGCGTTGCTCCTGCGCCTGCAGCTGGTTGAGGCCTTGCACCTGGCCGTTGAACGAGCCGGTGGCCATGTACGACAGGAGCCTCGGAACTGTGATCGAAAAGCTCGGTGTCGGATCACTTGCAGTGAAACCGCCGATCTGGAAGAGCGAGAAACCGCATGGCTGGCAGGTGTCCCACTGTGCCTCGGAGGCGGCGATCTTCATGCTCTGCGCACTCGTCACCGCCGCGCCGAAGCGGTTGCCGACGACGAGCTGGAGGAACGTGACCGGCACCGCCACGATCAGCGCCAGCTTCGCGGCCTTGAGGAAGAGATCGACATCCTGGCGGCGCAGGAACTGCCAGCAGCAGATCCCGAGCATCACGATCGACCCGAAGATCAGGCCGGCGAGCATCGTGTGCACGTACGCGCGGAGCGCGAAACCGTTGGACATGAGCGCCCAGACGCTGGTCAGCTGCGCCTCCCCGTTGACGAGCTTGTAGCCGACGGGGTGCTGCATCCACGAGTTCGCGACGAGAATGAAATACCCCGACATCCACGTCCCGACCACGGCCACCCAGAGCGTGGCGAGATGCAGGCGCGGCGATAACCGGTCCCAGCCGAAGATCCACAGGCCGAGGAAGGTCGCCTCCAGTGCGAACGCCGCCAGCCCCTCGACCGCGAGCGGCGCGCCGAAGACGTTGCCGACGAACCGCGAGTAGACCGACCAGTTCATCCCGAACTCGAACTCCTGGACGAGGCCGGTGGCGACGCCGATCGCGAAGTTGATCAGGAACAGCGTCCCGAAGAACTTGGTCAGCCGCAGCCACTGCTCGTTCCGCGTCCGGTACCAGGCCGTCTGCATCACGGCGACGAGTGGCCCCAGCCCGAGGGTCAGCGGGACGAACAGGAAGTGGTAGATCGACGTCGTCGCGAACTGCGCGCGGGCCAGGTTGACCGTCGTATCGGCGAGGACGCCCATTCCCTACGCCGAGACCCGAGCCTCCGTCGTAGCTCCGAGCCGTTCGAGCAGGTGGTCGCCGACCCTCAGCGCGTTGGCCATCGCCGTCAGGGCGGGGTTGACCGCGCCGATGCTCGGGAAGAAGCTCGTGTCGACCACGTAGAGGTTGTCGACCTCGTGCGCGCGGCAGTCGGTGTCCAGCACGGAGGTGCCCGGATCGGCCCCGAACTTGCACGTCCCGGCCTGATGCGCGCAGCCGGCGACCGGGATGTCGTTCTTCATGTAGGCGAACCGGTGGATGAGGTGGTCGGGGTTCATGTCCAGCTTCCCGAGCAGCGACTTAACCTTCCCGTAGAGCCGCTTCTTCGCCTCGATGTTGGTCTCCGTGTAGCTCAGGACGATGTTCCCGTCGCCGTTCACCGCCACCCGGTTGTCGGGCCGAGGCAGGTCCTCGGTCGAGAGCCAGAAGTCGATCGCGTGCTTGGCCACGCGCTCGAGCGTCCACTCGGGCGCGAGCTTCGTCTCGCCCGGTCTCTCGCCGCGGAACATCGCCGCCTGCGACTTGCCGACCATCTGGACGTTCCCGAGCGGGTGCTCGAAGTCGTCGGCGCCGAAGTAGAAGTCGTTGAGCCCGAGCGTCTTCTGGTAGGTGGTCGGGTTCTCGTCGCGTGAGAGCGCCAGCACGGCGGTCGAGTCGTGGAACATGTAGTTGCGACCGACCTGGTCCGAGCCGTTGGCGAGGCCGTTCGGGTGCTTGTCGTTCGCCGAGAGGAGCAGGATCTTCGCCGAGTTCGCCGCGCCGGCCGCGACGACGACCACGTCGGCCGAATAGCGCTCCTCTGCGCCGTCGTGGTCGGCGACCACCTCGGTGACGGCGGTACCCGCCTCGTTGGTGTCGAGCCTCGTCACCTTCCTGTTCGTCAGCAGCGTGACGTTGGGGTGCTCGAGCGCGGGCCGCACTCCGAGCACCTCCGCATCGGACTTCGCGTGCACGAGGCAGGGGAAACCGTCGCACTGGCTGCAGCGGATGCACGTCGAGAAGGGCGGGTTGGACTCGTCGAGCATGATCCCGCAGGGCGCGTGGAACGGCCGGTGACCCGTGGCCTCGAGCTGGTCAGAGAGCAGCTGGATGCGCGGCTCGTGCGACACCGGAGGATGGGGATACGGCCCGCTCGCCGGCGGCTCGGTCGGATCCTCGCCCCGCGCGCCGTGCACCTGGTACAGGTTCTCCGCGAGCGTGTAGTACGGCTCGAAGTCGTCGTACGAGACCGGCCACGCGGGCGAGATGCCGTCGTGGTGGCGGAGCTCGCCGAAGTCCTCCTTCCGCAGCCGGTACAGCGCCGCGCCGTAGAGCTTCGTCGCGCCGCCGACGAAGTAGTGCACGCCGGGCTGGAACACCTTCCCCCCGCTGTCGTACCAGGTGTCGGGTGAGACGTAGCGGTTGTCGACGAACACCGACTGGGTGGACCAGTTCTCGGGCTCGCGTCTGAGCCAGTCGCCCCGCTCGAGCAGCAGGATCCGCTTCCCGGAGGGAGCGAGGTGCCGGGCGAGCGTCCCTCCGCCCGCGCCGGTTCCGATGATGATCACGTCGTAGGCGTCCATTGGCTCCTCCTCAGGGGTCCGTCATCGCTCCCCTCTAGTACTGGGCCATCATCTCGGGCACGATGATTCGCGCCGCGGCCTCCATCAGCGCCAGGTGGGAGAAGGCCTGCGGGAAGTTCCCCAGGTGCCGGCCGGTGTCCGCATCGAACTCCTCGGCGTAGAGGCCGAGCGGCGACGCGATCCGCAGCAGCTTCTCCATCAGGTCGCGCGCCTGCTGCAGCTCGCCGACGATTGCGAGCGCCGAGACGAGCCAGAACGAGCAGATCAGGAACGTGCCCTCCTTGCCGGAGAGGCCGTCGTCGGTCTCGTCGGTGCGGTAGCGGAGCACGAACCCGTTCTCGGTCAGCTCCTTGGCGATCGCGTCCACGGTCGCCCGGAGGCGCTCGTCGTCGCCGGGGAGGAAGCCGAAGATCGCCGCCAGGAGCACCGATGCGTCGAGCGAGTCGGTCTCGTAGTGCTGGCGCAGGACTCCCCGCTCGGAGACGCCGTGCTCGAGGATGTCCGCGCGGATCTCCTCGGCGGTCGCACGCCACGTCGCCGCCTGCTCGGGATCGCCGCGGATCTCGGCAAGCTGCGCGGCACGGTCGAGCGCCACCCACCCCATCAGCTTCGAGGAGACGTAGTGCTGCGGCGCGCCCCGGGCCTCCCAGATTCCCTGGTCCGGCTCGCGCCAGACCTTCGTCGCGCACTCGGCCTGCGACTGGACGATCGGCCAGAGCCGCCGGGGGAGGCGTTCGCTGTGGCGCGTGTGGAGCAGGATCGAATCGAGCACAGCGCCGAAGACGTCGTTCTGACGCTGGTCGTAGGCCCCGTTCCCGATCCGCACCGGGCGCGCGCCCGCGTAGCCGGTGAGGTGGTCGAGTGTCGACTCGGTGAGATCACGCCTGCCGTCGATCCCGTACATGATCTGCAGCGACCCGTCCGCCGTCGGCTCGATGTCGGCGACGAACTCCATGAACTCGTCGGCCTCCCAGTCGAGGTTGAGCCAGTGGAGCGCCTGGAGCGTGAAGGTCGTGTCGCGCATCCACGTGTAGCGGTAGTCCCAGTTGCGCTCCCCGCCGGGGGTCTCGGGCAGCGACGTCGTCAGCGCCGCCACGGTCGCGCCGGTGGGCATGTACGTCAGCCCCTTGATCGCGAGCGCCGAGCGTTGGATCGGCTCGCGGAAACGGTGGTCGGGGATCCGGGCGCGACCCAGCCAGCCGCGCCAGTAGCGGGCCGTGGCAGCGATCCTCGCGTCGGCTTCCTCCACGTCATCCGGAGCTTCGAGCTCCTCTGCCCAGGAGAGGACGCAGTACGCGCGGTCGCCGGCGGTGAGCGTGTGGCGCGCCCGCACGTGGTTGCCCTCGATGCCGAGAGCGAGGTTCGAGACCAGGCGGAGCGTCAGGCCCTCCGCGCTCGCGTCGGCCACGTTCCGGTTCCCGTCGACGAGCGTCCACTCGCCCGGCGTGCGGCCGTAGTCGAAGACCGGCTCGCATACGAGCTCGACCTCGACGGAGCCTTCGGGGCACTCGACCGTGCGCACCAGCATGTGGTCGCCGTCGTCGTCGGCGGGCGGCCGCGTGTGGGGCGTGACCTCGTCCTCGCGGCCGCGGGGGCCCATTGTCAGCGCGTCGCGGACCACGATCCACCCTCCGGGCGTCTTCCAGGTCGTCACCAGCACGTTCGTGCCGGTCTCGTACGCGCGGGAAGAGGGGTGGTTGATCCCGAACGGCGCCAGCCGGAAGTAGCCGGCCTCGCGGTCGAGCAGGCTGCCGAAGACGCTCGGCGAGTCGAATGCCGGCACGCAGAGCCAGTCGACGGCGCCGTCGGCGGCGACCAGCGCCCCGGTGTGGCAGTTCGACAGGAACGCGTAGTCGGCGATCGGCGGGAACGGCGACGGCGCCGCAGCGCTCTGTGCGGCCGGCACCGCGCCGGTAGCGGGCTCGCTCATTCGGCGATCCACGGTCCGTGCCAGCGTCCGTGGCCGGCGACCAGTGCCTCCGACTCCTCGGGGCCCCAGGAGCCGGGCGCGTAGCCGCGGACCGGCGGCGGCGAGTCCAGCAGCGGCTGGAATATCCGCCACGCCTCCTCCACGGCGTCCTGCCGCGTGAAGCGCATCGGGTTGCCGACGAGCGCTGCGTGCAGGAGCACCTCGTAGGGGGTCGGGCCCTCGCCGCCCTGCTCGGCGAACTCGACGTCGAGATCGACCCGCGCCGGGCCGCCCACGTCGGCCCGGTGCGCATCGACGATCAGCCTGATGCCGGTGCTCGGATCGAGCTTGACGACGAGCTGGTTCGCCTCGGGCATCCGCGACTCCGGGAACACCTTGAGCCGAGGGGGATGCTTGAAGACGAGCCGAACCTCGGTCTGCGTGACGGGTAGACGCTTGCCGGCGCGGATGAAGAACGGCACTCCGGCCCAGCGCCAGTTCTCGATGTCCAGGCGGAGGGCGACATAGGTCTCGGTGGTCGAATCAGGCGCGACACCCTCGATCTCGCGGTAGCCGTCGTACTGCCCGCGGACGTAGTTCGCCGGGTCGGCGGCCTCGACGGCACGAAAGGCCGAGACGAGCGAGTCCTTGAGCGTCTTCGGGTCGACTCCGCCGGGCGGCTCCATCGCCGTCGCCCCGACCACCTGCATCAGGTGGTTGACGACGACGTCGCGAAGCGCGCCGACGGGGTCGTAGAAGTGCCCGCGATCCTCGACTCCGAAGTCCTCGGCCATCGTGATCTGGACCGACTCGACGTAGTTCCTGTTCCAGATCGGCTCGAGCAGCGAGTTCGCGAAGCGGAGATACAGGATCTCCTCGGTCCCCATCTTCCCGAGGTAGTGGTCGATCCGGTAGAGCTGCGACTCGTCGATGTACTGGTGAAGCTCGTCGGCGAGCTCGCGTGCCGACTCGAGGTCGTGGCCGAAGGGCTTCTCCACCACGACCCTGGCGTCCTTCGTCAGCGCGGCCCCCGCGAGCCCCTCGACCACGCGGCCGAAGAGGAACGGCGGGATCTCCAGGTAGAAGACCGGCTGCTGGGCGTCGGGGATCGCCGCCGCCACGCGCTCGTACGTGGCGGGTTCCGAGAAGTCGCCTGCGACGTACGAGAAACGGTCGGCAAGCCGCTTGAAGACATCCTCGTCGAGCGATTCGCCGGTGCCGACGATCGACTCCCGCGCCCGCTCCACGAGCTGCTCCACGGTCCAGTCGTCGACCGCCACGCCGACGATCGGGCAGTCGAGCAGGCCGCGCCGCTCGAGCCGGTAAAGCGACCGGAACGTCATCACCTTCGCCAGGTCGCCGGTGATCCCGAAGATGACGAAGACGTCCGCCGGCCGCTGTCCGCCGGCCGCTGACGAGCGTCGCTCAGCAGAAACCGCGGCTCGTGTTCTCATACGGCACTCCTCCCGGGAAGCGTTGTCCACGGGCGCCGCGCCTGCGACACGCCCGACCTGGGTGGCCGGAGATTACTAGTGCAGCCGCCTGCGTCAAGTGATCAGGGCGGCCCGCGGTGGAGGCCCGGCTCCGTCCCGCAGGCTCACCGTCTCCTCCCTCTCCCGCACGGATATGTAAACCTCGGCGTCACGATGGGGACTGATCGCACAGCCGGCGCCACGCGGCGGCGCGTGGTGATCCTGGGCGGGGGCTTCGCCGGCATCGGCGCGGCCAGGAAGCTGAAGGACGCCGACGTGGACGTCGTCCTCATCGACAAGCACAACTACCACACGTTCCAGCCGCTGCTGTACCAGGTCGCGACCGACCTGCTCGAGCGGACGGCCGTCGGACATCCGCTCCGCGATCTCTTCCAGGACCAGCCCAACGCCGCCGTGCACGAGGCGACCGTGACTGCCGTCGATCTCGAGAGGAAGGAGGTCAGCTTCTCGGAGATGGCGCCGCTGACCTACGACTACCTCGCGGTCGCGCTCGGCGCCCGAGTCAACTTCTTCGGCACCCCCGGCGCCGCCGAGCATGCGTTCCCGATGTACACCCTCTCGGATGCAGTCCGCCTCAAGGATCACGTCCTCGACCGCTGGGAGACGGCCGACAAGGACCCGGCGGTCATCGACGACGGCGCACTGAACGTCGTCGTCGTCGGCGGCGGCCCGACCGGTGTCGAGACCGCCGGAGCGATGGCCGAGCTCTATCGCAACGGCTTCTCCAAGGACTACCCGGCGATTCCACAGGAGCACGCGCGCCTGATCCTCGTCGAGGCCGGCCCGACGCTGTTCGCGATGTTCAAGCAGAACCTGCGCGACTACACGGTCCAGGCGCTCGAGAAACGAGGCGTCGACGTGATGGTGGGCGAGATCGTCTCCTCCGTCCAGCCCACGCGGGTGACGCTCAAGTCGGGGACGGTCCTGAACGCTCACACGCTCGTCTGGGGTGCGGGCCTGCAGGCCAATCCGATCGCGGACGCGCTCGGCGTCGATCTGGAGAAGGGACACCGTGTCGCGGTCGGGCCGGACCTCGCGATCCCCGGCCATCCCGAGGTGTTCGCCGTCGGCGACGTCGCCTGGATCACCGACACCGGGACGAACGAGGTCCTGCCACAACTGGGCTCGGTCGCCATGCAAGCGGGAGAGCAGGCAGGCGAGAACGTCGCGCGGCTAGTCGCCGGTAAACCGACGGAGCCGTTCGTCTACAAGGACAAGGGCACGATGGCGACGATCGGCCGGGGCGCAGCGGTGGTCCAGTTCCGGCGCGGTCGCACGATGAAGGGCAAATCCGCGTCTCTGGCCTGGGGTGCGGTACACCTCGCGCTGCTCTCGACGGGCGAGGACCGGGCCAAGGCGCTGATCGACTGGACGTGGGCGGGCTTCAGCCACGACCGGCCGGCCCGGATCACCGTGCGAACCGACGAACGTGACGCCGGATAAGCTCGCGGTCGCCCCGTCCGGCGACCAGTTCGAGATCACCCTCGGAAGCCGGCGGGCGGTGATCGTCGAGGTCGGCGGCGGCATCCGCACCTACTCCGTCGACGGGCAGGAGGTGCTCGACGGCTATGGCGTCGACGAGCGCTGCCCCTCGGGACGCGGCCAGCTCCTCCTCCCCTGGCCGAACCGCATCCAGGACGGAAGCTACGAGTTCGACGGGCGGCGGCATCAGCTCCCGCTCACCGAGCCCGGCCTCGGCAACGCGATCCACGGCCTCTCGCGCTGGGCGGCGTGGCGCGTCACGGAACAGGAGCCGAGCCGGATGGCGCTGGAGCACACGATCCACGCCCAGCCCGGGTACCCCTTCACGCTCGCGCTCCGAGTCGAATACGAGCTGTCCGACGAGGGTCTCTCCGTGCGGACGACGGCGACGAACGTCGGAGCCGACGCGTGCCCGTACGGAGCCGGCGCGCACCCCTACCTCACGCCCGGCACGCCCACGGTCGATCCGCTCGAGCTGCAGTGTCCCGGCCGGCAGGTGCTGACCCACGACGAGCGGGACCTCCCGGTCGGGTCCGAGCCGGTGGACGGGACGGAGTTCGACTTCCGGGAGGCGCGGCCGATCGGCGAGACCGTGATCGACAACGCCTTCACCGACCTCGAGCGAGATCCGGACGGCCACGCGCGCGTGACCCTGCGCGATCCCGCAGGCGGACGTTCCGTGACGCTCTCGGTCGACGAGCACTACCGCTACCTGATGCTCTTCACCGGCGACCCGCTGCCCGACGTGAACCGCCGCGCCCTCGCCGTCGAGCCGATGACCTGCCCTCCGAACGCGTTCCGCACGGGGGAGTCCGTGATCCGTCTCGCTCCGGGCGAATCGGCCACCGGCGTCTGGACGATCGCCGTCCGGTGAGCCGACGTGAGCTGGATCGACGCCGAGCTCGCGCTGATCGCCGTCGGGGCGATGCTCTCGCCGACCACGCTGACGTTCTCCGTGCTCGCGCTGGTGCTCGGTGAGCGCCCGCTGCGCACCGGCTGCTGGTTCTACCTCGGCGCCTTCGTCGCCACCGTCGCCGTGGGGATCGCCGCGGCGTTCGTCCTCGGCGACACCGCCGCCTCGCGCGACTCGTCGCCCAAGACCTGGGTCGCGGTGTTCGACGTCGTCGCCGCCGTACTTCTGCTCGGGTACGTGGCGAGGACCAGGAACCGGCCGCTGGACCCGGCCAAGGTCGACGGCATGGTGACGCGGATGAGCAAGGTCGCGTCTTCCCCGGCGGTCGCGATCGTCGGCGCCGGCGCGGCGCTCGCGAACCCCGGAGCGTTCATGCCGCTGGCGCTGAAGGCGATCTCCGAGACGGATCCCTCCGCCGCCGGATATGCCGTGCAATGGCTCTTCTTCACGCTGATCGCGCTGCTCCCGCTCGCGGTCGCGCTGATCCTGCTGCTGGTCGCGCCCGGCTGGGCGGGGCGGGTGCTCGAACGCGTTCGCGACTGGCTGATCGCCCATGCCCGCACCGTCGCGAGCGTGATCGTCTTCATCCTCGCCGTCGCGCTGTTGCGGAACGGCATCGCAGGACTGGTGTAGACGCATGGCGGCATCGCGCAGGGAAGTGAGCGTCGTCTACCTCGCCGGCATCGTGCAGGGGATCGTGCTGGTCACGTTCCCCGCCGCCAGCACGATCTTCACCGACCCCGACCAGTACGACCTGTCGAACACGCGCTACGGCCTCCTGTTCGTGCCGCAGGTGCTGACCGCGATCACCGCCTCGCTGCTCGGCTCGTCGCTCGCCCGGCGCTCCTCGACGAAGCGCGTCTATCTCGCCGGCCTCCTGGCCGGGCTCGTGGCGATGGTGCTGCTCCTCGTCAGCCAGTTCTTCGAGAGCGACACCGCCGTTGCGTTCCCGATGCTGCTGGTCGCGACGGCCTTCCTCGGAGTCGGGTTCGGCCTGACCGTCCCCGCTCTGAACACGCTGACGGCCGCCTTCCACCCGCAGGGGGTGGAGAAGTCCGTGCTCGTGCTCAACGCGCTGCTCGGGCTCGGCACCGCGCTCGCGCCCGTGTTCGTGGCCGTCTTCGTCGGGCTCGGCTTCTGGTGGGGCCTACCGCTGACCTCGGCGATCCTGCTCGGCCTGCTGACCGCCGTCAGCGTCACGCTGCCGCTGCGCACGGCCGCGCCGGCGGCGCGCGACGCCGCTCCGCAGCAGCGCGGGATCCCGTCCCGCTTCTGGGTCTTCGCCGCCTTCGCGGTGCTCTACGGGATCTGCGAGACGCTGAACGGGAACTGGTCGCAGCTCGACATGACGAGCAAGCTGGGCGCCTCGACCACGGAGGCGGCCGTCGCCCTGACGGCGTTCTGGGCGATGGTCACGGTCGGCCGCGTCGTCTTCGCGGCGATCGAGCGCCGGGTGCCGTCGCGCGTCACCTACCGCGTGCTGCCGTTCGTGCTCGCCGCCACGTTCGTGCTGATCGGCTTCCTCTCGGACGGCGACGTCGCTCTCGGAATCCTGGCGTTCGCGCTGGCGGGGCTCGGCTGCTCCGCGCTCCTCCCGCTCACGATCGGCTTCGGCCAGGAGGAGCTCGTCTCGATGTCGGCCGCCGCCGCCGGGGGAGTGATCGCGTTCTACCAGGTGGGATACGGGCTGGCCGCGTTCGGCGTCGGGCCGCTGCTCGACCACGGCATCGAGCTGCCGACGATCTACAAGCTCGCCGCCTTCGTCGCCGCCGGGATGGGCCTGGTGTCGCTCGGCGTGACACGCCGGCGCGGTTTCGTTGTCGAAGGCGCCTAGCCCGGGATCTCGATCCGGCCGCGTCCGAACGCGTCGATACGGCCCCAGCGGCCGGGGATGTCGAGGAGCTCGAGCCGGCCCATCGTGCTCGGCAGGGCTGCGTCGATGATCAGGTCGTCGTCGTGGGGCTCGAGGCCGAGCATCGTCCGGAGGAGCAGCAGCGGCGCGCCCGTCGACCAGGCCTGCGGGCTGCACGCGGTCGGGTACTGGACCGGGTACTTGGTCAGCGACCGCTCGTAGCCCCCGAACGCTTCCGGGAGCCGTCCCTCGAAGAACTCGGCGGCGTCGAGGATCCCGGCTGCGACCCGGGCCGCCTCCTCCTTGAAGCCGTAG
>Ga0207661_10002244_pt1 | contig 13330 bp, 10 predicted proteins | sample KBSC713LmetaG_FD_184337 | JGI IMG/M metagenome (GOLD analysis project Ga0207661, IMG submission 184337) | Corn rhizosphere microbial communities from Kellogg Biological Station, Michigan, USA - KBS C7.1-3L metaG (SPAdes) (version 2) | ecosystem: Host-associated > Plants > Roots > Rhizosphere ... | reverse complement strand
GGATCGGGAAGTCGACCTCGTCGGGGTCGCAGTTGGTGTCGAGCACGGCGATCACCGGGATGCCCAGCTTGCGGGCCTCATCGACGGCGATGTGCTCCTTCTTGGTGTCGACGACCCAGATCGCGGCCGGGAGCTTCTGCATGTCACGCAGACCGCCGAGGGTGCGGGTGAGCTTGTCCTTCTCCCGCGACAGCTGCAGGGTCTCCTTCTTGGTGTAACCCTGGGCAACGCCGGTGAGCTCGAGCGACTCGAGCTCCTTCATCCGCTGCAGCCGCTTGTAGACGGTCTGGAAGTTGGTGAGCATGCCGCCCAGCCAGCGGTGGTTCACGTAGGGCATGCCGACGCGGGCCGCCTGCTCGGCGATCGCCTCCTGGGCCTGCTTCTTGGTGCCGACGAAGAGCACCGAGCCGCCCTCGGCGACCGTGTTGCGGATGTAGTCGTAGGCCTTCTCGATGTAGTCGAGCGTCTGCCGCAGGTCGATGATGTAGATGCCGTTGCGCTCGGTCATGATGAAGCGCTTCATCTTCGGGTTCCAGCGGCGCGTCTGGTGCCCGAAGTGAACGCCGCTCTCCAGGAGCTGGCGCATGGACACGGTCATTCGGGGATCCCCTCGATCCTGGTTTGTCGCGGCGGACCGGTCGGGCCGCCGCCCTGGCGCCCGGTCGCCGGCCGTCTCACCCGGCTCGGAGCCGGGACCAGGAGGCCGTCGCCGCTGCCATCGCGCCTCGGGGGCCGAGGTCTGAGCAGTAGAAGGGCGCGCGAGGTCGACCGCGCATGCACGGTCGCCGAGGCAAGTGTACGCGGCGCGCTCGGGACCCGTTATGCCAGGGCCGCGGCCAGAAACAGCAGGAGTCCTACCGGGAGGTACGCGAGCGGCACCCGCAGCCAGGCCCGCGCGCCGCTGGCCGTGGCGGCCGCCCCGCCGATCAAGCCGTAGAGGCCCAGCGCGAACATCGGCAGGCCGAGGAGCATGAAGATGCTCGAGAAGGTGCCCTGGGCGTTGACGTGTTTGACCAGGACCGAGGAGAAGAAGATCCGCAGCACCGGCAGCTCAAAGATCACGGTCAGCACGACCAGCAGGATGGCCAGGCCCGGACGCTTGCCGTGGTACACCGACCCGCCGGCCGGCGACGGCGCAGGGGGCACCTGAGAGGTCATCTGGGTGGGCAGCTGACCGGCGGTCCGGCGCAGTTCGCCGCGGTCGAGCGCCTCGGCGCGGTGCCGGCTGTAGTCCTCGACCGGCACCTCACCGGTCGCCATGCTGCTGTTCGCTGGGCCGCCGCCGGAAACCGGAGGCGCCTGAGGCTGGGCGGGAGCCAACGGATCAGGTTGCGCGAAAGGGTCGTACCCGGGGTTGCTGTAGTCGTACGACGTGCTGTAGGGGCGCTCGTCGTACCAGCGCGTATCCGGATCCGGGGGGCCCGGGTCCGGTGGATAGTTCCGGCGTGGATCCACGACTCCGCACGCTAGAGACCTTCCGGCCGGACCGCCACCCGAACAACGCTCGGTGAGTACTCGTTCGACCGATGGTGTTCTGCTGAAATGGCACCGTGAACGCAGATCCGTTAGTGGCCCGCATGCGCCCCTTCGGCACCACCGTCTTCGCCGAGATGTCGGCCCTCGCCGTGCGGACCAACTCGGTCAACCTCGGCCAGGGCTTCCCGGACACCGACGGGCCGGCCGCCATGCTCGCGGCGGCCACGGAGGCGATCAACGGCGGGCGCAACCAGTACCCGCCCGGACCGGGCATTCCCGAGCTGCGGACGGCGATCGCGGCCCACCAGAAGGCGTTCTGGGGCCTCGACTACGACCCTGACGGCGAAGTCCTGGTGACCGCCGGGGCGACCGAGGCGATCGCGTCGGCGATGCTCGCGCTCTGCGAGGCCGGCGACGAGGTGGTGTGCTTCGAGCCGTTCTACGACTCGTACGCGGCCTCGATCACCCTCGCCGGGGCCGTGCGCCGGCCGGTCACGCTGCGGGTCGTCGACGGGCGCTACACGTTCGACCCGGACGAGCTGCGGGCGGCGTTCGGCCCGATGACGCGCCTGGTGCTGCTCAACTCGCCGCACAACCCGACCGGCAAGGTCTTCACCCCGGACGAGCTCGCCCAGATCGCCGCCCTGTGCGTCGAGCACGACGCGATCGCCGTCACCGACGAGGTCTACGAACACCTCGTCTTCACCGACGCGTCCGCCCCCCACGTGCCCCTCGTCACCCTGCCGGGGATGGCCGAACGCACCGTCCAGATTTCGTCCGCCGGAAAGACATTTTCGTGTACTGGCTGGAAGATCGGCTGGGCCTGCGGCCCGCGACCGCTCGTGTCGGCGGTGACCCGGGTCAAGCAGTTCCTCACGTACGTCAACGCCGGCCCGCTCCAGCCGGCCATCGCAGTCGCCCTGGCCTCGCCCGCCTCGTACTACACCGACTTCCGCGACGCACTGCAGAGCAAGCGGGATCGGCTCTGCGCCGGGCTGGCCGACGCCGGCTTCGGGGTTTTGCGCTCCGAGGGCACGTATTTCGTGACGACCGACATCACCCCGCTCGGCGGCACCGACGGGCTGGAGTTCTGCCTGTCGCTGCCGGAGCGCTGCGGGGTGGTGGCGGTGCCGTCCCAGGTCTTCTACGACGACCCGGAGGCCGGGCGGCGGCTGGTGCGCTTCGCCTTCTGCAAGCGCGACGAGGTCCTTGACGAGGCCGTGTCACGCCTGCGCTCACTGGGTCGTTGCTAGGCGGCCGCGCCGGTTCTGCCGGTTGCGCGGCTTGAACGGCAGCACCAGCTTCCGGTAGGCCGGCCAGTGGCCCGTCAACTGGCCGCCGACCGGCACGGTGCGCCACCGCTCGGCCGCCTCGCGAACGTCGTAGACCGCCCGGCGCACGGCGGCCGCGTCGAGCGTGAGGTCCGGCCGGGTCGCGAGCGCCATCCGCAGCACGCTCTGCAGGTCGGCGTCGCCGTGCTCGGCGAGGTGCTCGACGAGGCCGCCGATCATCTCGGCCCGCTGCAGGCTGTCGCGGTGGACGCGGATCATCTCGGCCGACCGCTCGGCCGCGTGCGGTGGGCGCCGCCCGCTTACGTGCGCCATGCTGCGAAACACCACGCCGCCGGCGATCGCGCCCCAGATCCCGTCGCTCAGCCCGAGCGAGTCCTCGACCGTGTAGTGGACCAGGTCATGCGGGATGCCCGGGGTCGCCGGACCGCCGCCGAGGCGGTAGACGACGCCGTCGTCGCGGGCCACTAGCGCATAGTGCCGCTCGGGGTAGGCCACTTGGCAGAACATCACTCGCATGACACCACGGTGCACCCGTACCCGGGCTGATCGCCACCGAATTTCCGAACAATCCTCAGGGTTGCGAGTCACCAAATTGACATATCGATAAATGCGCGTCACCGTTTGTTGGCAACCTTGTTCCGGCCGTCACTCCAATGGGTACGTACCATGGGTTCAACAATGCCGTACCATCGTCGTTTTTGCAGCTCACAGCCCGGGTAGAAATAGTTACGGGTGACTCGCGGGCATTTCCACATAGCATTTTTCCCGCGAAATTTTCTATCGTCTCGATGTGCGTGAGAACACCTCCCTTGAAGATGGCGCAACAGTCGCGCTGGACGCCATCGAAGCGATGCCGGAACCGGTATTCGTCGACGACACCGGCAAGCGCCGACGGCGCATTCGACTCGCGTTCTATGCGGTGGGCGCGGTGAGTCTGACGTACGCCGGGTTGGTCGCGGTGAGCTTGCTCGGCGGCCCGCTCAAGCCCGAGTCGCTCCTGCCGTTTCCGCAGACGTTCAACCGGCCGGCGAACGCGACCCCGAGCCCGATGACCGGCGAGGCGGCCCACCTGCTCAAGAAGGCGGGGCGCGCGGGCGCCACGCCGCACCCGAGCGGCAAGCCCGGCACCGCCAACCCGGCCAACGCGATCGTCGCCCCGCCGACCCTGCCGGTCGCGGGCGGCACGCCCGGCCCCGGGGCGACAACGACGCCGACGCCCGAGGCGACGCCCACCCCGACACCGACGCCGACGCCCAGCCCGAACCCGCCGACGCCCACCCCGGCTCCCACCGACACGAACACCAACCCGGCCCCGGCCGGACCGGGCGGCCAGGGCGGTGGCGGCGCGACCGGACAGGGGGCCCAGCCGGAAGACACCAACACCGGCACGGTCGTGCCGATCGCGACGAACCCGGTCTCCGCACCGAACCCGGCCCCGACCGGCACGACGGAGACGGCCACCGCGACCAGCAGCGAGCCCACCAGCAACCCCAGCAGCACTTCCAGCAGCACTTCCAGCAGCAGTACCAGCAACAGTTCCAGCAGCAATTCCAGCGACCCAGCTCCGTCGGACACCGCCTCGCCGGCGGCCCTGCTGTGAAGTCGCGGCGCGGCCCCCGTCCCCACTGGATCGTCGCGTTCGTCCTCCTGGTCGTCCTGGCCAGCATGTTCTTCGTCAACGCATACGTGAGCGCCAAGTTCGTCCCGGACAAGGACGCCACCCGCGACGGCGGCAGCAAGTCGGTGCCCGAGAGCATCGAGACCGGTGGGCCGATCATCGACACCACCAAGGGCGCCGTGAAGTCCTACCGCCTGCCGCCCAAGACGATCGCGCTCACCTTCGACGACGGTCCCGACCCCACGTGGACCCCGAAGATCATGGACGTGCTCCGCAAGTACCACGTCGTCGGGACGTATTTCGTGGTCGGCTCGCAGGTCGCCCGGTATCCGGCGATCGTGCGGAATCTCGCGGACGGCGGCGACGAGATCGCCATCCACACGTTCACCCATCCGAACATGGCCGAGCTTCCACAGTGGCGCCAGGAGCTCGAGTACTCCCAGACCCAGCTGGCCATCATCGGCGCCACCGGACGGAAGGCCGCGCTGCTGCGGCTGCCGTACTCGTCCGAGGTCGACGCGATCGACGACAGCACCTGGAAGCTGATCAAGCACGCCGGTCAGCTGGGCTATTTGAGTGTGATGACCGAGACCGACAGCCAGGACTGGTCGCGCCCGGGCGTCGACAAGGTGATCGACAACGCGACGCCGGAGGACGGCAAGAGCTCGATCGTCCTGATGCACGACGCCGGCGGCGACCGCGCGCAGACCGTGGCCGCCCTTGACCTCTTCATCCCGCAGATGCTGGCCCAGGGCTACCAGTTCACGACGGTCAGCGAGGCGCTCGCCGAGACGCTCGCGCAGGACGCCAACGCCTCCGTCGTCCCGAATATCACCGGCAACCCGAAGGCCGAGCAGGACGAGCGCCGCCGCGGGCTCGCCCTGGTCGCCGCCGTCCGGATCAGCGACGACCTGTTCGCCGTCGTCCGGTGGCTGTTCATGGTCGTCGGCGCGCTGATGATCGCGCGGACCGTCCTGCTCTTCGCGCTGGCCCGCAAGCACGCTCGCCAACGCCGCTCCAGACGCTGGCGCTGGGGTCCCCCGGTGACCGACCCGGTGTCCGTCATCGTTCCCGCGTACAACGAAAAGGAAGGCATCGAGGCGGCCGTACGCTCGCTCGCCGGCGGTGATCACGCCGGAGGCATCGAGGTGGTGGTCGTCGACGACGGGTCGACCGACGGCACGGCCGCGATCGTCGAGGCGTTGCGCCTGCCCAACGTGCGGGTCGTACGCATCCCCAACGGCGGCAAGTCCAACGCGCTCAACGTCGGCGTCGCGATGGCCAAGCACGACCTGATCGTGATGGTCGACGGCGACACGGTCTTCGAGCCGAACGCCCTCGGCAAGCTGGTGCAGCCGTTCGCCGACCCGTCGGTCGGGGCGGTGGCCGGCAACGTCAAGGTCGGCAACCGCAAGAGCATGGTCGCGCGGTGGCAGCACATCGAGTACGTCATCGGGTTCAACCTCGACCGCCGCCTGTACGACCTGATGCGCTGCATGCCGACCGTGCCCGGGGCGATCGGCGCGTTCCGCCGCACGGCGCTGCAGCAGATCGGCGGGATGAGCGACGACACGCTCGCCGAGGACACCGACGTGACCATGGCGATGTGCCGCGCCGGTTGGAACGTCGTCTACGAGGAGCGGGCCCGGGCCTGGACGGAAGCGCCGGCCACCCTGCGACAGCTCTGGCTTCAGCGGTACCGCTGGAGCTACGGCACGATGCAGGCCCTCTGGAAGCACAAGCGCTCGATCATCGAGCGCGGCCCGTCCGGCCGGTTCGGGCGCATCGGCCTCCCGCACGTGGCCCTCTTCGGCGTGGCGTTGCCCCTGCTCGCGCCGCTGATCGACGTACTGGCGATCTACGGCGTGTTCTTCTTCAACCGGATCGAGACGGCGCTCGCCTGGCTGGGCATGCTCGGCCTGCAACTGTTGACCGCGCTCGTGGCGTTCCGGCTGGACAAGGAGAAGCTGCGAGTGCTCTGGGTGCTGCCGTTCCAGCAGTTCGCCTACCGTCAACTCATGTACCTCGTGCTCATCCAGTCGGCGCTGACCGCGCTGACCGGGGCCCGGCTACGCTGGCACAAGCTGGCCCGCTCGGGCACGGCCGGGGCGGCGGCCTCGATCGACCTGCCGCCCCCCGCACCCTCGGCGGTGACCATCTCGCGCCCTCGTGGCGTGGCCAAGGTCGCCGAACGCGAACCCGTGGACGTGGATTGAGTCGGTCTTTCGTCGTGACCCTTGGACTGGTGGGGGCGCTCACCGCCGGGTGTGCGCCCCGACCGGTTGCCAGCCCGGTTGTCGAAGCCCCGCCGCCGTCGCCAGCCGTCGCCCGGGTCGACCCCGACCCGTTCTCCGAGGGGCTGGGCAAGGCGCCGGTCACCTCGAAGGCGCCGCCGACCGGTCTGACTGCCCCGGCCCGCAACGACCTCGCCGACCCGGCCCGCAAAGAGGTCGCGATGCAGCTGCTGTCCAGCGCGGAGAACTCCAGCCTCGACTGGCGTGCCCAGTACGCGTACATCCAGGACATCGGCGATGGACGCGGTTATACGGCGGGGATCGTCGGTTTCTGCTCGGGCACCGGGGACATGCTGCACCTGGTCGAGCGATACCAGAGGCTGTCCGCCGGTAACCGGCTGGCCAAATACCTGCCGGCGCTGCGCGACGTCAACGGCGGCGACTCCCACGACGGCCTCGACCCGGGCTTCACCGGCGACTGGAAGGCGGCCGCCGGGGACCGGCTCTTCCAGCAGGCGCAGGATGCCGAGCGGGACAGCATGTACTTCAACCCGGCGCTGTCCGCCGCCCACCAGGACGGGTTGCGGCCGCTCGGCCAGTTCGCGTACTTCGACGCGACGGTCATGCACGGCGCCGACGGGCTGGCGCGGCTGCGGAAGCAGGCCGCGGCGGTCGCCCGGCCACCCTCGCAGGGCGGGGACGAGGCCGCCTACCTGTCGGCGTTCCTGGACGCGCGGGTGGCGCTGATGAAGTCGGAGCCAGCCCACCGCAACACCACGCGGGGGACACCGAGCAGCGGGTCTTCCTTGACCAGGGCAACCTGGACCTGAAGCTCCCGCTGTCCTGGAAGGTCTACGGCACCCCGTATTCGATCACCCGGTAGGCCGCGGGTCGGCCGGCTCGCACCTTTGCCGACCGACCCGTTTGTCGTTGACCCCCGCGGTCCCATATGTGAGACAGGCCATGACCGCCGGCGCACCCTCGGGGCCATCTGGTGCGCCCGGCCCCAGTGTTGCCGGGCGCACTTGTTAAGACGCCGCGAGAGCCTGCAAAGGTTGCGGTCTCAGACGTTGAATCTCTCCATCTCCAGCAACGGCCGCAGCGCGTGCTCGATCTGCGGGGTCACGAAGCCGCGCCGGATGTCGTCGCCGGCCAGCGCATTGCCGATGGCACCCATGATCATGCCCTGGTCGAGAGCCAGGTAGCGGCGGGCCACTGTGTCGCTGCGCACCGCGACGGCGTCGTAGAAGCCGCCCGGTCCGTACGCGCCCAGGTCGGCCTTCAGGCGCGCCAAGTTGTCCAGCGCGGCCGCCGGCGCGTACCGGTACGCCAGGAACACCGCGTGCGGGGTCACCACGCCGTCGCCGTACGTGGGCGCCGGTCCCGGCGGCCGGCAGTCGCCGAAGCCGGGGTCGTAGTTCGAGCCCTCGACGTCGGACGGGTAGCCGGTCGGGTCCATGCCCATCGCCTCGACGCCCCAGGCCTTGTAGTCGCCGAACGGGTCGGACGCCGGAGAGAAGCCCCAGTACCCGTACTTGGCGTCGCGCAGCCCGTGCTCGATCTGGCCGGCGACGGTCGCCGGGTGGTTGCGGCCCCAACTGCGCGGTCCCCACCGCTCCTCGGGGACGAACAGGTTGGGCATGAGCGCCTCGAACATGTCCCCACCCCAGCTCGGCACGAACCGGATGCCGCGGTAGGTGTAGGAGCCCTCGAAGACCGGCACGCCGAGGTAGGTAGCGTTGAAGCCGGTCGGCTGCTGCTCCACCCACGACCAGTCGCAGGTCGCCGGGAACGTGCGCCACGTCGCGAAGTAGGCCGTCGGCGGGATCTGGCCCATCGCGATCCCGATGTACGTCGCGATGCGCGGCTCGGTCACCGTGATGTCGTAGTGGTTACACGTGTACCAGACGCCGTCGCCGGGGACCGAGCAGCCGGTCGGCTGGGTGTCGTAGAAGCCGCCCCACAGCAGGCCCTTGCCGCTCGCCTGCCCGTTCGGGTCGAAGAAGGCCCCGAAGTTCATGCTGTGCACCAGCTTCCCGGCCTGCGAACGAGCCTCCGGGACCGCGCCCTGCACGACCAGCAGCGCCGCGGCCAGCCAGCCGTTGTCCACACTGGACAGGAACGGGGTGATCGTGCTGCCGTCGGGTGGAAACGTGTGCAGCACCGCGCCGGTATGCGGGTCGTACCAGTTGTAGAACATGCCCGACGGCGTGTGCCGCACGAGCGTGGAGAGCGTGCCGAGGGTCTGGTCGACCCGGTGCGCGGCCTCCTTCCGGGAGATCAGCCCGACGTCCCGGGCGGCGACCGTCGACCACAGGTAGGCGCCGATGTTGGTGGGCGACGTGTACTTGGAGCGCGAAGCGGCGGACAGATCACCGCCGATGTTGTCGGCCGGCAGCCCGGTCGCCGGATCGGTCAGCGCGACCATCGAGCGCCAGGTGTCGGCCGCATAGGTGCGCAGCGGGTTGCCGCCGGCATAGGCGGGGACGGGGAGGGCAACCACCGTCACCAACGCAACGAGTGAGATCAGCAGACGACGCATCAGAGCGGCAGCACGATCCGCCAGAAGATGCGAAACTCGCCGGCCCCGTCGACCCGGGCCGCCCCGATGAGCTCGTCCGGCAGCGACAGCAGGTACTGCCGCATCAGGAACACGCCGAACGGGCCGGCCAGGAAGGGCGGCACCAGCCCGGCATAGGTGTCGACCAGGTTGAGGTTGCTGACGAGCACGAACTGCGGCAGCGACAGCGCCACGATGACCACGAAGAGCACGTAGCTCGCGGCCGGTCAGCAGCAACGCCATCGCAGCCGCGACGACGACCGCTTTCTTCATTTGGTACCTCCGGAGTGGGTTCCGCAGCTGCGCCGGATCACGAGCTGCGTGGGGTGGACCTGACGGCGCCGCTCGGCGGTGCGGGGCGCGCCCGTCATGCGGTCGTGGAGCCAGTTGGCGGCCGAGCCGCCCAGTTCGCGCATCGGTTGGCGGACCGTCGTCAGGCCGACGAACCGCGCGGTCATGACGTCGTCCCAGCCGGTGACCGCGAGGTCGCCGGGGACGTCGAGGCCGAGTTCCTCGGCCGCGAGCTGGGTGCCGAGCGCGACCTCGTCGTTGGCGCAGACGATCGCCTGCGGGAGCTTCTTCTTGCGCAGCACCGTGCGGGCCGCCGCGTAACCGGCGTCCATGTCGAAGGCGCACGGAGTGGCGGCTGGTGCCGGTACACGATGATCGGCGAGACCCTGGGCAAAGCCGGCGTAGCGCTCGGCCACGTCGGGCGAGGCGTCCGGGTCGCCGAGGTAGACGAAGTTGCGGTAGCCGTGGCCCACGAGGTGGGCGGCGAGGTCGGCGGCGGTGGCGGTGTTCTCGGCCTGGATGGTGTCGAGGTCGTCGACCGGCTCGCGGGCCAGGAGCACGAGCGGCGTGCCGCTCGCGGCGATCTCGCGGATGACCTCGTCGGGCACCGTCCGGCCCATGACGACCATGCCGTCGACGCGGGTGGCCAGCTCCAGCACCTGGGCGGACGCGTCGGCCCGGCCGTTGGTGGCCAGGATGAGCACGCTGCGGCCGAGCTCGGCGGCGGCCTCCTCGTAGCCGAGCAGGACCTCGGCGTAGTAGGGGCCGACGAGGTCGGGAAAGACGATGCCGTTGGCCGCGTGCCGGCCCTCGGCGAGCGAGCGGCCGAGGCGGCTGGGCTTGAAGTTGAGCTCGTCGGCGGCGGCCTGGACCCGGCGGCGGGTTTCCGGGGTGACCAGATCAGAGTCGCGCAGCGCCCGCGAGACGGTCGCGATCGAGACCCCGGCCCGGCGGGCGACCTCGTAGATCGTGACGGTGTTGCGCTTCGTTTGTGAAAGCGCTTTCATCGACATGCGTCGGTGTTACCCCCATCGGCAGATGTCAAAACGCAAAAAGCGGGGCCACCATGTGGTGGCCCCGCTTTTGTGCCGGTTTAACCGGGCTGGTCCATGCTGCCGGTCCAGGCCGGCGTCTCCTCGGTCGGCGCCGCGCCGAGCGCGCTGCCCTTGACGTATTCGTCCCAGGTCCGGCTCCAGTCGGTCCAGCCGTTGCCCCAGTCCAGCTTGCGCGGCGTGCCCTTGACGATCACCGGGTCACCGATGTGCGTGAGGTCGTACAGCCACTTGGCGTTGCCCATCGAGACGTTGGTGCAGCCGTGCGACACGTTGCGCTTGCCCTGGGCGTCGACCGACCACGGGGCGGCGTGGATGTACTGCCCGCTGCTGGTGATCCGCTGCGGCCACTTCACCTCGGTGCGGTAGGGGTCTTTCGGGTCGGTCGAGACGAAGACCTCGGACGGGTTCTTCGTCATGATGACCATGTTGCCGCTCGACGACGGGGTGCCCTTCTTGCCGAGGCTGACCGGGATGGTCTTGATGACCTGGCCGTTCTTGGTGACCGTCATCTGGTGGGTGGCGTCGTCGGTGGTCATGACGATCGCGTCGCCAATGGTGGCGTGGACGGTGACGTCCTTGACGCCGAAGCCCTTGGCCATCGCCAGGCCGCCGGTCGCCAGGCGGACGTTGAGCTGGGTGCCCGACTGCCAGTATTCCTTCGGGCGGTAGTGGACCTCGGTGCCGCTGAACCAGTTCCACGAGCCGACCTGGGCCGGGGTGCTGGTGACCAGCAGCCGGCGCTCGACGGAGGCCCGCTGGTCCTTCGGGATGCTCGAGCCGAAGCGGACGACGATCGGCATGCCCACGCCGTAGGTGGCGCCGTCCTTCATCGAGACGTTGGTGCTGACCGTCTTGGCCGGCTTGGCCATGGTGGTGAAGGAGACCTTGCCGCCGCCCTTGACCTCGGCGGTGTAGGCCGTGCCGTACTTGAGTTGGGCCGCCGGCACCCAGGTCGAGCCGTCGGCCCGGAGCGCCCCGTCGACCTTGGTGCCCGCCGCGTCGGTCACGGTGACGTCGGCCGTCTTCGGGTCGGTCCCGCCGAGAGCCAGCTCGACCGCGGTCGAGACGTTTGTCGCACCGTTGGCCGGCGTGGTGATCGAGGCGACCGGCGACGCTGATGTCGTCGGGACGGCGCCGTCTTTACCGTGCCAAGTCGCGGCATCGGCCGTGCCACAGGCGCTCAGTCCGCCCAGCAGGATCATTCCGCCCAGTGCGGTGATCGCTCCAAGTGCCCGTGTCTTCATGGCCGGCACCCCCTTCGTCGCCACCAGCATGGGTGAGCGCGAAGGTGAACGAATCCCGGCTTTGTGCCACAAGGGAGTCTCCTGCTGATGATCGTGAAGGTGAGACGGGCTCGAAGAATATCTTGGCGGTCCGAGCGGAAGTGTCCGTCCCCTGTCAGATCACGATTAAGCAGGCGGCCAGTCACGGCCTATTTATCCCCTTTTTCCGTTGCCCAAGTTGATCGTGGGGGCGATTTGCCGCCATAGCAGCAATTCGCCCCCACGATCAACTTTCTAGAGAGTGCCCGAAGGGGCTCCCGGGTTGATCGGGAACCCCCACGGAGACTTCGTGCGGTCAGCTCAACGGCGGGTACGCGTTCTGGATGAGCTGGTGGAACTGCGCCGAGAACCAGGCACCGGAGATCGGGGCGTTGGGCAGGGCCCCGGTCGGGCTGTTGCCGTTGCGGGCGTTACCGCCATAGGTCGGGTCGCACATCCGGTCGAAGCCCTTACCCTGGTCGTTCGGGATCTCGCTGCTCGAGCCGTCCGACTCACCCGGCGGCTTGATCCACACGTAGGCGTCGATGCCGGCGGCCGGCGTGGCCCGCGGGCGCTCGCCGAGCCCAGCACCGGACTGGTTGCACCAGTTGCCGGCGTGGATGCGGCGGTCGACGCGGGACTGGTCGACGAACGTGTTCACATCGGTCGACGTGCTCGGGCCGGTCGGGCGGGCCGAGCCGCCCCAGCCGTTGCGCGACGTGTCGATCAGCATGCCGATGTTGGAGTTGAAGCCGACCGAGACCAGCTTCGTCCGGAATGCCTGGGCGTAGCTGAGCTCATCGACGTACTGGTTCCAGTCCACCCACTTGGACTGGCGAATCGTCTGGCCGTTCACCGTCGTGTTGATGTTGAAGTACGGCTCGGTGAGGGCCGAGTAGTTGGCCGTGTTCGTGATGAAGCCGTCGACGCTGGCCATGCCGGCCGTCGTGCCGCGCACGGTCGAGGCGAACAGGTCGGCGGCCGGACCGAAGTTCGTGTCCCAGCCGAGCCAGCCGTGGTGCGCGGCGTCGATGTACGTGTAGACGTTGCTGATCGCGTGGAGCTTGTTCAGCGCGTACTGGATGCCGGTCACGTAGTTGCCGTTGGACTTCATCGTCGCGCACAGATCGGTCGAGCCGGCCGTGCCGCCCGCATTGGTGACCAGGTTGGGCAGCGAGTCGATCTCGATGATCGTGATGATCCGCAGGCTCGCGTACTTGGGGTCGCCCATGATCGCGGCGATCGGGTTGATGTAGTCGGTCTGGTAGCGGCCGATCTCGGTGGGGCCGAGTTCGCCGTTGGAGGCCAGCGCCGAGCAGTCCCGGCCGGGCAGGTCGTAGATGACGAACGGGATCGTCATCGCCTGGCCGCCGGCCTGGGCGAGCGCGTCATCGAGGTGCGCCCGGACCCCCATCGCGCTGCTCGTGCCGGCGATCGCGGCGATCCGGTCCAGCCAGATGCCGGTCGAGACGCTGGCGATGGCGCTGCCACCGTCGGCGCGGGCCTGGTTGGCCCAGTCCGGGTTGACGTAGCCGCGGGCGC
>Ga0207661_10002241_pt1 | contig 13339 bp, 11 predicted proteins | sample KBSC713LmetaG_FD_184337 | JGI IMG/M metagenome (GOLD analysis project Ga0207661, IMG submission 184337) | Corn rhizosphere microbial communities from Kellogg Biological Station, Michigan, USA - KBS C7.1-3L metaG (SPAdes) (version 2) | ecosystem: Host-associated > Plants > Roots > Rhizosphere ... | reverse complement strand
CGTGGCCCACGGGCCCGCGAGAATTCGGCTGAGATCAAGAACGCGCAATCCGTCCAGACATGCTTTCATGATGGCCTCAGAAAAATACTTGGATGCCCGGTGATGGCACGCCCGAGGATCAAGGCGTGCACGTGGCAGGCGCCTTCGTAAGTGTTAAGGTCTTCAGATTCTGGGCGTGCCGCCGTGTCACGGACCATTCGCTTGCGTTCGGTGCATTGCTGCTCGAGCAAAGGCGGGGCGTCCCAACTGAATCGCGGAAAATGCGTCCATAGACGCGACGCTCGTTCCAATTGACCCATCTGTCGCTCCGAAACGCTGTGGAAGCGACGGTCTGACGGAAGGGGTGGTTATATCAAGAAGTTTTCGATATCATCGATAATTGCAAAAACGGTATAGATTAAATGAGCGTCTCCGGATTGCCCGATCTTACCTCTCGTCAACTCGAGACGGTTCTGGCGCTAGCCAAGTATGAAAGTTTCATCGCCACCGCTGCTTCGCTGCAGACATCGCAGCCTGTAGTGACCCGCACCGTCAAGCATGTGGAAGAGGTGCTGGGCGTCAAGCTGTTCGACCGCAGCACCCGGTCGGTCCAGATTACGGCTGCTGGGAGAGAATTCGTCGGCGTCGCGGCTCGCATGCTCAACGATCTCAAGATCACGCTCCATAGCATGCGCGAGCTTTCGGATCAGCGCCGAGGCCAAATCGTCGTCTCCAGTATTATGTCCGTCGCGAACGGCAAGCTGCCCAAGCTGCTGTCGAAGTATCGCCTAACTTATCCCGGCATCGAACTGCACGTCCGCGATGGCGTGCACGGTGCCGTCATCGAGGACGTGCGCAGTGGCGCCGCCGACTTCGGCGTCACCTATCTCGACGACCTGCCCGCCCCGTTCCTGTCGAGCCCGCTCGGCAAGGAGGAGTTCACGGTGGTACTTCCACGCAGCCACCCATTGGCAGGAAAAAGAAGCCTCTCGCTTTCCGACCTTAAGGATGCGCCGCTCGTCTCCCTTCCGAGCGATTCCCGAACCAGACGCGTCATCGACAGTGCCGCGTCCTCGCTGGGCCTCACATTGAACCACGTCGTGACGGTCTCCCAGTTTGCAACGATGCTGGGATTCGTCCGCGCGGGTACAGGTCTCGCGATCGCTCCTCGGAGCGGGGTCGCGAGCTTCCTCGGCAGGGAATTGAGCGCCGTGCCAGTAAGAGGAAGGCCCCTCGCGCGCGAACTCGGTCTTATCATGTTAAAGGAAAGGGAACCCTCGCCGGCTGCAACCGGTCTGATGTCGCTCGTCCGGATAACCTGGAACGAGTCTTGACGTATCCGCGCCGACACCATTTATGCGTTTACCGTATCAATCTTGGCTATCAGGATTTCCTTGGCATATAAATGATTGCGCCTAGGGTGGGCTCCGGGTTGAAATAGCTGGGGCGAGAACATGGCACTTGAGGCACTAGAACAGGTCGGTAGAGCCGCAGCCGTTGAAAGCGTCCCGTCGGGTACGGATCTTATCGAACTCTACTACGAACGCGGTTGGTCAGACGGGCTCCCCGTCGTTCCCCCAACTCAGGGCAAAGTCGACGCGATCGTAGCTGTGCTCGGGGGCAACCCACAGTCCGTCGAGTGCAAGGTCGCACCGCGATGGGGTGCGCTGACCCGCGAAGTCCTCGCGATTAATATGGTGATGGCCGGCTGCCGTCCGGAATACGCTCCCATCGTCCGCGCCGCCATGCTGGCCTTGACCGATCGCGCATTCAATCTGAATGGCGTCCAGGCGACAACGCACGTCGCTTCGCCGCTCATCATTGTCAACGGACCGATCGCGGCCGAGGTCGGCATGAACGGCGGTCCGAACGCTTTCGGATCGGGCAATCGCGCCAATGCGACGATCGGGCGGGCCGCTCGCCTGATCATGTTGAATGTCGGTGGCGGCTGGCCGCCGGACTTCGACAAGAGCACGCTGGGTCATCCCGGCAAGTATACCTATTGCGTCGCGGAGAACGAACTCGATAGTCCGTTCGCTCCGTATCATGTCGAGCATGGCTATAGTCCGGTGGATTCGACCGTCTTCGTGATCGCAGCCGAGGCTCCGCACTGCGTGACGGACCATCAGTGCAACGACCCTGAAGGCATTCTGGATACGATGTGCTCGGCGATGAGCACCGTCGCCTCCAACTCCGCAGTTCTGGGCGGACATTGCACCGTGGTACTGGGTCTCGAACACGCCAAGACCATCGCCAAGGCCGGTTGGACGCGCTCGGACATCCGTCATTATCTCTGGATGAATTCGGGCAATGCCTTCCGAGCGATCTCTCGCGACCACCGTTACGGCAAGGTCTACAACCGCAATCTGCCCAAGTGGCTAAAGCGGGATCCCGAAAGCCGCATTCCAATCGTGCCCTCGGCCGACAACATCCACCTCTTCATCATGGGCGGACATGCCGGGCGTTTCTCGGCGTTTATTCCGGGCTGGGGTCACATGAGCACTCCCGTTCTCAAGCCAATCAATCCCGTCGCTGGTCCAGCGGACGACGGATGCGCCGACGGCGCATGCGCGCTTTAAGAAGGAGGAAATTGAAATGTTGATGAAGGTATCAGACTCCAATTCGGTTCTCGTGTTCGATCCTCGTGGCGTCGTTGAGTCCGCGAACACGCCGATCTCGGCTCGCCCGACGAAGCTGGACGGTCTGCGTCTTGCGATTCTCGATAACTCGAAGTGGAACGCCAACAAAATCCTGCGCACGTCCACGGCTGCTCTTGAAAAGAGCGTGAAGTTCGCGAAGGTGAACTACTACGTCAAAGGCTCCTTCTCGAAGGATGCGGCACCGGAACTGATCGCCGAGATCGCGGCCAATAACGATCTGGTGCTCACTGCGATCGGTGATTGCGGGTCCTGCTGCTCGTGCTGCATTCGCGATTCCGTCGATCTTGAAAAGCTGGGCATCCCGGCGGCAGCGATCATCACCACGGAGTTCGAACGTGAGACCGTACTCACCCGCACGGCGATTGGCATGCAGGGGCTGATCCCGGTCGTCATCGATCATCCGGTTAGCTCAATCACGCAGGCCGAAGTCGAGTCGCGTGCCGCTCAGGTTGCTATGCAGGCGCCGAAAGTCTGGCTCGGCCGATAGTTCGTCTTTCCTTCCCAGATTTAACCCCGACCATTAAAAATGAACGGGGCTTTTTGCTGAACCCTCGTCGAGAGACTGCTCATCAGCGGCGCGCGAGCCTCATCATTTTCCTTGCTGGCTGTCGTCGGCGCGGAGACTAACCATATCGAAATTGGCACAGCGGTCATCGACATGCGCTACGAGAACCCGCTCTATATGGCCCGAGTGCAGTTAAACGCCGAAGAATGACTCCACAGATTCCTTAAAGCTCAATGTCTTACAATGCCGATCGGCGTCGGGAACTCCATGCCGATTTACACCTACACACGACAGCGCATGGTCAAGTGTCGATCTGCTGTCTAGTTGCGCGGGATCACAGCGGCGGTGGCAGACCGCTAACGGACGGCCGTACAAGTCAAAATGCGACCGGTACGGGTTCGCTCGAGAGGATCGACGACGACGTCACAGACACATCAATGTCGAGAGGGTTCGCATTTTTATTCTGAATGGTGGCAATTTGGCGCGCCCGGAACGATTCGAACGTCCGACCCTCAGATTCGTAGTCTGATGCTCTATCCAGCTGAGCTACGGGCGCGTTTCGCGATGGTGGTGGCGGGCTGATCGCCCGCCGGCCTTCCGCCAGTATATCCGGCAATGGCCGCGAAAGAGCGCACTAGCTACCCGCTCCGGCCCGGATTGGCAAGCGCCGGAATCGGGCAACTGACCACGTCATTCCGGGGCGCACGCTGGGCGCGGACCCGGAATCTCGCGCCGGAATGTCCGGATTCCGGGTTCGATGCGGAGCCTGTCGTCGGGCCGGCCGCCGGCCGGACCCGTTGGCATCGCGCCGGAAGCACGAGATTACGAGACTTGCGGTTGTGTTACGCCCGGGCGCGCTCGTGGCGGATGGTCAACAGTTCCACCGGCCGGTCCGGAATGACGATCCGGAACGTCGCCCCGATCGTGCCCTCGACCAGATGGATCTCGCCGTCATGGGCACGGACGAGTTCGGCGGCGATCGCAAGTCCGAGCCCGCTGCCGCCGGGGCGGCTGGAACTCTGGAACGCCTCGAACAGATGGTCGCGCGCCTTTTGCGGCACGCCGGGGCCGGTGTCGGACACTTCCAGGATCGCGACCGCGCCTTCGCGCCGCCCGGTGACGCGGATCTGCATACTGGCGGGATCGCTCCTCGGATGGCCTTCCAGCGCCTGCGCCGCGTTACGCACGAGGTTAAGCAGCACGCGGAACAGCTGGTCCGGATCGGCGTCGACAATGAGCCCGCGCTCGATCGCGGTGATCCAGGTGATGGAGGCGTCGCTGGCGAGCCCCGCGGTCTCGCGCACCTCGGCCACCACGGGCTCGATCGGGATCATGCGGCGGTCGGGCGCGGCCTCCTGGGCGCGTCCATAGGACAGCGTCGACTGGCAGAACGCGATCGCGCGCTCCAGCGAGCGCATCAATTTCGGTGCAAAGCGCTGCACCCTCGGATCCGGCACGGTCGCAAGCTGGTCCGACAGCAGCTGCGAGGACGCGAGCAGGTTGCGCAGATCGTGATTGATCTTGGACACGGCGAGGCCGAGCGTGGCGAGCCGACTCTTCTGATTCAGCATCGAGACCAGATCGCGCTGCATGGCCGAGAGCTCGCGCTCGGCGACACCGATCTCGTCGCTGCGCTGGCTCGGCACGATGATCCGCGCCGCGCTTTCCGGGTTCTCGTGGAAGCCGACCATGCTCGCGGTCAGCCGCCGCATCGGCCGCACGAACAGGAAATGCAGGCAGATATAGACGAGGAACGCCGTGAGGACGCCGATGCCGAGGCCTACCATCAGGAGATTGCGCGAGAAGCGGTACATCGATTGCCGCAGCGGCTTCTCGTCGATCACGGTCTCGATGAATTGCGCGCCGCCCGGCGCTGGTCCAATCACGCGGATGGTCTGGTTGCCGGTCTCCAGCATCATCTGGAACGAGCCAGTGATGGCCTCCCACACCGTCATGGTGCGCATGTCGACGTCATGATCGATCGAGGCCGGCAAGTCTGCGGAGGCAAGCAGCCGCCGCTGCTGGCCGAGCTTGATCGCGACCGCGCGCGCGCCGATCGAGGTCAGGATCTGCCGCGCAAGCGAGTCCGGCACCATGCCCGACGGCGCAGCATCCAGCACCAGCGCCGCGGTATTTGCCGCAGCAAGGCGGTCGTTGAGCCGGTTCATGCGGAAGTTGGCGATCGCGGGCACATAGATCAGCATGCACGCGATCACCACCAACGGGATCGTGAGCAGGAGGAGTTTTCCGGAAAGGCCGAGCCGACGCGGCAGTTTGGCCCGCGGCGGCAGCTCCATGGTCGGCTGGTCGTCAGTCACTGACACGCTCTAATGCCTTCGCTGGCCCTGCGGCTTGAGGATGCGGTCCGCCATGGTGCGCGGTCAAATTACGGATCGCTAATGTCACTCGTTGCCGTGATCTAAGGTGAGGCTGAGGGAACCGCTATCCTCCTCACAAAAACACCGCGAAAACCGAACTATTCTGCCCAATTGCGACGTTTCAAAGAAAGGCGGCCGGACCCGCCCCGATCATTGACGAAAACCGGCCGCTCCCTTATAAGCCGCGCCACTTGTCAGGGATGACCCGGGTTACCTCCGGAGGCGGCCCGTTGGGCCGCAAGCGGCCCGGTTCGGGCCGGTGTTGTTCCGACTTCCTCTCACTTTCAACAGGCAGATTGCCCGGTCAGCGGAGAACGACCCGTGAAGCGGACTTATCAACCCAGCAAACTGGTGCGCAAGCGCCGTCACGGCTTCCGCGCCCGCCTTGCCACTACCGGCGGCCGCAAGGTCCTCGCCGCGCGCCGCGCGCGGGGCCGCAAGCGCCTGAGCGCCTAAGGGCCGGCCTCTTCCGGAGACCTTTCATGGATCGGCTGAGGCAGCGGGCCGATTTCCTCGCCGTTGCCAATGGCGCGCGCGTCAGCACGACCGCGTTTACCCTGCAGGGCCGCCGCCGCGACGATTTAGGGCCGATCCGGGTCGGTTTCACCGTCACCAAGAAGAACGGCAATGCGCCCGAGCGCAACCGTATCCGCCGCCGGCTGCGCGAGGCGGTGCGGCTGACGGATGTCATGGCGATGCGGCCGCATCATGATTATGTGCTGGTCGGCCGCCGTGCGGCGTTGACCTGCGACTTCAATACTATGCTCAACGACCTGCGATCGGCGCTACAACGCCTCGACCGCCAGGCGTCAAGACCGACGCGCAAACCGGACTGAACGACGGGACCCCTATCGATGCTCGAAAATCGCAACACCATCCTCGCCGTCATCCTGTCCGGCCTGGTGCTGATCGCCTGGCAATATTTCTACAACGTCCCGCAGATGGAGAAGCAGCGCGCTGCCCAGCAGGCGGCCGAGCTGCAGAAGAAGGCCTCGCCCTCGCCGCAGCAGCAGCCGAGCACGCAGGCCTCGCCGACGAGCACGCCGCCGCAAGCCGGCAGCGCGCCGCCACAGGCCCCCGCCAATACGCCGCCGGCCGTGTCCGGCACGCCGACCGTCGACCGCGACGCCGCGATTGCGGCCAATCCCCGCGTCAAGATCGAGACCCCGAGCGTGATCGGCTCGATCTCGCTCAAGGGCGCGCGCATCGACGACCTCTCGCTGGTGAAATTCCGCGAGACCGTCGATCCGAAGTCGCCGCCGATCGTGCTATATTCGCCGTCCGGCACCGCCGCGCCCTGTTATGCCGAGTTCGGCTGGGTGCGCGCCGAGAACTCGACGGTCCGCCTGCCCGATCAGAACACCATGTGGGAGCAGGAAGGCAGCGGCGCGCTGACGCCGTCCTCGCCCGTGACGCTGAAATATGACAATGGCGAAGGCCTGACCTTCCGCCGCACCATCTCGGTCGACGACCGCTACCTCTTCAGCATCAAGGACCAGGTCACCAATACCGGCAACGCGCCGGTGACGCTCTATCCGTTCGCGCTGATCTCGCGCCACGGCACGCCGCAGATATCCGGCTATTACATCCTGCATGAAGGCCTGATCGGCTATCTCGGCAGCGAGGGCTTGCAGCAATTTACCTACAAGAAGATCGACGAGGAAAAGGCCGTCAACTTCAAGGTCACCAACGGCTGGCTCGGCATCACCGACAAGTACTGGGCGTCGGCGCTGTTGCCCGACACCAACGCACAGCTGCAGGCCCGCTTCTCGTCGAACCTGGTCGGCACCATGCGCACCTACCAGACCGACTATCTGCAGGATCCGGAGACGATCCCGATCGGCGGCACCGCCAGCGCGAATGCTCGGCTGTTCGCCGGCGCCAAGGAAGCGAGCGTGGTCGGACTCAATTTCCCGATCTGGGGCTTTGGCGGCTATAACCACGAGCTGGGACTGAACCACTTCGATCTGTTGATCGACTGGGGCTGGTTCTACTTCATCACCAAGCCGATGTTCCTGGCGCTCGACTTCTTCTACCACCTGGTCGGCAATTTCGGCCTCGCGATCCTGCTCGTCACCGTGATCGTGAAGCTGTTGTTCTTCCCGCTCGCCAACAAGTCCTATGCCTCGATGGCGAAGATGAAGTCGGTGCAGCCGCAGCTGCAGGCGCTGAAAGAGCGCTATCCCGATGATAAGGTGAAGCAGCAGCAGGAGATGATGGAGATCTACAAGAAGGAGAAGATCAACCCGATCGCGGGCTGTCTTCCCGTCGTGATCCAGATCCCGGTGTTCTTCTCGCTCTACAAGGTGTTGTTCGTCACCATCGAGATGCGGCATGCGCCGTTCTACGGCTGGATCAAGGACCTCTCGGCGCCGGACCCGACCAACCTCTTCACCCTGTTCGGGCTGTTGCATTACGACCCGACACAGATCCCGATCTTCGGCCATTACCTCGCGCTCGGCATCTGGCCGATCATCATGGGCATCACGATGTGGTTCCAGATGAAGCTGAACCCGACGCCGCCCGACCCGACGCAGCAGCTGATCTTCAGCTGGATGCCGTTGATCTTCACCTTCATGCTGGCGGGATTCCCGGCGGGGCTCGTGATCTACTGGGCCTGGAACAACACCCTCTCGGTGCTGCAGCAGAGCTTTATCATGCGCCGCAACGGCGTGAAGGTGGAGCTCCTGGACAATCTCAAATCCACCTTCATGTGGAAGAAGGCGGAATCGAAGACGTAGGTGTCACCGCATTCGTCATTGCGAGGAGCGAAGCGACGAAGCAATCCATCTTTACCCGAGCGGCCAGATAGATTGCTTCGCTTCGCTCGCAATGACGGCTAGGCCGCCTGCGCTCGCTTGATGGATCACTTCGCATGACCACCGACACCGATGCGAAGCTGATCGAGGCGGGGCGGAAGCTGTTCGCCGGCGACTGGCAGTTCGTGTGGGCCGCGCCCTCGATCGAGACGCTGCCGCCGATGGCGGGGCTCGAAGTCGCCTTCGCCGGCCGCTCCAATGTCGGTAAATCCTCGCTCATCAATGCGCTGACCGGCCGCAACAACCTCGCGCGCACCTCACACACGCCGGGCCGCACCCAGGAGCTGATCTTCTTCGAGATCCCGGATAAAGCGGACCTTCGGCTGGTCGACATGCCCGGTTATGGCTACGCCGCCGCGCCGAAGACGCGGGTCGCATCCTGGACCGCGCTGATCCACAAGTTCCTGCTGGGCCGCGCGTCGCTGGCGCGCGTCTATGTATTGATCGATGCGCGGCATGGCTTGAAAGATGTCGACCTCGACGTGTTCAAGACGCTCGACAAATCCGCCGTGAGCTACCAGGTCGTGCTCACCAAGACCGACCAGGTGAAGGCCGGCGAGCTCGAGGACACTCGCGCCAAGACCACCGAGACGCTTGCCAAACATCCCGCGGCGTTTCCGCAAGTGCTCGCGACCTCGTCGCGCTCGGGCGCCGGCATGCCGGAACTGCGCGCGGCGATGGTTCGGCTCATCGAGGAGCGCCGCTGATGCGCCGAACCATCGCCGCGCCCATTCTGATCGCGCTCGCCGGCCTGATGGGCGCCTGCGGCGTCATGCTGGCGGCCGCCTATGCCCATCTCGGTCACACTGGCGAGCTCGAAGCCGCCTCCTCCATGCTGCTGTTTCATGCCAGCGCCGTGCTCGGCACGACAGCGCTGGTCGAGCGCGGCGTTGTTCACGCCCGGATCGCCCTTGCGGCGGCTTTTGGATTTGTCATCGCCGCAAGCCTGTTCGCCGGCGACCTCACCATGCGGCAATATGCCGGCCACCGCCTCTTCCCGTTCGCGGCGCCGACCGGCGGCACGCTGTTGATTGTGAGCTGGCTGGCACTCGCGCTTTCGGCGGTCCGGCCGCACCGTTCCTGAAAACCTGCTCCCCTTGCGGGAGAAGGTGGAGAAAGCTTTGCGCCGGGGCGGCAATCGGCTAGAACCCGCCCACCCACCGAACAAGAGATCAGACCATGACCGAAATCAGCCCGTTCGATCAGGCGCGGATCCTGTCCGAGGCGCTGCCGCATATGCAGCAATATGACGAGGAAACCATCGTCATCAAATATGGCGGCCATGCCATGGGCGCCGAGGACACCGCGAAAGCCTTTGCGCGCGACATCGTGCTGCTCGAGCAGACCGCGATCAATCCGGTGGTCGTGCATGGCGGCGGCCCGCAGATCGCGACCATGCTGAAGCGGCTCGGCATCCAGTCCGAATTTGCCGCAGGCCTGCGCATCACCGACGCCGCAACCATCGAAATCGTCGAGATGGTGCTGGCCGGCTCGGTCAACAAGCAGATCGTCGGCTACATCAACGAGGCCGGCGGCAAGGCGGTGGGCCTCTCCGGCAAGGACGGCAACATGGTGAAGGCGTCGAAGACGACGCGCACCATGATCGATCCCGGCTCCAATATCGAGAAGGCGATCGATCTCGGCTTCGTCGGCGATCCCGAGAAGGTCGACCTGACACTGCTCAACCAGCTGATCGGCTACGAGCTGATCCCGGTGCTGGCGCCGCTTGCGACCTCGCAGAGCGGCCAGACGCTCAACATCAATGCCGACACCTTTGCCGGCGCGATCGCCGGCGCGCTGAAGGCGAAACGTCTGCTCCTGCTCACTGACGTGGCTGGCGTGCTCGACAAGTCGAAAAAGCTGATTCCCGAACTATCCGTGAAGGACGCGCGAAAACTGATCGCCGACGGCACCATTTCCGGCGGCATGATCCCGAAGGTCGAGACCTGCATCTACGCGCTGGAACAGGGGGTGCAGGGCGTCGTCATCATCGACGGCAAGATGCAGCATGCGGTACTCTTGGAGTTGTTCACGAATCAGGGCACCGGCACGCTGATCCACAAGTGATGCGCAAATCGGCGACGCAAAGAGAGGCCGTCATGGCCGGATTCGTTCCGGCCATCCAGGCCGCTTCTCCTCGCCGGGCTTTTTTTCGTCACGAAAGCGACGCGCCGCGAGCGAAGGCGGCCGGCTACTCTAATCTGATCCGCTTCCTGCTGGCGCTGCCGGCAGCGACGGTTTCCTTCCTGGTGTCCTCCGAGCCGGCGTTTGCGGATCTGAAACTCTGCAACCGCATGAGCTATGTCGTCGAGGCCGCGATCGGCATCGACGACAAGGCGGCGACCGCCACGCGCGGCTGGTTCCGCATCGATCCCGCCGCCTGCCGCGTTGTCGTGCAGGGCACGCTGAATGCCGACCGCATTCTGCTCAATGCCCGCGCGCTGCCGGTCTATGGCGCTTCCCCGATCCCGCAGAACGGCAGCGACACGCTGTGCGTCGCGCAAGGCAATTTCGTCATCGCCGCCGCGCGCCAGTGCCGCAGCGGGCAGGCGCCGGCGCAATTCACGCAAGTGGCGCCGTCGCAAGGCGAGGACGGCAATCTCGTCACCTATCTCGCCGAGGATTCCGAATATGACGACGAGCAGGCGCGGCTCGCCGGCATCCAGCGTCTGCTCGTGATCGCCGGCTATGATGCCGCGCCGATCGACGGCGTCGATGGGCCGAAGACGCAGGCGGCGCTCGCCGCCTTCCTGAAAAGCCGCGGGCTGACGCAGGATGTGGTGCAGTCGCAAAGCTTCTTCACCACCATGATCGACGCGGTGCAGTCGCCGTCCGCGACCGGGCTCACCTGGTGCAACGACACCTCGTACAAGATCATGGCGGCGGTCGCGACCGATGACGGCAAGTCCGTGGTCAGCCGCGGCTGGTACCGGATCGAGCCCGGCAAATGCCTGCATCCCGACGTCAGCGGAACGCCAAAGCAGGTGTTCAGCTTCGCCGAAGCCGTCGATGCCGGGAACCGCACCGTCAAGATCAAGGACAAGCCTCTGAACTGGGGCGGCACGACCCAGCTCTGCACCCGCGAGAGCAAGTTCGAGACCAACGAGCAAGGCGATTGCACCGGCCGCGGCTTTGCCGCAACCGGATTTGCCGCGGTCGATCTCGCCGCCGGCGGCAAGACGCTGCGCTTTGCGGTGCCGTGATGAACGACGTCGCGCCACAAGCCCCGCCGTCGTCCCCGCGGAAAGCGGGGACCCATAACCACGGGAAGCCGTTTGTCGGCGAGCTGTAACTACCATCACACAAACGACCACTCCCTGTGGTTATGGGTCCCGGCTCGCGCTTCGCTTGGCCGGGACGACAGCTGAGGATGCAATGAACTCACCGCGCACCTTCACCCATGTCGACAGCTGGGTGTTCGACCTCGACAACACGCTGTACCCGCATCACGTCAATCTGTGGCAGCAGGTCGACGCGCGGATCGAGCAATTCGTCAGCGCCTGGCTGAAGGTGTCGCCGCAGGAGGCGCGGCGGATCCAGAAGGACTATTACCGCCGCTACGGCACCACCATGCGCGGCATGATGACTGAGCATGGCGTCTCCGCCGACGACTATCTCGCGTATGTGCACGAGATCGACCACTCGCCGCTACAGCCCAATCCGGCGATGGGCGAGGCGATCGCAAAACTGCCCGGCCGCAAGCTGATCCTGACCAACGGCTCGGTCGATCATGTCGCGGCGGTTCTGAACCGGCTCGGGCTCTCCACCCATTTCGATGGCGTGTTCGACATCATCGCGGCCGGGCTCGAGCCGAAGCCGGCGCCGCAGACCTATCAGAAATTCCTGGGCGACCATGCCGTCGATCCGACGAGGGCGGCGATGTTCGAGGATCTTTCGCGCAATCTCGTGGTGCCGCATCGGCTCGGCATGACCACGGTGCTGGTCGTGCCCGACGGCTCGAAGGATGTCATGCGTGAGGATTGGGAGCTGGAGGGCCGCGAGGCCGCCCATGTCGATCATGTCACGGACGATTTGACGGGGTTTCTGCAGGAGTTGGTGAAGTAGCGCGACGGCCACACCTCTTGTTCGCTGTCATACCCCGCGAAAGCGGGTATCCAGTACGTTGTGGCCTTTCGACTCAATCACGACCGCCTCTCGAATGCTGGATCACCCGGTCAAGCCGGGTGATGACAGCGGTGGAGTGGGTTGACTCTCTGCTCCCAAATCCCGAAAAAGCCTCTCCCGCAAGAACTTCCGCCAGGGAAAATCCCGATGTCCGCTGCCCAGCTCGAATCCACGATCAACAACGCGTTCGACGCGCGGGACGGCATCTCGGCCTCGACCAGGGGCGAGGTGCGCGAGGCCGTCGATCACGCGCTCGAGCTGATGGACAAGGGCGAGGCCCGCGTCGCCGAGCGCGAGGTGAGCGGCAAATGGAAAGTGCATCAATGGCTGAAGAAGGCGGTGCTGCTCTCGTTCCGTCTCAACGACATGAGCACGATCGCGGGCGGCCCGGGCAAGGCCACCTGGTGGGACAAGGTGCCGTCGAAATTCGAAGGCTGGGGCGAGAACCGTTTTCGCGACGCCGGTTTTCGGGCGGTGCCGGGCGCCATCGTGCGCCGCTCGGCCTTCATCGCCAAGAACGTCGTACTGATGCCCTCTTTCGTCAACCTCGGCGCCTATGTCGATGAATCCACCATGATCGACACCTGGTCGACGGTGGGCTCCTGCGCCCAGATCGGCAAGCGCGTGCACATCTCCGGCGGCGTCGGTATCGGCGGCGTGCTGGAGCCGCTACAGGCCGAGCCCGTGATCGTCGAGGACGATTGCTTCATCGGCGCGCGAAGCGAGGTCGCCGAAGGCGTGATCGTGCGCAAGGGCGCGGTGCTGGCGATGGGCGTGTTTCTGGGCGCCTCCACGAAAATCGTCGATCGCGAGACCGGCGAGGTCTTTGTCGGCGAGGTGCCGGAATATTCGGTGGTGGTGCCGGGGGCGCTA
>Ga0207661_10002235_pt1 | contig 13354 bp, 10 predicted proteins | sample KBSC713LmetaG_FD_184337 | JGI IMG/M metagenome (GOLD analysis project Ga0207661, IMG submission 184337) | Corn rhizosphere microbial communities from Kellogg Biological Station, Michigan, USA - KBS C7.1-3L metaG (SPAdes) (version 2) | ecosystem: Host-associated > Plants > Roots > Rhizosphere ... | reverse complement strand
CTGGCTCAACGCGAGCCCAAGCCCCGTACCGCCGTATTTGCTGGTGCTGGAATCGTCGGCGACGGTGAATTTTTCGAAAAGATGCGTGATCTGATCGGGCGCAATGCCGATACCGGTATCGATGACGTCAATGATGAGCTGGTCACCGTCCGCATCCGCCACGCGGCGGGCCGCGAGCTCGACCTTTCCGTTCTCGGTGAACTTCGCCGCGTTATCGAGCAGCTGTCCGGCCATGTTCTTGAGCTTGCCGACGTCGCAGAGCGCCGTTCCGAGATGGGGCGAGATCGAACACAGAAACTCGTTGCCGGTCTTTGCAGCAGCAGGCCTTGCGTCTCTGGCAATCTCTTCGAGGAGAACGGTGAGTTCGGTCTCCTCCAGATCGAGCTCCATCTTCCCGGCTTCGATTTTCGAGAGATCGAGAACCTCGTTGACGAGCTTCAGCAGATGCTGTCCGGCCGCATGGATCTTGGTGAGGTCGGCGATTCCGGCCCTATCACCTTCGCTTTCCGCGTCCTCAAGAAGAATCTGGCTGTAGCCAATCACTGCGTTGAGCGGAGTGCGCAATTCGTGGCTCATCTTGGCCAGGAATTCCGACTTGGCGGCGCCCGCGCGTTCTGCTTCCTCGGTGGCAGCCCGCAGCGCGGCAGCAGTCGCCATATGCTGGCGCATCTCGCTTTCCAGCCCGCTCTGCGAAGCCTGGATCTTGGCATAGTAGAGCGCCATCATCGCGACATAGATCGCCGCCGCCGAGGTCGAGACCAGCCCCAGTCCCTGCATCGCGGCGACCGGGAGGCTGCTGTTGACGTGGAAGCCAAGCAAGTAGAACACGCTGAAGAGCGCCATATTCACCGCGAACATGCTCATCACGATCAGGCGCAACTTGCTCGACGAGCCGAGATAGAAAAATGCAAGCAAGGGTATGACGAGCACCCAGGCCAGCGTAGGCGAGGTCACGCCGCCATAGAAATAACAGCTCCACAGAATGCAGAAGATCAGGTTCTCGATCGAGACCAGCGCAAGTGGGTTGTAGGGCACGCCGGCCCGTAACAGGAACGGGAATATCCAGAATGCGATGATTGAGGTCGCAAGCACCGCCACGTCATATCCCGGGACCGGATCCAGCAGATAGATCGAGGCCGGCACGACACTGCCGATGAACGGTCCAAGGATGTGACTGATGAGAAAGACGTGCGCGCGGTTTCGCGCATCGCGGTCCGCCGCAATTTCGGCTGTAATGAAAAAATTAACCAGGCGATCGAGGGCCGCAATCGCCTTTCCAAGCTGTGCCTTCATTGAATTCGCGCGCCTTCTGCGAGTGACTTTGGTCTTTCTATCGGTACGCCGAAATCGCCACGGCGCCGGCGGGCCGGAAACGCAGTTGCCCGCGGCTAACATTTTCAGGTCCGGCTTAAAACAGTGTTAATTGGCAAAAGCGCTGGCTAAACTGAATTTTAAAGGCGGCCGCGCTAATTTCGTGCGGGACAGAAGTCCAAGGGGGCGCGAAAATGCTGTTTTGGAATCGACTTGTCAGGTTTATCGACTGGTTCATTCCAGCCGAAGCCAAGCTCGAGCGTTCCGAGCGTGGCCTGGCGCAAAATTTCGTATTCACGCATCTGTTCGGGCCTGGGCTCTCGCAGTCCATCAGCGTCTTTCTCTACCTGAGCGACCCGAATCCGGGCTTCGCCTGCTGGACCGTCATAGGCTGCATCTGGCTGTTCTGGACTCTTCCCTTCGTCTACAGGAAGACCGGCAATCTGCAGTTGTCGGCCTCGATTTCCGTCGAGCTGCTCGCCTGCACCTCCCTGTTCGGTTCCTATTTCTATGGCGGCGTCTCCTCGCCGTTCCTGCCGTGGTTGCTTATCGCGCTGCTGCTCGGCTTCTTTTACCTCTCGGAGCGGCCCTTCCTGGTCGTCGGACTGTTCACTTTCAACATCTTCGGATTCATCACGGCGTATTTGGTGTGGGGCTTCCCCGACCGGCTTTCGCATGAACAGCTTTCGATGGTCGGCTGGATCTCGATCCTGTCCGCAACCATCTACATGTCCTGGATGGCGATCTACTACGCCAACATGATCGCGATGAGATCGGACCTCGAACGCGAGGCGGAGCTGCATCGCGAGACGGCGGTTCGCCTGCGCGCGGCAAAGGACATGGCCGACGAGGCCAACCGCGCGAAGTCCATATTCCTCGCGAAAATGAGCCACGAGCTCCGCACGCCGCTCAACGCGGTGATCGGGTTCAGCGAAATCCTGCTCGACGACGTCGAGGTCGACGGCAAGAACAGCCGCAAGAAGGCCGACCTCGAACGCATCAACTCGGCCGGCAAGCACCTGCTTTCGCTCGTTACCGACGTCCTCGACCTCTCCAAGATCGAGTCGAACCATATCGAACTAAAGATCGAGGAATTCGATCTGAACGACATGGTGCGGGAGGTGGTGGCGACCGTTCAGCCCATGGTGGCCGAGAAGAAGAACAAGCTGGTGGTGAAGTGCCCCGCGAACCTCGGCATCGTGTCGACGGATCAGACCAAGCTTCGGCAGGCCGCGCTGAACCTTTTGAGCAATGCCGCGAAATTCACCGAGGCCGGGACCATCACGCTCAGCGTGCAGCGGCGCAAGCGCCAGGCCGGCGACTGGGTCGAGATCCAGGTGCAGGACACCGGCATCGGCATTGCCGAGTCCGACATCGGCCGGCTGTTCCAGAATTTCGGACAGGCGAACCGGTCGACCTCGAGCAAGTATGGCGGCACCGGCCTTGGCCTCGCGTTGAGCCAGAAATTGTGTGCGCTGATGGGCGGCGGAATTTCCGCCAACAGCGAACTTGGCCAGGGATCCTGCTTCACGATCCGGGTTCTCGCATGGATGGCGCCGCAGCAGGCCGGCGACGAACTTCCTTCCAACGCGGCCCTCGCATTTGCGAACCCGGCAACAATTTGAGAACCAGTGGTAAACAGACCATGGCAATTTCCAACAGCGGTCATTCCCTGCTCGCGATCTCGCCGGGCACTCCCGAGCGCCTTGATCCGGTCGATGGCGAGACCAGTGCCCGTCCGCGACTGCTGATCGTCGACGACATCAGCGACAACCGAACCATCCTGATGCGCCGTTTCGAGCGCCGCGGCTTCGACGTGGTCGAAGCGGATTCCGGCTTCGTTGCGATCGACCTGATCGAAAAAGGCGCCTTCGACCTGGTTCTGCTCGATGTCATGATGCCGGGAATCGACGGCCTGGAGACCTTGAGGCGCATTCGCAGCAAGAAGTCGGCATCTGCACTGCCGGTGATCATGGTCACCGCCAAATCGGAAAGCGGCAATATCGTCGAAGCGCTCGAACAGGGCGCCAATGACTACATCACCAAGCCGGTGGATTTCGCCGTGGCCCTGGCGCGCGTCAACACGCAGATCAGCCGCAAGCGCGCCGAGCAGCAGGTCGTTATCGCCAACGAAGAACTGCGCAGAACCAACGAGGATCTGGAACTCAGGGTTGAGGAACGCACGAAGCGCCTGTTTGACGCCAATCAGAGGCTCAAGGAGGAGATCGCGGATCGCGAGGAACTGCAGGCACGCTCGCAATTCCTTGCCTACCACGACTCCCTGACTGGCCTCGGCAATCGCTTGCTGTTCAAGGAACAGCTCGAAGAGGCCCTGAACGATGCTTCCGTCACCCACCCTCTGGCGGTCCTGTTCCTCGATCTCGACGGCTTCAAGGCAGTCAACGACACCCTGGGGCACTCCGTCGGCGATCTCCTGCTGCGCTCGATCGCCGCCAAGCTTCGGGACCTGCTGCCGTCCACGGATCGCATCGCGCGTCTCGGCGGCGACGAGTTCGCGATCCTGCAGATCTCGAGCGCGCAGCCGGCTTCCTCGATTGCGCTCGCTGAGAGGGTCATCGACGTCGTCGGCCATCCGCACAACATCGATGGCCATGACGTGACGGTTGGGGCGAGCGTCGGTATTGCGATTGCGCGGCCCGGCGAGATGAACACCGAGACCTTCCTCAAGAGCGCCGACCTCGCGATGTATGCAGCCAAGTCGGAAGGCCGCGGCACTTACCGGATGTTCGATCCGCAAATGGATGCCGCCGTCCAGACCCGACGCTCCATGGAGCGCGACATGCGCACGGCGCTCGCGCAGGGCGGGTTCAGCCTGTACTACCAGCCGTTGGTGAACCTGCAGACCCAACGGATCACTGCCTTCGAAGCACTCATGCGCTGGAACCACGTCGAGCGCGGTAACGTGCCGCCATCGGAGTTCATTCCGATCGCGGAGGAGATGGGCTTGATCGTTCAGATGGGCGAGTGGGCGCTGAGGCGCGCGTGCTCGGAAGCGGCCGCATGGCCCGCGGACGTTCGCGTCTCGGTCAACTTGTCGCCGCTGCAGTTCTCGAAGGGCAACCTGGTGTCCACCGTGGTGAGCGCGCTGGCGTTCTCCGGCCTGCCGCCGTCGCGCCTCGAGCTGGAGATCACGGAATCGGTCCTGCTGGAAAAGACCGAGCGCAATGTCGCGATCCTGAACCAGCTGCGCCAGATGGGTGTCCGGATCTCGATGGACGACTTCGGGACCGGCTATTCCAGTATCGGCTATCTGCGCAGCTTCCCGTTCGACAAGATCAAGATCGATCAGTCCTTCGTGCGCGATCTCCTGGTGGACGAAGGCAGCCTTGCGATCGTCCGGGCCATCGCCGGGCTGGGCGTGAGCTTCGGCATGACGACCACCGCCGAAGGCGTGGAGACGGAAGAGCAGATGCGCTGCCTGAACCTGGAAGGATGCGTCGAGGTTCAAGGCTATCTCTACAGCAAGCCGGTGCCGGCCACCGAGATCGGCGGACTGCTGACTCGGCTGAACGAGAAGCGCTCCTAGCGCGGCGCGCCGGCCCTCCCGACGCGCTCAAATAATGTCGTCAAGGTGCTGCCGAAATACGTGAAGCGCACTACGAAACAGATCGCGACCGGCACCAGGAAGCGCCGCGCGATGCGAACGAAAGACGGACATTTGTCCGAATGAGCGACGGACCACTTGTCCGAACGGGGAACTGAAACTGTGAGAAGCGCCTGAAAAGATTGGAGCGGGTGAAGGGAATCGAACCCTCGTATTCAGCTTGGAAGGCTGCTGCTCTACCATTGAGCTACACCCGCGTCGCGTAGTGACCTAACACGGCGCCGCGGCACGCTCAACTGCCCGCGCCCCGCCCTAACCGGCCCGGTCCGGGCGCGATTTGGCCCGACGCCCTTAACTCGCGGCGATTCGCGGCTTATATTCAGGCTCCCATCAACAACGAAAGGAGGTGATCCAGTGTCTTGTTCCAAGCGCTGTCACCTCGCTGGGATCGCCCGCTAAGCGTTCGTTAAGGCTTGGCATCGGGGCGCTTCCAGCCCTGGACCAGCGAGTTTCAAGAATTAGGCGCGGCGGGAGCAATCCCGCCGCGTTTTGTTTCACATGCCGTAGGCCGAGCGGATCCGCTCGCGTACCGAGATCAGGGCAATGACCATGCCGAGCGCCCAGGGCAGGACCGAGGAATAAGGCTGCACGCTGAGCAGCAACGCCATGGCGCTCATCACCAAGCATAACACTTTCGGTGTCGAGACCTTCGCCGCCAGCGAGAGCAGGAACGGCAGAAACAGGATGAGGAGCCAGCCGACTGTTTCTGTAGTCATGGCCGTCGTCCAAGAGGGTCGCCGGATCAGAACCCGCAGACATTGACCAGGCGCGGGCGCGGGCCGCGGCGGGTCTCGGTGATGCGCTCGCCGTAAAGGGCCGAGCTGCCGTAGTAACGGTGATGGCCAACGAGATCCTGCCAGTCGCCGAGTTGCGACGAGACGGGCGCCTTGGAGCTGTCGCTGATGATTCGGGGCTCGGGGCGTGACATGACCTTCTCCGCTTGATGCTCGCGCAGATTGCCTGCGTTCTGGCCGTCAGTCGGTTCCTCAAAGAGGCCCGTTCAAGCCGAACGGCCATTTATCGTGTTTCGGCAAGGTTTCGTGGCCTGCATCACACGGAAACGGCGGCGAAATGAACGTGAACGGAGTTGTCGGGATTTGCCCTTCCCGGACGTCCTTGGGATAGAGAGGGGCGAAAAGCCAAAGGAAAGCGAAAGGGAGAACCGTGCCAATGCTGTACGCCATACTGGCCTATCACGTCGAAGCCGAGGTGATGTCCTGGACCCAGCAAGAAGACGCCGCCCTCATGGAAAGACTGTTCAAGGCGCATGAGCGGGTGAACCAGAACGCGCGGCTCGGGCCGGCAGCACGGTTGGGAGCCACGGGCAAGGCGCGCACCTTGCGCGGTCCGGGCCAGGGCACGGTGATCGACGGCCCGTTTGCCGAGACCAAGGAACAATTGCTTGGCTTTTATGTGCTGGAATGCGCCGATGACGATGCGGCGGTCGAAGCGGCGCGCGAACTCCGGCGCGCCAATCCGAGCGCGGTCTACGAGATCCGCCCGATCAGAACCTTTGTCCCCGGGATCACTGTCAATGACGGGACAGCCTAGCTAGACCGCGCCGACACACGGCCTGTCTTGCCACGCGGCCCGCCCGCCGCCGCCAAGGTTAACGCGAGCGTCTGCGGGCGGAAACCAAACCGTCATAAATCACCAGGCGGTGAGCGCGAAAGCGCGCGTGCCCACATTGATTTTCCGGCCATATTCCCGTTCAATCGCGCGGCAAGACCGCGTTATGATTTTTGATTTTGCGAATGCTCAAGGGCTCGATCGACCTTCTCGACCAAAACGAGTTGCGTGGCTGGGTGCAAGACGAGGCGTCCCCCGGCAGGACCGTTTCTCTCGTGATCTATGACAACGATCGAGAGGTCGGCCGGACGCGCGCGCGATTGTTCCGCAAGGATTTGCGGGACGCCGGGATCGGCAACGGCCAGCATGCGTTCGAGTTCAGGTTCGAAAAGGCGCTTTCCCCTCGCATCAAGCACGTCATCCGCGTACGCAGTCAGGACGGTCTTGATATTCCGGGCTCGCCGAAGACGCTGGAGGCGAAGTCGCCGACAGATGCGCCCGGCAAAATCGATCGCTTCGATCGTCACGCCGTCGCCGGATGGTGCCAGGACGGGCTCCACTCTGACGTTCCCGTCAGCCTCATCATCACTGACAATGATAAACTGCTTGGCCGAGTGCTCGCCAATCTTCATCGCGCCGATCTTGCGGCGGCCGGCATCGGCAGCGGACGCCACGCCTTCGAGTTTCATTTCCCGCACGCTTTGTCGCCCGCCGAGAAGCACGTCATCCACATCCGCCGCGAGCTGGACGGCGTCGATTTGCCGGGCTCGCCCATCACCATCGAGCCGGCGCAGGCCTTCGACGACGAAGCCCAGACGGCGCTCTCCAAATTTCTGGAACATTTCAACCGGGAAGATGAAGTCGATCGCAAGATCATGTTCCTCGCCACTGAGCTGAGCACGCTCAGCCAGCAGCGGGCCGACCTCGAGAGCCGCCGCTTCGAGCGGCGGCGCAACCGCGACCTGATGCGGCGCTGGGGCGGCTCCAGCCAGGGGCTTGCGGCGATCCCGGCCGAAGCCAGGAAGGAGCTGCTCCGCGCCCTCATCATCGACGATCGCATTCCGATCATCGATCGTGACGCCGGCTCGAATGCGATTCTGAGCCATATCCAGTCGCTGCAACGGCTCGGTTATCAGGTCACGCTGGCGCCCTCTGCCGACCTGCAGCCGGACAGCAAAACGGCCGCGGCGCTGCAATCGGCAGGGGTCGAGATCTGCGCGCTGCCGTTCTACGGCTCGACCGAAGAAGTGCTGTGGCGGCAGGCCGGCGAGTTCGACCTCGTCTATCTCCACCGTATCTCGAACGCGACCAGATATGGCGAATTGGTCCGCCAGCATTTTCCCAAGGCGCGCAAGGTCTACAGCGTCGCCGACCTGCATCACATCCGCATTGCGCGGCAGGCCGTCGTCGAAAGCCGCAGCGAGCTGTTGAAGGTCTCCGAGCGCGTCAAGTTCGCGGAATTCCTGGCGGCGGCCACCGCCGACGTGGTCATCACCCACTCCGACTATGAAGCCGAGGTGCTGCGCAAGAATCTGCCGAAGGCGAACGTTCACCGGGTGCTCTGGGCGGTCACGCCGCGGCCGACCAAGGTCCCGTTTGCAGAGCGCAGCGGCGTCGCCTTTATCGGCGGCTATGGGCACGCGCCGAATGTCGATGCCGCCAAATGGCTGATGAACGCGCTGATGCCGCGGGTCAGGTCGCAGGATCCTGCGATCGAATGCCTGCTGGTCGGCAGCGCCCTGCCCGACGAGCTGCGCCATATGAAGACCGAAGGCGTCACCCTGGTCGGCCACGTCGACGACCTCTCGACCATCTTCGATCGCGTCCGGCTGACGGTTGCCCCGCTCAGCTACGGGGCCGGCATCAAGGGCAAGATCCTCGACAGTTTGGCCGCCGGGGTTCCCTGCGTGTACACGTCGATGGCCGCGGAAGGCATGAACCTGCCCGAAGCGCTGGAGCCCTGCCGCGCCGACAGTGCGCGCACCATCGCGAGCGCGATCTGCGATCTGCACGCCAATGCCGAGCTCTACGAGAAGTGCTGCGAGGCCGGATTGAAATATGTGGCGGACGAGCTGTCCGAGGAAAAGGTCGATCAGGCGATGCGGCGGGCGATCCAGGGATAAATCCGGCGCCCGGCCAAGCCTGTGACTTCGGCGAGAGGAGCCCGGTGAGCGATGTCGTCAAATTCGCGGCTGACCACGGCAACGCAATCCTGACCAGCGAGCGGAAACGGCTGGTCCGGTTGTCCGACCAGTGCGGTCGCTCTGCCCCGGCGCCCAGCAAGACGTCGGAACCTCTCAGGCGCGGCGAGCGGCTTGGCTCGCTTCGCAGAGTCTGGTCGCTGCAGCGATCCGCGAATGCTTGAAACGGCTTACGCTTCAACTCGCGTGACAGCTCGCCGGCCTTGTGTCGGGTGCGTTGCTAGTGAGTCAATCTGTAGCAGTGCCCGCCGCCCCTATGCTTGACGCGCTCGCGACAGGCGTCCAGCGTCGAAAATGAGCAGTCCGGTTGTCCCGCGGCTTTCGCTCCTCTTAATTGTGCGCAGAATTTGGCAGCATTGGCAGGCTCTTGAGGAGGAAGAACGAAGCCCACCGAAAGAAGCATCATAGCGATAAGCGCTGACTTTGAACGCGACATATCAAGCCTCCCTATGAGGTGTTGTCCCCAGCGTTGATAGTGCTGGCGCAGCAGTTGGCGCGGTTCTGAGCCGTCCAAAGCACGATGGAAGCGGCGGCCTCGTCCGCACGGGGCCATCGGCTCCACTGCTTCGGCTGGGCGTGTTGTCCGGTTTATTGATCCGTGTGCCGCTCCACGGATCAAAGGAAAGGAACCTGAGAACACGCCAGGAGACCTTGCCCGACGGGTTCAGGTTTCGTCATTTACAAGTGTTAGGAAATCGGCTGCCTTGTCATGTCTGGGGAGAACAACCATGAACCTATCGATGAAAGACCGCGTCGCTGTCGTGACCGGCGGCAGCAAGGGCCTCGGGATCGCGGTGGCGCGCCGGTTCGCCGAGTCAGGCGCAAAAGTGGCGATCCTCGCCCGCGGAGCCAATGACCTGAAGGCCGCGCGCGAAACGCTCGCGAAAAATGGCCTCGCGGTGCGCGACTACGTCTGCGACGTGTCCAAGGCCGCTGACATCGCCAAGACCCACGAGAAGATCGTCGCCGATTTCGGCAAGATCGACGTGCTCGTCAACAACGCCGGAACGGCGCGAACGCTCGCCTTCGAGAACATCAGCGACGAGGCCTGGCAGGAGGATTTTGACCTGAAACTGTTCGCCGCGATCCGTTTCAGCCGGCTGGTCTGGGCAGGCATGAAACAGCGCAAATGGGGCCGGATCATCAACGTGCTCAACACCTATGCGAAGGCGCCGGCCGGCAATTCCGCGCCAACCTCGGTGTCACGCGCCGCCGGCATGGCGCTGACGAAGGTGATGGCCAATGAGGGCGGCGAACACAACATCCTGGTGAACGCCATGCTCGTCGGCCTGATCATGAGCGATCAGTGGGTGAAGCGCCACGCCGCGCAGGCGCCGAACATGGCTTTCGATGAATTCGCCAAGGGCCTCGCCAAAGGCACGCCGCTCGGCCGCATAGGCACGGCAGAAGAGTTCGCCAATCTCGCCTGCTTCCTCGCCTCCGAGCAGGGCTCCTACATCACGGGTACTGCGATCAATGTCGACGGGGGTCGGTCGCCGGTGGTGTGAGAGTGCAGACAGCGCGCTGGGCGCGTTCTACGGCGTCTCGCGCTTCGGTGCCGATGCAGCACCGGCATAGGTAGCGGCAAATAGCGCCGCATCCTTTGCGGCCCTGACTTCTCTTGCTGTCTTCAGTGCCCGGCGGATGAATGGGTCTTCGGTCTCTTTGCTCAAGGTGATGAGCCGGTTGCAATTCGGGCAATTCACTTGGAAGCCATCTCTAATTCGGCTGGCTTTTTCGCGAAACATCCGCGTGCAAGCTGGGCACCTGATCCTAACCTGATCGTCCACGGCGAAACCCCTTCCAAATGGGGAAACAGCTTCGGATGCGGCCCGTTACAATGGCGCTAACGCGGAAGATACAAATGTCATCAACGCGGCGAGACAGCGGAAGCACCGCCGCCCGGCTTGTAGGGGCTCAGCCGGATCTGCCTGCTTTGACATACATCAAGAGCCAAGGAGGTCTCCCTGCGAGTTGTGCAGCATCGCCGCGTCATATTTCGGCATCGTGGCGGGGGAGCCAGATCATGAACCTTCCTCTCAAGGAAATTCGATACAACCCATTGCTTTGGATGCTGGTTTTTGTGCCCATTGTGTTGGTAGTCGAACACGCTGCTCCATCCGCCCATACGGCTTTGTTCGTGCTGGCAGTCTTGGCCATCGTACCTCTGGCTGCACTTCTTAGTCACGCGACGGAAAGCGTCGCGGAAAGGACGGGCGATGCGATTGGTGGCTTGCTCAACGCGACGTTAGGAAACCTGACTGAATTGACTTGGCGGGCTTCGGAATCATGTCCAAGAGTACATCGCGCCGGTGGGAGGTTGTATGCAGCACTGCTGTTGATGGCAACGATTGCGCTTCTCGCACCGGCTGCGGTCGCGGACCTTGATCTGGCACGAGGCGACGTGATGGCGCAGAAGCTCAGTGCTGGCCTCGCTGTCTTGCTCATATGTGCCTATGGGCTGGGCCTGCCGTTCTCGCTCAAGACGCATAAGGAGTTGTTCGGAAGCGAGGACCATGGCAAGGCGGGCGGCGCTGGTTGGCCGATAGGACTGGCAGTCGGCACGCTCATCGCGGTCACGGTGCTGGTTGCCTTGGTGAGCGAGATATTCGTAAGTTCGGTTCAGAAAGCAGGAGAGACGTTGGGACTGAGCCCGGCTTTCGTCGGTTTCATCATTGTCGCGCTGGTCTGTGCTGCGGCAGAAATGGCGGTAGCGTTTTCTGCAGCGCGAAAGAACCGCCTCGATATGAGCGTCAGCATAGCGCTCGGAAGCGCTTCTCAAATCGCTCTGTTTGTTGCGCCGGTCTTAGTGCTCCTAAGCTATATCGTCGGCCCAAAACCAATGGACTTGCAGTTCTGGCCGGGTGCCGTAACCATGGTTATGATCGCTACCGTTACGGCCTGCTTCATCACCAACGGCGGGCGGTCAGCATGGTTTATCGGCGCCTTGCTTTTGTTCATCTACGCGATTTTCGCCATGACGCTGTATATGGTGCCGCCAGGATCGCACGCGCCAATCTGAGCCCGCCGAGCCTAGTAAAGCCACAGCCGCTATCTAGGTGTCGGACCGCGTTTGCGTTGATGTCGTTCGAGGCGCAGTCTCTGCTCTCTCATGCGCTTTATTTCCTCGTCCAGAGCGTCCATTTTCTCGTCGTGCTGTTCGTTCCTCGATTTGGGCGCGTCGTTCTTGCGCAGTTTTTCAAGCGCTTTCTCGACCGAGAGTTTAGGGGTATCAGCCATTGTCGACCCTCCCGCGTGATATAGTCCGCAGCATCTCGTTCACCGTGGGCTTGATGATAGAATGAAGCGCCGGTCGCGCTTCTGTGCTGGACGAGCATTCATGGGAAAGAGTGACGGCAGAGCGGGCACAGCGCTAAACCAGCGAATATTTTCAAGGCCTGACGGCGATGCATGTTCCCCCCCTTGCTATGCGAGGCACGAGGGAGGATCGATCAGCGGTGCACCGTGGCGCCTTGATTTAGGTCAACGGTCGGTTGGCTATCCTGCATTGCCGGTTCTCTTCAAATTATCCCCTTTCGAAGACAGTCACGCAGCATACGCGGTCCGGTGGACCACGTCGGCCAAGAGTCTCAACTGGGATCGATCACTGCATTAGAGAGTGAAGGCCACGACAGCAGTCATGATCGTGGACAGCGCGCCGAGGCCGATCACGGCGGTCTTAAAGGTAAGCTCCGCTTCCATATTCGCACGTCCAGTTGCGAATGAAGCGCGGTAACTCTCTCGCTAGAGTGGATCGGTGGCAAATCAGATTGCGCGCTCACACGCCACGTTGAGAACGGCTCCGACGCTGGGTTCTTTGGGGGTGAGCGTCGGAGCCGTCCCATCCGGCGACCGCTCGTGTGGGGAAGAATGGAGCCAAATGGTCGCCGATGGATCTGAGAAAGGCAGGATCGCTCAACGACCATTGATCTAAGTCAAGCGCCCAAGGCCGCGGCTCTTACACGGCGCTCTCGGTGCCATCAAACGGGGCGTGATGAAGAGCGACAAAGCCAACGCAGATCCACCCCTGCTCGCGAAGCGATAGGAGCAGGAGCTGCGAGAGCGCCCGCCTACGCCCTGTCGGGCTTCGGCGCGGCAGCCTTCGCTCGCTTCGCTACGATAGATGTGGAGGCTGGCTTGCCGAGCCGTAGCTCGCGAAGCGAGCGAAGGCTGGTGGGGGAGGTAGGACTCGAACCTACGAAGTCATAAGACGGCTGATTTACAGTCAGCTCCCTTTGCCACTCGGGACACTCCCCCGCTCGACGGCATCATGATCCGCATCGCCTGCGGGCGACGGATCGGCCATGAGAGGAAGGCCGCGGATCGCCCTTCCAAGGGGTCGCGACCGGCCGCGTTTATGAGGGAAAGGTACCTCCAAAGTCAACCAAGCTCGCCGCCAAAATCCACTTGAAGTCGGGCAAAATTGCCAAGTTTCGGAACCCGTGACACAAGCTTGGCCCATGAGCGAGAAAGCATGAGCGATCGAGATCGAAAGCCGCCGTTTCGCCGCACCGGCAAACCCTTCGACAAGGGCCGCCCGGCCTCCCGCCGGCCGATCTGGCAGGACCGCGCTCCTGACGGCCCGGCGGTGCTTTATGGCTGGCACACCGTGACCATGGCGCTACAGAACCCGCAGCGCCGCATCCGC
>Ga0207661_10002227_pt1 | contig 13376 bp, 13 predicted proteins | sample KBSC713LmetaG_FD_184337 | JGI IMG/M metagenome (GOLD analysis project Ga0207661, IMG submission 184337) | Corn rhizosphere microbial communities from Kellogg Biological Station, Michigan, USA - KBS C7.1-3L metaG (SPAdes) (version 2) | ecosystem: Host-associated > Plants > Roots > Rhizosphere ... | reverse complement strand
GACGCTGCGCTGAAGCCTCGCGACGGTCTGCCGACCCATTGGTAGCCTTACCCGCTCTAGGCCGCCATCGTCTAGGGGACTAGGACGCCGCCCTCTCACGGCGGAAACCGGGGTTCGAATCCCCGTGGCGGTACTTGCTGAGCCCTGCAAGTGCGGGGCTTTTGTCGTTTCCTGGGCAGCGGGGGAAGCCGGAAGCCGGGAACGGGCTGCACTACTGCTTTCACGCGAAAGCAGAAGCACTCATGGCCCGCCTGCGCCACTCCGCTGGCGTCACCACAAGCCAAACGCGCGACCGGCCAGGTACACGGTGACGATATCGGCGACGATTGCCAACACACGCAACGGCATTCCCCACGCTGACCGGTCGATCGTCTCTGGGTCCTCGCCAACGATCACGGAAACGATGTAGGCCGGGACAGTGAGCGCTGCGCGCACGGCGCGGTCGGCCCAGTAGAGCGGATGACGTCGCCGCCGAACCTCGTCGGAATCGCGCTCAACGGCGCGACGCTCCTCCAGTTCGAGCACGGCATCGGCGCGCTGCACGCCTTCGAGAACCAGTTCGTACGGCGGCCGCCCGTGTACCTCTTCCCAGCCGAACTGTTCGTGGAGGAACGCGGTCTGACCAAGACCGCTGTATGACTGGCGCATCGAGCCCATCGCGGGCGGATCGGTGAACGTGTAGCCGCCGCCGCCGACCAGGAGCGCGGTCTCGGCCTCGGGAATGGCGCGGATGACGCCGGAACGTGTGTCCGGGGATGGCGTCTGGAGGTACGCCACGTACGCGTTGTTGAATCTGACTAACGCGGCGCGCAGGGCTCTTACATCATTCGGGCTCAGGGGCTTGTTCATTCGGCGCGGAATCATCCGATGGGCTGCGGACGGCAGGCGCTTCTCTGCGTGGCGATGTGGCACGGCGGGCTCGCTGGAACCGAACGCTCTCGCGCCCCGGGCAAGCCCGGCAGTATCTGCCCCGACCAAGCCACCGGGAACGTTGTCACTGGAACGACGAGATCAAGAAAGCCGCGGAACCGGGGCGACCTGCTCTCCTCCATCGTGCTCGCGCTGCGACTCGGAAACACTTCTGCTTTTCGTCCGCGGCAGGAGCGGCGAGCGTGCCGCCACGCATGGTCGCTGTTGAGCGGAGGGTGGAGGCTGACCGTCGACCCGACGTAAGCTGAGACCCCATGCCGATGCTCGTACCACCCGCAGACGGCCGCCCGACACCCGAGTTCATCGTCTGCCCGTTCTGTGGCGCTCAGCCGGGCGAATACTGCACTCTCGCCAACAGCACCGTCCCGGCGTCGCAGACCCACGAGGCGCGGCTCAACGTCTGGCGCGAGGAGTTTCAAGTTTGGCACGAGAAGCACGCCGCTCGAGTGCCCGAGACGAACACTGAACCGTGGTTCGTCGCGCAGTACGCCGGACCTTGCGTGCGCTGTCGCGAACGGATCGAACCCGGGCAGGAGATTCAGGCCAGTAGCGCGGGTGGTTACAGGCACGTCGTCTGTCCGAGCTGAGCGGCCTCGGCACGCGGGACCGGGGCGACTGGTGCTTCCCATGCGTAGCGCTAGCGGCCCGCGCGGAGTCCAGCCGTGGCGGGGATGACAGGAGCTGGCCGAGTGTGGACGGTCTCGATGATCTCCGCGTTGTCGATGCCTTGCAGGTATATGGAGGTGATGCCGAGATTCGCGTGGCCGAGCTGGCGCTGGATCACAACGAGCGGGACGCCTTCGCGAGCCATTTCGACTGCGTGCGCGTGGCGTAACTGATGAGGCGCGAACCGCCGGCGAACTCCTGCGCGGGCAGCGGCGCTGCGCATTTGGGAGCGCGCCGACGCGGCGGCCCAACGTCTGCCACAAGTCGGGCCGTGAATCACACAGAACAAAGCACCGACGGGCAGGGTCGCCCGCACCTCGAGCCATTGTCCGAGCTGGTCCCACGCCCAGCGGTCCATCCCGACCTCCCGTCGGCGTCCACCCTTGCCATGGCGCACCGGGATCGCGCCGCGCTGGTGCTCCAGATCGCTCTCGGCAAGAGCCAGCGCTTCGCTGATCCGAAGCCCAGAACGCCAGAGCACGACGATCAACCCGCGCAGCCGCAGACCATCCGCGTCATCCCCAGCCGCGCGCATGGTCGCAACGATCTCCTCGACGCTCGGCGGATCCGCGGGATATCGCTGACCCTTGTTCCGCGGCGAGCGACCACGGTGATAGCCAGGCGACGTCGCCGGTGATCTCGCACGGCCAGCCGCATCCAACGCCACGAGCTCCATCAGTCCCTGCTCGAAAAGACGCCCAGACAGCCGCGCATCGTCCCAACTCTCCGCTTCTGCTTTGCATGGAAAGCAGAAGTGGGTCGACTGGTTAGGCCGCACGCCTGCCTGGTCGATATAGGGGGCGTGAGGACTTCTTCATCGAAGCGGCGGCGGGTGGTCAGGCCGGCTATCTGGACGTGGCGGCTGCTTACGCCACTGTTCGCGGTGACGGTGATCTCGGTGATCAGTCGTGATGCGTTTCACCTGGTCCCTGTTGCGATGGTCGTGGTATCGCTGCGGTGTTCCTGGGGAGCGTGGAGCGCTCAGGGGTTTGGATCGAGGCGGACGGGCTTGTTGCGCGCTCACCGTTTGTTGGTGCCACGTTCACGTACCAGTGGGCGGACGTGACTGGTTTTTCTGTGGAGCCGGTTCCGGGCTCTGGGCGGACCGTGGTCTGCGTGGAGCTGGTCGGCAAGGGGAAGGTGATACTGCCGACGCTCCAGGTCTGGGGTTTCCAACGGAAGATCATTGAGCCCTTGTGCGACAAGCTCAACACCGAGTTAGCCGCCACCAGAGCCACACAGGCGGCCGCAGAGTAACTGTCTCCCGAGAGGCCAGGTTCGCTCCGCTTTGGACGAAAGGCAGAAGCGGCTCGCCCGTATGGGAATCGCTTGAGCCGCTACGTGTCGTCCGCCGCGCTGTAGCTCTCCGGCCAGCGGCTTCGGGCTATGCGATGCAGGCGGGTGAACGAGAATCGCGACAACGTGGCCCCGACAACCATCACCAGCACAAATGTCAGCGAACTAAGCGTGCCGTTACCCAGCAACAGCACAGCGATCACACCCCAGGAGGCGAGCAGCAGGTAATTCGCTGCGACGAGCGCGGTCTTCATCGCCGCAGAATGGTAGGCGTCAGGCGCGCCCATACGGACGGCCTTTGGGGCTTCTGGCGGCGATACCGCGCTTCCGCTTTGGACGAGAAGCGGGAGTGCCTACTCTGCATGAAAAGCGCAGGTCAGCGCGTTCAGGGCTTGAGAATCTTGAAGCGCAGCGCTTTCGGGGACGACTTGCCAGCGCTGTCGGTGGCGGTGAAGACCGCGCGATAGCTGCCTGGCTTGAGTGATTTCCCGCGGAAACGCGCGCTGAAGGCAATCTTGTTGTGTCCGGCGTGGCCACGGCGAGTCAGCGTCACGACCGCGATCGTGCGTGTGCAGTGGGGCTTGTGCCGCAGGCGTGGCCGGTTAGGCCTGCAGGAATGGCCGACACGTCTCCCAGGAGTGTTGTGTCGAATTGCGACCCTCACGGTTGCCTGCTGGTCGAGGCGGAACGACCAGACGGTCCCGCGCTTGCGGTGCGCGACAGCCGCTAGTCCGCTGAGCGGGGTGGAGGCACGGCCTACCGCGAACGCCGAGTTGGTCGCCCGCAAGGCGGAGAGTGTCGCGACCGTCGCCGGCCCCGATGCGGGGGTTCCAGCACCTGAGCCACCTCCGCCGTTGGCGGCGCCAGGCATGGTTCCGACAAATCCATTGCCGAGGGCATCGACAGTTACGCACTGCGAGACCGACCCGCAGGAGATCGCGTTCAGCGCGCCCGCGCCCACGATCGACGTCGGTGTCGAGCTGCCCGGCGTGGCCGGATTGAACGTCACCTCGTGGCCAACATCGTCGACAGCGGTGCATTGGGTGATCGACGGGCAGGCCACGGCGGTCATGACGTTGCTTCCGTCGATCTTGGTCGGCGTCGCAGTGCCCGGCGAGTCCGGGTCAAACGTCACCTGCTGGCCGGCGTCGTCGACAGCGGTGCACTGGCTCGCCGACGGGCACGCAACTCCGCGAAGGGCATTCCCGCTGTCGACTACGGAGGGGGTCGTTGAGCTTGGCGAGACTGGATCGAACGCCACCTCCTGGCCAACACGGTCGACGGCAACGCATCGGCTCGTCGACGGACAGGCCACGGCGAGCAGACCGGTGGTGCCGTCGACCATCGTCGGCACGGGGGTCCACGATGAGGCTGGGTTGAACGTCACCTGTTGCCCATTGAAGTCGACGGCGGTGCATTGGCTCAGCGAAGGGCACGCGACCGCGGTGATCAGATCGAAGCCGTCCGTCGTGGTCGGCGTCGGGCTGCCCGGCGAGGCGGGGTCGAACGTCAGCCGAGCGCCCCCGTCGTCGACGGCGGTGCACTGTCTGATCGATGGGCACGCGACTGCGGTGAGGAACTTTGTGACGTCGAAGGTTGTGTCGTCGATCGCGGTCGGTGTGGGCGTGCCCGGCACGGCGGGGTTGAATGTCACCTGCCGCCCGCCGTCGTCAACCACGGTGCACTGGCTGGTCGATGGGCAAGCCACCCCGTCGAGACCGTTGGTGCTGTCGATCGTGGCGGGAGTTGGCGTGCCCGGCGAGGCCGGGTTGAACGTCACCTGTTGACCGACGTGATCGACGGCCGTGCATTGGGTGGTCGATGGACAGGCCACGCTGAGGAGCCCGCTGGCCCCATCGATTGTGGTCGGGGTGGGGGTGCCCGGCGAGGCCGGGTTGAACGTCACCTGCTGACCACTCAAGTCGACAGCGGTGCATTGCGTAGTCGACGGACAAGCCACCGCGCTCATGATGATGACGCCATCGCCGTCGATCGGGGTGGGAGTTGGCGCGCCCGGCGAGGCCGGGTTGAACGTCACCTGCTGACCATTGAAGTCGACGGCGGTGCATTGAGTGGTGGACGGGCAAGCGACCGCCGTGACGATGTTGCTTCCGTCGATCCGGGTTAGGGTGGGGGTGCCCGGCGAGGCCGGGTCAAACGTCACCTGCTTGCCGCTGTCGTCGACTGCCGTGCATTGGCTGGTCGACGGACACGCCACCGCGTTGATCCCAACACCGCTATCGAGCTCGGCGGGCGTCGGCGTGCCTGGCGAGGTCGGGTCAAACGTCACAACCTGGCCGCCATTGTCGACAGCCGTGCACTGCGTGGTCGACGGGCACGCCAGGCCGTCCAGGCTAACGCTGTTGTCGATCCTGGTCGGCGAAGGGGTGCCCGGCGAGGCCGGGTCGAATGTCACTTCCTGGCCGGCGCTGTCGAGGGCGGTGCATTGGCGCGCCGAGGGGCACGCCACCGCATGAAATGGGTTCCCGCTCTCAATCATCCAGGGGATGGCGGTCTCAGGCGAGCCAGGATTGAACGTCACCACCCGGCCGGTGCCGTCGACAGCGATGCACTGGCTCGCCGACGGGCACGCCACTGCTTCGAGAACCTGCGGGCTGCCGCTGGTCTCTAACGCGATCGGGGAGGACCACGAGAACACCTCCGCCGATGCGGCTGTAGGAGCGCATGCGAGCGCGACCAGTGAGATCGCCGCGACCAGGGACCCCATCCTCACCAGGTCAACCCCAACAGCCAAATGCGCAGGCAGGCAGGCCCTGCGTCGGAACGTTCTCCGCCACCCATCCCAACACAAGGCTCATGGCCGACCGCCACCTTGTCAAGCCAAACAATCGGCTACCGCAAGACGCGCGAGGCCACACATCGGGTCCGGCAACCTCGATCTCAACGGCACCTACCAACGCGGGCCCCGGCTTCTGCTTTGGACGAAGAGCAGCGGTCCCACCGCCGCCGGGAGGACGGTGCATCCAGCGCGGGGGTGTCGCAACCGCTTCCTCCGTGAGGATCTCTCGTTGAAACGTCCAGGAACGAAACGGGTACTAAAAGAGGACTAAAGCGGAGCCGATCGAACCCCACTACCGGGACCACAGGTGTTACGATGGGCACCGGACGGAATTGAAAGGCACGCCATGACTGTCCAAGAAATGCTCGAGCACGCGCACGATACGGCGACGCAGCGTGAGCCCAGCGAGTTGGCTAGTGAGCTGCAGGCTCTGCTCGGACAGAAGATGGTTGCCTTCGCACTGGGTGACCGTCATCCCAAGACGATTGGTCGCTACGCGCGTGGAGAGCGTTCACCGGACGACGCAACCGTGCGACGGTTGGTCGATCTCTTCACGTTGGTCGAACTGCTCGGGAATGGAATGCGCCGGCAGGCGATCCGCTCTTGGATGCTCGGCAGCAACCCGCGGCTCCACGGAAGGGCACCGATCGAAGTGATCCACGAAGGAAAGCGCGCTGACGCCGAGCGAGCCGCTCGTGCCTTCTTGGCCAATCGCTAACGGACTCACAGGCTCACTAAGCCATCCGCGTATCGCCATAGCCTGGTCAGATTGTGGCTGAGCGCTTCGGGTTTTCTGACTACCACCTGGTAGACGCGCCCGCAGAGGGGTTCTGGCGTGTCACAAGTTGGCATGAACCCTTCGAGCCGAAGGATCCGCCGCCACCAGTTGGCGAGATCGATGCTGCTGAGGATGACGCTGGCCGCTTCGACGATCCGGAGGGCAAACACCGCACGCTGTACTGCGCCAGCGAAGCGGAGGGCGCGCTCGGGGAGAAGCTCGCCGCGTTTGTGCTCAATCCGCGCGTCGCCCGCAGGATCGAGGCCTTCCTCGCGGACGAACCCGATCCAGAGTACGCAGACGAGGACCTGACGCCAATTCTTGACGAGGACATGATCGACGGCTTCAACTGGCAACTTGCCTGGGCCCCGTCCGTGGGAGGCGCTCGGTTCGTCGACCTATGGCACTGGTCCACCTGCGCTGCCCTACTTCCTCACATTGGGGAGCTGCTGGCGAACTTCGCCTTGAGAGCACTCGATGTGCGTGCACTCGCGGACGAGCGGCGCGGTTTTACCCGCCGCTTGGCGGGGATCGTTCGCCGCGGTGCAACAAACGATGATGGGGAACTACGCGTCGCCGGCATCCGCTACACCAGCCGGTTACCCCCACAGTGGATCTGCTGGGCGTTGTGGGAGCCGCTCTCGATCGACCCTTCGGAGATCACCACCAGCCGTGTCGCGATCGACACTCCAGCGCTCCGTCGCGCGGCGAACAAGCTCGGCGTGGTCTTGGTCGGACCAGCTGATCCGAACTGAACGATCCTGCCGCAACGAACCCGACTCCGAGATCTCCCCTTCGCTTTCGCGTGAAGCGGCAGTTGGCTACTGCTCCCGCTTTGAACGAAAAGCAGCGTCAAGAGGCGACCTCTCGCGCCTGGCCTGGTGGGAGGCTCTCGTCGACAAGTTTGAAGACCAGTGCGACCGCGGCTGACATCAGCGTTTCGAGCGCTGTTGCGAGCGGCGCGTTCTCTGAGTCGATCCCAGTGAAAGCGGGCAGGTCCTCGCCGCCGCCAACGAGTTCGATTGCTACCTCCCCGTTCTCGTCTAGACGGGCGTTGAAGTACCCGGCGTCGACGATCTGCCAATGCGCGAGGCGATCGCGCACGGATCGCTCATCGCTTTCGGAGACGATGCTCTTTAGCGAAGGGAGGGCGACCTCGACGGCGTTGGCGACTGCGGTTGCACGATCGGATGGCTCGGCGTTCTTAACGGAACGTCCGAGGCGTCTAATCGAATGACACTCCCGTCCGAATGCGGCAGCGACCCCAACCGCGAGGTAGTCGAGCGCGCGACGCAGACTGAAAAGGAACGCGTGGTACTCGAACCCCAGGATCGGGACTCGGAAACCGATCGTGCCCGACGGGGGGACAGTCATACCCTTGAAGGCCTCCTTGACGATCCGCGAGATGTTGCCCTCGAGCTCTTCGACCCGTTGGCGGTGATACTCCGCGGCAGCAAGCGCCTCTTCTACGTATCCAAGGCTTTCCAGTAGCCGGCGCTGGGGACGCTCTGGGAGGGGCCCGGCGAGCTTTACCCCCGGCAACGTTGATGCGACTTCGGGCGGTGGTTGCCGACCAGGCGCAAGGTGTTCACGGACTTCGCTGAACCGTTCCCGTAGCGACTGCGGAAGCGGCTTCCCGGTGATGGCGTCTAACACCGGGGCGAGCTGCGCATAGCTGGCCAGCATCGCGAGATGCTCTGGGGTCAGCGCCTGTGTGGTCTCCTCGTCTGTCATTGCGCAAACGTAGAAGCTCAGCAGGCGGCACGAGGTGGCTGGCAAAGTCGGGACCGCCGAGAAGGCGGGCGGTGGAGTCGCGTCGGGGTATCTGATCGACTTGCGCTCTACGTGAAAGCACCAGCCGGTTGATCGCTTCCGCTTTGGATGAAAAGCAGCCGCGAGTTTGCTGGTGGACGGTTGTCGGATGGCGACACGGTTGTAGCGGCCGTAGGCTGGCTCTGGGTGCGTACGTTGCGGCTTGTCAGGGCGTGGCAGTGATGATTCGGATAGCCGACTCGGTTTGGAGCGCTTGGCGGGTGGCTGATGTGGATGAGCCGTCGCTCCCGATGCGGCTGACGTCTTCGCTGCCGGCCGATGATTTGGTGGAGCTTGTGCGAGGCGCGTTGCGGGCGCTGAAGGATGGCGCGGGTGTCGACGAGTATCCCGGCGAATGGAGTGTGGCTCGCGCGGGCGCAGCAGTGCTGCTGGAGGTGGAGGAGCCGGACGACTTCGAGTGGTCGCTGCGCGCGATCGTTAGCTACCTCGAGCGCGAGGGCGTGGATGGCGAGGTAGAGGTTTGGGAGGAGGAGCCACCCCCGTATCCGATCGACCCCGCGTATGTCCTGGACTGCCGAATGCGAGTTCGCGGTGAGCGGCTGCATCGCGGTCCTGGTAACTGGGGCTGGGTTGCCGATCCCGCGGCGCTTGAGGATCTGGCGGAAATGGCTTTCGAGTGGAGCATGGCCGTCGCGGTTGGCGAGCCAGTCGCGCTGTCGGTCGCGGGCGTGCCGGATGTCTGGGTGCGCTCGCGCGATGATCTGTCCGCGTCGACTCGGCAGGCGGTTCAGGCGGGAGAGCTGGTCGGGTGGTGGACGCTGGGGACCGAGTCGCGGCGGGTGAAGGTGCATCCGTTCATGGGCCGCATCTCAGTGATAGCCACGATCCCGTCGGGCGAGTGGCGAGCCCACCTGCCGGGGCTGAGCGCGTTTTTGCGAGATTGCAGCCCGCTGCTTGCCTACGGTTTGATCAAGCACGGCTCAAGCGGAGGCCTCGCCGCGTCTGGCTACTCGATAGTCCGAGACTGGCCGCCGCGGCCCGGGGGTGTCCGTCCGAAGGACATCGATCTTGCCGCGGCGTTCGAGAACACCCATGCGCCGGACTCGTTCGCCGTGCAACTGCTCGGCCCTGGCTACGACAGCGGGGTCGTGAGTGGTCCGTCTTGGAGACGGGAGCAGGTTGGGACCGATGCCCTGCTCGTCGAGCACGTTGACCCAGCCGCCTGGTTCGACCACGAGTTCGTCCCCTTCAATCCGGGCATGACAGGTCACCGGGACGCAGTACCCCCCGAAGTGCTGGTCCAGGCTCGAGAGGACTTCGCGCGGATCCTCTACGCCCGCGAGATCACCCTGGGTTAGGCCTCAGAAATGCCGGTGGCACTCGTCTGTCGACTTCTGCTTTGGACGACAAGCGCTAATCCGCGTCGTTGCCGCGAGCCTCTGGTCCGGCTAGGTCGGCATCGCGTGCCTCGAAGCCGGAGCGAGCCGCAGCTCGTGCCACTTCCCGTGTCGCGGCAGGAAACTCCTTCGCCAATGCCTCGATCAGTTGGGCCCGTGTCGGAGCGCGCGAGTCCGTCATCGCCACGAGTGCCTCCATCGGGGCGACACGAGCGCTTTCGTAAGCCCAGTCGTGTACCTCGGCGGGGTCCGTGTCATCTAGGCGCTCGACCCTGTTTTCAGAATCGCTCACGGTCGGTCTGAGTATCTCGCAGGTCGTGCCTCCACGCGTTCGCTTTTGGACGAAAAGCGGTAGGTACGACCCGGGCACGGCTCTTGGATTGCCGTCGAGGCTAGGGGCTCGACGACGCATTCCGATCTTCGTCCTCGCCGGCGAGTCCGATGCTGATGGTGCCGTCTTCTGCTTCGGTGACCGCTAGGCGTCCGTCTCGTTCGAAGGTGCGCATCGTGCCGATCGCTTCGAGTGTCTGCTGTAGGGGTTGAAGGCGCGGACGGCGCGAAGCGAGGTGCGAGACGACCAAGGCCTCAGCGAACGCGAATACCGCGATCCAATACGGCCGCACGTCCTCCTCAAGGTTTCTCTCGGGCTGCCCATCTACCGCGGCCACTACAGGGCTGCCAGCGAGGTGAACGAAGACCTGCAACCCGGTCGTGGTGGGATGGTCGTACGCGGCGTAGTAGTCGTAGATGTCGTGATACAGCCGTTGTGAGTCGACGATGTGCAGCGACTTCGGGAGCGAGGCTGTGACTCGCTCCCGCCAGTCGTGATCAGCCTCGGCTGAACGCCGTGGCAGGCTTGGCATTTCCTGGTTGACCTTCCGGGTGTAGTCGCGGAGGCGTTCTCGCTCCGCATCGCCGGGGAGCGGCGCTTCCCCGCGGTCTTCGCGGCGCTTGTCCTTGGCAAGCATGTCCTTGAAGCTCGAGCGCATAAACGCCGGCAGGCGTTGCTTCGGATCTGCACTGATCCATGCGAACGTGATCGCGTGATCCACCAGGGTCCGCGCTAACGCGAGTCCGTCCAACCGCGAGTAGGACGGCGCGAGATAGCCAAGGTGACGAAGGGTGCTCGCCATGCGCGCCATGAGCGCGGCACGCGTTACCTCCCAGTCTTCGAAGAACGATGTCTCGCCGGTCGGCGTTACCCGAACAGGTAGGCACTCATCTGCCAGACGCAGCAGTAGCTCATGCGACGCGAGCAGGGTTGTGTGGTCACGCGTGGGTATCGGGTGGCCGTGGGTGAACTGCAGCTTGTCGGGCGCGGTCATGATGAGAGCATCGCGCAACCGGCCGGCTCCCATCCGGCTCGACCGACGGGGCCACAGGGCCCATGGGTGATTTACCGACTGACTTCTGCTTTCGCGTGAAAGCACAAGCCGTGGTGACCCTGGGCGCTTGCCCCGGACACCTGACAATGCCGACTGAGCCGACCAGCTCCACCGAAGCAGCGATGAGGACCTGCCCCGGAGGTCTGGGGGAAAGTTGGGGGAAAGTCAGCACCTGGAAACTGCGGTTGAGAGCGGCTCACGGCGGTCACCAGATCCGCTCTAGATAGCCGCATCCGGCTCCGCAGAGGGTCTAGCCTCGCCATTCGAATCCCCGTGGCGGTATGTAAAGCCCTGCAGATGCAGGGCTTTCTTCGTGGATCAGCTGCTCGGGTCGCGAGCATCGGTCAGGTTGGTGCTGCTTCTCGCCGTGAAGGGCAGTCGTTTCGAGAGCCGGAGTCGCGACGACGCGGAAATCTCGGAGGCCCTCATCGTTCGGCGGGTTCCTCGCGACGTGCAGCCGCGCGGGCGCCGGCTAGGCGCCCGGAGCGATCGCACAGGCCGCGACACAGACCCAGGTGCCCTCACGCTTCTGGTACACGTCCGTGTACAGAGCTTCCTGCTTCGCTCCGCCGGCGAGCATGGTGTATGTGGCGCGGCCGTGGATCAGGGCAACGTCGCTGAGGATGCGGATGTTGACGTCGTGCATAGCGAGATCCTTGAAGGGGCGCGGCTTCCCGATGTAATCGAGGAACTCGGCGCGGTTGCGGGTGACGCCCGGAAACTGCGAGATGAAGTCTTCGCTGAGGAACTCGCTGAAGCGCTTGGCATCGCTGAACTGGTCGGAGTGGAAGAAATCCTTGTTGAGCCGTTCGAGAATCGCCAGATCCTCGGTGGACTGCTCGGTGGCGTTCATGTCCTTGTTCCTTCTCTGTGTGGTTCGGTGTTCGCTGCAGCGCAGATCGGGCCGGGCATCGCACGACTCAACGCCTGCTCTCCTAACGATGCGGGGCGCTCGACGGTCCCCGACACGATTCTCCGACCGGCCGATAGGCAACCGCAATCAGCGCCTCCTTTCGGATGCTGGCCGCATCCGTGGGCGACGCGGTTTCGGCCATCAGGACTGCTAATCGAGCGATCACCGCCCGCGATCGCCGGCGAACCGCAACGCGGCACTCTGGGGCCCGTCGGCCGTCCGGTGTGAGACCGGAGGAACTCGGTCTCGACGACGACTGAACCACGAACTCCCCATAGGAATCGCGTCGGCCTGATCGACCACGCACGCCGGGCCCGTTCACGAGGCAAACGAATTGAGGATCTCGCCATGCCCGCCGTGCACTACACAAACCTGCTGAGCGTCGTCACGATCGGCCTGCTCGCCCCGCTCGCGCTCGGTTTCTTCCCGCGAGTCCGGCTGCCTGCGGTCGTACTCGAGCTCGTGCTCGGCGTTGTGATCGGCCCATCTGGGCTGGGGTGGGCCAAGCCCGACCTGCCCGTCTCGATCCTCGCTCTGATCGGACTGGCGTTCCTGCTGTTCCTCTCCGGCCTGGAGATCGACGTCGAGCGGCTACGCGGCCCGGTCCTCAAGCTGACCACGATCGGATTCGCGCTCTCGTTCGCGATCGCGATCACGATCGGCGTCGGCCTGAAAGCGGGCGGGTTCGTCAAATCGCCGCTATTCGTCGCGATCGTGCTCGCCGCCTCGTCGGTCAGCGTGATCTTCCCGGCCATGAAGGATGCGGACGCCACCAGCTCGCGCTTCGGCCAACTCGTGCTCGCATCAGCGTCGGTCGCGGAGTTCGGCGCGATCATCCTGCTGTCGCTGTTCTTCTCGGGCAAGGGCTCGAGCAGCACCACCGGGACGCTGATCCTGGTCGGCGTGTTCGGGCTGGTCGTAGCTCTGGTGGGGGTGGCAATCGCCGGTGTCGAGAGGTTCATCGGCCTCTCACACGTCCTCCGGCGGCTTCAGGACACCACCGCACAGATCCGCGTCCGGGCGGCGTTCGTGCTGATGATCGGATTCGCAGCACTCGCCGACCGATTCGGGCTGGAGACGATCCTCGGAGCGTTTGCCGCCGGCGTCCTGCTGTCGGTCATCGACCGCGACCAGACGACCCATCCCGAGTTCAGACTGAAGCTCGAGGCCGCCGCGTTCGGCGTATTCATTCCGGTGTTCTTCGTCGCGAGCGGCCTGCGCTTCGACCTGAACGCGCTGTTCGCGAGCCCGTCCACGGTGGCGCGGGTACCCCTGTTCCTGCTCGCGATCTATCTCGCCCGCGGGCTCCCGGCGATCGTGTACGTGCGACTGCTCGGTCGCTCGCGCTCGGTGATCGCCGGCGTGCTCCAAGCCACCTCCCTGACGGTCATCGTCGCCGCCGCCCAAATCGGCCTGCAACTCGGCGTGGTCAGCCAGG
>Ga0207661_10002226_pt1 | contig 13382 bp, 15 predicted proteins | sample KBSC713LmetaG_FD_184337 | JGI IMG/M metagenome (GOLD analysis project Ga0207661, IMG submission 184337) | Corn rhizosphere microbial communities from Kellogg Biological Station, Michigan, USA - KBS C7.1-3L metaG (SPAdes) (version 2) | ecosystem: Host-associated > Plants > Roots > Rhizosphere ... | reverse complement strand
GCGCCCGTCAGTTCTAGTACTCGAATATTTGCGGTGTCAGAACCTTTGCAGCCTGGTTCTGACCGGCGCGGTGCGTGCCATTTCGAGCGCCGGACTGGTCCCCGGCCGCGACGTGAACCTCGTTGCCATCAGCATCGATCCGCGCGAGACGGCCGCCGACGCCGCCGCGGCCCAGGCTATGTACGTCAAGCGGTTTTCAAATCCTGCCGCCGCGGCTGCAGGCGTTCACTTCTTCACTGCGCCGCCGGACGAGGTGCGTGCAATCGCCTCAGCCGTCGGTTTCCCGTACCGCTATGACGAACACAGCCGTCAGTTCGCTCATCCGGCGGGATTCGTGGTCACCACGCCCGGCGGTCGAATCTCCCGGTACGTCCTCGGCCTGTATCCACCGCCGGGACTGCTCAAGCGGGCTGTGGCCGAAGCTTCGGCCGACAAGGTCGAGCCGCCGGCGCACCCCCTCCTGCTGCTCTGCTTCGGCTACGACCCGGACGAGGGCACGGCCGCAGCCCTCGCGATGCGCCTCGTGCGCTGGACGTCGGCGTTGCTCGTTCTCCTAGTGGTCGCCTTCATCGCGTTCCTGTCGCTCAGGCGCAGGCCCGCCTAGTGCACGGCTTCCCGTTTTGGCCGGCAACCGCGAGCGCCTATGCGAGGCAGATCGATTTCCTCTTCGGCAGCCTGCTGGTGATCGCCGGCCTCACCATCGCCTTCGTCTTCTTCCTGCTCCTCTTCTTCGCCAACAAATACCGTCACGGGAGCAAGGCCGACCGGCACGAGCCGACCAAGAAGACGTGGCGCTGGGAGGTCGGCTGGACGGCCGCGACGCTGGTGATCTTCGTCGGCCTGGCGATGTGGGGCGGCAACCTTTACGTCCACCTCTACAACCCGCCGCCCAGCGCTGTGCAGATCTTCATCGTCGGCAAGCAGTGGATGTGGAAGGCGCAGCATCCCGGCGGCCAGCGCGAGATCAATGAGCTGCACGTCCCGGCGGGACAGGACATCCGCCTGGTCATGGCCTCGCAGGACGTGATCCACAGCTTCTTCATCCCGGCGCTCAGGATCAAGCAGGACGTCGTCCCCGGCCGCTACGAGACGATGTGGTTCCGCGCCGACAAGGTCGGCCGCTACCATTTGTTCTGCGCCGAATATTGCGGCACCGATCACGCGCACATGGGCGGGTGGATCACGGTCATGGAGCCGCGCGATTTCGCCGAATGGCTGAAGGCACAGGGCGGGCAGCAGACGCTCGCGGCGCAAGGCGAGCAATTGTTTCACCGCTACGGCTGCAGCGGCTGCCACGAGCCTGGCGGAACGGTGCGCGCCCCGAACCTCAATGGCGTGTTCGGTAGCCCGGTGCCGCTGTCGGACGGCAGGGTCGTCGTCGCGGACGAGCGCTACGTGAGGGACTCGATCCTCAATCCCAAGGCGGAGGTCGCCGCCGGCTATGCCCCGGTGATGCCGACCTTCGCCGGGCAGATCGGTGAGGACGATCTCGCCAGGCTCGTCGCCTACATCGAGTCGATTGGCCCGCAGCCGCGCGGCGGAGGCGCGCACTGATGCACGCGCCGCGCAACGAAACCTACCTCAACGCCACCGTCGGCATCCGCTCCTGGCTGCTGACCACCGACCACAAGCGCATCGCTTTGCTTTATTTCGCCGGGATCACCTTCTTCTTCTTCGTCGGCGGAATGGCGGCGACGCTGATCCGGCTCGAGCTGATCACGCCTCAGCCGGACCTCGGCAGCCCCGATTTCTATAACCGCCTGTTCACCATGCACGGGATCATCATGGTGTGGTTCTTCCTCATCCCGTCGATCCCGACGACGATGGGGAACTTCATCCTGCCGATGATGATCGGCGCGCGCGACCTCGCCTTTCCGCGGCTCAATCTCACCAGCTGGTATTTGTACATGGCCGGCGGGACCATCACGATCATCGCGCTGCTGCTCGGCGGCGTCGACACCGGCTGGACCTTCTACGAGCCTTATTCGACCTTCTACGCGACCGGCTACATCATCCTCGCCGTTTTCGGCATTTTCGTCTCAGGTTTTTCCTCGATCCTGACGGGCCTCAACTTCATCGTCACCGTGCACAAGCTCCGTGCGCCGGGAATGACGTGGTATCGGCTCCCGGTCTTCGTCTGGTCGACCTATGCGACGAGCCTGATCCTCGTGCTCGCGACGCCGGTCCTCGCGATGACCCTGCTGATGCTGCTCGCCGAGCGCGTGCTCCACGTCGGGATCTTCTCGCCGCAGCTCGGCGGCGACCCGTTGCTCTTCCAGCACATGTTCTGGTTTTACAGCCACCCGGCCGTCTACATCATGATCCTGCCGTCGATGGGCGTGATCAGCGAGGTCGTGCCCTGCTTCTCAAGCAAGCCGTTGTTCGGCTACGAATTCGTCGTCTGGTGCAGCATCGCGATTGCCGCGATCGGCTTCCTCGTCTGGGGGCACCACATGTTCGTCGCCGGCCAGTCGCTTTATGCGAGCCTCGCCTTCTCATTCCTCAGCTACCTCGTCGCCGTGCCCTCGGCGATCAAGGTGTTCAACTGGATCGCGACGATGCACGAGGGCTGGATCCGCTTCGACGCGCCGATGCTTTACGCCTTCGGGTTCATCGGCCTGTTCACGATCGGCGGCCTCACTGGCCTGTTCCTCGCCGCCCTCGCCGTCGACGTGCACGTCACCGACACCTACTTCGTCGTCGCGCATTTCCACTACATCATGGTGGGCGGCGCGGTGATGGGTTACTTCGCCGGCCTCCACTATTGGTGGCCGAAGATTACGGGGCGGCTTTACCCCGATTATTGGGCGCGGTTCGCGGCGATCCTCGCCTTCTTCGGCTTCAACCTGACCTTTTTCCCGCAGTTCATCCTCGGCTACCTCGGAATGCCGCGGCGCTATCAATCCTACCCGCCGGAGTTCCAGATCTGGCACGTGCTATCGTCGGCCGGCGCAAGCATCCTCGCCGTCGGTTACGCGCTCCCGCTCTTCTATCTCTTGTGGTCGATCCTGCGGGGACCGCGCGCATCGGCCAATCCATGGGGCGCAACCGGTCTCGAATGGTCGACCCGGTCACCGCCGCCGCCCGAGAATTTCGATGTCACCCCCACCGTCATCCGACCGCCCTACGAGTATGACCGCGGAGTGCCGTGCATGCAGGCCAAAAATGGCTGAGCGGATGCTCGGCATCCAATATTCGACGCTCGCGCAGGAGCGCGAAACGGTCACGCTCGGCATGTGGGCGTTCCTTGCGACCGAAGTCCTGTTCTTCGGCGCGCTGATCGCCGCTTACTTGAATTACCGGATCTGGTTCGGCGCCGAGTTTATCGCAGCGGCGAAGATGACCAAGGTCGTGCTCGGCACGATCAACACCGCCGTGCTACTGACCAGCAGCGCGTGCATGGCGATGGCGGTCAGCACGCGTGACGGGGGCGGCAGACGCGCACCGGTGCTGTGGCTGATCGCGACGGCGCTGCTCGGACTCATGTTCATCGTCATCAAGGGCTACGAATATTCGCTCGAATATCAGGAACAGCTCGTCCCGGCGTTGAACTTCGACGTCGCGCGACACGGCGGCGTCGCCGAGATTTTCTTCATGTTCTATTTCTGCGCGACCGGCCTCCACGCGCTCCACCTGCTGATCGGCATTTGCCTCGTCAGCTGGCTCGCCTTTGCCATCGGCACGGACCGTCTCCGCCCCGGCTCCACGACCAGGCTGATTGGCCTCTACTGGCATTTCGTCGACATCGTGTGGATCTTCCTTTTCCCCCTCATCTACCTCGCCGGGAGGAACGGATGAGCGGCCGCCTCATCCTGCGCTGCTGGCTGGCGCTGGTCGTGCTTCTGGCGCTGACGACCGCGAGCGCGTTCGTTCCCTTGGGCTCGGCGAACCTGTTCATCTCGCTCGGGATCGCCTTTGCCAAGGCGTTGATCGTCCTTCTCTTCTTCATGGAATTGAAGACCAGCGCCGCGCTTGTCCGCGTATTTGCCGCCGCCGGCTTCTTCTGGCTGATGATCATGATCGCGCTGACCAGCGCCGATTACACGCATCGGACGGACCAGCCGGTTCCGCTCGACCGGACTGCGGGCTAGGAAACCCATCCGCACTAACCATGGTTAATGTTCAAAATGGCGTGAAATCAGCCGAAAACTGGCTATAGCTCGGAAGATGACATAAGTAGCAGGCGGGGACTCGAGCTCGGGAGTACCGCATGCTGCGCGGGGTGGGTGTTGCATTGGACCAATCGGAAGGGGCGCATGACGTGCCTCATGAGGCGAACGATTCGCGCGAGCGGGACCTGCTGGCCGAGCGCGTCGCCAGACTGACCCAAGGCCAGCTCGACTGCCTGCTCCTGGTCGACCAGCACCTCAATTCCAAGGAAATCGCGGCCGAGCTGCACATCTCGCCGCACACCGTCGACCAGCGCATCCGCCAGGCGCTGCAGATCCTCGGCGTCGAGCGGCGCGCGCAGGCCGCGCGCATCATTGCGCAGTACCAAGAGCCATATCAGCGATTGATACATCAATCGCCGCACATTGAGCCCAGCACCCATACGGCCGAACCAGAGGCCGCGGTCAGTCATCAGATTCGGCACGCTGACCGCGCAGGGGAGGCTGGGGGAGCTGGTTTCCTTACCGAGCAGAGGCCCGCGACTTTCCGGTCTTCCCTGCAACTGCCGTTCGCAACCAGGAGCAACCCCCGGAATGAGATGAATGTCGGCCAGAGGCTGTTCTGGATCGCGACGATCGCGATCGGAGCGGCGTTTTCGGCGGGCATGTATCTCGCCGGACTCGAAAGCCTCGCACGGCTGCTCACGAGCTAGCCAACCGACCTTCTGACCAGACCGACAGCTACTCCGGCGTGAGGAACGCCGGGGAAGGAGCAGTCATGCGCAAACAAGCCATCTGGAACGCCGTCCACGAAGTCGGAATCCACACCCGTGCAGTCGAAGGCCTGATCGAATCTACCCTGGTCGAACTGGCCGAGCTTCAGTCCAAGCTCGTCCAGGTCAGCAATGTTGCCGGGGTGCCCTATTCGACCCTGCAGGATTCATTCGAAGGCGTTTCCGCGCTCATCAACGATTTGGTGAAGGTCCGTGGCTCGATGGGCCGGTGTCATGAAGTGTTCGTCGAAACCAAGGAGAAGATCCCCGGCGTGCGGACGACATCGTGGGGCAATGGCGATCCCTGCTGCGGGACCGCTCACGTCGATCTTCAGGTCGTAGCCTGAGCCTTTTGACCGGACCGCAGCAATGTGGTCCGGTCACACTCCGATGAACTCGCTATTCCTTGTAATCCTATTCTGGGTGCTGCTGGTCGTCTCGTGCGGCTATGCATTGTGGCGCGGTCGGAAATATGAGCGGATTGCCGCGCTGGTGTTCGTCACGGCGACGATCCTGTCGATTATCGGCCACTCGCCGCTGCGCGGCCGCTACCTCGAGCTCGAAGCCAGCGATCTGATTGTCGACTCGGCGGTCCTGGTCGTTGTGATGACGATTGCGCTGGTGTCCGACCGCTTCTGGCCGCTCTGGGCCGCCGGGCTGCAGCTGGTGGACAGCCTGTCCCACGTGATGAAGGCGATCGACGCCGATCTCGTGCCTACGGTCTACGGCGCGGCCGAACGATTCTGGAGCTATCCCATCCTCCTCATTCTGTTCATCGGCGCTTGGCGGCAGCATCGCCGTACGAGCGTCGGTCGCGAGGCAGCACCGTAGAGCCGGAAAAGCTGGACTAACATCGTTCCAGGGCTAAGCGGCAAGCCATGTCCCGCCGCAAGAAATCCCATCAAAGCCATGGCTCAGCGAACCGGCCGCGGCTGTGGGGCCGCCACGCGGTCGCGTCCGCGCTCGACAATCCCGCGCGCAAGGTGCTGCGCGCCTGGGCGACGCGCGAAACGGCGGCCTTCATGCAGTTTCCCAAAGACGTGGCGCTAACCCTGGCCGAAGCGCCGGACCTTGCCCGCCTCGTTCCGGCGGATGCGCCGCACCAAGGGGTGGTGGTGGAGGTCGAGCCGCTCGACGAATTGTGGCTCGACGGGCTGTTGCACGACGCGCCCGAACGCGCGGCGCTGCTGGTGCTCGACCAGGTCACCGACCCGCACAATGTCGGCGCAATCCTGCGCTCGGCGGCCGCATTCGGCGCGATCGGCATCGTCACCCAGGACCGCCACTCACCGCCGGAGAGCGGAGCACTGGCGAAAGCCGCCTCCGGCGCGCTGGAGCGGGTGCCGTGGGCGCGCGTCGTCAACCTCGCACGCGCGCTCGAAGAGATCGGCGAGGCCGGTTTCTGGCGCATCGGCCTCACCGGCGACGCGGAGACGCAATTGAAGGATGCGCTAGGCTCCCCTCGCGTCGCGCTCGTCCTCGGCGCGGAAGGGCCGGGCCTGAGGCCGAACACGCGCGAGCATTGCGACGCGCTCGCTCGTCTGCCGATCAGCGACGCAGTGGAGAGCCTGAACGTCTCGAACGCCGCCGCTGTCGCGCTCTATGCCGCGAGCATCGGCTGATGGTGCGGACGAACAGCAGCATTCAGGAACATGTCGAGGCGCTGGCCAGCCGCGAGCCGGCGTTCGCGCGGGTCGTCGAGAAGCTTGGCGTGCCGCCGCCGCGCAAGAGCGAGCCCGGCGCGCATACCTTGCTTCGAACCATCGTCGGCCAGCAGGTCAGCGTCGCCGCTGCGCGCTCGATGTGGTCCAAGCTCGAGGCGGCGTTCGGCACGCCGCCTGACCTGACGCTGCTCCTCGCCGCGCGCGACGAGGAGATGCGCGCAGCCGGAATGTCGCGGCAGAAGGCGGGGTACATTCGCAGCCTTGCCGAGCTGGTCACGTCGCGCGAGCTCGACCTCGGCAATTTGCCCGAGGATGACGAGGAGGCGATCGCGCTGCTGACCAAAATCAAGGGAATCGGCCGCTGGTCCGCGGAGATCTATCTCCTCTTCGCCGAAGGGCGCGCTGATGTCTTTCCGGCTGGCGACCTTGCGGTCATGGTGGAGATCGGGCGGCTGATGGGCCTGCCCGACAAGCCGAGCGAGAAGCAGCTGCGCGAGCTTGCCGAACCGTGGCGTCCCTATCGCGGCGCCGCAGCGGTGCTGGCTTGGCACAGCTACAATTCGGCCGTGCTGTAGGTCAAAATTGATTCGAAGCGCCTTGAACTGGCGGTCCGCTCAATGCCAAGTTGGGTGCTTGTATTGGAGGGGGAATGATGAAACGCGTCGATGTCTATTTCCTGCTTCTCGCCACGGTTCTGCTGATCTGCGGCGCCGTTCTCGGCATCACCATGGGCGCGCGCGAAGACTTTCAGCTGGTCCCGGTACACGCGCACCTGAACCTCGCCGGCTGGGCATCGCTGGCGCTGTTCGGGCTCACCTACCGCGCCTATCCGCAGCTCGGCGCGACACGCCTCGCGTCTTACCACTTCATCATCTCGGGAACGGCATCGGTGCTCCTGCCGATCGGTATCGGCTTTGCCGTCCTGCGCAACTCGCCGGGGCTCGCGATCGTCGCCTCGATCCTGTGGCTGCTCGGCGTCCTGATGTTCCTCGTTCAGCTTGTTCGGCTGCTCCGGGTGAAATCGGACGCTCCGACGCTCAGCCCGGCCGAATAGGTCAGGCGCGGACGCCCACCGGAAGGGTGCGGGCGCCGAGGCCGCGGACCTCGCGCGCACCGGAATCGAGCCGAAGCGGCCCGAGCTTCTCTCCGTTGGTCTCGCGACCAACGAGGTAGGCGGCCGAGGTCTGTCCCTTGCCGCTGCTCCATTCGTAGAGCGCATTGAAGGCGATCAGCGGGACGAACGACTTGCGCCCGCCAAGGTCATATTCCTGGATGGCGCCGCGCGGAGCGATCACCCGGCTGGTCATCGTCATGCGCTTCATCGGCGCAATTGCCTCGAGGGGGTCGCCCGCGGGGGCCGGCCGCGAGAAGAAAGCGGCAAGCTCCTGGTCCTGCGTCGCACCGGCGTTGAGCAGGCTGGCTTCGGCGAGAATCGCGCGCGCCGGGGCTGTGCCGGCGTTGAACAGGTCGAGCTCGAACTCGAGCGTCACCTGGCTGTCGTCGACGAGGCAGCGCAACGGCCGGACGCCAATCTCGAGGGAAGGCCTGAGCCGCGTCGCGACGATGCCGCCGGCCGGATCGTGCGCGGGCTTGGGGGGAGTTGCGGCACGTGCAGGGACGGCTGGCGGCTCGGCCGCGGCGGGCGGCGGCATCCAGCGGACGCCGGGCGCAGCTGCGGCCTCGGGCTCCGGCTCGGGCGCGGCGAACAGGTCGAACTCGCCCGCGCCGGCCAGCGACTGACGAGGGCGGCGACGCCACAGAAAGAAGATCGTGCCCGCCGAGAGGAGCAGTCCCGCGATCAGCCATGGGAAGAACGAAATCCGGTGCTCGGGCGCGTCCTCCGCCGGTGACCGCGGCGTATTGGCCGGCGCTGGAGATGCGATCGTCGGCTGAGGCGCAGGCGGCAATGCGCTCTGTTCGGCAACCGAAACCGCGGGCGCTTGCGTAGGGGGCACTGCAGCCGCGCTCGGCGGCTTGGCCGACAAACGCGCCGCTTGCCCTTCGGCAGCAACACGGCGCGCCTCGCCGCTGGTTTTGCCAGTTGATTGTGTAGCCGGTGCGGGAGTGATCGCGTCAGGCGGCTGCTGCTGCTCCGCCGGCCGAGCGGAGGTGCCGGGCAGGCTGAAATTCTGGAGCTCGCGCGGCCCGATCGCATCGGTCGCGGGCGCGTTCGTCGTCGGCGCGCTTGCCGCTGGTGTGTTTTGCGTCGCGGGAGCGGTCGTAGTCTGCGCAACGGCAGGCGTTGCCAAGAGCAGGATGCAGCCCGCCAGCAACAGTGGTTCAACGCGCAAAATCGCCCTCATCGCTCCCGCTCTGCTCAGATTCGCCGCTGGCTCTCCCTCCCGGCGCGGAACAGGCCCATGCCTTCCGCAGCCCACCGATTCAAGCAGATGCTCGATGAACGGCGGCGGAACCTGCGCGACCTACCGCTAGCGGGCGTCGACCAGCACCAGCTCGCTGTCGTCCTCCGCCTCGATCTCGACCCGGCTTTCGCCGGTGATCGCAACGCCGTCGCGCGGCTTCGCCTCGACGCCGTTCACGCGCACTCGCCCGCTCGGGACAAGGTAAAGGTGCCGGTCGGGGGACGCTTCGATCGAGATCGACTCGCCCGCCGTGACCGTGGCGCCGAGCACGCGAGCATCGGCGTTGATTGTCAGCGCGCCATCCTCGGCGCTGCCGCTGGCGAGCAGCTGAAACTGCCCCAGACGCGAATCCTTCGGAAACGGTTTCGCGCCCCAGCTCGGCGGAGCGTTCGGCTTGTCTGTCTCGATCCAGATCTGGAACAGGGTCGTCGCCTCGTCCTCGAGATTATATTCGGCGTGCACCACCCCCGTCCCAGCGCTCATCACCTGGACGTCGCCGGCGCTGGTCCGGCCCTTGTTGCCCATGGAATCCTGGTGGGTGACTGCGCCGGTGCGGACGTAGGTCACAATCTCCATGTCGCGGTGCGGGTGCGGCGGAAATCCGCTCTGGGCGCCGATCGTGTCGTCGTTCCACACGCGAATCCGGCCCCAGCCCATGCGCGCGGGGTCGTAATAATCAGCGAAGGAGAAATGGTGGCGGGCGTCTAGCCAGCCGTGGTCGGCGTGGCCGAGACTGTTGAAGGGGCGGATGTCGATCATGCGGGTGATTTGGGCGCCTTCGCCAGAGCATCAAGTGTCAGGCGTGTGACCGTCGAGCGGCGTAATCGCGGATTGTTGTCGCCGCGGCACGGTTCATGATAGTGGCGCGCCCGAGGATGAGCGATGGGCGCATTTACCTCTCATAAGCGCCGGTTCCTGATCGCCGGCGCAGCGATTCTCGCTTTTGCGGGAGGCGCTTTCGGACTTGCACTGGTCTCCCCGACGCTGGGGCCGATCGCGGGCACCATCGCGCCGCAGCTGTACGTCGATTCCGTAGCGAGCGCACAGATCCCAGCGCATGGCCCTTATGTGCTGGTCGATGCCAATTCTGCGCGGCTGTACATGATCGCGGACGGCCGGGTTCAGGATTCGATGCGGGTGATCGTGGGGAAGCCGGATACGCCCACCCCGACGCTCAAGGACGTCATCAACTACGAGACGTTGAACCCGTATTGGCATGTGCCCGCCGATCTCACGCGGACGCTCATCGCTGCGAATGTGCTGAAGCTGGGACCGGCGTATCTCGCGCAGCATGGCTATGAGGTCGTCTCCGGGTGGACGGCCGACGCGACCGTCATTCCGCCTGACGCCGTCGACTGGAAAGGCGTCGCCGCGGGAACCGCCCAGATCTACGTTCGCGAGCTGCCCGGTCCATGGAATTCGCTCGGCCGATTCAAGTTCGACCTTCCGCACGGCGACGGCATCTATCTGCACGACACGCCGAGGAAGGAGCTCTTCGCCCAGGACGAGCGCAACCTCAGCCATGGCTGCGTCCGCCTCGAGGATGCCGAGCGGCTGGCGCGGTGGCTCCTCGGCAAGGACCCGCCGCCGGCCTCGGCCCCGGAAGAGAACGTCCTCCTGCCGCACCCGGTCCCGATCATGATCAGCTACCTCGACCCGAGAAGCGCGACACAGCTTGCCGCGCTGCGATAGCGGTTCGCGACCGCTTCGCGCATCGCTTCTCACCAATTGCTCACAAGTCGCTCATGACGCTCATCGCGTCAGGGGGCAGTCCACGTCGCGTCAACAGGTAGAGGAACGATCGTGGTAACCTTCGACGGACAGCGAACCCCCGGATTCAAGCTGTTCCTGGCAATCCTAGTTGCCGGCGCGCTCACCATCCCGCTCTTCTCCGTCTGGCTGCTGGTCTACGACCGCCAAAGCCAGGAGCAGGAGGCGACCAGCTCGATCACCGCCGGCTGGGGCGGCCCGCAAGTCATGGCCGGGCCGCTGCTCGTCATTCCCTATCGGGCCAATGCGACCGAGACCGTGGCGCAGAACGGTCAGAGCGTCACACGCACGACGGAGGTGACCAAGGAGCTGACCCTCGCGCCGGAAGCCGTCGAGCTTTCGACCGACCTGCGCCCCGAGGTGCGCAAGCGGTCGATCTACGAAGCGGTCGTTTACGACGCGGCGGTCTCGGGCCGCGCGCGTTTTGCGGTGCCGCCCGACCTTGCGCGCAGCGGCGTCGATCCGGCGCAAATGGACCTTGGCCGCGCCGAGCTGCGCTTCGGCCTCAGCGACCCGCGCGGGCTCGGCGCCAATCCGCGCGTCGCTGCGGGCGGGCACGCCCTGCGCATGCTGCCCGGCGGCGGCAGCAGCGGCGGGCGGGGCTTCTTCGCCTGGGTCGACGCGACCGGCCTCAGTGGTCAGCCGCTGGTCGTGGATTTCGCCTACGACTTCCGCGGCAACGCGGCGCTCAGCCTCGCGCCCCAGGCGGGCGACACGCGCTGGACGGTCAAATCCAGCTGGTCCAGCCCTAGCTTCGGCGGCGACTTCCTGCCCGCTACGCGAACGGTCGGCGACAAGGGCTTCGAAGCCGCCTACCGCGTCGGCAATCTCGCGCTGGGCCGGTCGCTGGTCAGCACCGGCGACCCGGGATCGTCGAACCTGGTCGACAAGGTGCCGCCACCGAACGCCAGCAACACCGGCGCCGGTCCGCAGAGTTCCGACGCGGTGCAGACGGCGTCGATCAGCCTGATCCAGCCGGTGGACCTTTATTCGCAGGTCAACCGCGCGACCAAGTACGGCTTCCTGTTCATCGGCTTCACCTTCCTCGCGCTGCTGATGTTCGACGTCATTGGCGGGGTGCGCGTATCGACCGTGGAATATCTGCTGATGGGCGCGGCGCTGGTGCTGTTCTTCGTGCTGCTGCTCGCCTTTGCCGAGGTGATCGGCTTCACGGCCGCCTATATCGTCGCGTCAGCGGCGATCGCGGGCCTCAACACGGCTTATTCGGCGGCGGTGCTGGGCAGCTGGAGACGAGCCTCGTTCATCGGCGCGCTGCTCGTCGGCCTCTATGCGGTGCTGTACATCCTCTTGAGCCTCGAAGCTTATTCGCTGCTCATCGGCTCGCTGCTGCTCTTCGCCGCGCTTGCCGGCGTGATGTACGCAACACGGCGCATTGATTGGGGTGCGAAAAGGGAAGCGGCTGCGGCAGCGTGACGCTGGAGGTGACGGGGCGAATCTTTGCCGCTAGTCGGCAGCGCATGACTTCTCAGCCTCTACCGCCAAAGCGTATTTTCCCGAGTTCCAAGGTGGACGCACGCGCCGCCGAGCACGTGCCGTCGGTCCCGCAGACCGAAAGCTCGGCCTACAAGCTCGCCTTCCAGGACACCGAGTTCCTGCTGCGCGAGGATTTGCGGCCGGTCCGCTTCCAGCTCGAGCTCCTGAAGCCCGAGCTGCTGCTCAACGAGGCGAATATCGGGTCGACCTTCGTCTTCTACGGCTCGGCGCGCATCCCGGCGCCGGACATGGCCGACGCGTTGATCGCCGCTGCGACCAACCCCGAGCAGGAGAAGATCGCCGAGCGCCTAAAGGCCAAGTCGCACTATTACGAGGTGGCGCGCGAGCTGGCGCGGCTGGCGAGCGGCTGCGGCTGCGACGAAGAGGGCAAGAAGCAGTTCGTTGTGTGTTCGGGCGGCGGACCGTCGATCATGGAAGCGGCCAACCGCGGGGCCGCCGAGCAGGGCCGCGAGTCGATCGGACTCAACATCGTGCTTCCCCACGAGCAGATGCCGAACCGCTACGTGACCCCCGACCTCAGCTTCCAGTTCCACTATTTCGCACTGAGAAAGATGCACTTCCTGCTGCGGGCGCGGGCGGTCGCGGTGTTCCCCGGCGGGTACGGCACGTTCGACGAGATGTTCGAGCTGCTGACGCTCATCCAGACGGGCAAGGTCCGGCCGCTGCCGATCCTGCTGTTCGGCCGCGACTATTGGAACCGCGTGGTCAATTTCGACGCGATGGTCGAGGAAGGTGTCATCGCGCCGCACGACCTCGACCTCATCCACTGGACTGAGGACGCGGGCGAAGCCTGGGATTATGTCATGCGCTTCTACGAGGAGCATCCGCACCCCGTGCCGGTGCAGACCGGGCAGCCCGAGTAAAGCTCAGGGCTTCTTGGTCGCGGTGCCCGCCGGGCCGGCCACCTTCGAAGCGCCCTCGCCGCCGACATTCTTCGGATTCGCGCCGGTCTGCTGCTCGTTGAGCACCGGCTCCTTGCCGGCCTTCTGCGGTCCGTTGTTGGGGCCGTTGCCGGGCGGGTTGCCGGCGGCTTCGCTGCCCGTCGCGCCATTGGCGGCCGGCGGCGCCTTCGGAAGCGGCAGCGGGGAATCGCTGTGGGTGTTCAGGAACGCAATGACGTCGGCGCGGTCCTGCGGATTACTGAGGCCCGCGAACGTCATCTTGGTTCCCGGAGCGAACGCCTTCGGG
>Ga0207661_10002225_pt1 | contig 13389 bp, 10 predicted proteins | sample KBSC713LmetaG_FD_184337 | JGI IMG/M metagenome (GOLD analysis project Ga0207661, IMG submission 184337) | Corn rhizosphere microbial communities from Kellogg Biological Station, Michigan, USA - KBS C7.1-3L metaG (SPAdes) (version 2) | ecosystem: Host-associated > Plants > Roots > Rhizosphere ... | reverse complement strand
GATTGAGGCTAAAACACGCAGCGCGTTTCCGGCCCCTCGATCCCGGCCGAAAAAGGGTCCTTCAGGGCCTCCAAATGTGACGTTCTCGGCATCTTCGTCAACGATCCGGCCGAGGTGTGGAATCTCCCGGACAGGATCGTCACGGAAGTCCGACATCGCACCGTCCCTGTGACGCCTCGGTCACGGAAGTCCGATTTCGCACCGTCCCTGTGACGCCTCCGTCACAAAAGCCTCACGTCCCGGGCTCCTAATGGGGATCACAGCCTGCCAGGACCCCCATGAGGAGCCCAGGACCATCTCGGACGGCCGCCGGCCCGCCGGACCTCCGTCCGTCCCTACCAAGGCCCACCCTCCAAGCCCGAAGAGCCCTGCAATCCACGTCACCGGCCAAGGCCGTCCGTCAGGCGCCGAGAAGCAGCCGTCAGGGGCGGGGGCGGGAGACGAACTTGCTGCCGGCAGCCGAGAAGCGCCAGGGGAGGTCGACGGCTTTGGTGATGCCGATGCGGGGGCTTGTGACGACCTCGGGGGGGTCGCCTTCGGGTGGCAGGAGCAGGAACGGGTCGCGGTCGAGGCGGTCGGCGTTCTCGGCGAGGGTGATGCCGAGGGCCTCGGTCAGCTTGCCGGGGCCGGAGCAGAGGTCGAGGTCGGTGCGGGCCTTGCCGCGGCGCGCTCGCATCGTCTCGATCTCGGTGGTCGGCTCGAGGGCGCGGACCAGCACCGCCGCCGCCTCGCCGTCCGGTTCGCAGACGAAGTTCAGCAGGCTGTGGATGCCGTAGGAGAGATAGACGTAGGCGCGTCCAGGGGGGCCGAAGATGACGCTGGTCCGCTCCGTGAGGCCGACGTAGGCATGGCAGGCCGGATCGTCGCGCTCGTAGCTCTCGGTCTCGACGATGATGCCGCCGACGCCGCCGAAGAGGAGCCGGCAGCCGATGAGCTCGCGGGCGACTTCGTGCACCGAGCGCTCGAAGAAGTCGACGCCCAGCGGGGCGCCCGAGGCAGCCGCGCCCTCGCCCGCTGTTCTTTTTGCGCCTGACAGGCTCATAAGGAACGGCTGGCGCCGGGGTCAGGCCCCGGCGACCTCGCGGACTCCCGCGAGGGCCGTGCGCGCCTCCTCGATCTGGACGGCCAGTGGCTCGGAGCCGGTGCCGCCGGCGATCCGCTTCGACTCCAGCCACGAACCGCGCTGGAGCACCTCGTAGTACTCCTCGCCGGCGTCGCCGACGAGGGCCTCCGAAACCCGCGCGATCTCCTCGCGGCTGAGGCCGGACAGCGGTACGTCGCCGGCGATCGCGGCGCGGACCAGCTCGCCGACGATCCCGTGCGCCTCGCGGAACGGCACGCCCTGGCGGACCAGGAGGTCGGCGACCTCGGTCGCGGCCAGCATCTCGTCGCCGGAGGCCTCCTCCAGGCGCTCCCGGTCGAAGGCTATGTCCTCGAGGATCCCGACCGTCACCTCGAGGCTCGCCTCGATCGTGTCGATCGCGTCCCAGAGCGGCTCCTTGTCCTCCTGCATGTCCTTGCCGTAGGTGAGCGGCAGCGCGTGCATCACGCCGAGCAGCGTGTGGTGCGCGGCGGCGACACGCGGGCTCTTGGCCCGCAGCAGCTCGGCCGAATCGGGGTTCACCTTCTGCGGCATGATGCTGGAGCCAGAGGAGAAGCCCTCGTCGAGCTCGACGAAGCCGAACTCGCTGCTCGACCAGATCACCAGCTCCGAGCCGAGCCGCGAGAGGTGCATCGCGCAGGTCGCCGCGGCGCTCAGGTAATCGATGACGAAATCGCGGTTGGAGGTGCCGTCGAGCGAGTTCGGCGTGATCGCGGCGAAGCCGAGCTCGGCGGCGACGATCTTGCGGTCGATCGGCCAGTTGACGCCGGCGAGGGCGCCGGAGCCGAGCGGCATCACGCTGGCCGACTCGGCGGCGAAGCCGAAGCGCCGCGCGTCGCGGGAGAGCATCCAGAAGTAGGCGAGCAGGTGGTGGCCGAGGTAGACCGGCTGGGCGCGCTGCAGGTGGGTGTAGCCGGGCATGGGCCAGTCTTTGTGGGACTCGGCGAGCCCGAGCAGGCCCTCCATCGCCCCGGCGCAGAGGCGCATCGCCCGGTGCGAGGCGGCGTTGACGACCATCGCGATGTCGGTGGCGACCTGGTCGTTGCGCGAGCGACCGGTGTGCAGCTTGCCCGCCAGCGCCCCGACCTCCTCGCCGAGCAGCCGCTCGATCGCCATGTGGATGTCCTCGTCGGAATCCTCGAAGGCGAAGCCGGGCGCCTCGATCCGCGCCAGGACGCGGTCGAGACCGGCGGCGATCTCCTCCGCCTCCGCATCGCTCATCACGCCGATCCGGGCGAGCCCCCGCGCGTGGGCCTGGGACTGGAGCACGTCGTAGGACGCCAGCTGCCAGTCGAAGGGCAGCGAGCGGTTCATCCGCCAGAAGCGCGGGTCCGGGTCTTTGCGGAAGCGCGCCGGAGCGTCGTCGCCGGTGCCGTCGTTGCCTGGGAAGCGTGCCATCGCGTTGATTATGTTGGTTATCCGGGTCCCTGCACCGACGCGTCGACGGCGCTTGCCAGCTCCGCGCACACCCGCTCGACCTGCGCCTCGCTCATCCGCGGAAAGAACGGCAGTGCCATCGAATGGGCCGAAGCGGCCTCGGCGACCGGGAACTGGCCCTCGCGGTAGCCGAGCTCGCGGATGTGCGGGAAGAGGTGGATGCTCGGCAGGTAATCCTTGGAGTCGATGCCGCGCTCGCGCAGGCGGTTGATCACCGCATCGCGGTCGACCTCGTCGGCAAGCCGCACCACGTAGACGAACCAGCCGCGCACCTCGCGTCCGCGCGCCGCCATCGGCGCCTCGACGCCCTGCACCCCCGCCAGCCGCTCCCCGTACATCGTGGCCACCGCGGCGCGCTCCTCCAGCAGGCGCGGCAGCTTCTCCACCTGGGCGAGGCCGATCGCCGCCTGCACATCGGAGAGCCGGTAGTTGAAGCCGAGCCGGTCGTGGTCGAGCCAGCCCATGTCGACGGCCCGGCCCTGGTTGCGCTCGCTGCGCAGGCGCGCCGCCGCCTCGGCGTCGGTGGGGACGATCATCCCGCCCTCCCCCGTCGTCATCTGCTTGTTCGCGTAGAAGGCGAAGGTCGCGAAGTGGCCGCGCGAGCCGACCTTGCGGCCCTCCGAGTCGACCCCGCCGAGCGCCTGGCAGGCGTCCTCGAGCACGCCGAGGCCGTGGCGCGCCGCCAGCGCCTCCAGCTCCGGCCAGGCGGCGGGCCAGCCGAAGATGTCGATCGGCAGCAGTCCGACGGTGCGCTCGGTGACGGCCGCCGCCGCCGCGTCGGGGTCGATGTCCAGGGTCACCGGGTCGACGTCGACGAAGACCGGCCGCGCGCCCTCGTAGAGCAGGCAGTTGGAGGAGGCGACGAAGGTGAACGGGCTCGTGACGACCTCGTCGCCCTCGCCCCAGCCGAGCTGGCGCACCCCGAGGTGGAGTGCCGCGGTCCCGCTCGACACCGCGACCGCGTCCTCGACGCCGAGGAAGTCGGCGAAGGCGCGCTCGAAGCGCTGCCCCATCGGCCCGAGCGAGAGCCGGCCGGAGCGCAGCACCTCGAGCACGAGCTCCTCCTCCCGCTCGCCGAGCTCCGGGCTCGCCAGCGGGATCGGCTCGCGGTCGCCGCTCATTCGGCCCCCGCGCTCACTGAAATGCGTACTCCAGTGAGTCGACCAGTGCCTGCCAGGAGGCCTCGATCACGTTCCCGGACACCCCGGTGGTCCCCCACTCGCGCTCGCCGTCGGCGGAGTCGAGCAGGACGCGGGTGACCGCGTCGGTGCCGCGGTCCTGGTCGAGGATCCGCACCTTGTAGTTGGTCAGCTCGATGTTGGAGAGATGAGGATGGCGGCTCGTGATCGCCTTGCGCAGCGCCTTGTCGAGCGCGCTCACCGGGCCGTTTCCTTCGGCGATCTCGACGAAGCGCTCGCCGTCGACGTTCAGCTTCACCGTCGCCTCGGTCTCGACCCTCCCCCCGGCCCGCCGCTGGGTCACGACCCGGTAGCTCTCCAGCTCGAAGAGCGGCTTGTAGACGCCCGCCTCATGGCGGAGCAGCAGCTCGAAGGAGGCCGGCGCCGCCTCGTAGTGGAAGCCGTGGTGCTCGCGCTCCTTCAGCACCTCGATCGCCCGCGCGGCCGTCTCGTCGTCGATCTCGAGGCCCGCCGCGGCGGCCTGGTCGCGGATCGTCGCCTTGCCGGAGAGCTCCGAAGGCAGGATCGCCCGCTCGTTGCCGACCGCCGCGGGCTCGATGTGCTCGAAGGTGCGCGCGTCGGCCTCGATCCCGGCGACGTGCATGCCCGCCTTGTGGGCGAACGCGTTGCGGCCGACGTAGGGCGCGTTCGGGTCCGGCACGAGGTTGCAGAGCTCGTCGACGAAATGCACGATCTCGGTCAGCGTCTCCAGGTTCTCCGCGGGCACCACGTCGAAGCCCATCTTCAGCTGCAGGGCGGGGAGGATCGTGGTCAGGTTGGCGTTGCCGCAGCGCTCCCCATAGCCGTTGACGGTCCCCTGCACCATCCTCGCCCCGGCATTGACCGCGGCGAGGCTGTTGGCGACCCCGCAGCCGGCGTCGTCGTGGGCGTGGATGCCGATTTCGGCGCGGTCGCCGAAGCGGAGCGCCGCGACCTCGGTCGCCGCCGCGATCTGCTCCGGCAGCATGGCGCCGTTGGTGTCGCAGAGGGTGACGTTCTCGGCGCCCGCGTCGATCGCCACCTCCAGGCAGCCGAGCGCGTAGCCGGGATCCTCGCGGTAGGCGTCGAAGAAGTGTTCGGCGTCGTAGACGACCCGCTTGCCGTGCTCGCGGCAGAAGCCGACCGACTCGGCGATCATCGCCAGGTTCTCCTCGCGGGAGACCTTGGTCACCTTCTCCAGGTGCAGTCCCCAGGTCTTGCCGACCAGGCAGATGATCGGGGCGAAGGAGCCGACCAGGGTGAGCAGCCCCGGATCGTCCTCGGGGGCGGTGCCCCGCCGTCGCGTCGGCCCGAACCCGCAGACGACCGAGCGCTCCAGCTCCAGCCCGGCAAGCGAGGCGAACAGCTCCTTTTCCTTCGGGTTGGAGCTCGGGAAGCCGGCCTCGATCATCTGCACGCCGAGCTTGTCGAGCGCCTGCACCACGCGCGCCTTCTCGGCTGCCGAGAGGGACATCCCCTCGCCCTGCATCCCGTCCCGCAGGGTCGTGTCGTAGAGCTTCACCTGTTCCATCTGGTACTGCCTTTCGAGTTCAAGAAGGACCGGTGGGCCCGTCGGTGGACCCGGGGCGCACGGCCTCAGGCCGCGCCTGCCGCTAGGCGGCAGGGGTAATTCGCCCGATCTCCTCGTCCGTCGACGCGATCTCCTCGGCGCCGAGCTTGGCGCCGTCGCGCGCGTCGGCCGACGCGTCCGCCGCGACGTCGACGAAGTCGAGCCACTCGAGGTACTCGTCGGCGCGCCCGTGCAGGGCGTCCATGAATTTCGCCTGGACGTGGCGGGTGATCTCGCCGGGCCCGCCGATCTCGTGGTCGTCGATCTCCCGCACCGGCACCATCTCCGCCGCGGTCCCGGTCAGGAAGACCTCCTCGGCGAGGTAGAGCTCGGCGCGGGCGATGTCGCGCTCGACCACGGTGTAGCCGAGGTCACGAGCGATCTGGATCACCGACTTGCGGTTGATCCCGTCAAGGATCGAGGCGGTGTGCGGCGGCGTGAGGATCTCACCCTCACGCACCACGAAGATGTTCTCGCCCGAGCCCTCGCAGACGAAGCCGCGCTCGTCGAGCAGGATCGCCTCGTCGTAGCCGGCGTTGGCCGACTCGGTCTTGGCGAGGATCGAGTTGAGGTAGGAGCCGGAGGCCTTGGCGTGCGGGATCGCGCCCGCCGGGCTGATCCGCCGCCAGCTCGAGACCTTGGCGCGGATGCCCTTGCCGGCGCTCTCGTCGCCGAGGTAGGCGCCCCAGGGCCAGGTCGCGATGATCACGTCGACCGGCGCCGAGTTGGCGTAGAGCCCCATCTCGCCGTAGCCGCGGAAGGCGAGCGGGCGGATGTAGCAGGAGGTCAGGCCGTTGCGGGCGATCAGCTCCTTGGTCGCCGTGCGCAGCTGCTCCGCGCCGAAGGGCATCTGGAGGTAATAGAGCTCGGCCGACTTCTCGAAGCGGTCGAGGTGCTCGGGCAGGCGGAAGACGGCCGGGCCGCGCTCGGTCTCGTAGGCGCGGATGCCCTCGAAGACGCCGGTTCCGTAGTGCAACCCGTGGCTCAGCACATGCACCTTGGCGTCGTCCCAGGGGACGAACTCGCCGTTCTTCCAAATCAAATCAACCTGGTCCATGTTGGGGGGATTATGCCCGATGGATCGAAGGTGCTGAGACCAAGCACGTGAAAGCACCCTCGGACAAACCAAAGGAGGAAGCAGGATGAAACGATTTCTGCCCCGGCTGACCTACGCGAACGTGATCGCGTCGTTGGCCTTGTTCATCGCCCTGGGAGGGGCGGCCGTGGCGGCGGGACTGCCCAAGAACAGCGTCGGCCCGAAGCAGATCAAGAGGGGCGCGGTGACCGCGCACGCGATCCGCAGCAAGGCGGTGAGGAGCGGCAAGATCGCCCCCAAGGCGGTGACCGCGGGCAAGCTCGGCCCCAACGCCGTGCTGCCCGGCAACCTCGGCCCCGGGATCATCAACACCAGCAAGCTCGCCGCCAGCGCGGTGACGGCGGAAAAGATCCGCAACAACGTCGTCACCACGAACAAGCTGAACAACAAGGCCGTGACGGCGGCGAAAATCGCCGAAAAGGGCGTCGCCACCGGGAACCTCGCCGAAGGCGCGGTGACCACCGGCAAGCTGGCCGACGGCGCGGTGACCGCGGCGAAGCTGAACGGCGAAGTGCTGAACAACGTCCAGCCGCTGAAGAGCGGGCAGACGCTGCGCGGGGTCTTCGACCTCGGCGGCACCGAGTCCGAAGCGGAGGCGAAAGCCGGCGAAACGCCGGTGGCGCGCGGCTCGGTCACCTTCCAGCAGGCGCTGCTGAACACGCCGGCGGTGTCGATCGTGCCGAAAGGCGGCCCTTACCCGGCCCAGTGCCCGGGCCTCGGCGGCGGTGAAACTACCCCGGCGGCCGCGTCCGGCTGGCTCTGCGTCTACGCCACGACGGAAACCAACCTGGAAGGCACGGCGCCCGTCGCGCTGACCATCGACAGCGTCAACCGGCTCGGCATCGGGCTCGCCGCGAAAGCCAAAAAAGAAATCAAAGGCGACTTCCTCGTCGCCGGCGTCTGGGCGGTGACGGCGCCGTAGGTCCAGCGGGTCCAGGACGGGCGGGCGCCGGGGCGGAGGTCCCGGCGCCCGCGGCCGTCCGAGGTGGGTCGAGGGGTGGTCCTGCGCTCCTCATGGGGGTCCTGGCAAGGCTGTGACCCCCATGAGGAGCCCAGGACGTGAGGCTTTCGTGGGAGAGGCGTCACAGGGACGTCGCGAAGTCGGACTTCCGTGACGATCCCTCATGGAGGAGGCGAGGAATCGGACGGCCAGGAACCTGCGTGGTTCGTAATGGTCGTATGGCGACCATTACGAACCACGGAAGGCCGGTGAGGTATCTGCGTGGTTGGAAACTTCGGCCATGTCGAAGTAACCAACCCGGCAGATTCCTGACCGGTCGAGAACCGGCCGCCGGCGCCCGTCGTGGGCGTCCCGACGTACTTCCGTGCCCCTTCCGTGACGGTCCCTCCACGCCTTTCATACCCGCCCCTCTCGCCACGGCCACAGCCTGCCCGGGCCGTGGCGAGAGGGGCGCGTCCTACCTGGGCGCCAGCTTGCGGGGCCGCGGACCTCTGAGTCGACCCCCGGCGCGGCTCCCGAAGCCGTTTCGGGGGAGGCATCCGGACCTCGTCCCAGAATCAGTTCCTTATGCAGGTTGTGATGGGAATCGACCCTGGCGCGGCAAATCTCGGCTTCGGCATCGTCCGGGTCGAGGGGAATCGCATGGTCGCGCTCGATGGGGGCGTGGTCGAGACCGGGCCGGAGATGCCGATGGAGCGGCGGCTGGAGAAGATCCACACGGCGCTCGGCGAACTGATGGCCTGGCATGAGCCGCGCGCGATGGCGATCGAGCAGGTGTACTTCGGCCGCAACGTCGGCTCGGCGATGGTGGTCGGGCAGGCGAGCGGCGTGGCGATGCTGGCCGCCGCGCAACGTGGCATCGCCTGCTTCGCCTATACGCCGCAGGCGATCAAGATGGCCGTCTGTGGCTCCGGCGCCGCGGGCAAGGCCCAGGTCCAGCGGATGGTCGGCACGCTGCTCGGGCTGCCCGAGCCGCCGACGCCGGACCACGCCGCCGACGCGCTCGCGGTCGCGATCTGCCACGGCGGGGGGGAAGGCAGGCGCCAGGCCGTCGCGGTGAGTGGCGCCCAGGGCGCGCGCGCGGGCGCCGCGGCCACCTCGGGCCCCGCATCTGCCGGCGAGCCCCGCTTCGCCCCGCGGGTGGCCGGATGATCGCCGCCGTCCGCGGCGAGGTCCTGGTCCGCCGCCCCGACCACGTGGTGATCGACGCCCACGGCGTCGGCTATCGGCTCTCCGTCTCCACCGAGACCCTGAAGGCCGTCCCGGCGGCCGGCTCGGAGACCTTCCTGCACGCCGAGCTGATCGCCCGCGAGGACTCGCTCGCCCTCTACGGCTTCGCCACCGAAGACGAGCGGGAGCTCTTCCGCATGCTGATCTCGGTCAGCGGCGTCGGTCCCAAAGTCGCGATGGCGGCGCTCTCCGGCGGCAGCTCGCGCGAGCTCCTGCGGGCGATCGCGGCGAGCGACACCAAACGCTTCCAGGCGGTGCCGGGGATCGGCAAGCGGACGGCGGAGCGGATCGTGGTCGAGCTGCGCGACAAGGTCGCCGGAGCGCTCGAGGTCGAATCGGCGATCGTCGCGGCCGAGGAAGGCGACGCCCGCTCCCTGGCCCGTGACGGCCTGGTAAACCTCGGCTACCAGCCGCTCGAAGCCGAGCAGTTGCTCGAGGGCCTCGAGGGCGACGACGCCGAGGCGCTCCTCGCCGGGGCGCTGCGCAAGGCGGGGGCGAACCGATGAGCAGCGAGTTCGATCCGACCGGCGACGGGCCGATCGGCGCCAATCGCATCCGCACGCCGGGGCTCGACGGCGACCCGGTGCCGGTCGACGCCGAGGTCAAGGTGCACGACGCGCGCGCCGACGTCGAGGACCTCGACCGCAGCCTCCGCCCGCCGACCCTGGCCGACTTCGTCAACCAGGTCCAGGTCACCGAGCAGCTCGGGATCTTCATCGAGGCGGCGCGCCGCCGCGGCGAGCCGCTCGACCACGTCCTGCTCGCCGGCCCGCCCGGCCTCGGCAAGACCTCCCTGGCCAACATCGTCGCCGCCGAGCTCGGCGTGCCGCTGGTCCAGACCGCCGGCCCGGCGCTCGAGCGCAAGGCCGACGTCGCCTCCTTCCTCACCGCGCTGGAGCCCGGCAGCGTCTTCTTCATCGACGAGATCCACCGGCTCGGCCGCGCGGTCGAGGAGACGCTCTACCCGGCGATGGAGGACGGCGAGCTGCCGGTCGTGCTCGGCCAGGGCGCGGGCGCGCGCACCGTCACCCTGCCGCTGCCGCCGTTCACGCTGATCGGCGCGACCACCAGGGCGGGCCTCCTGACCACGCCGCTGCGCGACCGCTTCGGCGTAAGCCACCGGCTCGAGCACTACAGCGCCGAGCACCTGGCGCTGATCGTCGAGCGCTCCGCCGGGATCCTCGAGGTCGAGATCGACGCCGAGGGCGCCCACACCATCGCCTCCCGCTCGCGCGGCACGCCGCGCGTCGCCAACCGGCTGCTGAAGCGCGTCCGCGACTTCGCCGAGGTGAAGGGGACGGGGGCGATCGGCGCCTCGGTGGCCGCCGACGCGCTGGCGATGCTCGAGGTCGACGAGGCGGGACTCGACCGCGCCGACCGCGCCCTGCTCGACACCGTCGCGACCAAATTCGCCGGCGGCCCGGTCGGCCTCTCGACCCTGGCGATCGCGGTCGGCGAGGAGCAGGACACGATCGAGGACGTGCTGGAGCCCTATCTGCTGCAGCAGGGCCTGCTCAAACGGACCCCGCGCGGTCGCGTCCTCACCCGGCGCGCCTACGACCATCTCGGCCTCCAGGCCCCCGAAGGGGCGGCGAGCCTTTTCTAGCCCCAGGGCCCTCCTCGGCGCTTAACTCTTCCCATAACCGGATCATCTAGCCTGTCCCGACCATGCCGTTTTTCATCTGCCCCAACTGCGGACACCGCGAGGTCGGCGGCTCCAGGACCGAAGGGTTCAGCCGCCGGCCGAAAGGCTGCTCGAAATGTGGGTTCGGGTTCGTATTCGAACTACTCGATGATTATTATCCGGCGCCGAACGCAGCATTCTTCGTCTGCGATCAGCAGGAACGGGTCATCGATGCGGGCAAGGGGAGCTACGAGTTGACGGGTTTGACCGATGAGGACGTGATCGGGCGTCCGGTGCGCGAGGTGCTGGGGCTCGACTGGATCGACCCGGGCGACGGCGGCCCGGAGGCCGACAACGACGCCAACGGCAAGACGGATCCGATCGAGACTTCGCTCGAGTGGGGCGTGCGCTCCCTCGGCAAGCGCGTCTCGGTCAACGCCGAGGGCGATCTGCCGGCCAAAGCGGTCGCCGATGTCTTTCCCGCCTATGACGACGACGGCGGGCTCTTGCTTGTCCTGACCCCGGAGGGCTAGGGACTGATGGGTACCAGGCGGCAGCACGTCTTCGTCCTGCTCTTCGTCATCGCCTTGGTGGCGGTCTCGGCGATCGTCATCGCCTCCAAGGAAACGAAGCTCGGCCTCGATCTTCAGGGCGGCCTCCAGCTGGTCTACGAAGGCCAGCCGACCGGCACCGCGACCGAAGTCTCCGGTGAAGACATCGAAGACTCGATCAACATCATCGAAAAGCGGATCAACAACCTCGGCGTGTCCGAGTCGGAAGTCGCGCGACTCGGTGAGAAGAACATCACCGTCGGCCTGCCGGGCGTCACCGATGCCAACCGCGCCTCCGAACAGGTGGGGACGACCGCGCAGCTCTTCTTCTACGACTGGGAGCCGAACCTGCTCGGCCAGGAGCGGATCATCGGCGGTCACCCCGGCCAGCAACCGCCCCCCGCAGCGGTCAAAAAACTCGAAAAAGAATGGAAAGGCGCCGGGCGCAACCCGAAAAGCTTCGAGAACAGCGTCCTGATCTCCTCGGGCGCCTTCCCGAACGCCTACCAGGCGGCCCTGCTGGCGAAGAAACAGGAGCCGAAGTCCAAAGAAGAATGCGAAAAATGCTCGGTCGCCAAGCCGCGCTTCTACCTCTTCGAAGAAGGCCCCAAGCACAAACTGCTCGCCGGGCCTGAGCTGAGCGAAAAAGACCTCTACGAAACCCCGACCGGGGAAACGCTGTCGAAAAGCGGGACCACGGTGATCGAAATCCCCGCCGGCACCGTCCTCGTCTCCGAACTGCCGGTCGACGAAAGCGGCAAGGTCGACGAAACCGCCCAGCCCGGCTGGTTCGCGCTGAACGATGAATACTCGCTATCGGGCAACGAAATCACCGAACCGAGGCAGGAATACTCGGAAGGCTCTGGCGAACCGAACGTCGCCTTCAAATTCACCGACCAGGGCCGGGAAAACTTCCAGAACGTCACCCGTCGGATCGCCCAGCGCGGCCAGTCGCAGGCGATCGGCCCGGTCAACGCCGAATCGGCCTCGGCCCTCTCGGGCCACTTCGCGGTCATCCTCGACAACGAAGTCCAGAGCCGGCCGATCATCAACTTCTCCGAAAACCCGGACGGCATCGACGGCCGCCAAGGCGCCCAGATCTCCGGCGGCTTCTCCGGCGAACACGGGCTCGAACAGGCGCAGGAACTGGCGACGACGCTGCAGATCGGCGCGCTGCCGATCGAACTGCACCTGATCTCGGAGACGCAGGTCTCGGCGACGCTCGGCTCGCAGGCCCTCCACGACGGCATCAAGGCCGGGATCATCGGCCTCGCCCTCGTCGTCATCTTCCTGCTCTTCTACTACCGCTTCCTCGGCGTGATCGCGGTGACCGCGCTGGCCGCCTACGGGGTGATCTTCTTCGCCCTGATCAAACTGATCCCGATCACCCTGACGCTGCCGGGGATCGCGGGGCTGGTGCTGACGATCGGCGTCGCGGCCGACTCGAACATCGTCATCTTCGAGCGAATAAAGGAGGAGGTGCGCGCCGGCAGATCGATGCAGAGCGCGATCGCCGCCGGCTACAAGCGCGGGATCTCGACGATCATCGACGCGAACGTCGTCACCATCCTCACCGCCTTCATCCTCTTCGTGCTGGCGACCGCCGGGGTCAAGGGCTTCGCCTTCACGCTCGGCGTCGGCACGCTCACCTCGCTGCTGACCGCGGTCGTCTTCACCCAGGCGCTGCTCGGCACGATGGGCAACTCAAAACTGCTGCACTCGCGCAGCGCCCTCGGGGCCGGCGGCGAGGGCCAGAAGTGGCACTTCGACTTCATGGGCGCCAGCCGCTGGTTCTTCACCCTCTCCGGGGTGATCCTGATCATCGGGGCGGTGGCGCTTTCCACCAAGGAGCTGAACTTCGGCATCGACTTCAAGTCCGGCACCCGGATCACGGCGGCGCTCGAAAAGCCGACCGACGAGGCCCAGGTTCGCGAAAGCCTCGAAGAAGCCGGCATCGACAACGCCGAGGTGCAGCAGGTGACGATCCCGCACTTCGGCTCGAACGTCTTCCAGATCGAGTCGGCACAGCTGCAGCCGGGCGAAGTCCACGCGGTCGAACGCGGGCTGAACGGCGATTACGGCGTCGCCAGCGAAGGCTTCGAAAGCACCAGCGTCGGGCCGACCTTCGGCAATCAGGTGGCGGAATCCGCGGTGAAGGCGCTGATCTTCTCGCTGTTGGTGATCCTGATCTACGTCGCGCTGCGGTTCGAGCCGAAATTCGCGGTGCCGGTGTTGATCGCGGTGACGCACGACATCCTGATCACCGGCGGCGTCTATGCGCTGACCGGCAAAGAAGTGTCGAGCGGCACCGTGGCGGCGTTCTTGACCATCCTGGGTTACTCGCTCTACGACACGATCATCGTCTTCGACCGAATACGAGAGAACCTGCCGCGCATGCCGCGCGCGGCGTTCTCGCAGATCGTCAACCGCTCGATGAGCGAGGTGATGACCAGGTCGCTGGCGACGAGCTTCTCGACCCTGCTCGCGGTCCTCGCGCTGCTGATCTTCGGCACCTCGACGCTGCAGGACTTCTCCTTCGCGATGCTGATCGGGATCATTTCCGGTACCTACTCGTCGATCTTCATCGCCTCGCCGGTGCTGACCGCGTGGAAGGAACGCGAGCCCGGGTTCATCCGCCGGCGCCAGCGGATCGCCGAGGTC
>Ga0207661_10002221_pt1 | contig 13401 bp, 9 predicted proteins | sample KBSC713LmetaG_FD_184337 | JGI IMG/M metagenome (GOLD analysis project Ga0207661, IMG submission 184337) | Corn rhizosphere microbial communities from Kellogg Biological Station, Michigan, USA - KBS C7.1-3L metaG (SPAdes) (version 2) | ecosystem: Host-associated > Plants > Roots > Rhizosphere ... | reverse complement strand
GCTGGGATACGGAAGGTTTCCGTTGTAGTAACTGAGATTGCCGGTGAATTCGGTATCCGGGGAGTCATCGTAGGCGCTGAAGCCCTGGGCCGTATCATGCACGACCAGATTGATGAACTTGTTCGAGGGTCCGTAAACGCCTACGCCGAATGCGCTCGGATGCGGCTCATAACCAAGGATCGCATCGCAACTGCTGGGGACGCGGTTGGTGTTGGAGTCCATGATCTCCAGACCCCAGAACCACGAATAGCTCCCACGCACAGCGAGCGCGAATTCGTCGGTATGCCCGTCGATGATCGCCCGTTCATTGGCGTAGTTACGAACGATGATGGGATTCGCGGCGGTTCCGCTTAGAATCGAAGAGAAACCGTTGGTGGAGGGCGCATGATATACACCGCCGCGGAGCCAGATAGTGTCTCCAGCGTGTACCACTGCCGGCTGATTTAGGGCCGTATTCAAATCCCAGGGATTGGCGCTGCTGCCGTCTCCAGAGGGAGATCCCGACGTGGAGACAAACCACTGGTTACTGGCTCTCACGGCGGTTGTCGGCGTGAAGGCCGCGATCAGTAACAGTGCGAGCAACAATCTCACTCGCCACCGCAGGAAGCGATGCTTCCGTGCTGGAGGCAGTTCTGTATCAGCCATTTTTTATCCGTCGTTTCTTGCTTGGGGAGAGTTGGTTAGTCTGACCAGCGCTATTGGGCGCCGGAACGCTTGCCGAGGACCACGAAAGTACCGAATAGCGGACCCGTGTGCGCGGGAGCGGTGAAGCCCACAGGTGCCGCTTTGGTCAGATTTTTCATGGGAATTGAAACTGGGCTGCCAGAATACGTTCCAGCAGCCAAGGGTGGAGCATAGAAGTTTTGGGCATCCTGGATTACGTAGGAGTCGCCCGAAGTAAGGACTGTCGAAAGATCCACGGCAACGCTATCGCTCAAATTCCAGTTGTAGATAATGACGTTGGCCCGTTTGCTCTCATACTCATTCCGGCGGACGTAAATCCATGTACCGCTCGGCGGCGCGCCGCTGAAACTGCTGTTCTTATCGAATCCGGTCGCGCTCTTCCATCCGCCGAAGTCCAGATTGACGCCTTGAGCTGAATTTCCGTCGGTCGTTCCCGTGAAGAACAAGTTCTTTCCGAAGTATTGATTGGTATCCCAGGTCCAGCCGTTCGTATTCTGGCCCGGCCCAAGTTCCAGGCGAGCTTGCTGCACTGCGCTCGAGTGCACGTAGATCTTATTGCCCGCAAAGACAACCGGCCCCGCCTGCATAGATACATCCGGACCCGTGTAGCCACCAGCGAACACTGAGTTCGTCACGGTGATGTCCTGGCCCGGTGTGTACTGGCCAAAATCGACAAGCCCCGCATCCGCGGCCGGATCGAAGAACGAATAGTTTTGGTTGAAGAAGATATCTTTGCGAAGCGCGCCGCCCGCAACCAGAAAATTGTATTGATAGTGTGGGGTGGGCCAGGACGAACTGTTGTAGCTGGCGTTGCCGATGACCCGGAAGCCAACGACATTGGCGCCGCCGCTCCCGTAAATCTGGAAGCCTTCATCCGCGTTGTCGCCGACGATATTGTCCTGCAGAAGTTTTGTGCCGGCGATGTTCTGCATATAGAAGCCGTGTCCGTGATTGCGATCGGGAGCAACAAACCCGTTGTAGTAGGACAGGTTGCCGTAAAATACCGAGTCGCTAGATGCGTCGTAGGCCGAGAAGCCCTGGGCCGTGTCGTGAACCACGTTGTTGATGAAACGAACGCCGGGTGCGTAGACTCCGACACCGTAAGCATTCGGATGAACGCCGCCGGTCTGATTCGTCGTGCGAGTGGTATTCGAGTCCATGATTTCCAGACCCCAGAACCACACGTAACCGCCGTTGACAGACAAAGTAATTTCGCTACCCTTGCCGTCGAGCGTGGCTCGTTCGCCCTGATAGTTGCGAATCACGATGGGAGAGGCCGTTGTACCCGCGATGGTGCTATTGAAACCGTTCGGATTCGGCGGGCGATAAGTTCCGCCGCGCATCCAAATCTTGTCTCCCGCATGGATTCGTTTTGCCGCCCCCGAAAGTGCACTCGCGAGATCCAGCGGATCGCTTTCGGTTCCAGCGGCAGTTCCCTGCCCCGAGGGAGACACGAACCATTCGCGTGCCGCCGCGCCCTTCCCTCCCGCAACCGCGACGCTCACGTTCCTCTGGCTCTTGGCCTGTGCCACCTGAACCTGAACTGGCACGGCGTCGCCAGATACGACCTCTGCCGGTATCTCCGCCTTGATTTGCACCAAACCTTGAGTCCTGACGTAGCTGGCAGTAGAATCAAGTCCACCAATCTGCACGCCGACAGACAAGCCAGACGCCTGCGCAGGATCGATTTGCCCGTCTCCCGTCGCCCACAGCATAACCGTCGAGCCTGCTTGCGCCGGATTCGCGGCGGAATTCAAAGAGCCGTCCTGGTTCAGCGCGATTGCCGGCCCTTGTCCCGAAGAATCCGCGGTAAAGATGCCGGGTGAACTCGGCACGATCGGCAGGACCATCGGGAGGGAGCGATTGCCAAGGTATTCCACTTGGACCGTGCTGGCGCTTTTCCCGGAGGTTGAATTAGGCACAATCGCGGCCAAGAATGATGATTCAACGTAAACCAGCGGCGCGGGCGCTTCATCGAACCAGACCCGCACTCCCGCGAGTTCGGTGGACAGGGTTCCGTCCGCGCCCGCCTGACCACTGACGAACGAGTCCGGTCCCATCATCGAACCGAACACGGTCACCGTCTCGCCCGGAGCCACCCCGTTGCTCGCGTAACTCGCCGCGTTGACGATCGCCGCGACGTTCGGAACAGCCGCTTGGGCGACCAATTGCGGCAGTACGAATCCAGCGGAGATCAGTAGGCGGGAGATATGTTGCAAATGCATGAAGTGTTCTTAGCTTCTGGCGCTAACGGCAACAGATTTTGTCGTACTGAATTGGTGCGCCAGATCCTTGATCGCGCCAGCTACAAACTCAATTTGCTCCTCTGACATCGCCGGATACAGAGGCAAGGAAAGAATACGGGGATAAAGCTCCATGGCTTTTGGACAGAGCGACTTATCCAAACCCGGGTAGGAGGTAAAGAACGTATGAAGCGGGATTGGAATGAAGTGAACGCTGGTGGCGATACCCTTGTGCCGCAGTTCGCGAATAAACTCGTCCCGATCGATGGTTAAACGATCCAGGTTGAGGCGCAGTACATAGAGATGCCAGGCGCTGCGAGTTCCTTCGCGCTCCAGCGGAACTTCCACCTCGGCGACGTCGGCCAGCGCTTGGCGGTAAAGATCCGCGTAACGGGCCCGGATCTCGAGGAAGCTCTCCTGCTTGCGAAGCTGGTGGATTCCGATCGCCGACTGAATATCGCTCAAGTTGTACTTGAATCCCTCCTCGACCACATCGTAGTGCCAGTTCCCCTTTTCCCCATAACGATTCCATGCGTCTTTGCTGATGCCGTGAAGGCAGAGCGTCTTCAGACGGTCGGTCAATTCAGCGTTATGAGTGGTGACCATGCCACCTTCGCCGGTGGTCAGGTTCTTGGTCGCGTAAAAGCTGAACGCAACGGCGTCGCTCCGGTCGCTGCCGCCAATGGGCATCGATCCGATCCGCGAGCCGACCGCGTGAGCGGCGTCCTCGATCACATACAGACGATGTCGCTTCGCCAGGTCCCATATGGCCTCCATATCGCACGGCAGCCCGCCAAGATGGACGGGAATGATCGCGCGCGTGCGCTCGGTGATCCGCTCCGCGATGGAGGAGGGGTCGATGTTTCCATCCGGCCCGATGTCGGCCAGAACCGGGGTCGCGCCCACGTGCAGGATGCAGTGCACCGTGGCGCAGAACGTCAAGGGCGTCGTGATCACTTCATCGCCCGGCCCGATCCCCAAAGCAGCGAGCGCGAGGTGCAGGCCGGCCGTGCACGAGTTTACGGCCTGGCTGAAGGGCGCGGACACGTAGGCTCGAAACTCTGCTTCGAATTGCGCCGTGCGCGGGCCGGAGGTGAGCCAACCGGACCGAAGCGTCTGTGTCACCTCGTCGATTTCTTCTTGGCCGATCGAGGGCAAGTGAAAGGGAATGAAATTGTTGTCCATTGTCGTGTTGTTCTTCTTCAGTTAGAAACTTGGGAATTGGCACTGCCCTTACGGGCGAGCACGTAATACTGGGCACCCAGCGGCAGATGGACCAGGTGGGTCTCCACGGGGCGTAGAAAGCGGAGCATGTTGGGGAAATAGAAGAGGAAGCGCGCCGGGCTGTCCGCTGTGAACCCGCCCTGCCGAACCAGCCCGCGGACTTCCGGGGCCGTCAGCACGATGGCATCGTGGTCGAACGGAATTCGCTTCATCACCATCCGGGTTCCGGGATTCCACGGATTGTTTTCGAACAGCGCAAAGTGGCCGCCGGGCGCCAATGCGCGAAACACGTAGCGCACTGCTTCCAGCCTGTCGGCCGGAGGGATGTGATGAAAAACGCCGTTGACGTAGCACAAGTCAAATTCGCCTTGGCCGGTCAGGTCCGGCACGGCCTGGAACGATACTCTCTTAGATCCGTAGTGCTGCTCGGCGAAGGCTAGAGCGGGCAGCGCAGTGTCCACGCCGACCACGTCGGCGTTCGGAAAGACTTTCGCCAGGTAGGCAGACGCCTCGCCCGTCCCGCATCCGAAGTCGAGAATTCGCTTGGGGCTGAACGGCAACTGCGTCTGCAGATCGTTGACACGGCCTTCAATGAAGAACTGCCGGTCTTCGCCCGAGAGGCCAATGCCCCTCTGCAGCATCTGTTCGTACTGATCGCTTAAATCGAAAAGAGTGGTGCTCACCAGGATGCCTCCACCGTTTCGTAGGCCCGGTCGGGCGTCGCGGAGTGCAGATACGCCAGGCGCTCGGCCACCAGTTGCAGTACGTAATCGATCGCCCGAGTGACCACCAAGATCAATGCGACCGAGCAGAAGAACGACATCGCAATGAAGCGCGACCAGTGTTCGTAGGTCGCCCCCGTCCGAACGAGCTCGAGGAAACTGGGGATGACCAGCGCCACACCGGTCACGGTGAGGGCCGACGGCACCAGCCAGAACCAGCCGCTGGTGAAGAAACGGCGGGCGGCGCTGTCTTCTTCGTCGCTCGCTTCACTCGAAAGCGCAATCTGCACGATACGATCGGTGAGATAACTCGCACTAAGCAGCAGTGCGGCGCTGATGCCCACTAGGTGACTCACGACAAACCGGTAAATCATCCACTCGGTGACCGCGTGATGGGTCAAGTAATAGCCAGCCGGCATCAGCATGAGCGCGATCGCCGCCGCCAGGCACAGCCCTCCCGCCATCGCTAAAGGACGCGCGGGCCGATATAGAAATGCGCCTTCCAGAATCACCTTCAGGAATCGCAGGCCGTCCTTGCCTACCCGCAGCTTGGACTCGCCAGTGCGCTCTTTGTAGGGCATCTGAATTTCGGTAATTTTCAATTCCCCGCTGAGCAGCGCGCGAGCGCTCATCGCAGGCGTGAACTGAAGGCCGTCCGGAAGAGGCATCAACTTCGGGAGGCTGTCGCGGCGCACCACCCGCATACCGCTGGCGGTGTCTTTCACCCGTTTCGAGGAAAACAACGTCAAGATCGTCGCGAAGATCATATTGCCGATCCGGCGGATCAGCGGCATCTGGCTTTGCGAGTTCAGGCGGCACCCGAGTACGACGTCTGCATCTTCCCGAACCAGGGTGTTGCAGAGGTCGGTGAAGAAGTTCGGATCGCAGGTGCCGTCGGCATCCAGGAAGGACAACAGATCGGCGTCCGATCTCCGCCACGCTTCCTTGATCGCCGCGCCGTAACCGCGGTTCTTTTCGAACACAATAAGGTTAATTTCCGGAAACGCGCTCGCGCGCTCCACGGTCCGGTCCGTCGATCCATCGCTCACCACGGTGATATCGACCTCGGTGACGGAAGACTTGGCGGTAATGTACGCGCGCGCGGCGAGGGAACGGCGAATGATACTCTCTATGGCCGCTTCTTCGTTGAGTGCGGGAATGGCGATCAGCAGTTTCATGCTTGCTCCTGACTATGCTCGAAGGTGGAGATTTTCGGATCTACGCGGAGGGTCAGCCGCGACACAACTGGCGTGTTCCAGCCGAGCCGCGCTTGTTTACGGATCTGATACAAGAACCACAGCAACACCGCCACCAGGGCGATCCAGGCGCCCACAACCGCGGCTGAGAACCAGTTGGGCAGGTGGTGACGCTGCGAAATGATGAACGGGTAGAAGTACAGCGTCTTCGCGTGGAAGGTCCCGTACTCTTTCGTGTACATGTTGGTCAGGTGCCAGGCGTCCATCTTTCCCAGCACGATGGCGACAGTGTTCACCAGGCGCAGCCCGATGATGAACACCGGTTTTCCCATGCTTTGCATCTGTTCGATTTCGAGCGGGTGCCACACGGTGACTGACAACACCTGAATCCCGACCGCGGCCGCCACTATCGCAGCGCCCGCTTTCCTCAGAACCTGGCCCATCTCAGCGCCGTGACGCAGCAAGAGCGGTACCGCCATGAAAGCGAGGAGTTGGACCGGAATCGAGAGGTACCGGTCGCCCCATGCGGCGCCGCCGCTCCAGAAGTCGAAGCGCGCGTGGAAGGCGATATAGGCCAGCAGCATCAGCGCCGTCGAGACCAGATAGGCTCGCATCGCCGCGCCGAAGCGCTTCCAGGCGACCAAGGTCACGATCACCAGCAGGATCAGCAGCGGGTCGTACAAGAACATCGATTTTTCCAAGGTGACCAGCGGGCCCCAGAATCCGGTCCAGAACGGGGTCGTGTACGGAAAGTTCGCTGGTAGCGTCGGATCCAGCAGCTTAGTCTGTTGCGCGTAGATATCGATGTAGGTGTTGCAGCATGCGTTGAAGCGATAGAAATGATAGGCACGGTCGGCGGCGATGAACAGAAGGAAGCATGGGATGAACGTCGCAGCGTAGCGCTTGAGCATCGCGAACGCTTGCGTCGGATTCCGTGCGATGATGCACAGCGCGATGAAAAGCGCCGCGGCGATGATATTTAGTCCAGTGGTGAGACGTACCAGGAGATTCGCGCTCAGAGCTAGCGATCCAAACAGCAAGGCTCGCTGACTTCCGGTTTTCAGCCATTCGAATTGCCAACAGAGGCCGCCCAGAGTGAGCAGCATCATCAGGTTGTTCTCCATCATGTTCTGCGCGTAATGGAGAAAGGTTGTTCCGAACAGCAGAGCGAGCGCCCCGGCCACTGCCTGATTCACACTGAACTCGAGCAATATCAGAAAACGAAACGCCAGCAAAACCACCCCGACGCAGAGGAGCGGCGAAATCGTGTACGTGATGAAGACTTCCCGAAACTCGTCGTAATCCGCCGGCCTGGCGATCTTACTGGCCAGCGTGGAGCCTACGACATCGGACGGCAGCATTACCAGAACCTGGCCGATGCCGTACCACGGATAGATCTCGTTGTTCCTGCCCACGAGTCCGAATTTCGGATAGTCGCCGGGAGCGACTGCAGGTTCAGAGGTCCAGAACGAGTGCGTCGTCTGGAGTCTGCGCTTGGTGTCGATCGAGCCGACTTCGCCCGGCTGAACCGCCACTGCGGCGAGCCAGGCGACGATGGCGAGCAGGAGCATCGGACTAGCGTTTCGTATGAGCTTCATGGGGGGATCGCGTCTTTCGGCGAAGGTGACTACTCGGAAACTGCGAGGACCGGGGGCCAACCCGGCACGGGAACACCCTTCAGCTGCCTGCGATCTTTGACTACGGCCAGTGGTACGCCTAGCCGCTTCACGGTGAGAAGAACCGGACCGTCGAGAATCTGGTCGATCCCGTAGCGGGTCGTCGAAATGACGAAATCCGCTTGCTCGGGATTCTTGGTGAATGTAATCCAGGACGGAAGAAAATAGCTCGTCGATTCGGGCCGGGAGGCCGCCATGACCGTATGCCGGCCCTGCGGCTCATTCGTCTGCAAGTACTTCACGAGGTCCTTTACAGCCTCTTTGTAGGAGTTGCCCCAATAGTCCGTTTCGAACTTGCCGGCCGCTCCTTGCAGCCCGCCGATAGTCTGGTTGAAGTAGACATATTCATCGGGATGCAACCGAACCATTACGCTGACTTGCCAGACGGAATAACCGGCGATGGCGACTAATCCGGCTGCCCAGACCAAGCGGCTCGTGGAGTGTGCCCATTCCAGTCCTCGGGCCAACACCAAGCCGCACAAGCACACTAGCGGCAGAACGACGTAGACAAAGTGGCGATCGGCATCATAGAGGATCGGCCTCACCGCGATCACGTAGAGCAAAGGGAATAACGTGGCGAAACTCAGGAGCATCCAGTAGTGATTCTTCACCAATGTGTAAGTGCTCTTGCGAAACAGCAATACAACGGCGCATAGCAGACCGGCGCCAGCCAGCAGGAGTACGATTTCCGGCAAGCTGATGGAAAGCCAACGAAGAATATAGATCCGAGGCTCGTGAACCGCGGGGATCGATTGCCCTTCGAACAACACGGCTCCGAACCACGGGAACCGCGTGACGTGCGAGAGCGCCTCGAATGGCCGTGTCAGCGGCTGCATCTGCGCCCAGGGCCAGCAGACAAGCATGATCGCCCAAGCGATGCCGATTACGGTCAGCGCGAACTTCACCAGTCCGGCAAAGGCCGCCTTCGAGCGCGCCGAGAAGATTCCGTACAGACCCGCCACCAGCAGGACGTAAGCCAGCAGCAGCAATCCGCCGACTCGCACGCCCAGTGCCAAACCAATCGCGATACCAAGCTTCACTGTGATGTTGCGAGGCACACGCGGCAGGTGCGGCAAAGCGCGCAGCAGGTAATACATCGCCCAGATGTAGCCGACCGCGAAAGGGACGTCTTTGGGATTGTTGAACATCTGTCCGTAGTACCGGGGCGTCAGAACAAGCAGCGCCGCCGCCCAGAAGCCCGCCGCCGATCCGCCCAGAAGGCGTCCGACGCGCCAGCACCCGATGATGCCGATCAATCCGATCAGCGCGTTCAATAGATGCCGCGTTTCATACCGGCCAAGAGGAGAGATCCCGTTGATCGCCACCGCGACGGTATCGAAGAAACCGCCGTAGTAAATGAGGTCGCCCGCGTTCAGAGCGCCCTTGTCGAAGTGTCCGTGAAGCAAAGAGATGTAATAGCGAACGATGGTGCCGCCGTAGAAGTGCTGCACCGGCTCGTCCCAGGTGACGCCGTAGTCCATGAAGGTGGCCAGAATCAACACCGCAAGCAACACGAAAAGGACCTTACTGGCCAAGTCCCAACCATCCCGCCGATCCGCACGCTTCACGCGGACTTCAACCGGATTCAGTTTGGTGGCCACGGCCGGCGTGACTACGGAACTGGGAGTCTTCACCATCATTTAAACCTTGACCCGCGTTCTGATAATTTCGCGCTCGCCGTTCGCGCCGTCAGCGGCCCAGCCGCGGCCCACCATGACTAAAGCCCGATCATGCGAGAGTTTCGCCGTCTTCGATCCGCGCGAGTTTAAATACTGCGTCAGTGCCAGCGCCGACATAATGCACAGCAGCGGTCTGCCCGGCAGGAGATAGCGCGGTTCGGCGTAGACCAGCGCATGGAAAGTGAAGAGAGCCAGCCAGGGCGACCATAGCGCCCAGTAGCTGAGAATCTCGAGCCGACGCTGGGCGAAAAACCACAGCGAACCGGCCAGCGGCAGCAAGCCGATCAAGTTCAACAGCGCGTGGAATCCATAGAAGACCCAGCGGCCCCGGAGTGGGCCCATCCCGAACGAATCAGGGTGCACCGAATTCACCGTCGCGACGTTCTGCGACAAAACACGGACAGCAGTCGCGCGCAAATGCAGCATGGGATGAGTTAGCACGTCATCGACGACCCAGGCGCGCTCTACATCGCGGAAGTGAATGCCCGAATCCAGAGACTCTTTCAGCAGCCTCTCACGTTGTCCCGACCAGTCTTGATAATCCTGGCTGCCTTCGCGAGTATTCTTTCCCCAATTCCGCCAATCCCACGGCTCGGTCCGAAACTGGTAGCTGCCCTGGAGCAGGATGTCGTAAATGTTCGTAGTTTGGACCCGCAGGCCCTCGTTGCCCTTTTGCAGAGCGAGCAGAGCGGAGGCCACGATCACCGCCGCGAACGTAAATAGAGCGCAGCGAAGCGCAAGCCGCGATTCTGCGCGCATGATCGCCGACTTGCTGGTCCAACCGATAGCGGCAATCAGCAAAGCGAGCGCTGCCACTGGCAGAGTGTTGGGCCGGTTCAGGACGAGAAGGATCAATCCCGAGCAGCTGATCAATGCTCCGGCCGTCCGATGTGTCCGGTATCTCGCCCATCCGTATGCGAAGATCGCCGCGCCGAGAAACGCCGGCGTTTCCGCGGCGACGCCGAAACTGTAGTAGATTCCAAACGGAGCGATCAGCACCAGAATGGCCGCGATCCTTCCAGCACGTTCGCCCGCCAGGAGCCGCGCAGTGAAGTACACCAGCAGGGTGGCTAAGGTCGTACAGAAGAAATTCCAGATGCAGGCGGCCACCCAGTAGGCATGCTCGCTTGCGCCAGCGGGAACAAATAAGTACGGAATCGCGTAGTAAAGCGCCGGTCCGGGGGCATGGCTGATCCTGAGATCCGACCACGAGCTTGCTCCACGAACAGACAGCGATAACGTCTTCGCTTCCTGATGAAAGTTCACATCGCCTAGCGGAGTAGGAGCGAAAGGGAGAAGGCCCACGATCAAGAAACAGATCATGGTCAGCAGGATGATCGGCCCGGTAAACGACTTTTGTTGCACTGCTTTCATGTGATTTCGGTGATGAACTTAGCGGACGCGCTGCTGACGCAGGCGATACCTGAGAAACTCTCCGAGTCTCGGATTATCGAACTCAGTATTCGCGGGAATCGTCACGCTTCGGCGAGCCAGCGGAATGCCGCGGTCCAAGTCCGCGATCGCCTCCGCCTGAAGTTCGGCGGTGCGCTTCATCCCCTTCCAGGAAAGAGTGATGAAGCTGTCATCGTCGTCGATCGGAATCCGATCCTGCGCTACGATGTCCCCGGTATCGACGCCATCGCTCAGCAGAAATGCCGTGCAGCCTACATCCTGCTGCTTGCCGAAATAGATCGCCCAAAAAGCGGAATGCGATCCGCGGTAGTGAGGCGTAATTCCCGGGTGCCCGCCCAACACAATTCCCGTGCGGGGCAAACTGCGAACCTTCTTGCCCACCCAATAAGCCGTGTGGACGACGAAGATGTCGGCTTGCATTCCCTTCAGCCACTCGATCGTTCCCGGAGCGGAAAAAGATTCGGTCTTGTGAATCGGGCCATTCCAGTTGAAGAGCGTCGCGTCGATCGCGGGTACGTCGAAAATGCGAGTCATCGCCGCACGATCCCGGCCCAAGTCCATCAACCGATACACGACCCTCGCGCTCGCCCGCGAAAGCGTCGGCAACAGCCCTTTTTGGCGAACGCTCTTGACCAGATAAGGTAGCGGAAGACCCGCTTTGCGTTGGTCCGCTACGCAGATTCCCACCACGTTGATCCCCGCATCTATAAGCGTGGCGCAGGTATTCCTATGGGTCGTGTGAGGACCGCACAGAATCACAACCCGATGGGCCGTGCCGCTAGTAGGGGATGGTCGAACGGCGGACATAGTACGTATACAAAGGATGCAGAGCTACCCGAGCGAAGTTTTTCGCGCGCCGGGATAGCAACTGCTCTTTCCAACCTTGAAATCGAGCGAGTTTGGCGATCTGGCCGAGAGGCGTGCCAGCCTTGGGGCAAACGCGCCCGAGAACCCAGCACTTTCCCACTCTGCGCGGCCGGAGCCATGGCTCGGATGTAAACAGGTAACGAATCCCGCTGGCATCGGCGGATTCGATAACACGGGGCGATAAGTCGCCTCCGGGAATCGAGGCAACGTGACAGGATTCACCCAGCAAATCCGACAGTCTCGAACAGCTGGTGCGCCATTCCCCGATCATGTTCTCGAGAGACTGGCTGCGGAAGATATCAGGATGCGTGTGGGAATGGCTCCCAATCACGTGCCCGCAGCTTCGGATATATCGAATGGCTTGCTTATCCAGGAACAATCGGTCTTCCATCAACCCGGTGATGACGAAGAAGTGTCCCTTCCAATTCCGGGCATTGAGCTGTTCGCAAGCCGTCAGCGCACTCTTTCCACCGTCGTCGAACGTGATCATCAGGAAGCGGCCGGTATGATCGAAATCGATTTCATCGACGGGGCGCGACGCCCGCCCGCTCGCAGCTATCTGCTCCAAATGTTCGCTGAAGGCGCCGACCGTATGGCGATACGCTTGAGCGCCCGGCCGCTGAAAACCCGAGCTGGTCGGATCGTCCGTGATTTCGTGATACAGAAACGTCGCGATTTCTGGCGTTCCCATCGAATTCGACCTCACTTCACTTACTCACTGCCGCACGCGCGGCTCGACCATCGAGCATCAAGGTGAAATAGCCGGTCTTGCCGAGCGGCCGCCATTCTTCAGTCATGGCACCGGCAGGCATGGAGGTCGCGATCAAAGCGCGCACGCCCGTTTTCGCGATCGCCTGCAGAGCCTGTTCCTTGACAGGCTCGGGCGCGCTCCAGAGCTTGTCGCCTTCGCCGACTGGAATCTCGGCGCTGATCTGGACATTCGCAATCCGCGCCCAATAGTAGTTTTGTTTTGCATCGAAAGGCTGGGGCCGGATCCACGCGACCCTGTCGCCGGGATGAATACCCAGCCGGCCAAGCCCTGCCGCAATCTGGTGAGGAGCCGACGACGAATTGTCGCCACGCAGCAGGAATGCGATGCCCTTCGTTTTCATGTCGCCAAGATCGGATATGCAGAGAGCAACGATCACAACGCAGGCAAGGGCGGTAGCGACGCTGTCAACCACGCGGGCCGGCGGAAGGGCCAGCGCAGCGAACAATCCAAGCCAAAGGATCACCACGTAGGCTCCGATCATTCTGGTCTCCACATGCACCAAAGCAAACATCCATAGGGCGCAGAACGGCGGCACCCACAGAATCCATTCGCGCAGCAGACGACCAGGGAATTCGCGAGCGGATCCGCTCCACAACAGCAGCGTGACAAACGCCAGAAGGAACAGCGGCTGGGATCGGACCAGAACATCGTAGTAGACGTCGCTGTTTTCGATCACCTGAAAGATATTCCCCTTCAGATCGATATGCGTCCGAATCCCTTCAAACCAATAAGCGGGATCCTTCCAGATCGGATAGGTGCCGCGAACCGGTTGCTCGAATGTATAGACCGGCGGCTCGTCGAAGATCTTCTTGTCGGCGTGAACCGGAATCCCGAAGCCGGGCTCATGACCCTGCCAGTGATAGCGCGGGAGATGATTCACGTACCAGCCGTAGTTCAACTTCGCGCTCTCTCCGAAGGTCAAGTG
>Ga0207661_10002220_pt1 | contig 13401 bp, 15 predicted proteins | sample KBSC713LmetaG_FD_184337 | JGI IMG/M metagenome (GOLD analysis project Ga0207661, IMG submission 184337) | Corn rhizosphere microbial communities from Kellogg Biological Station, Michigan, USA - KBS C7.1-3L metaG (SPAdes) (version 2) | ecosystem: Host-associated > Plants > Roots > Rhizosphere ... | reverse complement strand
TTTCGTCGGGTTGAAGGACCACGTCGCTGAAATCACCGAGCGCGCCATGCGCGGCGAGATCGAGTTCGAGCCGGCGCTGCGCGAGCGCGTTGCGCTGCTCAAGGACCTGTCCGTCGGCGTGGTCGATGAGGTGCTGGCCCAACGCATCCGGCCTACGCCGGGCGGGCGGGAGCTCGTCATGACCATGCGCGCGCATGGCGCCTACACCTGCCTGATCTCCGGCGGCTTCACGGTGTTTTCGAGCGCGGTCGCCGCCAAGATCGGCTTCCAGGAGAACCGTGCCAATGAGCTCGTGGTGCGCGATGGCAAATTCACCGGCGAGGTGAAGGAGCCGATCCTCGGCCGCGCGACAAAGCTTGCGACGCTGATCGAGCTCACCGAGGATTTCGACCTCGACGATATCGACACCATGGTTGCCGGCGACGGCGCCAACGACCTCGGCATGATCGAGAATGCAGGCTTAGGGGTCGCCTACCACGCCAAGCCCGCGGTCGCGGCCGCCGCCGCGGCACGGATCGACCACGGCGATCTCACGGCGCTGCTTTATGCGCAAGGGTATCGCAGAGACGAGTTTGTCGAATAAGCTCTGGTGTCATCACCCGCGAAAGCGGGTGATCCAGTATTCCAGAGACGCTGGTTGGTTACGGATAAGCGGCGGCGTACTGGATGCCCCCGCTTTCGCGGGTATGACAGCGAATGTGAGGCTCGCGCCTGTTACTGCATGCTCGGCAAGGGTGGGCAAAGCGAAGCGTGCCCACCACTTCGAGCACCGCGGGAGACGGTGGGCACGGCGCTTACGCGCCTTTGCCCACCCTACAAATCTCCTGCGACGCAACTACTGCACGCTCAGTGCCACGAAGCGCAATTCGCCGTCGGCGTTAGATACCAAGAGCAGCACCGATTTCTTGCCGTCCTTCTTGAGCTGGTCGACGCGCTTCTTGATGTCGGCGGCGCTGGAGACCGCCTCCTGCGCCACCTCGACGATGACGTCGCCGGCCGACAGCCGCTTGTCGGCGGCGTCCGAGGCGCCGTCGACGCCGGTGACCAGCACGCCCTTGACCGAGTCCTTGATCTTGTACTTGGAGCGCAGATCCTTGCTGAGCGTAGCGAGATCAAGCCCGAGCGCCTTCTGCGTCACCGGCTTGTCGACCGGCTCGTCCTTTTTCACCGAGGCGGGCTGCGCCTTGTCGTTGTCCTCGAGCCGGCCGAGCGTGACCTTGTGCGTTTCCTCCTGGCCCTTGCGGATCAGGATGACGTCGACTTCCTTGCCGACGGCGGTGTCGGCCACCACGCGGGAAAGGTCCTTCGGCTCCTTGATGTCCTTGCCGTCGAACGTGACGATGACGTCACCGGGCTCGATGCCGGCCGGTTTCGCCGGGCCCTTGTCGTCGACGCCGGCGACCAGCGCGCCGCGCGCCGGCTTGATGTTGAGGCTTTCGGCGATCTCGTCGGTCACGGTCTGGATGCGCACGCCGAGCCAGCCGCGGCGCAGCTCTCCGAACTGCTGCAGCTGTGACACCACGCTCGCGACCGTCTTCGACGGCACGGCGAAGCCGATGCCGATCGACCCGCCGGAGGGCGAGATGATCAGGGTGTTGACGCCGATCACCTCGCCGTCGAGGTTGAACAAGGGACCGCCGGAATTGCCGCGGTTGATGGCGGCATCGGTCTGGATGTAGCTGTCATAGGGGCCGGAGGAGATGTCGCGGTTCTTGGCCGAGACGATGCCGGCCGTCACCGTGCCGCCCAGGCTGAACGGGTTACCGATCGCGATCACCCAGTCGCCGAGCCGCAGCTTGTCGGAATCGCCGAATTTCACCGCGGCCAATGGCCGCGGCGGCTTGAACTTCAGCACCGCAAGATCGGTCTTCTTGTCGATGCCGACGATGTCGGCCTTGATCTTGGTGCCGTCATTCATGATGACGTTGATCTCGTCGGCGTCCGCAATGACGTGATTGTTGGTCACGACGATGCCGGATGGGTCGATGATGAAGCCCGACCCCAGCGAGTTGGTCTTGTGCGGCTGCAGGTCGCCGCCACCGCCCTTGCCGCCCTTGCGGTTCTTGAAGAAGTCGTCGAAGAACTCCTCGAACGGCGAGCCCGGCGGCAATTGCGGCATCGCGCCGCGGCCGTCGCCCTTGGCCTCGACCGTCTGCGAGGTCGAGATGTTGACCACCGCATCGATCACCTTCTCGGCCACATCGGCTATCGCTTCCGGCCCCCGCGCGAAGGCGGGCGCGGAGATGAGCGCGCCGGCTGCACCAAGGCAAATCGCGGCCAGCACGGGACGCAGGCGCTGACTCAAGGCTGTGGTCGCAGCGGTCATATCGGCTTCTCTCCAAAAGGATCGGACGTTGGCGGGCACCCTGCGCCCGAAACTGGCGGCGGCGCAAGCGCTGTTGCGGCCGGATGGCCTCGCCATCAATGCTGTCTATTACGGCAAAATGCCGACGTTAACTCCTCACGATCACGTTGTTCCTATCCGGGTCTTTCCGGACCCGAGCGAAGGGAGCGACCGCGGAATTTCGAGTTTCCGGTCTGCCACCTGCGCACCATATTGGAATGACCGCCGTCAGATCGGGCGACGGACCACCCAAATCAGGATCAGGCCAACCACCGCCGAGCCGATGCCGACCGCGCGCAGGATGTTGTCCGGCGTCGCTATCGCGCTTTTCATGGCCTTGCGCGTCCAGGTCGGGCTCGCTGCGAACATCAAACCCTCAATCACGAACAGAATGCCCAGACCGACGAGGAAGTCGCCAAACGCAATGGACCTCATCGGACTGGAACCTCCCTTGTGATTCTTTTCTGGTATCGCGGAACGAGGCAATCGTGTCGCCTCATTCCTGTCAACTCAATAAGCCGCCGGCCGAGCTTACGTCACTGCTTCGGCGCCGGTGGCGTGGCGGGCGCTGCCGGCGTGGCCGCGTTTGCGCCCGCCGCAGGCTGCGCGGTCGCGCCGGCAGGCTTGCCCGACGGGCTCCCGAAATATTTGAAGAAATCGGAATCCGGCTTCAGCAGGAAGCGGGTGTCGTTGCTCTTCAGGCCGTTCTCATAGGCCGACATCGAGCGATAGAAGGCGAAGAAATCGGGATCCTTGCTATAGGCTTCCGCAAACAGCCGGTTGCGCTCGGCATCGCCCTCGCCGCGGGTCTGCTCGGCCGTGGAATTGGCCTCGGCGACGATGATGGTCGCTTCGCGATCGGCGTTGGCGCGGATTTCCTGCCCCTTCTGCCCGCCCTGCGCGCGGAATTCCTGCGCCTCGCGCTCTCGTTCGGTTTGCATCCGTTTGTAGACCGCCTGGCTGTTCTGCTCCGGCAGGTCAGCCCGGCGGATGCGCACGTCGACCACCTGAATTCCGTAAGCGTTGGCCTCCTTGTCGAGCTGCTCGCGGATGCGCGCCATCAGCGCCTCGCGCTCGTCGCGCACGACCTGAATCAGCGTGACCTCGCCGAGCACCCGGCGCAGCGATGCGTTCAACAGCGTGGTCAATTGCAGGTTCGCGGCCTGAATCGTGCCGACGCTCTGATAGAAGCGCAGCGCCTCCTTGATGCGGTAGCGCGCGAAGGCGTCCACCACCAGCCGCTTCTGGTCGGCGGCGATCACCTCCTGCGACGGATTTTCCAGATCGAGGATGCGGTTGTCGATCGGGATCACCGTATCGATGAAGGGCGCCTTGAAATGCAGGCCGGGCTCGGTCACGATATCGACCGGCTTGCCGAACCGCACCACCAGGGCTTGCTCGGTCTGCTGCACCGCGAACAGCGAGCTGTAGACCACGATCGCGGCGATAAACAGCAGGATCAGCGTGACGATGCCGGTGACGGGAGACCTCATCGCGTGCCTCCGCTCGGCTGCTGCTGGCCCGTGGTCGCCGGACGCCGCGTCAATTCGCTGAGCGGCAGGTAGGGGACCACGCCCTGGCCCGAGCCCGCCTGCCCGTTGTCATAGATCAACTTTTCGGAGCCACCAAGGATGCGCTCCATGGTCTCCAGATAAATCCGCTCGCGCGTCACCTGCTTGGCCTTGTTGTATTCCTCATAGACCTTCAGGAAGCGCGCGCTCTGGCCCTTCGCCTCGGCGACCGCCTGCTGCTTGTAGCCCTCGGCGGTCTGCAGGATCTGCGCGGCTCGGCCGCGCGCATCGGGAACGACGCGGTTGGCATAGGTCTGCGCCTCGTTCTGCAGCCGCTCATAGTCGATCTTGGCGTTCTGCACGTCGTTGAAGGCTTCGATCACCTGTGCCGGCGGCGACACCTTCTGCATCTGCACCTGCTGGATCAGGATGCCCGAGCCGTAATGGTCGAGCGTCTTCTGCATCAGTTCCTGCACCGCGCTTTCGGTCGCGGTCCGGGCTCCGGTCAGGATCGGCTGGATGTTGGATTTGCCGACAACCTCGCGCATCGCGCTCTCCGCGACCGCCTTCACGGTCCCTTCGGGGTTCTGGATGTTGAACAGGAAGTCGGCGGCGCCCTTCGGCTTGATCCGCCACAGCACGGTGAAGTCGGCGTCGACGATGTTCTCGTCGCCGGTGAGCATCAGGCTTTCTTCCGGCACGTCGCGCATGGTGCGGCCGCGCCGGCTCGGATCATCGATCAAGGTCATGCCGATCGAGATGGTGGAGACGCGCAGCGCCTTCGGCAGCAGCACGGTCTCGATCGGATAGGGCAGATGGTAGTTGAGGCCAGGCTGGGCGTCGCCGACATATTTGCCGAAGCGCAGCACGATACCGAGCTCTTCGGACTGCACGCGGTAGAAGCCGGACATGGCCCAGATCGCGACGACAGCGGCGAGGATGACGGCGATGCCGAGGCCGGAGAAATGCCCGCCCGGCAACAACTGCTGCAGCCGGTCCTGGCCGCGGCGCAGGAGATCCTCGAGATCGGGCGGCCTCGGGCCGACCGGTTGCGGGCCGGAGCCCCACGGTCCCTTGGGACCTGAACCCCAGGGGCCACCGCCCTGATTCTTCCACGGCATAAACGCTCTCCTCCGCGGGGATTTTGGGGGCGCAAGCCCGGCCCTCGCTCATTTGGCAGGCCTTATAAGGGAGGCCTCCTGCCCTTACAACGCAAGCTTAGGTCTGAAGCAGCTATGCCTAGGGCGGTTTTTGTCAATGTAAACATTATTAAAGGCGGTTAAGGCGGCGCCTTTCGACGGCGATATGTCACATAGGAAAACGACGCGCTGTCGTCCGGTCCGGCCGGATGGTCTTCCCGCGCGATCTCCTCCCATTGTCGGGCATTGATCGGACCGAACCGGGTATCTCCGCCCGGGCTTGCATGCACTTCGGTAATGTCGAGGCGATCGGCATGATCCAGCCATTGCGCGTAGATTTCCGCGCCTCCGATCACGGCGATTTCGTCAGCCGAGCGTCGTAGCGCATCGCCGCGCGCCACCGCACGCGCCGCCTCAAGCGAGGTCGTCACCACAGCGCCGGCGGCGCGAAAATCCGCATCACGGGTGACGACAATATTGGTGCGGCCGGGAAGCGGCCGCTTCAGCGAGAGGAAGGTCTTGCGGCCCATCACGACGGGTCTTCCAAGCGTGATCGCCTTGAAGCGCTGCATGTCGCTTTTCAGCCGCCAGGGGATGGCGCCGTCGGCGCCGATCACGCCATTGTCGGCAACGGCAGCAATGAGCACGGCTTCGATCACGGCACTGCCTTCGCAAGCTGGGCGAGCGCCTCGCCGTTGAGGCGGGCGAGCTTCCACTCGTCCATCATGACCGCGCCGAGCGACTTGTAGAATTCGATCGACGGGGCGTTCCAGTCCAGCACGCTCCATTGCAGACGCGACCAGTCGTTCTCGACACAGAGCCTGGCGAGATAGGCCAGCAGCGCCTTGCCGATGCCGTTGCCGCGAAAGACCGGACGCACGAACAGGTCTTCGAGATAGATGCCGGGGCGGCCGGCGAAGGTGGAGAAGTTGAAGAACCATACCGCGAAACCGGCTGGCTTGCCGTTCCACTCGGCGATCTCGCAGAACAGGATTGGCCTGTTGCCGAACAACGCCTCCGCGATGCCGGCTTCGGTCGCCACCACCTCATGGGTCAGCTTCTCGTATTCGGCAAGCTCGCAGAGCAGGGAAAAGATCAGCGCGCTCTCGTCAGGGCGCGCGCGATGGATCGAAAGCGTCATTCGATACTCACACCGCGACTTCGGCCTTGATGTGCGGGTGCGGGTCGTAGCCTTCGAGTTTGAAATCCTCGTAGCGGAAGGAAAAAATGTCCTTCACATCAGGGTTGATCTTCATCACCGGCAAAGGACGCGTCGGCCGCGTCAGCTGCAGCCGCGCCTGCTCCAGATGATTGGAATAGAGATGGGTGTCGCCGAGCGAATGCACGAAGTCGCCCGGCCTCAAGCCCGTGACCTGCGCGACCATCATGGTGAGCAGCGCATAGGAGGCGATGTTGAAGGGCACGCCGAGGAAGACATCGGCCGAACGCTGGTAGAGCTGGCAGGACAATTTGCCGTTCGCGACATAGAACTGGAACAGGCAGTGACAAGGAGGCAGCGCCATCTTGTCGACCTCCGCCGGATTCCAGGCGGTGACGATCAGGCGGCGCGAATCCGGATTGCGCTTGATCATCTCGACCACATTCCTGATCTGGTCGATGCTGGAGCCGTCCGGCGCCGGCCAGGAGCGCCATTGCGAGCCATAGACCGGGCCGAGATCACCATTGGCATCGGCCCACTCGTCCCAGATGGTGACGCCGTGGTCGTGCAGATATTTGATGTTGGTGTCGCCTTTGAGGAACCAGAGCAGCTCATGCACGATCGCCTTCAGCGGCAACCGCTTGGTGGTCAGCATCGGGAAGCCGGCCTGCAGGTTGAAGCGCATCTGATGGCCGAAGATCGACAGCGTGCCGGTGCCGGTACGGTCACTCTTCTCCGCGCCATCGGCGAGGATGCGTTCGAGCAGGTCGTGGTACTGGTTCATGGCGTGCCTTTGCCGGGAGCGCGAAGCAAGCGGTCCGCCAGCCTTCGATAGCCGCGATTCGGGCCCCGTGGAGCAATTATACCCAAAAAGTTGTGGGTTTTGCCCGTAAACAACAAGGGCGGAACCTGAAGTCCCGCCCTGTTTGACCGCGATTTTGCGGGCTCAGCCCTCGGATTCGACAAAGACCTCGTCGCGCTTCTTGCGCAGCGTCGGGAGCACCGCCAGCACGAGGAGCGCGGTGGCGGCGGCTATCAACACGGCCGACAGCGGGCGGGTGATGAACACGCTCCAGTCGCCGCGCGAGATCAGGAGCGCTCGTCGTAAATTCTCTTCCATCAACGGCCCCAGCACCATGCCGAGCAACAGCGGTGCCGGCTCGAAATCGTGCTTGATCAACCAGTAGCCGACCAGGCCAAAGATGCCGGCAAGGATGACATCGACGGGGGCGTTGTTGATGGAATAGATGCCTATCGCGCAGAACACCACGATCGAGGGGAACATCAGCCGGTAGGGCACGCGGAGCAAGCGCACCCAGATGCCGACCATCGGCAGGTTGATGATGATCAGCATCAGATTGCCGATCCACATCGAGGCGATCATGCCCCAGACCAGGTCGGGTTGCTTCTGCATCACCTGCGGACCGGGCACGATGCCATGAATGGTCATCGCGCCGACCATCAGCGCCATCACTGCGTTCGGCGGAATGCCGAGGGTGAGCAGCGGAATGAAGGAGGTCTGCGCCGCCGCATTGTTGGCGCTCTCCGGCGCCGCCACGCCCGCGATCGCGCCACGCCCGAACCTGGACGGATCCTTGGCGATCTTTTTCTCGAACGTATAGGCCGCGAACGAGGCGATGACCGCGCCGCCGCCAGGCAGGATGCCGAGGATCGAGCCCAGCACCGTGCCGCGCCCGATCGCCGGCAGCGATTCGATCATATCCTTCCTGGTCGGCATCAATCCGGTGATCTTCTGCTGCACCAGGTTACGATCCATTCCGGCGCCGACGTCGAGGTTGCGGATGATCTCGGCGAAGCCGAACACGCCCATCGCGACCGTGGCAAAACCGAGCCCGTCGGCGAGCTCGGGAACATTGAAGGACATGCGCGAAGCGCCGGTCTCGATGTCGGAGCCGACCATCGACAGCAGAATGCCGAGCGCGATCATGGCAATCGCCTTCAGCACGCTGCCCTTCGCCAGCACGACCGCGAAGATCAGGCCGAGGATCATCAGCGAGAAATATTCGGCCGGACCGAAGGCAAGCGCAAGCTTGGTCAGGGGGGCGCCGAGAATCGCAATGAGCACGGTGGCCGCGCAACCCGCGATGAACGAGCCGATCGCGGCGATCGCGAGCGCGGGACCGGCGCGGCCCTGTTTGGCCATCTGGAAGCCGTCGAGCGTCGTCACCACCGATGTCGCCTCGCCGGGAATATTGACCAGGATCGAGGTGGTCGAGCCACCATATTGCGCGCCATAATAGATGCCGGCGAGCATGATCAAAGCACCGACCGGCGGCAGGCCGAACGTGATCGGCAACAGCATTGCGACGGTTGCGACCGTCCCGATGCCCGGCAGCACGCCGACCAGAGTCCCGACCAGCGCGCCAATCAGGCAAAAGATGATGTTCATCGGGACGGGGATCGAAAACCCGCCCAGCCACGCCGGCAAGGAAACGTTGACGAACTGGAATACGACGTGGAAGCCGAGACCGAGGTTCTGAAACAGCTCGAGCATCGTCAGTCCTCACGGCACCAGGAAATGCGGCAACAGCGGCATCGGCAGTCCGAGAATGTAAGGGAACAGAAATGCACATCCGATCGTCAGGCAGATGCCGACGACAATCGCCTCGAGCCAGCGTGTCTCGTGCGAGCCAAGCGCGGAGATCAGGAAGCTTGCGAGGCCTGACACGATCAGGCCGAGCGGCCGGATCGCGAATGCGAAAAACAGGATGGCGGCCATGACAAAGACCGGACCGCGCCAGGACAGGCCCTGCAAGGCCGCCCCTTCCTGCACGACACCGACGAGCGCAACGGCAGCTCCCAGTCCCATCAGCAGCGCCGCGAACATGCGCGGCGCGGTCCCCGGCCCGAACGAAAATCCACGCATGCCTTGCAGGTCGCCGCAGGCCCAAAGCGCGAAAACTGCGAGCGCCATCAGCACGAGGCCGCCGATGAAATCCTGCGGTCCCTTGACCCAACTCGGCATGATGGATTTGCCTGGCCCGTGGCTCGGCGTATCAGTCATGGACTCCCCCCGAAACCGGGCTTGCCGCCCGTTCTGTTCGGATTGGCGTTTTACGCCGCTCCTTTTAGGCTCCCTGACTACCGGCTTTCGTCAAATAACGCCAGCAAAACCCAAAATACCCCCGGCCAGCAATAAATAGAGAGGATTGAGCCGGGTTGCGTAGGCGAGCGCCGCCACCCCCAAGGTAACAATCACAGCGCCCCAATTCCGGTCCGCAGCCTGCGCCACCACCAGCGCGGACGCCGCCATCAGCCCGATCGACAACGGCACCAGGGCTGCCTGGATCATGGACGGCCAGCGTGAATGGCTCGAGCGGCCGAGCAGACCGCCCACATAATAGGCAAGCGCCGCGGTCGGCACGCACATCGCAAGCGTCGCCACCAGCGCCCCGCCAAAGCCTGCGACCGCGTAGCCGATCAGGGTCACGATCAGCACATTCGGTCCGGGCGAGAGTTGGGAGATGGCGTAGATGTCGGCGAATTGCCGGTCGGTCATCCAGTGATGCACCTCGACCGCGATGCGGTGCATTTCCGGGATCGCGGCATTGGCGCCGCCGACCGCAAACAGCGACATCAGGCCAAAGGTGGAGATCAGCGTCCAGATCGGGTTGGAATCCTGGTTCATGCCCGAGCCCGCCGCCGCATGATAAAAGTGAGGCCGATCGAGACCGGCATCGCCACCAGCAGCACCGCCTGCAGCGGCCACCGTAGCAGCCCGATCGCCGCGAATACGAGCACCATCATCATGAGCCCGACGAGATCGCGCCGGTTGACGAGCGGCATCAGCATCTTGACCACCACGGCGATGAGGAGGCCGACCGCGCCGCAGGAAATCCCGGCCAGGATCCGGCGCAAGAATTCGACCTGGCCGTAATGAGCGTAGAGCACGGCCAGGATCATCACGAGCAGCGTGGGCGGGCCGATCAGTCCGGCAAAGGCCGCAATCGCGCCGGCGATGCCGGCAAAGCGCGATCCGAACACGACCGACAGATTGACGATGTTCGGCCCGGGCAGGAAATGGCAGAGCGCATACGTCTCGTTGAATTCGTCCGCGGTCATCCATTTGTGGTGTTCGACGATGCCGTGTCGGGCGAAGGCGAGCACGCCGCCAAAACCCGCCAGCGACATCCTGGCAAAGGCGAAAAACAGCGTGATCACGCCGGGCGGAGAGGACTTGGTCGATGCGGGGGGTTCCGGCGCAACAATAGCGGCCGGCGGCGATTCCGAGGACATTTCCAAGATTTAAAGCGTCGCCAAGGTCCCGGCCAACCCAAATCGCTGTGTTCTCCACCCGTTTTGGCGAATTTGCCGCGCGGATGCGGCCGATCCGCCACTGTCTTTCTCAAGCCTTGCGCCCTATATTGGAGGCGCCGGTTCGCCGGCTATGGAAATAAATCGCCGTCGCAATAAACCATTCGGACCCGGGGGCGGTACCCGGCGCCTCCACCAAAACCCGTCTGATCGGGCGGGTTTTGGCGGGGGCGAAACAGGATCGACGAGGGCGTAAAGGGCGCGCTTTTTCCCGGTATTGTTCCGCCGTTATCGGGCTACTGCAATAGTTGCCAACGACAACTATGCTCCGGTTGCTCAGGCTGCGTAACGCAGTTTGAAAGACCACTTTAAAGTCCTAGCGGGTTAAGCTCCGCTAGGCGGGGTTCGGAGGCACCTGGCAACAGAAGCCTCCACTCATTTTGTCTCGCAGGCGGGCTACCCGCCGCAACTTTGCTCGCGGCTACTGATTTCGCGGCGTGGCCGGAGTACCATGCGGCCAAAGGGCGAGTCGGGCGGGTTTTGGACTCGACGGGACTTCTAGGGATCGATAATGGCGACCGATCATATTCGTTATGATGTCTTGGCGCGCGACGCGCTGCGCGGCGTGCTGCGGAGCGTGTTGAGCGACGCCGCCGCACATGGTCTGCCCGGCGAGCATCATTTCTTCATCACCTTCCTCTCCAAGGCCGAGGGCGTAAAACTCTCGCCGCGGCTGCTCGCGCAGTATCCGGAGGAAATGACGATCATCCTGCAACATCAGTTCTGGGATCTCGTGGTGTCTGAGGATCGCTTCGAGGTCGGCTTGTCGTTCGGCGGCGTTCCGGAGCGGCTCGCCGTTCCCTTCAGCGCGATCAAGAGCTTCTTCGATCCATCGGTGCAGTTCGGCCTGCAATTCGAGCCGACCGAAGTTGGAGCCGCCAGCGAAACCCCTGCGCCAAACCTGCCGGCGGCAACGCCCGCTCCATCCGCACTTGCCGCGCCCGCCGCGGCGCCTGCGGCAGCTGCACCTCAGCCGGCCGACGAGGCGGTAAAGCCGAGCGAAGGCGCCGAGGTCGTGCGGCTGGATCGCTTCCGCAAGAAGTAGGAGCGGCGCTCTCGCGCCTCGCGTCGTCGTTCGCGCAGGCTCACCGGCGCGATCGGTGCGCCTTCGCTTCGGCGATCGAGTGAAGCCCGATCTGGTCGAGCGCATTCCTTGTCAGCAGGAGTAAGCGTTCGAAAGCCTTGTACAAAAAGCGCACCCTGAAGATCAGCGGCGCTCGCAGCCAAAGACGCTTTCGAAGCGAAGCCTGCGAATTGAATATCCGCAGGCCGTGACTGGCATATTGTATGATACATTCCATCCAATTACTGACAGGCCTAGCGCCTCCCCTTAACAAGCGCTGCGATCGAGGTAGGGTGGGGAAGCAAACTGCATAGCCGGCTCTTGGCGCGCGTTCGACCGCGATACAGACCCGGACAAAATGACACACCCGACGTGATCAAGGCGCGCGCACCCGGGAAAATACGGATGGTGAATTCGTTTACGGCGGCACCATATAATTATAAATCATGGCAGCCAAAGGCTGAGACTGTTTGGACTATTGTCGTTACGCCCGGCTGTGATACAGCACAAGACATTGTCGTTTTCGCAAAGCGGAACATACCTTCCGGTGCTATCACAGGGCATTTTGCAGGGACTTCCTACAATGACTACCGAGCTGGCCGGCGCGCGTTTCGGCTTTGCGCAACAGTTGCTATTTTTCAAAATTGTCGCGTCTTCCAAGTCCGTTTCATGAGGGATGGTTATGGGGGAACTGGTCAATCTGAACCGTCTCAGGAAGCGCAGCGAGCGCGAGCAATCGGCGAGAGAGGCCGAGGCCAATCGCGCGCGGTTCGGACGCAGCAAGGCGGAGCGCAAGGCCGACGAGCGGCGCGCGCAGCGCGCGAGCGAACTGCTCGATCATCATCGCATCGATGGTGGGGATGAATCATGAAATCGCCCGTCGTCAAACGTTCGATCGTCGTCGCCGGTCACAAGACCAGCGTCAGTCTCGAAGAGGCCTTCTGGAACGGCATGAAGGAGATCTCGGGTCTGCGCAACATGACCTTGTCGGAGCTGGTCGGCGAGATCGACAGCAATCGCCAGCAGGGCAATCTGTCGTCGGCCATTCGCCTGTTCGTGCTGGACTACTTCAAGAGCCGCGCCACATCATCATCGGCGCCGGACACCAAGCCGCAGCACAGCGAGCCGCGGCCGCAGAACTGAGCTGAGAGGCGCGCCTCGTTTTGCAAGAGCGCGCGGCTCGCATTTCATCGTCAGCAAGCACTCAATAGACGAGGCCGGCGCCCGGCGGCTGGTCGAGCGCGGCCGCGAGCGTGCGATACTCGGTGCAATCGGTGCCGCAGATTTCCGCGATGCGGCTCAGATGATATTCGGCCTGCTCGCGGTTGCCCTGCTCGATCTGCCAGAAGCCGTAATAATTCCAGGTCAGGACGTGGTTCGGATCGGATTTGAGCGCGCGCTCATACCAGACCTGCGAGAGTTTGTAGTCGTCGAGTTTGCGGTAGGAATAACCGATCAGGTTGGCGACATTGGCATAGTCGTCGTGGCCGAGTGCCTTGAGCTGATCGAGCGCCGTCGTGTAGTCGTGCCGATCGTAGATCGACGCATAAGCCTCGTGATAGCCCTGGATGAAAGCGGGATCGGAGAGGAAGGATTGCTTGGCGGCCTTCTTGCTCCGGTGCGTCGAGCGGGTCGGCGTCGTGGTCGTCGTGGAGTTGGTCGCGGGTGGCGTCGACGATGACGGCCTCATGATGTCGCCGGCGCCGGGATCGCCACCGCCACCAGCGGCGAAGGCCGGCATTGCGGCCGGGCTCGCGGCGAGCGCGCCGAGGAACAGTGTCACCGTCACTATTCTGATGGGGGACTTGGTCATGCATGCCTCCTTGCTTGCGTGTCTTTGCCAGTGCACC
>Ga0207661_10002219_pt1 | contig 13404 bp, 8 predicted proteins | sample KBSC713LmetaG_FD_184337 | JGI IMG/M metagenome (GOLD analysis project Ga0207661, IMG submission 184337) | Corn rhizosphere microbial communities from Kellogg Biological Station, Michigan, USA - KBS C7.1-3L metaG (SPAdes) (version 2) | ecosystem: Host-associated > Plants > Roots > Rhizosphere ... | reverse complement strand
TCACCGTCCATGTCCCGTCGATCGCATCCTCCCGCCCCAGCGACGGATCTCCGCTGGCGGTAAAGCACGTCGAAGTCGCCGTGCTTCCGGATATCTCCTTGGTGCCCGAGTTCGCGGCAGCCGCGGAGAAGATTCTCTCCGAATCAAAGATGTGATCATGCTTCGTACGTGTCCGCGATGAACGAACCTGAAATCGGACTCTACACCCGGACGCACGAGCTCCCCGCGCATTTGCGGGATTGGCAGATCCCGCCCGGATGGAGCTGGGGCGCGGAGGGGCTCAACACGCAGCACCGGCACTATCAGGAGATCATCGACGCGCTCGGGCGATCCCTGTCGCTCGTCAGCGCGCCGGACTCTTCACACAGCACGTGGCTCGAGGCCGAGGCGCGGCATCTCGCGCACAGAAATCATCCGGCGATGCCGACGACGTACCACTATTGGGCGTCCTTCGCTGAGAGCCGGCGCGGCCCCGGATACCTTCGTCGTTGGATCGCCGGTGAAACGGTTGGGGCACGCCTTCGCCGCATGGGCACCGACGACGTGCCGGGCGTCCTCCGGCTCATGCGAGAGATCGGTTCGGCGCTGAGCTATTTGCACGACGTCGGCGTGGTGCAAGGGTGTATGTCGCCAGAAACCGTGTGGACTACGCCGATGGGCCGCCTCTGGATCATTGGGTGGCAGTGGGCGATGCCGCTGACCGAGATTCCGGCTGGCTTGATTCCGGACTTCCAGTTCATGCCGATCCCGAACGAGTGGGCCGACGGCACCTGGGCTCCGACGCAGTTCACGGACCAGTGGCAGCTCGCGGCAGTCTGCTTCGCGATGCTCACGAGCGAGCTGCCGCCGCCACACGAGGCGCCGCCGCTGCAACTTCTCCGTCCTGACTGTCCGACCTCGGTTGCGGACGTCATCGATCGCGCGCTGAATGCTGATCCGACGAAACGATTTCCGTCGATGGCGACGATGCTGCGCGCCGTCGATCGCGTCGTCGGAAGCCGGACGATGGTGATGCTCGCCGGTGATGAGCCGAGCACGCAATTCACGAATGAATCCGCCGAGGTGCGGCTTCGCTGGGCCCTTGCCGACGACTACGAGGTGCTCGCGTCCTTGGGAGCCGGCTCGTTCGGATCGGTGTGGCGTGTTAGAGATCTTTCATTGGGTCGCGAAGTTGCGCTGAAGCTCCTCCACCCCCATGTCGCGCGCGACGAACGCATCGTCGGTCGGTTCCGGCGCGAGGCGAAGCTTGCCGCGCAGCTCGCCCATCCAGCCATCGTCCCGATCTTCGACTGGGACAGCCGCGGCGACGTCGCGTGGTACACGATGGAGCTGGCGGAGAGCGGATCGGTCGCGGACTTGATCGCGAGCTCTGGTCCGCGGACGCTCACTGAGATTGCTCCCCAAGTCGACTTCATTCTGAGTGGACTCGCAGCGGCGCACTCGATCGGCATCATCCACCGCGATCTCAAACCGGAGAACGTCCTCATCGACCGCTACCGCCGATGGCGTCTCGCCGACTTCGGTATCGCGAACGTGACGGGTGAGGAGATTGCGGGCGCATCGGGAACTCCGGCGTTCGCACCTCCGGAGCAACTGCTTGGGGAATCGCAGGACAGCGAAGCCGACTGCTTCTCCGTTGCGGCGATCGTTGCATACGCACTGTCCGGCAGGCCGCCGTTCGGCGACCGGGACAGCGCTGCCATCCTTGCGCGTGAGCTTCGCGGCGACGTCGACCTCTCGCAGTATCCACCCGAAATTGCGGAATGGCTTCGACGCGGTCTCGCCGCTGCTCCAGGCGAACGGTTCGTCGATGCCACCGAAATGCAGACCGCGTGGCGAGAAGCGGTCCAGATCGTGTTCGAGCGGGAACGTCAGATTCCGTGGTGGCGCCGGTGGTTCACGCAGGATGGCGCAGGAGTCGCGTGGACTGGTGACTCGATGTTCACGACCTGATCGAACCAAACCCGAGTACAACCGATGGCCATTGCGACAATCAATCCGGCGACGGGCGAGCGCGTCCGGGAATTCACTGCGCTGACGAAGTCTGAAATCGAAGACAAGCTGAGTGCGGCGCATCGCGCGGCCGGGAGTTGGCGCAAGGCTCCGCTGTCTGAGCGAGCAGCAGCGGTTCGCCGCGCTGGCGAGCTTCTCGAGGAGCGCAAAGTCGAATATGGCCGACTCATGACGCTCGAGATGGGAAAGCCGGTGAACGCCGCGATCGAGGAAGCAGCGAAATGTGCGACGGCCTGTCGCTTCTACGCAGACAACGTCGAACGCTTTCTCGCGGATGAGCCGATCGACGTCAAAGGCGAACGAAGCTTCGTCGCGTTCCAGCCGCTCGGGGTCATCCTCGCGGTCATGCCCTGGAACTTCCCATTCTGGCAAGTCGTTCGCTTCGCCGCTCCCGCGATCGCCGCGGGAAACGTCGGGCTGCTCAAACACGCGTCGAATGTCCCACAGTGTGCCTTGGCGCTCGAGCAACTGTTCAGCGAGGCCGGAGCGCCGGGCGGCGTATTTCAGAGTTTGCTCATACCGTCCGACGGAGTCGCGAGCATCGTCGCTGACGACCGTATAGCCGCCGCGACGCTGACCGGAAGCGAAGGGGCGGGAAGCAGCATCGGCGCGGCGGCCGGGAAACACATCAAGAAAACCGTTCTGGAGCTTGGCGGGAGCGATCCGTTCGTCGTGATGCCGAGCGCGAATCTCGACGCCGCGATCAAGACCGCCGTCACCGCACGCACGATCAACAACGGACAGTCCTGCATCGCGGCGAAGCGGTTCATCGTCGCCGAGCCGATCTTCGATCAGTTCGCTGAAAAGTTCGTCGCGGGGATGAAGTCTCTCGTCGTCGGCGATCCGATGGACGAAAGAACCAACATCGGACCGTTGGCGACCGCGCAAATTCGCGACGACCTGCACGATCAAGTTAGGCGCGCAAAAGCCGCCGGTGCTCGCGTACTCCTCGGCGGAAAGCCGCGCGATGGAAAAGGCTACTTCTACGAGCCAACGGTCATGACGGACGTCGACGATAACTCGCCGGTTTTTCGCGAGGAAACCTTCGGGCCGCTCGCCGCACTGGTTCCCGCAAAGAACGTCGACGACGCTATCGCGCTTGCCAATGATTCGCGGTTCGGACTCGGCGCGGCGGCATGGACGCGCGACGAGAAAGAGATCGGACGATTTGCGCGAGAGCTCGAGGCGGGGAGCGTCTTCATCAACGGCATGGTCGCGTCGGATCCGCGCTTCCCGTTCGGCGGGGTGAAGAAGTCAGGCTACGGCCGTGAGCTCAGCGGATTCGGCTTGCGAGAGTTCGTGAATATCAAAACCGTGAGAATCAGCGGATCGGGTTCGCCGAGCATGAGCAACACGGAGTAAGTCAGTCGGCGCCGCGAAGGGAGATCAGCACGCTCGCTCCCTCCCCCGCCGCGCTCTCCACCGAGATCGCACCGCCCCAGCCCTCGACGAGCTGGCGGCTGATTGCCAACCCGAGGCCGCTGCCGCTCGTGCTCGTCGAGAAGTGCGGCTCGAAGATCCTCGGCAAGATGTCGGGTGCGATCCCTGTGCCGTCGTCGCGAACGGAGATGTCCACCCTCGACGATCCGTTTGCGAGGGTTCGCGGAGAGACAACGACGTCGACACGCTTTGCCTGCGCGTGCCGCGCGTTCTCGAGAACGTTCAGCAAGACTTCCTTCAGCTCGTCGGTTCTCGCGTATCCCATGACCGGAATGTCGACTCCCTGCTCTCGCCAATCGAGCGTCGATTCCGCGCCCATGCGCTCGAGCGAGACAACCTCTCGTACGATCGCGGCGATGTCGACCGCCGTCGCACGCCGTCGTTCTTCCGGCGCTGCACCGTACCGACTGAACGCTCGCGCGATCTCGTCGAGCCGATCGATCTCCGCCAGAATCTGATTCACGTTTTGATCGAGCACGCGATCGAAGTCGACGCGTGCATCGGCTCGTGCGCGCCGCAAGTGTTGGACGCCGAGGCGAATCGGCGTCAGCGGATTCTTGATCTCGTGCGCGACCTGTCGCGCCATCTCTCCCCAGGCAAGCACCCGTTGCGCGCGGGCTAGCTCAGTCACGTCGTCGAGCGTGACCACAGCGCCGCCGCCGGCGAGACGCGTCAGCGTGCCGCGAACCTGCATTTGATCGAGCGACAGCTCGAATACTTGCTCGTCGGCGGTGGAGCTCAGAAAGCGATCGACGACCTCGACGATCTCCGGCGATGCGCGTTCGGCAAACGCCGCTGGCGAGGCAAGCGCTCCGCCCAGTAACTGTTCCGCCCGCGGATTGGCGAGCGACACGCGGCCATCTGCGTCGACGGCAATCACTCCACTCGCGACATTTCGAAGCACGGCCGCGGTTCGTCGCTGTGCATCTTCGAGCGCGCTTCGACTGGCGCTCAAGTCCGAGACCATCCGCCGGAACGCCGAGAACACTGGTGTAAACTCGACGGTGCTCTCGCGCTCGAGCGGCATGGTTCGCGCGCCGGCGGCGAGGGCTAGAGCGGCTTCGCGCAACGTCCCGATCGGACTCGCAAGCTGTCGAGACACGAGCCCACTCAGCCACAAGGCAGCGAGCGCGCCAAGCGCGGTCGCAAACGCAACGAGGACGCCGAGATCCCGCCGTCGGCGGCCCAGCGTCAATTCGTCGGGTCGGGCCGGGGCGCCGACGACTGCCTCCGGCGTCGCCATATCGTTGAAAGCGCGATAGCCGAACAACGCGTTGACGCCGCCGACACGCTCCGGACGCGTTACAGTTTCCTCATCGCGGACTGCGAGATTCAGCTCGACGTCTTGGCCGAGATATCGTCCGATCGGCGCGAGGTCGTTGTACAACGGATCGCTGGTCTGACGCAGTTCGCCGCCACGATAGAGGAGCAGCGGCGTGTCGAGCCGATTGCTCTCGCCTGGTAGCCACAATGGCGAATCCTGAGGCGGCGCCATCGAACGCAATGTTTCGCCGATCAGAAGACCCCGTGCCCGCGTGGCATCCGTCGCGAGTCGTTGATACGACCAGATCGCAAATGCGACCGCGGGAACTACGAAGAATGCGAACAGCGCGAGCGATACCTGAATTCTGAAGCTCCGTCCCCACGTTCGCCGCCGAGCGCGGAACCACCGTCCCAGACCGCCGTCGGCGAGGACGCTCGCCAACCACAGAAGACCGACAATCGCCAGATCGAGCAGCACGATAAGAGCACCGCGCTGCACGAGTGCTGAAGGCGAGCGAATCTCGACCTCCAAATGCGCGGCCGCCGCGGCGGTGCCGGTTCGTGCGATGACGTCGCCATGGAGCTCAGTTCCGTCGCGATCCCGCCGCCACACGACACGGTTCGTTGCCGCTTCCACCGGCAATCGACCCCGCAGACGGATTGTGTACGGCGGTTCGACGTCGGTATCGACATCGAGACCATAGAGCTGCGCGAACGGATCGATGTCGAAGAGCCGGCTCCGCGGTGCAAGCGCCACCGCTGTTACACCGCCAGACGCACTCGGCGTCGCCATCACGACTTCCATCGCCGCATCTGTCGGCACCGCCGCGAACAACGTCAGATTGGCCGAGCGAGCCTGAGCGACGAGATCGGCAACGGCGCCGATTGGAATTGGCATATCCGCGGTCTGCAGCTGCGCGACAGGCCCGCTGTCGCTCGGCCACGAGAACATCGTTGTCGGGTATCCCGCGTTCGCGATGTCCGATGTTACAAAATGCTTGAGCAGCCCTTCGCGAGTCGTTGGTGCGTCGTCCGTGCTCAGGCGAAGACTCAGTCGCTGCAGCAGCGAGATCGCGACCGAATCGGTTTGGCTCAGCGACTCGATGTCACGCATCGCCGCATCCACACGACCGCGCGCCGTTCGCGCCCAGACGAGTGTCGTCGCGCCGAGCGCGGCGACCGCCGACGCGCTGAGAATGATGAATCGCGTCCGCCGGCTCAGCGCGAGAAGCCCGATCGCGACAATCCACAGAAGCGTATACCACCAGGGGAAACGGCCGGGCACCTGCCAAACGATCGGCGCGAGGATCGCCGCGACGGCGGCAAACGCCGGCGCAACCCACGGAGACATTCCGCGTCGCGTTCCGAGCGTCGCGGCGCCGCCGGCAGCCCCGGCGAGCAGCACCGATACCGCCGCGAGAAACAACGGAATTTCCCAGATGAGCCAGAGCCAGGCATCGACGCCGTGCGGCGGGATTTGCACGCCGCGCGCGAGCTCCCGCAGCAGGAACGGTCCGAGTCCCGCGACGAGGAGAATCGTGATGATGCCGCCGACGCGAGACACGCGACGCGCTTGCCTGCGGAATACCGCGAGGACTCCGAGGAGCACGAGGGCGCTCGTCGTCAGCAACGCTCCGGCATTTCCGGTTAACGGCCCGCCGTTGGCCGTGAAGTACACCGACGGATCGAAGAGACGAGTGAGGTTCGAGTATTGACTGAGCGGAACGAGCGCCGTGCACGCGAGTCCGAGCGCGAGCGCGCCGGATCGTCGCGTGAGATCACGTGTCCCTCGCCAAACTCCGATCACGAAGCACATGAGCGCCAGCGCGAATGCGAGACCGGCACGCGCACGCGCAATTTCAGTGATTCGCGCGGCGATCTCGCCCTGCGCGAGCGGAAACGCTCGAGCGTCGAACAGTCGCTGCCCAAGAACCGTGTAGTGAAGAATCTCTGGGTTCGTAGTCGAGTCGACCGGTGGCGTGAAAACAAAGCCGCCGAGTCCGAGCCCTGACTCGACTCGCTTCGTGAGTGGAACTGCGAGTCGATCGGCGGGCGGCGCGGCGTCGATCAGCGCGACGCTGACACTGCGCAATCCCCTGTTCCGACGCGCGATCTGAAGCGCGAGATAAAACGGAGTCGCGACAATGCTGACGCCATCGTGCACCGTATCGACCGGCGGTCGAATGACTCCGGCCCAGGCGACCGGAGTTGTGCCCCGATAGACGATGACGCCTCGTTCATCGCGACCCGTGACGAGCCCGGAAAGCTGCTCGAAGGCGGCAGCGCGATCCGCCGGAATGCCGAGCGCCGCGTTTGCCATTTGGTCCGTGGCGCGAAGCGCATCATCGAGCGAGGCTTGCAGCGCTTGCACGCCATTGACGGACGAGCTTCGCCTCCAGCCTTCCCAATCATGCTGCACGAGCCACAGGCCTCGCTGCGCCGGCGACGCAAGTGCACTCGCCGCTGCAAGGAACACAGCACAGGCGACCGCCCACCACCGCTGAGCTCCTCGCACGCGAACTGCGGCGATCAACGCCGCGACGGTAGCGACGACAAGAGGGACGAGATACTCTACGCTCGGTGCATGCAGCCATTGGCTCGCCGAGAGAAGCGCCGCCCCGGCGGCGACCGCCCACCAAGTCCATCGCATCGCGGGTTCTTCCCGCGGGGACACTTCTGGAACCGCTTGCTCAGTTGAAATGAGTCAGTCTCCCACGACCACAGACGCGCCGTCGCCCCGACGCGTGAAACGCATGCGTCCGGCGGAGATTGCCGCGCTGCTCGAGCGCGACGGGAGAATGATCATCCCGGTCGGTACTTGCGAACAACATGGCCCGCACATGCCGCTCGGTTGTGACACGATCATCGTCGAGCGTCTCGCAGCCGATCTTTCCGCGGAATTCTCCGTTCTCCTGGCGCCGACGGTCGAGTATGGAGTGAACGTGGAGACGGAACGCGGATTTCCGGGGAATGCCTCGCTGCGGAAGAAGACGCTTCATAGAATGCTCAACGATCTGCTCGACACGTGGGAGTCGACCGGCGTTCGAGAGTTCATTCTACTGACTGCGCACGAACACGATCCCCACCTCGAAGCGCTTTCGACGGTGATCACGTCCGAAGCTCGGGTGCGTGTGGTCGACATCTTCAGCGTTTCGATGGGCGACCTCCTCGAGGGCCAGGAAGAACCGATGCACGGCGATGAAGTCGACACGTCGCTTCTGCTGTACATTGCTCCTGAGCTCGTCAACATGGATGTTGCGGAGGAGTATATGATGTCGCGCGATGAGGTGCGACGTTACCGGCGCGGTTGGCTGCGCGTCCCGCGGGCGAGTTCCGGCTCGATTGGGCGGCCACGGTTGGCGAGCGCGGAGAAGGGCCGCGCCCTGTACGAACGATTGTATAGCCGAATCCGGGATCGCGTCTTTGTTGCTCCGTCTCAAGAGACATGAACCCTCAAGTTCGGCGGGGGTAAGAGAACCTACCATGCGCCTCCGATCTGTCGGTCTGTGCCTCGCTCTCCTAGCTAGCCTCGCGCCGTCGTTCGTCGTCGCGCAGGGGCGTATCATCGATGAGGGAACATTTTCCGTCACGCGCGGCGGTGTCTCTAACACCGAGAACTTCCGTATCGCGCGGATTGAAAACGGCGCCATCAAGGCAACCGCGCAGGTCGTGAGCGCCGCACAGCGGGTTACGTCTATCCTGACAGTCGACTCCCTCGGTACCCCGCTGTCATATGATGTCACGGTCACCGAAAAGGGCGCGAAGTCCATCTCGGTAAAAGCCATTGCCGGCGGCGCGCGCCTCATCGCCAAGACCAACGACCAGCACGGCGACGAGTCGATGCGCGAATACCCGCTTGTCTCGGGACAGTCGCTCCTCGTCGAAAGCGGACTCCTCCATCAGCTGTACTTCGCGGCTATGGGGCGGAAGCCCGGCTCGATTCAGATTATCGATCCGCGCGGCGCTCGCGTTTCGTCGGCAACGCTTTCTGCGCTCGGTCTCGAGCCGGTTGATGTCGGCGGCAAGAGCGTGACAGGAACACACTATTCGTTGACGTCCGGCAGTGTGCGTCGGGATTTCTGGGTCGATCCGGCAGGGCGCCTCCTCCGCGTCGAAATAGCGTCGGAGCATCTCGTCGCGGCACGCGAGGAACTTCCGCGATAGTTTTCGGCGGTCCACTCGACGACGGTGGACCGCAACATCGTGGCACGACAGGGGTTTGGCGCTCTGAACGTGCGCCCTTTTTTTCGCACGAAACGACCTGAAACCCGGGTCGTCCCACCGCCGTACACCGCGCAGACATTCCAGCCATAGGATTTCTTTATGCGAACGTTGAGGCTCGTCGCGCTGCTGGCGATCCCCGCGCAAGCCGCATTTGCCCAGCAGACCCCCGCTCCGTCTGTGAGCGGCGGAACGCTGACGCTCGAGCAGGCCATCGCGACGGCGCAGCGCAACAACCCGCTTCTTCATCAGACCGAGAATCAGGTCCGGAACTCTGACGCACAGGTTCGTTCGGCGTATGGCGCCCTGCTTCCGACCGCGAGCACCGGCATCCGAAGCACGTTCAACCAGGGCGGTACCCAGTATGTGAACGGCGTCGCGCTTCCCGGCTCGAACGGCGATTACTACCAGTCGGGCTACCAGCTCAACCTCAACTATAACGTCGCGGCTTCCGCGCTCTACGCACCGCGCGCAGCGAAAGCCCTTCGCACCGCCGCAGAGGCGGACGTCACGAATGCGGTCGAGAACACGCGGGCGCTGGTGACGCAATACTATCTCACCGCGTTGCAGAGCGAAGCCCAGGCCGCGGTTTCCGACACGCTCGTGCAGACGGCGGCCGGCCAGCTCAATCTCGTCAATGCGAAGCTCGAAGCGGGCGCGGGCACGATCATCGACGTCCGCGGCGCCGAGGTCGCGCTCGGGCAGGCGCAGGTCCAGTCGGTGACGCTTCACAACCAATCGCAGGTCGACAAGCTCCGCCTCTACCAGGCCATGGGCGTTCCCGCGGACATCAACGTAAAGCTGACGACGACGTTCGCGATCGCGAAGCCGTCCTTCTCGCTCGACTCGGTGCTCGACCTCGCAAAGCGCGCGAATCCGGACATCGCCGCGAAGAAGTCGCGCGTCGACGCGAGCAACCTCCAGGTGCGTGTTCAGCAGTCGAGCTACTTGCCGTCGCTCAGTCTGAGCACTGGTTGGGGTGGAAATGCGTTCGGGTACACGGATTCGGAGATTCTCGCGGTCAAAGCATCGGCAAACGCCGCAGCCAGCAGAGCAAGCTGTCTTCAGCTCGATTCGCTCCGCGGTGGCGCCGGCCTCCCGCTCATCACGTGCGGTAGCGGAACTCTGACTTCGGACCAGCTGGCGGCTGCGCGCGCGACGAACCAGCCGTGGAAGTTCTCGAAGGCGCCGTTCAGCATGACGGCAACGATCTCCCTACCGATCTTCAATGGCTTCTTCCGCGAGCAGAACGTCGTTCAGGCGCGGGTGAATCGCGACAACGCGGATTATGACCTCCGCGCACGGCAGCTGCAGTTGGTGACGGACGTGACGCAGGCGTATCTCAGCCTGGTCGCGATGGCAAAGACCGTGGAGCTCCAGACGCAGGTCGCCGCGAAGGCAGCGGAAGACGTCGCGCTGAACGAAGCGAGCTATCGCGTTGGTGCAAAAACCTTCCTCGACGTTTCAACGGCACGCGGCGTCTATGAGAAAGCTCAAATCGACCGCGTCAACGCCGTGTATGACTATCATAAAGCGTTCGCCACATTGGAAAATGCGGTCGGACGCCCTCTCCGCTGAGGCTCAAAACCCGACATGAGCAAGAAAGCCAAGATCGCGACAGGCGTCGTTGTTCTCCTAGTGGCCGCCTCGGTGGTCGCTATGAGCGCCGCGAAGCGTGGCAATAAGTCCGTCGAAGTCCGTATCGAGGCGGTCCAGAAGCGCGACCTCATCTCGTCGGTTACCGCGAGCGGACAAGTTCGCCCCCAAACCAAGGTCGACGTCGCATCGGACGTCAGCGGCAAGATCATGAAGCTCTCCGTCAAAGAGGGCCAAATGGTGACCGCGGGCCAGTTCCTCCTCCAGATCGATCCGTCGCAGCCGCAGGCAGCTGTCGAGCGCGCACAAGCATCGGTGGCGTCGGCCAAGGCTGCTCTCGCACAGTCGGTCGCGAATCTCGATCAATCGCAGCGCGCGTATGACCGTTCGGCGACGATGAAGAAGCAGAACCCGACGCTGATCGCGGACGAGCAGGTCGAGCAGCTCAAGACGGCGCTGGACGTCAACGCGGCGGTTGTCGAGGCGAGCAAGCATGCCGTCGATCAGGCCGTCGCTGGCCTCAACGACGCGAAGAGCTCACTCGACAAGACGACGATCTACGCCCCGATGTCCGGACGGGTAACTCGACTGGTCGTCGAACAGGGTGAAACAGCGGTGCCGGGAACGTTCAACAAGGACGCCGCGACGCTGCTCACGATCAGTGACATGTCGGTGCTCGAGACTCGCGTGAAAGTCGACGAAACGGACGTCGCCCGCATCAAGGTCGGCGACTCGGCGCAGGTTCAGATCGACGCGTTCCCCGACACGACGTTCATCGGCAAGGTTACGAGGATCTCGAACAGCTCAGTGAAGGCGACGACCGCGACAACGACGGACCAAGCGGTCGACTACGAGGTGACGATCCAGCTCCTCAACGCGCCGCCCGACACGCGTCCGGACTTCTCGGCGACGGCGAAAGTGATCACCGACAAGCGGACGGGGGTGCTTTCAGTTCCGATCATCGCGCTGACCGTTCGAGAGAACCAGACGCTTCAGAGTGGCGACACCGCCGTTGGCATCGGCAAGTCGAAGCCAGCCAAGGAGATCGGCAAAAAGGACGTCGAAGGGGTTTTCGTGGTAGGCGCGGACAACAAAGTGACCTTCCGGCCCGTAAAAGTAGGGATCGCCGGAGAGAAACACTTTGAAATCACGAGTGGTCTCAAGGAAGGCGATAAAATCGTCGCAGGAACCTACCAGGCCATTCGCGATCTGAAGGACGGAGCATTGGTCCGCGAGACCAAGCCGGATGCGAAAAAGCCGACGCCAGGATCTAAGTCGTGAGCTCAAACACCATCGAAGCACCCTTAAGTGAGACCGCCGAACGGCGAGCTGTCGTCGGCGTGGTTGGGCAAGCGCCTGATCCAAGGTGGGTCATCGTAACGCGAGGAGTTAAGCGCGAATACGACATGGGCGGCGAAGTCGTGCGCGCGCTCCGCGGTGTCGATCTCGCCATTGGCCGCAACGAATACGTCGCGATCATGGGCCCGTCCGGTTCCGGCAAATCGACGTTGATGAACATCGTCGGCTGCCTGGATACTCCGAACGGCGGTGAATACTGGCTCAACGGGCAGCTCGTGTCAGAGATGTCCGACGACGCACTGGCGCGGGTGAGAAACAAGGAAATCGGTTTCGTGTTCCAGACGTTCAACCTCCTCCCTCGTGCCACCGCGCTCCACAACGTCGAGCTTCCACTCGTTTACGCTGGCGTGAGTTCCGATGAGCGCCGTCGTCGCGCCGCCGAGGCGCTCGAGAAGGTGCAGTTGGACAAGCGAATGGATCACCGGCCAAACGAACTTTCGGGCGGGCAGCGGCAGCGCGTTGCTATTGCTCGCGCGCTCGTGAACAACCCATCGATCCTCCTCGCGGACGAACCGACGGGTAACCTCGACTCGGCAACGTCTGAAGAAATCATGCGTGTGTTCGAGACGCTTGCATCCACGGGTCAAACGGTCGTCATGGTTACACACGAACCCGACATCGCCGCGCACGCTCGGCGAGTGGTCGTCCTGCGTGACGGGTTGATGTCCACGGACGAGACTCGCGATGCGTTCGTCGCGCGCGTCGGGCACTCCGTGGCGGCGTTGTAACTTCCCCTCCCTTGGGTCGTAGGGGCGAGCGTTCGAGGACCGCGCGGCACAGCCGGTGGCCTCATAGCTCGCCCCTCGTCATATAGACATGTCATTCTTTCAAGCGATCAGGCTCGCCTGGGACACGATTCGCGTTCAGAAGCTGAAGAGCTTCTTCACGGTGATCGGTGTGACCATCGGCGTGACATTCCTCATCGCGGTCGTCTCGATCGTCGCCGGCATGAGCCGGTACATGGAAGACGACCTCGTCGGAAAGCTGATCGCCGTGAACTCGTTCAGCCTTCGAACGCGCCCTGACTTTCAGGTCGGCGACGCGACGCAGGCACAGCGCGCCGAGTGGCGGCGTCGTCCGCGCGTCCTCCGCTCTGACGTCGATCCAGTCGCGGAGGCGCTTCCTCCGACGGCGACTTGGGCCGTCGAGAGCGAGTCGAGTCTGAATGTCGAATCGCCGTATGCCTCGCCCCGCCGGACGCAGTGCTCGACGATCACCGAGCAGTGGTTCACGATCAAGAAGATGGGCGTGACGCTGGGTCGTCTGATCAACCCGCAGGAGTACGCGAACGGAACACCGGTGGTCGTCGTCGGACAGGACGTCGCGGATCACTTCTTTCCGAACCTGAATCCGATCGGCCGCGAGCTGAAAATTCAGAGCATTCCGTACACCGTCGTCGGCGTTGCCGACAAACAGGGCAGCGTGTTCGGACAGTCGCTCGACAAGTTTGTGCTCGCGCCGGAGCGTTCGCCGCTCAACCGGTGGGTGAACCCGCACGGCGTCATCGATGCG
>Ga0207661_10002218_pt1 | contig 13409 bp, 15 predicted proteins | sample KBSC713LmetaG_FD_184337 | JGI IMG/M metagenome (GOLD analysis project Ga0207661, IMG submission 184337) | Corn rhizosphere microbial communities from Kellogg Biological Station, Michigan, USA - KBS C7.1-3L metaG (SPAdes) (version 2) | ecosystem: Host-associated > Plants > Roots > Rhizosphere ... | reverse complement strand
TGTAGGCGTCGTTGGTATTTGTCGGACTGACGCCCGTCTGTGGCGTCGTCTGGCCCCGCATTGCAGCCATCATGGACGCCAAAGCCGAGATCGGCTGATTCTGTCCAGTAAGCATCTCGCTGATGCCCTGCTGCCTACCGGCCAATTGCTGCCCAAAGAGCTGGTTTGCAGCCTGCTCGCCAGCTTGCGTAGCCGCGTTCTGCGCCGATGTGTACGAGTCATTCTGTGCGCGGGATTGATCCGCCAATGCCCGGTCATAAGCATCAGAGCCAAGCGTAATACCTTGTCCTGCGAGCTGATCGGCAAGAGCGTTGTTGCTCTTTGCCCACTGCGGATCGAGGCGCGATGTAGCCTGGTTATAGATCGCGTCCGAGACATTCTGCTCAAGCAGATGCGGGTCCTGAACCTGCATGAGGTTCGGGTTGTTAGACGAGAAGTCCAAGGGCTGCATGAGCGACTGCGCCCAAGGCGATAGTGCCAAGCTCTGCGAATAGATTGGGACCTGACGCCCGTCGATAGTCTGCGTGCCGGTCTGATTATAGGAGATCGAACCGAATGGGTTGCTCGTCCCCATCATGTTCATGAGTTGCTGAAGCTGCGCCGTATCGAAGTTGGCGTTTTCCTGCGCGCTGATGACCTTTGTCGGGTCTATCGGGGCCGGTGGCTTAGGAGCGCCTTTCATGTTCCTCGGGCTTTACCCATCGACAATCCTTGCGGAGCAGGCCGTAGGAAACGGCATCGTCCGAAGGAAATCCGTTGGGGTGATATCCCTCCTGTTGGAAGCCGATTAGCTTGCTCGTCAGGAAGGCTCTGGCCCGATCATTGCCCGCTGCTGTGAATGCCGTAATGCGCAGGCAGCCAAGTTGTACAAAGGGGTAGCGCAAAATGCAAGATATAGCCTCGCGGGAGGCCCAGTGATTATCCTCCACGGCGAAGGTTATTTCGATGTTGGGGGGGCGATAGTTGTTATAGACAGCCCCCGCCATCAGTTTGCCCTCTGGATTTGCCACCCCGATAGCGATACAGGGGCCAAAATCAGCGATGGAAGGCGAGACGCGCTCTCCAACCCAGTGGGCTACCCGCTCGTCCTCGCCAAAGACCAGCGAATTAGAGGTCGCGCCCAATCTCGTAACGGACATCGGTCCTCAGCCATTGTAAATTGGTTCGTGTCGATCCCCTTAGCCGGTATCCCATTGCTGTCCCCGACCCACCCATAAGCCGCCAACGGTTATCTATGCCAGTCTCGACGGACCATGAAGAGGTGTCCCAAGGCGACGTATCCCATGGCGATCCAGGTACGTCTAAAGTCTTCGTGAGGGTCGTTAGCATGATATCGCGATAGTCGAACCCAACACCAAATTGCAGGTCTGCTACACCGAGGGTTTCAAGCGTTGGCCGGACTGCCGAAATACGCTTCCGGCGCGGATCGCCAAAGTCATTCCATGCCGCCTGCCCGTCGAATGAAATGGGCTGCCCACGGTCCCTAGTTCCTATGTCGGCCTGCCAAACAATGCCAGTTGCACCGCCGTAGTAGAGATTGTTATTGAAAACGGCCCAACAGGCCCCATCATTTCCAGTGAACCGGCAATAGGCATTCTGTGAAACGTTGAAGACGTGCTGATCAAACGTCCCGTCTGGGTTTGGAACATTGAAAATTAGCCTTCGCCCCTTCGGGTAGAAGATAGATTGCCAGCCATAAGTATTTTGATTGGCGGCTATTGCTGCCTGTACCGCCCCTGAAATCTTGGAGCGTGGAGGGATTTGCCCGACCTTCAATGCCACGAGCTGCTGCTGCAGCGGCACATAATCATCGTATGTTGTCAGATATGATTCCGCGCCATAGCGAGCGACAGCGCGCGGAGATACAGGTGGCGAGATGCGATAACGTCCATAGAGTGCCCACAAATCAGCATCGCTCGGATCGGTGCCCTGATAGATGATGACTTCGCCACTAGACATGATGAAAACAGCAAGGTCAGAAATGCCCTCGCCGCCGTCATGGCTCATAGTCGTCATGCAGATCAGATTGCCGCCCGTGTTTGCTACGCGGGATAGCGGAAATTCATGTAGAGTCCCTGTGATTGCGTTCAGATCGCCATACCAGAAGCTTTGTGAGTTCTTCTGCCAGAAATAGAGCCGGTTCTTGAATGCGTTGACGCCGATAACCTCTGTCGTATCGGTGCCTGTGAACCCAGCCGCCCCAAAGCTGCTGCCGTCGTAACTCTGAATGTCATCCTCGCCGTTCACCATGAAGAAGCGACCAGAGAAGTTCGCTGTCTGCCAGATGTCGGAGCTAAACCCTCCTGCTAAAATCTTTGGAGAGCCGCTTGTGATGTCGTAGACTCGCGTGCCACGCGCCGCGATGAAGACATTTTTCACGTCTGCGGTATATTCTGCGAGCGTGTTTACGTATCCAGGGCCTAGACCTTGGCAGAAAATCTTCGACCCATTACGAACCGTAAGCCCACCAGCATCGGGATACCAGTTGTCGAGCACCACGGCATCGGTAGGGTCCATGGCGCTAAGAGCATCGCGCGTATTCCATCCCGTGATGGAAATTGGGATGATCTGCGGTGCGACCTTTGGCTGCGATGCCGCTTGGATACGCTGACGCATTGGCCTGACAGGGGGCACGGCTTACACTCCGGGGCCGGGGAAAAATCCGTCCTGTACTGACCAAGGTCCCAATAAATAAGGCTGAAACCCAGCCGTGAGATTGAGCGTGGCGGCCGCCCCGTTCTGTGCAACGGCCTTACCGCATTCGCGCTCGTATTCGTCCAATTCAGACGAATAATCCATGCCGAGCCTATTCAGTGCGCGCCATTTCACGCCTAAGCGGATCAGATATTCGTCCAGAATTCCGGTATCATCATCGGCAAGCCATTGGTTCTGAGGCGTCCCGCTGACAGATTGGCACCAGCCATTCGAGACATACTCATAAACAAGGCTTGATCCATTATCGGTAGGAACCGGATCGATGAGCAAATTTACCTGCTCATTGGCAAGCCGCCTGAACCTGATACGGCGCTGTATTGTCGCGCGAGAGAACACGCTGGATTTGTAGAACTGCCACTGTTGGGGGCTTAGAGGTCCGCGCATCTGCCAGTACCGCGTCCGGTCCCACATTGTATTGTCGATGGCCCGCTCAAAGTCTCCCGGAACGGGATATGCGAATTGCCCGAATGTCAGGTTCGTCACAACGCCGGGAGCGGTAGAAGGCGAATTGAGCGTGACCACTGTTGGGCTATCGACATTGCGGATAATGCAATTGTAGGGCAGCCCCGTTCCGGCAGCCCCAAACAGGTACGCCGCGAGGGCAGATGTATCAGCGAGCGTTACCTGCGCATCTCCATTCAATGCCGTATTGGCGACGGTCCCGGTCAGCGGGCCAACGGCAACAGTGGTAAAGTCGTTCTCATTCATCATCTCAATCCAGCCGCCAGAGGGACGACGAGATAGAGCCTCACCTTCATCGTTGGCGCATTGGAGAAGAAGCTGCGCCTCATCGCTGGTATTATTGATGATAGTGTCAGGCACCTCGATCTTGATGATGCGAGCGACGCCCTGACAGATCGAAAGCAGACTCACTTGCGCTTGGCTTTCTTGGGAAGCTTGTCGGGAAGATTGGCGATCTTACGGCCCATGTCCGCGAGTGCGAAATCCTTCCCGACAGACTGTGGAACACTAGCCTTCTTTGCAAAGGCGGAATCGTGAGCCACAGCTTCCATAAAGCGATGCTGAGCCTGTGACTCGCTTGGCATATTATTTGTCCTTGTCAGCGAGCCGACGCTCTACAGCCTTAGCGATATGATGACTGGCGCGGTTCATGTGGAAGTCTTGGCTCTTGCGATCACCACCCCGGCCCAGCTCTGCGCGCGCCTCTGCCTTAATGTGGTTCTCGGTCGATTTCCCGATATTACCAGCATTGTAGCTTCGTGTTGCACCGCCAATAGCAAGTCTGGCGTGCTTCGGATCGCCAACCGGAAAACTGCCGTTTGGCCCGGCCTTCTTTCCCGGAACATCTGACTTGCTCAATTTCGCCATTTACTCCTCCGCTGCGCGCTTTGCAGCAAGTTCGGCATTCGTCGGACGGCCACGACGCTTGGCTGGCAAATCAAGCGCAACTTCGGACGCCTCTTGCTGCTCAGGCGCTACCGAGCCGCCGCCAGCGTTGAAGTGCGCCAGTTCCTCGCGCCTCTCGCTCTGACGCGTCTCCACGTCGGCAAACGCCGCAAAGGGAGACATAATCGAGGACTGCGCGGGAAGCGGCTGCGCGCCCGTCACAGACGGCGTGGACGAGATATTCTGCTGCTGGAACTGGGCATTCTGTTCCATATAGCGCAGGCGCTCGCCAAACTGGCGAAGCTGCTCATTCAGTTCCTTGTTCGCCGCTTCAAGCTCGCCACAGCGCATCTGGAAATGCTCGCGCTCATCGATAGCCTTGGCCGTGATGGCCTGTGCCGCCGCGTCGTCCACATAGGCGGCTGCCTTTATTTTCAGACCACGCGCACCCATGCCAACCTCCGGCATGGCGTGTTCGGTCATGCGTGCCACGTCTTCCACGGTACGGAAGCCCAAAGACTTGAGCTTGAGCACCATGGAGCGCGTCATCATCGGCCACTGCTCAAGCGGCGTGCCGGTGACGGGCATCTCCTGCCCTTCCTTGAACGCCGCATAAGATTTCGGCCAGCGCTTGCGGTCGATGTCCGTTACCGGATGCACGGGCTTGGAAAGGCTGTTGCCTGGCATGATGATTTCCACCAGCTCGACATCGCGCCAGTGCGAAACGCCATCAACCTCGAATTTCTCGGCATCGGTGTAAAAGCGCGGAATGCAGGTATCGCGATCTTCTGCGCTGCCTGCCTCGCTCGCGAAGTCGCGCGAATAGCTTGCCTGTTTCATGAGTTCTCCTATTTAGGCGCTTAGATTCGCCATCCAGATGTTGCCGTGTGGGTAGAAATAAGCACCCTTGCCGTTCGTTACCGAAAATCCGGTATTAACGGCACTCGCGTTGATAAATTCGCCCACGGCGGGATAAACGGTAAGCGCATTGGCCCCATTGTTGAAGACAAAGAATGGGCCACTGCCTGTGGCGGTCGGAAGCCGAGCGCCCGTGCTTGCCGCAACGGTACCAAACACCGTGATATTTGCCGTGAGCGCAAAAGCATCACCCTGCACTGAGCCTGTTGCCGTTTCTGTCGTGGTATCCCGATCTGCACCAAGAAGCCGAGCCGTAAGGGCATCGACGCCAGAACGCATGATTTCTCCGGTAGTAGGCATCTAGACTCTCCTAAGCCGCGATCTCTTTCGCGAGCGGTTTGACGATGAACCAAGTCATGTTTTCGCCAAGATCAATCGCAAGCCCGTGAGATTTGGCGAACTCGTCCACGGCTCGTTTTACACCCCATGAGGGGAATTCTGGATGGTCATAGTCATGCCCGGATAGCAACGCGCCATCTTTCAGCTTCGGATACCATGCATGGATATCGCGCCTGCAACCTTCGTAGGAATGGTCGGCGTCGATAAACACGAAGTCCAAGGCATTGTCTGGAATATGCTCGGCGGCATCGCGCGAGTCCATCATCATGACCGTGCGGCGCGCCTTGGCGAAGTTTGTCACCTCCATGGTCTTTGCCATGTAAGCATTCTGCTGCTCTTGCGTCAGACTGGCGTGGAAGTCATCGGAATGAGCGTCATATGCCAATCCGCCGCCAAGCCATGAATCGACCATGGCAAGATGAAGGTCACTACGGGCTAAGAGCCGGGATGATAGATCGCCAGCAAACACACCGATCTCCGCGCCGCGTACCGTTCCATCAGGCAGGCGGTCCAAGATAGCCTGCGCCCGCTGTTGGGCCGGTGAAGAATAGGCCGCACGCATTGTCTCGCGCGCTACATAGGGAATGAGACCATCGCCGTACACCTCGAACTCGCAGCCAAGGCGCAGAAGCTCGAATAGCAAATCCTGGAACTCGTCGGCCTGCGCTACCATCCAAGGCGATGTTTTGAACAGCTTGCCATCAACTTCAACCTGAACAATCAGATCGTCGTCGTTCTGCGCTTGAGGGTACGCATGATGTGCATCGTCCGAATAGCTAGAATCCATGCCGAACAAAGCAAACTTGCGATACCCCATAATATAGGCAATCGCGATGGCTTTGAGACAAACAGTCGAACCGCCGCCAACAATGCACTTAGGCCGCGTATCGTTCTCAACAAGTTCGACAATCCCCGCGATTTTAGGATGATAGACAGTCACGAGCACATCGGACTCAATGGCCGCGTCAAAGACGACCGGATCGCACATCGAGCCCAGTAAATAACCGATCTCAGGTGGATATTCGGTCAGAAACTTAGCTGTGCTTGGCTGCGCATCGATTAGGACGTGGTAGTTTACCTCGACGAGGTGGTCTTGTAGAAAGCGCGCTGTCCCGTTAGTCGCGAAAATCGTTGCGTTCTGCAGCTTGGGAATCTCAGCAAAAGTGTCCCGGAGGGACGGCGCGCCGCCGACGATGACCGCAAGCCAGTCATGCTCCTCTTGCGGCTCAAGCCACGGCAAAGGTCGTGCCATAGCGTGCTTAATGTTCTCTGTAACTTTCGCATCTTCCACATTGCAGAACTGCTCAATCTCGAAAGCCTGCGTGCCGTCGATCTTCCACACGCCGTCAACCCACGTCGAGTTGCAATTATGCGGCTTGGGCTGACCGTGGAAGCAAACAACGCTGCAATGTCTCGGAGGGACACGCTTGTAGCTCCCGGCTTTATAGGAGACGAAGCGCTTGGGAAATAGGTCTTGCCAGAAGTCTGGCTTGATGCCGCGCTCGTCTAGCGACATCTGGATAAGCTGTTGATCGCCACCCCTGAGGTCAGGGCGTCCAAGTTCATTCCACTTATCGAGGATGGCCTGCTGTGTATTCGCTGGCCATGCCATCACCGCGCTCTGGACATCATCGAATGGCTTGAAGAAGTCTCGTAATGTTGCGAATGGACCACCGTATTTTACGATGTCGTCAAGCGGCCCAAGAATGATCGTGTCGAGATCGATGTAAAAAATGCGGTCGCCGTCAGGGAATAGACCGTCTTGGAAGAGATGAAGCTTAGCCCACCAGCCGGAGAACCCGTCAGGGATTGGGCGGGTGTTGATGTGAGGCGATATGCCTTCAGGATCATCCGTAAAGCACTCGAATGTGCCCTCTGTTCCAGCCGCGAGATTTCGTGAGCACATGTTAGCTAACACATTGACGTATTTAGCATCATATGCGGAGCCGTGCTTCACGAAGCAGATACGCAGCATCTAGTCCTCTAGAATTGGACTTGGGCGGCAAGTCCGTAAGCCAAGCCGCCCACCCCCATTAGATCGCCGGGGCTGCCGGACGATCAATAACAACCATGACCGTTGACGTGGCTGAAGCGATGGCCGTCAGATTGGCAGAACGCGCGCCAAGAATCTGCTTGCCAGTAACCGAAGCCGCCGAGATACGTCCGCCGCCAGTCGCAGTGGAACTGACGAGATAGACCTTCTTGGCCGCAGATACGATGACGGCAGTCTTCTTGACGACTGCCTGCCCGCCGATCTGATACCAGCCATAGGACGCTGCAACATTAGCGCCTACAGCAACCGCGAGAGGGCCGCCCTGATTGGCCGTTCCGAGCGCGATGGAAGTCTGATAGGTCGTAGTGTTGTAGGTCACGACCGATCCCGCCACCGTATTGGCAACGCCAAGCAGGTAGATGAACTCGCCCGCACCCTGGCCGCTAGTCGTGTCGTCTTTCGCACGAACGACCTTGCCGAGGGTATGATTCTGCGTGGTCGATAGCGTCGCGATAGGCTGAATGCCCATCTCGTTTTCCGTGATGATCCAGTTTGCCATTGTCGTTTTCTCCTTCGACGCTTATTAGGCGACGATGACTCCCTGAAGCTCAGAGTTGCTGATGGTCATATTACCCGCCCACGCAATGAGCTTTATCATAGCGTCCTGGTTGACAGAGAATCGGTCTGGGTCGAGTGGGACCATATTCCTATCCTTATGCGGGCGCAGGAAAATATAGTCCGTGTTGAGGAACCACATGTGATTCGCCGTCGCGCCGCCGCCGATACCGCCGTCGAACACCACGTCGGCGTCCATGAACTTAAGGGCTTGGAAGCCCGCCATGGCTGAGTTTTCTGAGGTGATGCGCTGGATGGCCTGCAGGGATTCCCAGTAGTAGCGGTAGTAGTTGTTATCCGCGATGATGAGGTCTGGGCGGTCTGCCTGACGAACGGTCTTGAGCCAGAGGCGGTTCATTTCCGTCTGGATAGTGGACGGTCCTGCCGTGAAGCTGTCCGTGGCAAACGATTGCTTTTGTGTCTGCCAGAAAGACCACGTCGCACGGTCAATGCCACCTACCGTGCCCGATGTGTTGGTATCGGGAACGAGTAGAGCGAGACCGCCGACCTGTTTTCCGCCTGAGGCCGTGCCGTCCGAATAGCAGTCAATCGAGAGATTGTTCTGCATGGTCTTTTCGGCGTTGCCAATGCGGGATTCGAGCAGGTTGATAACGCGCTCTGCTCCGGCGTTCTGCAACATTTCGAGGCCGTTGATGGAGACGGCGCACGCGGCCTGTGCGATGTTGAACTGCGCAGCCGTGAACACGTCAGAAGGCGAGATATTCAGGACATCGTACCCGGAATAACGGACGTAGGTCCCGTTCTCCGCGTATTCGAGTTCCTGAATGATGTTTGTACCGCCATCGAAGGGCTTCACCTTGCCCTTTTGGCTGAGACGACGCAGTAGGGCATTGTTCTTCAGCATATTGTCCGCGAGCTTTTTGCTGCGGTTAAACAACGTGGTCGTGGTGATCTCCGACCAGTTGGTGTTAGGACTTGCCATTGTTCATTCCGTTTAATTCGGGGTTGCGGAATGGCTCACTGCTGCAATGTCTGCATAGCGGCCATGATCGAATCGCGAACTGACACGTCCTGGCTTGCACCATTCGCATGAGCGAAGGCCTGACCCGATGTCGGGGACCCTGTCACGCTGGAACCTGCTCTGCCCGCTTTTGCCGCTTTTGCCCTGGCCTCGGATGCGCGCTGTGCTTCTGCTGCTGTCTTCTGCTGGGCAGTAAGGCGCTCATACGTTGAGGGGTTTGCTCGGACGGCCATGTCGTAAAGTTCTTGGAGTGGGGGCGCTGGCATTTTCATGGCATGATAGCCTGCCAGTGTCGCTGCCATATTTTGCTCCACGTCGGCAAAGTATGGATGCAGCAGATTGCCCGCGCTATCTTTTGCCCCCGCGAATGTCTGAATCTCGCTCATGATGTTGGACTGAAGACGGCCAAGTTCTGCCTGCCGTGAATTATTCTGGAACTGATCGAACTGCGAAAGCTTGCCTTCGAGCTGGGCGATCTTCTGCTCGTAGGGGGTAATGGCTTTCTTGAGGAATGGGCTCAGCATCGCTTCGAGCTGCTGTTCCTCGGTCATATTCGTGGGATCGATCTTGGGCTCAGCTGGTGCAGCCTGCACGCCAGCGAGCTTTACGAGGTCAACCCCGTAATTCTGCGCGAGCGTTTTGATCGCTTCATCGCGCGTATTCGGGTTCATGAGGGCCTGCTCAGCAGCCATCCATGCCCGAACAGCGGTTGCTGGCGTAAATCCTGCCTGCCTTAGCTGGGGCTTGAATGGGGTGAACATCTCATCGATAGCGCCGTATTCCTTGGTGAATTCGGCATTCGCCATCGTCTTTTTGGTATAGTCGGCCTCCATGGCCTTGTAGCGGTCGAGAAATTGCTTCTGGGCCGTCTCAGGCCATTCCTTGAAGCGCTCCTTATCGGCAACGGGCCAGTTTGAGGGCGGCTCAATCTTGTCGGTAGCCGCAGGCGTAGTATCGGCCCCAGCCGCCTGCGCATCGGAGGATGGCGCTTCCACGGTAATATCAGGGGGAGTTTCCGGGGCAGCCGGAGCCGATTCTGGCGCTACGCTCTCGGCAGCCTTGGCTGGGATCGTAGCGGGCTTGACCTCTTTAGGCTGCGCCGCCTCGATAGCTGCCATGATGTCCGCAGTGCGATCATCGAACTCGCTCACGACAGGTTCGGCTTGCTCTGCGATCTGGGGCTTATCGGGCACGCGCTATCTCCATTGCTCGTTTGATGTCTTGGCCTAGTCCGCCAAGATATTCGGGCTGTTTTGGCTTGCCGAAGTCGTTGCCAACCTCAATACAGCCGTGGGCTTTGAGATGGTCGCGGTGCTGTTTGCGGCCACCAATGACCTCGCGCGTGATAACCGAGCGGTAGGGCTCAATGTCCTTCACGACTTGGATGCCAGAGGTGGAAGCGCCGCGAAAATGCGATGAGCATTCTTCAGGCCAAGGCTCGGATAAATCGTGCCAGTCAGAACAATTTCGGCAAAGTCGGAGTGCCATCGCCCGCTAAATCAGGTACGCGACGGAATTAAATACACTATTTTCCGTGTTAATCAAGCGGCGCAATCTTATTGCAGGGATTTTGCTTCAACAGACGCGTTCTTGAGTGTACGTTGCCGCAATGCTTCCTCGCGCATTTCCTGATCTTGTTGCTTTAGCTGAAGATCGGCTGCGCGGAAGATTGCATCCTGATGGAGCTTTTGCGCCTGTAGCTGCTGGTTGGCGAGATTGTCCTGCTGCTGAACCGCTGCCTGCGCTTGTGCGGTCTGCATCTTCACGCTGGCATCGGCCTGAGTGGCCTGCGCCGCCGCTTGAGCATCTGCTTGAATCCGAGCCCCCTCGGTTTGCGCCTTTAGTTGATTACCCTGCGCCTCGACTTGAGCCTTGGCCTGATCGCCAGCCATTTGCGCTTGAGCTGCATGAGGATCGCCGCCCTGACCAGCAGGCGGTTGCGGCGGGGAATGCTCAAGCTGATCGAACATCTTCTCGTAGGTTTCCTCCAGTGTCCGGCTGACCTTGAAGCCGCGCATGATGAACAGGAAAGTTTCCTTCGCTGCCGGAGCGAATTTCGGCTGCGCCTGCACGGCTGGCATAAGCTGTTGCAGGAGCGGCAACATGGCCTGTGCGAACTCGACGCGGGACTGCTTTTCCGCCTGTTCGTCTGGCGCAATCGTGGAATCGGCTTCTACATCGATACGGAAGCCGTGCGGCATGTCCTGGCGCATGAGCTTGCAAGCGGCATCGAATTCCGCCTGTGCCTGCTGGTTCTGCTGCATGATCGGCATAACCGCTTGCTGATATTGCTGAAACTGAGGATTCGGCATGGGTTGGCCCGACTGCGGGTCAACCGTGATCTGCTGCAGTCCGGGAGGCGGTGGCGGCACAGGCTGTAACTGTGGATAACCTGTCATGGCGGAAATGGTCTGATTGCTGAACTGACCGGCGATCACGTTTGCCATGAGGCGAATGCAGTCTCGGGAGTAATCGGCCACGCGGCGCTGGCGCTCATTGAGGCGCATCGTGCCGAACTGCATCTTGATGTTCTGAGCCGTAGCCGTCTCGTTCGGGTCCGACGCACCACGCATGATGTCCGACATGCCGGTGATCTCGTAAAGGACCTCTTTGACGCGATCCCGCGCGTTGTAGAGTTGGATTAAGACCTCGGCTACCTGCTGGATGGGCATCCACTGGATAAGCTCAGGAAGGCCGCCCTTGTCGGTCGTGAAACGTGCCCAGTCGTCAATCGGGATAAGCTTGTTCTCGGTTCCGGCATCGACAAGCTGTTGAAGCGCTGCCTTTTCCTCACCGGCATAGACGCCCGACACCTTGAGCGCCTTGAGCAGGATATCAATGCGGGCCGTGATGTTGTCGAGTTCTTGGGCTTGGTCCTGATATTCTACAAAATCAGGAACGGGAATGCGGGTGTCATTCGTCGTGGTGGCTAGGAGCGGGTCAGGGCTTGGGAAGAAGCCCGGAAGCTCTAACGGGTCTTCGACCTGATCGAGAAAGCCCAACTCCGGCGATGTCGGGGCCAGCCAGATAACGCGCTCTTCCGTGCGATCCCAGATTTCCCAGATTTCGGCCTTTTTGAACAGCGATACGATCTGCTCGCTATCCCCGTTTGTCGTCGCGCCGGTCTCGTTATGCGGCGTCGAATCAAGCTTGATGGCCTTACCCTTGGCCTTGAAGCGTTTCGCTAGCTCGGCACGGGTCATAAACGCGCGGTAGCGTATCCATGGAACGTCTTCCCACTTACGGGCAGGGCCTTCGCGATAGTCCTCCCAGAACACATACTTTGCGCAGGCTTCCTCGAACACAACCTCGCGCAAGGGTGGCGCTTGTGGCTGTGGTGGCTGATCTGGACTGACCGACCCAGTCTTTGTATCGCCCTCTGAGGCGACGACTTCGGGCGCTCCGGACGTATCGTCGCTCTGTGCTTCGGGCGGTAACTCATCCCCATAATGCGGGATGTACAGGATACGCATGACGCCGCGCCCTGGCAGCAATAGATCATCCACCGAGGCACGCATCTGCTCATCGAAATTGCAGCGGTCCATGCTGGTGGACAAGGCGCGTTCCAGAAGGATTGAGGCTAGTCTACCTGCCGGGTCTTGATCCTTGAAGCGGCGGTCTACATCAGGCTTGGGTGTGCGAGCGTAGAGGGCTGGGCGTAAAGTCTGGACGTTCGACCACAGCACATTGTATTTATGGAGAGGATTTTCGTTAGCTACCAGAGGGGCGCGCTGGTCTCGATAACGTTCAATGATCTGCCGCCCCTTTTTAAGCCAGCCACGCTCTTTCTCGGCAGCAATCTTATCCTGTGCCAGCCAGTAAGCTACCTGATCCTCGGGCCGCGCGCCAAAGTCTGACGGCTTCTCGATCATGGTAGAGGCGTTGACCGCTACCGGCTCGTTTTGGAGAAAGAAGGATTGCGAGCTGTCGGCCATTACTCGGGGTTTTTGCTGGCTGACGGAAGCGGGCGCTTGAAGACGAACTCAACTTCGAATGCCGCCTTGTCGATGCACGCCACAAGCTCCCATCCGTCCTTACCTAGCCCAGCAAGGTCTGCGGAGCCATTGACCTTCGTCGGGTTCTCAGTGACGCGCAGATATTCCCATGTTTGCATTGGACCCGCTCCAGGAAACTACAGCCTATAGCGTGTATATTAAATTCTACGCGGCTGCAACTTCGGGCGCAGGCTTGTGAAGCCGGAAATATAGAGCGGCTTGCATTTTACCAAGTTCTTCGCCGCTGATCGGACCTAGTATCCTAGCCTCGGCCATGGCAACCTGTATTACCTGCAGAAGCACATCACGAGATTGCGTGTTTAGCTCCACGCCGCCATAGTAGAGAATGTGACCATTCGGCGGATACGCTCGCTCTTCGCTCATATTTAAATCCTCGTCGCCTGTCTCGTCTTACGCGATTTCCATAGCTGGTCCATGGTCATGGATTCCAGGCCACGTATGGGCTTCACTGTGTCATCTGGTGGCGCAATTGCCGGGTGCGTCT
>Ga0207661_10002216_pt1 | contig 13412 bp, 10 predicted proteins | sample KBSC713LmetaG_FD_184337 | JGI IMG/M metagenome (GOLD analysis project Ga0207661, IMG submission 184337) | Corn rhizosphere microbial communities from Kellogg Biological Station, Michigan, USA - KBS C7.1-3L metaG (SPAdes) (version 2) | ecosystem: Host-associated > Plants > Roots > Rhizosphere ... | reverse complement strand
TGGGGATAAGGTGCTGACAGCTTCGGCGTTTCCGCCGTATCACCACTTGCCGTGGAAGAAGTATGTGCGGGCGGATGTGACGGGGCAGGTGGCCCAAGGAAAAAACACGATTGCGATTGAGAGCGTCCACTACATCGACAAGTACGGCGAAAAAGATCGGAAGGATGCTCCGCCGATGAGTGCAACGGTGGTGTTGCTCTACGCAGATGGAACTTCGTCCGCAGTGGTGAGTGATGGGAAGTGGAAGAGCGCTGCTGAGCCTAATTCAGGGTGGGAGTCGAAGGCGTTTGATGATGCGAGTTGGAAGAACGCGGTGATCTGGGAGCAGGCGAAGGGTTCCGATGAGGCGGGAGTTGTTCACCCGTGGATTCCGGACAGCGTGAAGGAGTTGCGGAAGGATTTCGATGCGGGAAAGTCGATCAAGTCTGCGCGTTTGTATGCGACGGCGCTGGGGACGTATGAGTTGTATTTGAATGGGCCTCCGGTAAATGCAGAACATATGGCGTGGATGGCTCCGGGATGGACGGATTATCGCGAGCGGGTTCTTTATCAGACCTACGACGTTACGAAACAGATCAGAAGCGGAGAGAACAGGCTGGAGGTATTGCTTGCGCCGGGGTGGTATTCGACTTCGCTGGAGTGGCTGCAGCAAGCGAACAACTATGGTGACACTCCGCCGGCGCTGCGGGCGCAGTTGCGGATTGAGCGTGAGGACGGCAGCGTGGAGTGGGTGAGTACGGATGCTAGTTGGAAGGCCAGCACTTCGTACATCATGAGTTCGGAGTTGTATGACGGGGAGGTGCAGGATCTGAGGAGATCGACGCCCACTCATCGCGATACAACCGCGATGAATGGGACACAGGCTGCGATGAAAGGGACACAGGCTGGCTTGGAGGAATGGAGGCAGGTTGAGATTATTCATCCGAAGGAGATCAGGATTGAGGCGCAGGATTTCGAGCCGATCCGCGTGGAGCGATCGATCGGCGATGCGAAGATGACGGAGCCGAAGCCGGGTGTCTATATCTACGACTTTGGGCAGAACCTAGCGGGCGTGGAGGAATTGAGTGTTTCCGGACCTGCCGGCACCGATGTGCAGGTGCGCGTGGGGGAGGTTCTGAATCCGGATGGAACACTGTATACGGAGAACCTGCGCACGGCGAAGGCTACGGATCACTTCCTGCTGAGTGGAAACGGGATCGAGAAACTGGTTCCACAATTCACGTTTCATGGTTTTCGTTACCTCGAGGTCACAGGTCTTAAGACTGCGCCGAAGATGGAGGATGTGAAGGCGCTGGTGCTGCATACGGACTTTCCGTTTACGACGGAATTGAAAACCGGCAACGCGATGATCAACAAGCTGTGGAGCAACATTCTGTGGGGGCAGCGTTCGAATTTTGTGGGGGTGCCGACGGATTGTCCGCAGCGGGATGAGCGGCTGGGCTGGTCGGCGGATGCGCAAGTGTTCTGGCGTGCGGCTTCGTACAACGGAGCGCTGGCGCCGTTCACGCGGAAGTTTGCGGCAGATCTGCGGGGAACGCAGGTTGGCACGCCGTATTACGGAATCTATGCACCGGGAACATCGAAGCCGCATATGGGGACTGGGGCGGCGTGGAGCGATGCGGGCGTGATTATTCCGTGGACATCGTGGATCCAGACGGGCGACACGATGGTGATCGACCAGAACTGGCAGGCGATGCGGAAGTATGTGGATGCAATCGATGCGACCAATCCGGATGGGATCTGGCATAACAATTCGGGCACGCCGTTCGGGGACTGGCTTTCGCTCGAGGGCAGGACGAAAGAAGACATTGTTGCGACCGCATATTGGGCATACGACGTGGAGATGATGCGGCAGATGGCTCATGCAACGGCGCGAGCGGAGGAGGAAGAGCATTACGCAAAGCTGGAAGCGAAGATTCGCGATGCATTTCAAAAGAAGTTTGTGCAAGCGGGCGGGTATGTTCCGGGCGCGGATAATGGACCGTCGCCGTTTGGAGACATCAACAATCCAGATGCCAAGGCGAAGGCGGGGGATACGCAGACCGGATATGTGCTTGCGCTACACATGAACCTGGTGGGAGAAACGATGCGCGGCGCAGTGGCTGGACGGCTGGTGAAGAAGATCGCGGAGAATCACGGGCTGCTGAACACGGGGTTTGTGGGAACGCCGTATCTACTGGAGGAGTTGACTCGGACCGGGCATCAGAAGGTGGCGTACAACGTGCTGTTGAATACCGGAATGCCATCGTGGGGATACGTGATCGACCATGGTGCGACAACGACGTGGGAGCGTTGGAATGGCGACCAGATGATCGGAGATCCGCAGATGAACTCGTACAACCACTATGCGTATGGAGCGGTAGGGGACTGGATCTATCGGTATGCGGCGGGTGTGGATGCTTCTCCGCTGGACGCCGGGTTTCATACGGTGGTGCTGCATCCGGTCTTCGATGCGCGGCTGTCGCCACTGGAGTTTACGTATACGTCGTCGTATGGGGAGATCAAATCAAGCTGGACGGTGAAGGGAAGTTTGGCGGAGTGGAATGTGACGCTGCCGGCGAATACGACAGGTCGGCTGGAACTGAAGGCAGCGGACGCGGCGCGGTGGAAGCTGGAAGGGATTGCAGTGAGCAGTAGTCCGCTGGTGAAGAAGGTGGAGGGCGGGTTTGAGTTGCCGGCGGGGACGTATCGGTTTGAAGCGCAGGAAACAGGGAGCCGGCAGTAGGGAGGACTCATGCGACGTACTCTTTGTGCGGTTTTGATGCTGGTTTCGATGCATTGCGGGGCGCAGGGACGGAATGCTTGCGAGCAGGTGCTCGATCTTGTCGCTGATGTGCCGATGCCGGGAGCGGCGGTGCGATTCGACTACCAGAGCATGGACGCGGAGCATGGGCGCCTGTACATCGCGCACATGAACGACAATCACCTGGTTGTTTTCGATACCGAGAGTCGCAAAATCGTGGCCAATCTTGAAGGGTTCAAGGGCGTGCATGGGGTCACGGCTGTTCCGCAGGCTGGAAGAGTGTTTGCGTCGGCTACGGGCGATCACCAGATGGTTGCAGTCGATATGCAGACGCTGAAGATCGTTGGAAGGGCGGGGCCGATCGAGTACCCGGATGGATTGGCTTATGCGCCCGATGCACAGAGAGTGTTCGTGTCGGACGAGCATGGAGCTGTGGATGCGGTGGTGGATGCGAATACGAACAAGCTGATCGAAAAGATATCGCTTGGAGGATACGCGGGGAACACGGTGTACGATCCGGGATCGGGACACATCCTGGTCGCAGTTCACGGGCTAAACCAACTTGTCGAAATTGATCCTGCGACGATGAAGATTCTTGAACGCCACAAACTGCCGGGCGTCGAGAATCCACATGGGATTGCGCTGGACCTCAAAAACAGATTGGCGTTTGTCGCGGGGGAAGAGAACGCTTCGCTCGCAGTGTTTGATCTGAGGGCAGGAAAGGAACTTGCAGTGCATCACGTTGGGGATGATCCGGACGTGCTGGCGTACGATCCGGGGCTGAACCAGCTGTATGTTTCCGCGGAATCGGGAACGGTGAGTATGTTTCGCGAGGTTGGGCAGACGCTCGAGCCGGTGGGGCACTGCAAGATGCCGCGCGCTCACTCCGTAAGCGTCGATTTGAAGACGCACCTGGTTTATTTTCCGCTGGAGAACGTGGATGGCAAGCCCCTGCTGCGGATCATGCGGCCGAAGAAACAGTGATGCCGGCGAGCTACGGCGATTGGGACGGCTCGATGCATGGCTAGTCGGCGAAGGTGCCTTGGATGTGCCAGGAGCGGTCGCTGGATTCGGCTTGTTCTACCTGGGCTTTGATGAGTTCGAGGAATGCGGTCATGGCGGGAGAGACCCACTTGTCCTTATGCCAGAGGACGTGGGTGCCGATGTCGAGCGTGGGGCCGCTCCAGTGGAGAGCCTTGAACTGATTCTGGCGGAGCTCGCGGGCGACTACGATCGCGGGCAGCAGAGCCAGGCCCATGCCGGCGCAGACGCATTGCTTGATGGCTTCGACACTTGAAAATTCAGTGATGTGGCCGGCGCGGATGTTCTGCATGGCGAGGACCTTGTCGAGTTTGGCGCGATAGCCGCATCCGGATTCCGTGAGGAGAAGCTGCTGGCCGGCGAGGTCGGATGGTTTCACGGTGCGACGTTTCGCGAGCGGATGGTGAGGCTCTGCCAGGAGGAAAATTCGCTCGGTGTGGAAGGGCAGAGACTTGTGCGCGAGATTTGCCGGACGATCACACATGTTGATGACGAGATCGAGCTTGCCGGTTTCGAGTTCGATGGCGAGGGTGTTTTCGACGTGCGAGCGGAAGCTGATTTCGACAAGGGGGAATTTGCGGCGGAAGTTGCGAAGGATAACGGGCAGGCGATAGGTAAGGATGCTTTCGGGAGCGGAGATGCGCAGGGGGCCGCTCGGCTCGTTACAGATTGCTTTCTCGCCCTGTTCCATGGCGGTAAGGGCCTGCTCGGCGAAGGGTTGGAAACGGCGGCCGGCATCGGTGAGCGTGACGCGGCGGCCGAGGCGGTCGAAGAGTGGAACGCCGAGTTCTTCCTCGAGTGCCTTGATCTGCGCGGTGACGTTGGACTGCACGGTGTGAACGCGCTCGGCGGTGCGGGTGAAGTTGAGTTCTTCGGCGAGAGCCCGAAATATCTGAAGCTGGCGTACTTCCATGGCTATCTCCAAAACAGATGGAAATCATCATATCAATCTATTGGACAGATTGTGTAACTGAATTCAAACTCTAAGCATGAGAACGGACTTGCCAATCACAAAAAAGATGCGACTTTGGCGAGGCTGTTGAATCTCATCTCCTTCCTCTAGCTAAACAAGAACAATTCAACGCAAGAAACGGATAGCGGCTGCGCGCGAACGCGGCGACTATCGACGCAGGTGGACACTATGACTGCTTCCCCTCAGTTGTTGGCCTCTCGTTTTGTTTTTGTATTCACACTTGTGTTTGTGGCGCTGAATGCGACATCGTCATCTAGAGCCAGTGCGTTGGCTGAGAGTCCGATGCCGCATACCAGCCATACAACGATGGTGGTCTTCACAGATCATCCGATGGAAGATGACCAGTGGTCGGCCTTTGTGAAGGAACTGCATCGCAGCGAGGTCCGACTGGAGACTGCGGCGCGGGAGTTAGGCGGCGGACTGGAAGTGCTTCGCGGACGCGACCTGGTGGCAGGCGTCAGTGTGGATCAGGTGATCAGCGTTTCTGTGATTGGCGACTGCACTTTGCTGCCGGGTCCGAAGAGAATGGTGAGCGGAGCGCTGGGATGGGTGAAGAAGGTTGATGGCGAGATTCAACCGTTCATCAAGGTGAACTGCGAACGCATTGTGGAGATGCTGCAAGGGATGGCTTTGGGCATGAACCGGGAACGGAAAAATACGGTGATGGCAGAAGCGATTGCGCGGGTAGTAGCGCATGAGTGGATCCACATTGCCATGCAGACGGCCAGGCACGAAAAGAGCGGAGTGATGGAATCGCAATTTCAGGTATCGGATCTGCTGACGGATGATCCCATTTATCCGCGCAGACATGTTGGGCGGGAGAAGAAGAGATCTTCCGGTTTCTGAGACCTGGACGTAACAAATCGCGGCGGAGCCTCATCAAACTCGCGGTTAGAGTAGAAGCATGGGAGATAGCCGCGCCAGATGGAACAGCGAACTGCGAGCGATGATTGCGCTCGCGCTTCCTGTTGTGCTGAGCGAGCTGGGCTGGGTGGCGCAGGGTGTTGTAGACAACATCATGGTGGGGCGGCTGGGGCCGGTGGCGATTGGCGCTGTCGCTCTGGGGAATGCGGTGTATTACATTCCATCGCTGTTTGGCATCGGGCTGCTGCTGGGATTGGACACGCTTGTGTCGCAGGCGTATGGACGGCGTGATTATGACGCGTGCCACAGGTGGATGGCGCAGGGCGTGTATCTGGCGATGATTGTGACTCCGCCGCTGATGATTCTGATCTGGGTGACGAGTTATGGGTTCACGCGCTTCGGCGTGATACCGGAGGTGGCGGCGCTTTCGGGCGGATACCTTCGCATCATGAACTGGGGAACGCTGCCGTTGTTGCTTTATGGCGGCACGCGGCGCTATCTGCAGGGCGTGGGGCAGGTGCGGGTGATTACGCTGACCTATGTGCTGGCGAACCTGCTGAACTGGGGCGGGAACTGGGCGCTGATTTACGGGAGGCTTGGGTTTCCGGCGCTGGGCGTGAATGGGTCGGCGATTTCGACGTGCGTCTCGCGGGTAGGGATGGCGGTTGCGATGCTCGCGTGTGCGTGGAGGTATGAGCGCAAGCGGGGGCATCCGCTGTTTGCGCACTGGGCGGGGCCGCATCTTGCGGAACTGAAGAAACTGGTGCGGATTGGAGCTCCGGCGGCGGGACAGATTGTGCTGGAGGTTGGCGCGTGGAGTCTGTCGACGGTCGCGGCCGGATATCTGACGCCGGTGGCGCTGGCGACGCATACGATCGCGCTGAATTACGCGAGTATCACTTACATGGTGCCGCTGGGGATTGGCGCTGCTGCCGCAGTGAGCGTGGGACACGCGATTGGAGCGGGCGATCCGGCGAAGGCTCGAAGAGCGGGATGGATGGCGCTGGCGCTGGGAACCGGATTCATGACGTTCGCGGGGATTGTGTTTCTGGTTGCGCCGGGACCGCTGATCAAGCTGTACACGCACGATCCGGGAGTGCTGGCACTGGGACCGAGCCTGATGTGGATCGGAGCGGCGTTCCAGATTTTCGATGGAGTGCAGACGGTGTGCACGGGAGCGTTGCGCGGACTGGGTGAGACGCGGGTGCCGATGATTGCGAACCTGGTGGGGTATTGGGTGCTGGGGCTGCCGCTGGGCTTGATTCTGTGTTTTGTACTGAAGTGGGGTGTCTACGGGATGTGGATCGGGCTGACGGTGTCGCTGGTGATTATCGCGTCGATGTTGCTGGTGCGGTGGCATCGGGATTCGGTCGAGAGAGCGCTGGCACATTCAAATACATAGAGTTAGGGTGCACCTGACTCCCACTATCCGGCGTGGATCACCGGCCGCTGTGGGCAGGTTTTGCCGGAGTGAACATACGTTGCAGGGAAAGGTACTTATGGTGCAAATAGGGGTGTCCTAAGACGGTACGAGTAACCTGCAGAGTGACTATAATCGTGATTGAGCGAAGTTTGTCGCTTTCCATCGCGTTTTTCCAGGAACCCCCGAACTCCGATCCGGTGGTGGCAGCGACCGCGAGGTTGCAACGGTGCCGGACGGTCTTAATTGAGTTTCGGGTTTGAAACTTGGGCGCGCGCGGAACTTCATTTGAAGGGAATCCCGCCAAATGGCGACAGGAGACCTGGCTCTGGGTCAAGAACAGGGCGCGACCAGCACGCAAAAACGCGTGATTAACGATTTCAGCATTAACGTAGCAACGGTGAACGGGTCCGGCTCGCAATCCGCCAATAGCGTTCTGCTGAAGAGCATCTTTGGAATGGGTGTTCCGGTAAGCGGAAAAAACCTTTTTCCCTCGAACATCGCCGGACTTCCCACCTGGTACATCATTCGCGCGAGCAAGGACGGGTATGTTGCCCGCACGCGGGCGACGGAATTCCTGGTGGCGCTGAATCCCGAGACCGCGAAGAACGATGTGATGGGGCTGCCTGCGGGCGGCGTGGCGATCTACGAGGAGAATGCAAACCTCAAGCAGTACCGCGACGACGTTGTTTGCTATCCGGTTCCGTTCGACAAGATCACGGCGGCGGTTTGTGCTGAAGCCAAGCTGCGCAAGCTCGTGAGGAACATGGTGTACGTGGGCGTGGTGGCGCAACTGCTGTCGATCGATCTGAGCGTAGTGGAAGCGAGCCTGAAGAGGCAGTTTGCGAAGAAGCAGAAGGTGTTCGATCTGAACTTCGGCGCGGTGAAGGCGGGATTTGATTACGCGCAGGAGAAGCTGGTCAAACAGGATCCGTTTGTAATCGAGCGGATGGATCAGACGGCGGGCAAGATCATCATCGACGGCAACGCGGCCTGCGGCATGGGGGCGGTGTTTGCGGGCGTGACGGTGGTGGCGTGGTATCCGATTACGCCATCGACTTCACTGATTGAGGCGACTGCGGATTTGCTGAAGAAATATCGCGTGACGCCGGAAGGCAAAGCGACATTTGCGGTTGTGCAGGCTGAGGATGAATTGGCGGCGATCGGAATGGTTCTGGGTGCTGGCTGGGCCGGCGCGCGATCGATGACGTCGACGTCTGGACCGGGCATCTCGCTGATGGGTGAGTTCGCGGGACTGGGGTATTACGCAGAAATTCCGGGCGTGATCTTCGATGTGCAGCGGACCGGACCTTCGACGGGCATGCCAACGCGCACGCAACAGTCTGACCTGCTGTCGACTGCGTTTCTGTCGCACGGCGATACGAAGCATGTTCTGCTGCTGCCGGGTTCCGTGAAGGAGTGCTTCGAGTTTAGCTACGAGGCGTTCAACCTTGCAGAGCGGTTGCAGACACCGATTTTTGTGCTGACAGATCTTGACCTGGGCATGAACAACTGGATGTCAGAGCCATTTGCGTATCCCGAGAAGCCACTGGATCGTGGCAAGGTGCTGACGAAGGAAGAACTGGACAAGCTGGGTGGCTTTGCGCGTTATAAGGACGTGGATGGCGACTCGATCGGGTATCGCACGCTGCCGGGCACGAAGCATACGAAGGCGGCCTACTTCACGCGCGGCTCGGGACACAACGAGTCGGCCGGATATACCGAGAAGCCGGATGAGTACCAGGCAGTGATGGACAGGCTGTCGCGGAAGTTTGAAAGCGCGCGAAAGCTTGTTCCGGCACCGGTGGCGGTGAAGAATGGCACGTCGCGGGTTGGAGTGCTGGCATTCGGGACGACGGACTTCGCGTTGACCGAGAGCCTGGACCAGATCAAGAAGGAATACAACAAGGACGTGGATTACATGCGGATCCGGGCTTATCCGTTTGCGCACGAGATTCACGACTTTGTGGCTTCGCACGATCGGGTGTACGTGGTGGAGCAGAATCGCGATGCGCAACTGGAGAGCCTGTTGAAGCTGGATCTTCCGGCTGACCAGGTTGTGAAACTGCGGAGCATTTTGAATTACAACGGGCTGCCGATCGATGCGCGGACCATTACAGAGGAATTTGCAACGAAGGAGGGCCTGTAAAAACGAGCTTTTAGCTACTAGCTATCAGCTTCTAGCTGGAGAACTTGCAGGTGCTTCAGCGAAGGATCAGGCCAACGGACAAACCTTCGAAAGGGAATTGAGAAATGGCAACGGCAACACCAAATCCGAAGATCAATCACATTGGGCTTCCGATTCTCGAGTATCGCGGCGGTAAATCAACGTTGTGCGCGGGCTGCGGACACAACGCGATCAGCGAACGCATTATCGATGCGATGTACGAGATGGGCGTGGAGCCCGAACGGGTGATGAAGATGAGCGGCATTGGCTGCTCGTCGAAGAGCCCGGCGTACTTTATGAGCCGCTCGCATAGCTTCAACAGCGTGCACGGGCGTATGCCGTCAGTTTCGACGGGCGCAATCCTGGGGAACCACACGAACATGCTGCTGGGTGTCTCGGGCGACGGCGATACGGCGTCCATCGGCATAGGGCAGTTTGTGCACCTTATGCGGCGCAATCTTCCGATGATTTACATCATCGAAGACAACGGCGTGTATGGCTTGACCAAGGGCCAATTCTCAGCGACGGCGGATCTGGGATCGAAGCTGAAGACTGGCGTCATCAACGATCTTCCGGCGATTGATACCTGCGCGCTGGCGATCCAGCTGGGCGCAACGTTTGTTGGCCGCTCGTTCTCGGGCGACAAGAAGCAGCTGCTGGCGATGCTGAAGGCGGCGATTGCGCACAAGGGAACGGTGATGCTGGACGTGATCAGCCCGTGCGTGACGTTCAACGATCATGAGGGATCGACGAAGAGCTACAAGTTCATGCAGGATCACGATGAGCCGGTGAACGAGATTGGATTCGTGGCGAGTTTCGAAGATATCGAGGTCGATTACGATTCGGGCCAGGTGTACGAAGTGCAGATGCACGACGGTTCGAGCCTGCGGCTGCGGAAACTGCAGGAGGATTACGATCCGACCAACCGAGCCCATGCCGTGAAGACGCTGATGGAAGCGGAAGAGAACCACGAGGTGTTGACCGGCGTGTTCTACATCGATACCGAGAAGCCGACGTTTACGGACCTGCTGAACCTGGTGGATGAGCCGCTGGCTACGCTTCCGGAGTCGCTGACGCGGCCGCCGAAGGAGACGCTGGACCAGTTGATGAAGGCGTTGCAGTAAGGCAGGGAACGAGGTTACCCCAGCGACGAGGACCAGACGCCGGGGACCCGACGGGACCAAGGGAATAACGAAAAGCCCCGCGAGATGCGGGGCTTTTCGTTGCTTGTAGGGCTGGAGAACGTTCCTCAGGGGCTAAAGCCCGCGATAATTTATAGAAAGGCAACGGCACGACTGAAGTCGTGCCCTGATACCTTCTGTCGATCACCGCGAGTTCTGAGCCTGTGTCCTGGCTAAGAATTGAAGGCTTCGGCGGCGGCTTCGGCTACGGCTTGATCCTGTTTGCCGGAACCGCCGCTGACGCCGACGCCGCCGACTACCTGGCCGCCGCTCTTGAGAGGCACGCCTCCGGCGAAGATCATGACACGGCCATGGTTGGAGGCGTGAATGCCGAAGAACTGGTCGCCGCTCTGGGAGTTTTCACCAAGGGCCTTGGTTTCGATGTCGAATGCGCGGGCGGTGAAGGCCTTGTTGATCGAGATGTTGATGCTGCCGAGCCATGCGCCTTCCATGCGCTCGAATGCGACAAGGTTCGCGCCGGCATCGACGACGGCGATGTTCATGGGCTGACCGATGGCGGCCGCCTTTTCTTCTCCAGCGCGGATGACTTTGCGAGCGGCCTCGAGTGTGACGCCGAGTGCTTTGGAGGTTTCGGATTTTTTAGTTGCCATTGTTTCTCCTCGATGAATTTGGGGGATGGATCATTCCTTTGATCGCGAGTGTTCGCGCTATGCGGATCGCGTCAACTGGGGCTAACCGTGATAGACGCCTGTGTCTGGGAAACACAGGCGCGTTCTGAGAGATAGCGGATGGACTGTCGGGAAGGCAATCGAAAACTTCTATGAAAGCAGAAAATCCGGTTGCTCGGGGGCAAACCGGATCGGAAGGTGAAATTGAGAGGAGCAGATCAGCGCTGGGAGGCGGTGCTGTGCACTCCCAGTGCGGTGAGCTTGGCGCGGGCCTGAGCGGCTTCGGGTGTCTGCGGGTGACGCTGGATGAGAAGCCTGAGTTCGTGGACGCCAGCGTCTTTCTTCGCGGTGGAGATCAGGGCGAAGCCTTTGTGAAGCTGGGCTGTGACTGCCTTGGGATTTCCGCTGAAGTTTTCGAGGACGGCGTTGTAGTTCTTGATGGCCTCGGTGTAGTCCTGCTGACGGTAGGCGATTTCGCCAAGGTAGAACTGGGAGCTTCCCGCGAGGTCGTCCATGGGATAGTAGTGGATCACGTCCTGAAACTCAGCGGTGGCGACGGGGTACTTGGCTGCGTTGTAGTCGCGGAGAGCGGCCTGAAACGTTTCCCTGAGAGGCGGCGCGGGTGTGGCGCTCGCGTTGGGAGGGTTGGTGGCGCCGGGGGTTGATCCAGCCGGACCTGGTGCGGGGCTGCCCTCGGGAGTTGTACCCATGGGAGCGGCGCCGGGCTGGGTTCCGGCAGGGGCAGACTGGATGTTCTGAAGCTGGCTCTGGAGGTCCTGAACAGACTTGTCGAGCTTGGCGATGCGGGTCTTCAGTTCGTCGACGGAGTCATTGAGGGACTGGACCTGGCCGGACGCGGTATCGATTTTGCCGCTGAGAGCATCATTCTGCTGGTTCAGCTTCTGCTGCAGGGAGTTTACGGTCTGCGTCATCTGGTTCGCGTTGTCAGCAGTCTGCTCGACGAGGTGCTGAAGGACACCGAACTTCTGGTCGAGAGTGGATTGCATGCGCTGCACCATGTCGAGAAGCTGCTGGACCTGCGTCTGGAGAGCAATGATCTCTTTGGAGGCAGCGTGCGCCCGCACAGGCATGAGTGCGACGATTGCCGCGAGAACGACGGCAGCGACAACAGAACGATGGCGAGGAGTGAATGCTTTGGGCATCGATCACCTACGATGGGATGCTTGCGCTTTTAGACGCAATGTTGATTAGACGGGCTGAAGCGGGAAGTTCGCTGCTTTGGGCTGAACGAATCGGCTGAAGGCAGCAGGAAAAGGGCGGCATCGGGTTTGATCCGACGCCGCCCAAGGTGGTGTTTCTACTGGTCGAGCGAGAGGCCGCCACGGCGGTTCTGCTGCCAGCAGGCTTCGGTTGATTCGGAGCAGAAGGGCTTTTCCTTGCCGTAGCTGACGACGCGAACGCGGTCGCCGGCAACGCCAGCTTGAACGAGCGCGTTCTTGACGGCGTCGGCGCGATTCTGACCGAGTGCCAGGTTGTATTCATTGGATCCGCGTTCGTCGCAGTAGCCGCCGATGACGATCTTCAGGGTCGGATGGCTGGAGAGGTAGGCAGCGTCTTTAGAAAGCGTCGGCTGCTGATCACCGCGAACATCGTAGGCGTCGTAATCGAAGAAGATGTCAGACACATTTGCCTTGAATTCTTCTTCGGCGGACATGGTGTGAGTCGGCTGCTGAACCGGTGGCGGAGCAGTGACGGTTACGCGCGCCGTATCTTCGGCCGTTCCACCGTCACCCTTGGCAACGAGGTGATAGTTGGTGGAGGTGGTGGGTGTCACGGTCTTGGTGCCAGACGTGGGGACATCGCCGATGCCTTCGATGGAGACGCTGGTGGCATCCGTGGTTTTCCACGTAAGGGTTACCTGGTCACCTGCCGAGATGGATTCGGGTTGAGCCGAAATCTTGGCGGTGGGTGCCGGAGCGGCGGGGGGCGGTGCTGCTGGGGGAGCCGGTGGGGTCTTCTTCTTACAACCCGAGATGGCGACCAAAGCGAAAACCAGCAAAACAGCAGACAGAATACGAGCGCAACGTTTCAATTCTTGACTCCTTCCGCAGATTAAGTGCGAGCTTGATGACGTTTCCATTTTAGCTCCGCAAAGTGTTCATGTTGGTGATGTAGTTCACCTCATGGTGTTATCTGCGGATATTCTCCGCTTTGATTTTCGGTGGTTGGCGTGGTAGGCGGCTGCGCTGAGATTGGGACGCGGACTTCGGCGGCAGATATGTCCGGCTCTTCAGAATGCGGCGTTGCACTTGAAATCAAATGAGGGTAACTGCCTGTAGAATCGGCAATTGCAAGCGGAACGGGAAGGGATTTGCCGACCGGAGATATGCGGAGAAGGCTTGATCAATCGGAGGTTATGGCGGCGACGAGTTC
>Ga0207661_10002215_pt1 | contig 13417 bp, 11 predicted proteins | sample KBSC713LmetaG_FD_184337 | JGI IMG/M metagenome (GOLD analysis project Ga0207661, IMG submission 184337) | Corn rhizosphere microbial communities from Kellogg Biological Station, Michigan, USA - KBS C7.1-3L metaG (SPAdes) (version 2) | ecosystem: Host-associated > Plants > Roots > Rhizosphere ... | reverse complement strand
AGGGCGCCTACTCGACCGTGGTGATGACCAAGCGGGCGATCGTCGCCTTCCGCGACCCGCACGGGATCCGGCCGCTCAGCCTCGGCCGCCTCGGCGACCGCTTCGTCGTCGCCTCGGAGAGCTGCGCCTTCGACATCATCGGCGCCGAGCTGATGCGCGAGGTCCACCCCGGCGAGATGGTCTCGCTGACCGAGCGCGGGCTGGAGACGCGCCAGGTGGTGAAGGCAGAGCGGCGGGCCAGCTGCGTCTTCGAGCACATCTACTTCTCCCGTCCCGACAGCCGCCTCGAGGGCAAGGTCCTGCAGCAGGCGCGCGGGCGGATGGGCGAGATCCTCTGGCGCGAGGCGCCGGTCGAGGCCGACCTGGTGATCTCGATTCCGGACTCCGGCAATCCGGCGGCGGCCGGCTTCGCCCGCGCCTCCGGGCTGCCGCGCGACGACGGCCTGATCAAGAACCGCTACGTGGCGCGGACCTTCATCCAGCCGGGACAGGAGCTGCGCAAGCACGGGTTGCGGCTGAAGTTCAACCCACTGCCGGAGATCGTCGCCGGCCAGCGCCTGGTCGTCGTCGACGATTCGATCGTCCGCGGCAACACCACCCGCCAGATCGTCGGCATGCTGCGCGACGCCGGCGCCAAGGAGATCCACCTGCGGATCTCGGCGCCGCCGATCCGCAACCCCTGCCATTACGGCGTCGACATGTCGACCCGCGAGGAGATGATCGCCCACAACCGCTCGATCGACGAGATCGCCGTCGAGCTCGAAGCCGACAGCCTCGCCTACCTCTCGATGGCGGGCGTCTACGAGGCGATCGGCGGCGACCCCGGCGAACACTGCGACGCCTGCTTCAGCGGCGACTATCCACTGGGCGACCCGGACGAAGCCGACGGCAAATACGCCTTGGAAACCGCTTCCAGCGGAGTCTGACCAAGGCAGTTCAAGGACGCAGGGAGCGAAGCGTGCTCTGCACGTGAGCGACCGAGGACGCCGAAATGCGCCGGTCAGATTCCGCTGGCCAGTTCGAGGCCGAGCCAGACGATCGCCAGGGATGCGAGCAGGATCGCGCCCTGCAGCGCGTGCAGTTTCGGGCGGCGCAGGTGGACGAGGGTGAGGGCGATCACCAGGGCGACCAGGGCGAGCTTCCACTGCAGGGTCGAGCTGTCCCAGAGGTTGTAGTGGGAGGCCATCGCCCAGCCGGTGAGGAGGAGGACGCCGAGGGCGGCCAGGGACCCGTAGCCGAAGCGGCGGGCGACGGCGCGCATCCGCGTCCGCTCGGGATCGGGGTCGGTGCGCAGGACCGGCACCACCGCGAGCCCGAAGACGAGCTGGCCGCCGACGAAGAAGGCCATCGCCAGCAGGTGCAGGTAGAGGACCGCTTGCCAGAAGCCGCTCATCCGAAGGACGTTACGGAGTCTGTCCCCACCATGGTGGGGACAAGTCCGGGCGGGTGCGCGAAGATGCGCCTGTGAGTGCCTTCCGGATCGTCGTCCTCGCCTCGGGCAGCGGCACCAACCTGCAGGCGATCCTCGACAAGCTGCACGGACGGGGGCTGGTCGAGGTGGCCGCGGTCGGCTCCGACAAGCCGGAAGCGGGAGCCTTGAAGCGGGCCGCCGACGCCGGCATCGACACCGCCGTTTTTCCCGCCGACGCCTACGCCGACCGGATGGGGCGGGATGCGGCGATGGGCGACTGGGTCGAATCCCACCACCCGGGACTGGTCGTCCTCGCCGGCTACATGCAGCTGCTGACCGAACCGTTCGTCGCCCGCTTCGCGGGGCGCATCGTCAACATCCACCCCGCCCTGCTGCCGGACTTCCCCGGCCTCGACGCGGTCGGCCAGGCGCTGGAGGCCGGCGTCCAGGAGACCGGCGTCACCGTCCACTTCGTCGACGAGGGGATCGACACCGGGCCGGTGATCGCGCAGCGGCGGGTGCCGGTGCCGGTCGGCCGCGAACGCGGGGTGCTCGAGGCCGCCGTCCACACCGTCGAGCACGAGCTCTACCCGGAGGCGATCCGCATGATCGCGGAGGGCAGAGTTAGGATCGACCCCAGCGACCCGCGTAAGGTCGCGATCGATGACTGAGCCCGCCGCCGAAACCCCGCAGGAGAGCCTCGAGAACGGGCAGCTGCGGGTGCGCCGGGCGCTCGTCTCGGTCTCCGACAAGACCGGCGTCGCCGACTTCGCCAAGGGGCTGGCCGCGCTCGGGGTCGAGATCCTCTCGACCGGCGGTACGGCGACGGCGCTGCGCGAGGCCGGCCTCGAGGTGACCGACGTCTCCGAGTTCACCGGCCAGAAGGAGATCCTCGGCGGCCGGGTGAAGACCCTGCACCCGCGGCTGCACGCGGCGCTGCTGGCGCGGCGCGGCGACCCTGAGCACATGGCGACGCTGGAGCGCGAGGGGATCGAGCCGATCGACCTCGTCTGCGTCAACCTCTACCCGTTCGAGCAGACCGTCTCCGGACACGAAGTCGCCCACGAGGTCGCGATCGAGAACATCGACATCGGCGGCCCGACGATGATCCGGGCCGCGGCGAAGAACCACGAGAGCGTTGCCGCCATCGTCAAACCGGAGTCCTACGACGCGGTTCTCGCCGAGCTGGAGGAGGGCGGCGGCGAGATCTCGGCGGCGACCCGCCACTGGCTCGCCAACGAGGCCTTCGCCCAAACCGCGCGCTACGACGCCGCGATCAGCCGCTGGTTCTCGATGGAGTACGAGGACTTCCCCGAACACCTGGCGGTCGCTTACGAGAAGGTGCTCGACCTCTCCTACGGAGAGAACCCGCACCAGCGGGCGGCGCTCTACGCCGAGACCGGGCTGCGCAGCCACATCCTGTCGCGCTGTTCGAAGCTGCACGGGCGGGCGCTCTCCTTCAACAACGTCCTCGACCTCGACTCGGCCCGGAGCCTGGTCGGCGACTTCGAGCAGCCGGCCTGCGTGATCGTCAAGCACAACAACCCCTGCGGGGTGGCGATCGGCGCCGATGCCCTCGAGGCCTACCTGAAGGCGCTCGCCTGCGACCCGCTCTCCGCCTACGGCGGGGTGATCGCGATCAACCGTCCGATCGGGCGCGAGCTGGCCGAGAAGCTGCACGAGAACTTCGTCGAGGTGCTGAGCGCCCCCGGCTACGAGGACGGCGCCCTCGAGGTGCTGACGCAGAAGGAGGCGATCCGGATCCTCTGCGAGGAGGAGCGCCGCCAGCCGGACCCGACCGAGCGCGACGTCAAGCGGGTGATGGGCGGGCTGCTGATCCAGGACCGCGACGGCGACCCCGAGCCGCGCGAGATCATGGAGGCGGTCACCGACAACGAGCCGAGCGAGGAGCAGTGGCAGGACATGCTGTTCGCCTGGACCGTCAGCCGCCGCGTCCGCTCCAACGCGATCGTGATCGCCAAGGGCGGGGCGACCCTCGGCATCGGCGCCGGCCAGATGAGCCGCGTCGACTCCGTCCGCCTCGCGGTCGAGAAGTGCCGCGAGGCCCGCGGCGCCGACGCCGACCAGCTCCTCGCCGGCTCGGCCCTCGCCTCCGACGCCTTCTTCCCCTTCGCCGACGGCCCCGAGCTGGCGATCGAGGCCGGCGCCACCGCCGTGATCCAGCCCGGCGGCTCCAAACGCGACGCCGAGGTGATCGAGGCCTGCGAGCAGGCCGGCGTCGCGATGGTCTTCACCAAGCACCGGCACTTCCGGCACTAGTCGGGCCAGAAGCGGCTCGGTCGGCGACGCGGGTGGCCTCTCTCCGACGAAGCCGGGACGGCACTATGTCGGCATGAGCTTCCCGCTTCATCTCCGAGCCGCGAAGACCGGGGTCGTGCTCGCCCTCTTCCTCCTGCTCTTCGCCCTCTTCTCCGCCGCTGCATCCCAGGCAACCTGGCCGGGTCGGAACGGTGCGATCGCCTTCGTCCGTGGGTCCCACATCTGGGTCCAGCTGCCGTCGGGAAAGCAGCGCCAGCTGACCAGCGGCGATGGCGCTGACGGAGAACCGACCTACTCGCGCGACGGTCGCCAGATCGCCTTCGTCCGCTACTCGGGCAACGACTCCGACATCTGGGTGATGAACAGCGACGGCACCGAACAGCGGCCCGTCACCGCGAACGACGGCCCGGGCCTGTCCGAGGTCCAGCCGGCCTTCTTCCCCGGCGGTCGCAGCCTCGTCTTCGCCCAGCTGGGCCTTGCCGGCGGCTGGACGGTCTCCTCGATCAGGCTCGACGGAACGGAACAGCGACAGCTGGCGAGGAGGGCGAAGTTCCCGGCCGTCTCGCCGAACGGTCGCTGGCTTGCCTTCACCCGCCACCCTGGGGGCGATCGGATCCGGCTCCAGGATCTTCGCACCGGCGAGGAACGCCAGCTTCCGAGCGGCCTTTCGCAGCAGGCCGACTTCTCTCCCGACGGGCGCCGCCTGGTCTTCGTCGGTCAGCGGCCGTGCGGGGGCAAGGAGCACCTGCGGCTCTCGATCCTGACCATCGGCCTGCACGATCCCGGCGCCCGGATGCTGCTGCCCACCTGCCACAGGAACTTGATCCCCTACGGGCCGGTCTGGTCTCCCCGTGGGGACCGAGTCCTCTTCGCCCGCCGCGACAACCCGAGCGGGCCGTCGGATGCCAGGCTGCAGTTGCTGAACCTCCGCGGCGCCCTCGTCGCCGGGGCGCCTAGACACCGGGGCTTCGAGGGCTCGCCTAGCTGGCAGCCTCTGCGTTAGCGGCGCGCTGCTGCTCGCTTGCGCGCATCACGTGTTTGCAGACCTCGTGTGGGTCGTCGGTCACAACCAGCATCTCTTTGTCGCCGGGGGAGATCAGGCCGTTGTCCTCGAGGCCGCGGTCGACCCACTCGAGCAGCGGGTCCCAGAACTCGGAGTCGACGAGAATCGTGGGGAAGGAGTTGATCCGGTGGGTCTGGATCAGGGTCAGGGACTCGAACATCTCGTCGAGGGTGCCGAAGCCGCCGGGCATCATCACGAAGGCGCGGGCGAAGCGGACGAACATCAGCTTGCGGGCGAAGAAGTAGTGGAATTCGTACTGGCGGTTGACGAAGCGGTTGACGTGCTGCTCGTGCGGGAGCTCGATGTTGAGGCCGACCGAGACGCCGCCGGCCTCGGCAGCGCCGCGGTTGGCGGCTTCCATCAGGCCGGGGCCGCCGCCGGTGATCACCGTGTAGCCGTGGTGGGTGAGGCAGGCTGCGGTCTCACGGGCAAGCTCGTACCAGCGGTGCCCCTCCTCGACCCGGGCCGAGCCGAAGATCGAGACCCCTTCGTCGATGTCGCGCAGCGCCGTGAAGGCGCCTTCGATCTCCTTGTGGATGCGATCGAGGCGGCGTTCGTCGTCGGTGACCTTGTCGACCGGGACGCGCAGCAGGTGCTGGTCGTGCCGCAGCCCGTCGCTGTTGGCTCCGTCCCTGGCCATCGCTCAAGTAGAGCACAGCCCGCGTGCGCAGCTCTTTACAGGACGGTCCGGTCTACCCGTGTCAGGAAGATGCCCAGGCTACTGTCGGCGGTTGACGGGGGCCGTCACCGCCACCTTCCAGCCGCCGTCTTCCTTTTCCAGCGGCACGATCCAGTCAACCCCTTTGCGGCCGTGGTACTGCGCGTAGCCGGTTCCCTGAGAGACTCGCAAACTGTCGATCGGCCCCGTCGTCGTCGGCGTCGATCGCCCCGAGGCGATTGCGCCGAAGAATGTGAGGGACTGGACGCAATTCGTTGCTTTTCCTTTCGAGGTAGCTTTGGCATCGGTAACCACGGTGTCGATATAGGACTGCGAAAGAAGCTGGCAGTCCGTCGGCCAATTCCTGTCGGCCCGCGCCTTGTCCCAAGCGACTACGACTTTGGACGCTTCTTCTCGTTCGGCCGGCGTTCCCTCGCGGCCGAAATACTGAATCGTGTTGTCCCCTCCGGGGATGACGAACTCTCGGCTCGGACCGGAGGTCTGAGTCGGTTCCTGCCGATTCGTGGTGCGGTCGGCAGCAGTCGAATCACTGCCCGCACAGCCACTCGTGATCGCCATTGCAAGGACCAAGGCCAGAACCGCCGCCGAAAGCGCCGGAATCCTCTTTTCGCGATGGCTGGTTAAAGGCTGCCGCATTTTTTGAACCCGTAAGCATGAGCGGCGGCATCCGCCTTCTTGAACGCATCGCCGGAAAGATAGGCCTGCGGATTCATTTCTACCTCCGACACACCGCTTTCGTACTCGGTGAGGATGCGTTCCACTGCCGACTCATCGCCGGAGGGAGCGCCAAGGTCGGATAGTTCTTCAACCATGTCGCTCACAGATCCGCTGACCTGCTTCATGAACGCCTTCTGCTTCTCCGGGTCGAACTTGGTCGCTTCTTCTTCGATCCCTTCCGTTATGGCGCTCTGGAATGCGGCTTCCTGAGCTTTCAGCGCCTTCCAGCAGATTTCATCCCCCTGCGCCAGAAGCTCGCCCTTCGTTACGTCGCTGTTCGTTCCGCTGCCGCTGCCACAACCTGCCCAGGCGGCCGCAAGAGCCGCTAGGGCAAGCATTAGAAGAAGGGACTTCTTGATCACGGTTCCACCTCAGATCTCGGACTTTCTCTTGCTGAACGGTTTAGCAGCAGTACCCGCACGGCACAAGATTGCCTGAGTGTGACAACTCCTACTCATCGGTGCGCCGTGGCTGCCTTCAACCCACATAGACAAGTGGCCTCCCCGGTTGGGGAGGCCACTCTCGTCATCTTCAGACCCGATTCGTGTGAACCAGATCAGGTCAATCGGTTGCTAGTACACCCAGAGCGAGGCCGGGTTTGTAACGACGTATGTTCCGCTCCAGTCGGCTTTGGTGCCGCAGGTCGCTTCGGCCCCCGAGACCCTTTCGAGGGGGATACTGGTGGCCGTGACGTGGGCCGGCTCGCCGCCGGTCACCGTCGTCGTAGCTTTTGCGGTTTTGTAGGTGCAGGTGATGTTGCCGAGAATGGTCCCGCAGACGAAGCTGCCTTCGACTTTTTCGACCGCGAGGGTGCCGTTGCCGCTGCCGGTCGCAGTGGCCTGGGCCGGCCATTCGTTGGTGGTGCTGGCCGTGGTTGAGGCGGTCACGCCGTTCGGGCATGCCGCGGAGGAACAAGTGGCAAAGGTAAAGCTACTGATCTTGCCGGCCCCGGTGCTGCCAGTGACAGTCCCCTTCACCGTCGAACTGGTGCATGTCACGGTCGAGACGCTGCTGCCTGAGGAGTTTGTTGCTGTAAGGGTTGCGCTGGTGCCGGTTTTCAGGGTCGCTTCGATCGCGCCCGAGTAGACTTTGCCGGTGGTACACGCTTCGCCGGTGCCGGTTGTCGCGCACACTTTGGCCGAGGCGGACGATGCCGCGAAAGCCATCAGTGCCATCGCCGCCAGAGCAGCGAGGCCGATGATCTTCAGTCTCATATCTTTTATCTCCTTAATGATGGATCGGGGCTTCGATTATCCCCGTACCCACCTGTTTATCAGGAGAGTTTGAGTACTACAACTGTCTGCGGGTGACAAAAAGTAACGGTCAAGTTTGGCAGGAGTGACAAGCGACGTGTGATACCAAGGCCAAAAGAAAAGCCACCTCTACGAGGTGGCTTTTCTGCCCTGCCTATGTACCTCAATACCGTTAGCAGCCGTTTTGCAGTATTGGCCTAATCATGATCTTTCTGCCGTTATGCGCGGCAAGCTGTGCCGTCGCGGCGCTAGGACCCGCACAAAGGTTCCTGCTATTGACCAGCAAGCCCTTCTTCCCTCCTTTCATATCCAACACGAACTTCGTGATCGGAGCATCGGGCGTGGATTCGAAGGTCGTGCGTATTCCTTCGTTGACGGAGTCGATCCGGCCGGCGAGCGTCACTCGGATCTTTCCTCGGAGGTCAGCTACGAGGTCCGGGAGCCGATGGGAGGAGCTGCGTAGATAGACAGGACCGCTGAGCGGTTCATCGAGCAGCGGCGTGATCGCCTTTGCCTGCCCGTAGACGGAGCCCGCCGGACAATCATCGGCCGCGAATTGGACACGGGTACAGACCGTGCCGATGTGCGCCTGCTCGAGGAACTCCGAATGAGGCAGGGCAACGCTGACGCGGCGGATGTTCGCCTGGCCCGGCTTCGTCAACAGCACCGCCCTGAGCCGAGGGTGCGCCCCCCTGCGGGTACCGCCCTTCAGGCGGAGCCTCAACCGGGGCTTGAACCCAAGGCTCGCGCAATCGGAGGCCTGGAATCGGTCGGAGGGGCTCGCGGTTTGTCCGCTGCTGGAGCGAACCCTCGCCTGGACGGCCCGTTTGGCACAGGACGTCGGGTTCAGGGTGAATTGATCGCGGTTGATCTCCACGCGAACATGGCGGTAATCGACCGGAACGCCTTGCAGGATCTGCGGCAGCGGATCCGATTTGACAGTCACCTGAGCGCTTGCGGGATCGATGTAGATGCCCGAGCGGACGGTGACCAAGCCGAGGTCGAACGGCCCCGCCTGGGCTGGCACGGTAGCCACCGCGCTGTAAGGAGCCTCCTTGTAGGGCCCGGCAAGGTACACCGCGGTCGGCGCCTTCCCGGACTGTGGGATCCACAGCGGCTCGGTCCCCTCGCCCACGGCGACTTTGACCTCACCGATCCGCGATCCGGCCGGACAAGCACCGGCGCCGGCCGAGCTCTCGGGGCACACAGGCACCCCGGCCAGCCTGGCCGTCAGTCCCTTGGGCAAGGTGAGGTCGATCGCCGCCAGGTTCTGTTCCCCGTCTTCGCGGCTGACGTCGAAGACGAACGGGGAGAAGCTTCCCGCGGTCGGACTGATGGTTCCAGCGGACAGCTTCGGACTGAATCCAAGTCCGTCGCAACCCTGATCGACCACCATCGCAACAACACCAGCAACCGGCGGGTTGCCCGACCAGGGGCTGAACTCGAAGTTTGCGTCCGAGGTGCCACAGGACAGCGGATTGCGGAGCGGAGCCTGAGGGCCTCCGTCAAACCGCAGAACCACCTGTTCCGCGGGCAGCTGGGGGCTTTCGGCAATCACCGTCGTGAGCCGGCCGCTGCTCTGGTCGAGTTCCACCTCGGCAGGAATCTTGAGATCGACGCCGAGGTCGTTGGAGACGAGCCAGAACCGGAAGAGGTGCCCGGGTTCGGGCGTGCGAAGGAAGATGCCGCCTTTGATCGGTCGCTTGAGCGCCGGCGAGGTAAATTCGGCGGTTCCGAGCTTGGACGCATCGGGGCAGTTCGCCGGCCCCGGCACCTCGTACCCAACCTCCTCGACGCTGCAGCCCGCCAAGCCGTCGGCGGCGCTCGCATTGATCGTCATTCCTTCCGGAAGGACCACCTTTGCACTGCGCAGCGGCGAAGAGCTGACAGCGTTCACCGCTTCTTCCGAAGGCATGTCAACGGTTGCTTCGAGGCCGGTCGGCGCTCCAGCCCGGCGACTGGTGGTCGAGAGCGAGAGGTGGGGTTTGAAGGGCGCCTTCTCGCAGTCGGTGATATCGCCGGCGTGCGCCGATGCGGTGAAGACCTGCCCTGGATCCAGATAGGAGGTGGTCCTGAAGGTGAAGGCCATCGGCTGGCAGCTCGCCGGGTTGGTCAGAAACGGTTCGGGCGCGAGCCCGCTGGGCCGAGACCCACCCGCACACGGTTCGGAAGAAGGATTCGCTTCCGGGCAGAAGACCGCTTCGATCGGCAAGATGCGTTCTCCGTTGTGGCTTGCATCTGCAGGAACGCCCCAGGTCGTGGTTTTGAGACTTGCGATGTGCCGGAAGTTCGGCATCTTCGAGGCGCGGACAGTGATCCCGTAATCGCTGCCCGAGCGGAGATCGACTTCGAGGATCGTCGGATAGATGAAGCCGATGAAGCCGAGCCGGGCAATTTCGTCTTCCGGCGCCGGCAGGTTGTACAGCGGCTCTTTGAAGGTGCCGAGGCCTTCAAGTTCGACGTAGACGACCCCAACCTGGGAGTCCACCGGACAGGGGTTGATGAAGGCGTTATTGAACTTGACCAGCGAGCAGGTCGGGAACTTCCGGGGGTTCGCCGTGAACCCGGCCGGGAAGTCAATCGCGAGGCTTTCGGTGTCGTGCACGGCTTCCCCGGGCGGGGTCGGCCTGAAGCTGATCGCGGTAGTCACATCCGGATGCCTACCCGCTTCCAGGGTGGACAGGGATGCTTCAACCGATTCGATCCCGTATTCCGAAGCCGCCGCAGCGCCGGCGGAAACGGACAGAAGGGCTACCGCAGACATAAGGACACCGCACAGCGCTGCCAGCGCTTTAATGGGTCGGAGCTTGCTGTTCAGGGTGGTGTTCATCTGAGGCTTCTCCAAGCTGGCCATCGTTTGCAAGGGGCGGTAGGTGGTGCTCTGGTCCCGACTCATTTGCTCGCCCTCCGCCGTGGGTGGTGCCTACAGGCTCTGTGGTGCTTGCGCTTCTGACTGTGCGCTTTCTTCCCCTTCCTGTGCTGATGGCGGCTGCGGTGAATGCAGCGGGGCCGCACGTTGCCCTTGCTCCTCGTGATGGCGGATCCTGGAGTCGACAGGTCGGGCTGACCGGCCGGTTCCCCTTGACACGCGCGACCGACACAGGTCAGCGGCTGGGTGGGCTGCTGCGACGCTAGGCCGCCGCCGACGCGAGCGTCGTAAACGGCGAACCGTCCCGGTTCCTGCCCTTCGCCGACCAGCTTCTCTCCGGTCTCGAAGAAGGTGTCGTCGGCGCTGGGAGTTACCGCGAACAGCAGGCTCGGCTGCGCTGACTGACCGGTTGAGATCAGATGCAGGCTTCCAGCGGTCCACTCGTAGACGTCACGGACGCCGTTGACGTCCTCCGGCACGAGGGCGTCCAAGGACTCGAACACCACCCGCTGCCCGTCATCGCTCAGGTTCGCCACTTCGTTCATCGGGTAGACCCGCGGGGAGCCGAATTCAGTCGGAGCGTGCACGAATTCGCTGTCCGCCGTCGCTGCGGGCAAGGCTCCGCAGGAGACGCAGGTCAGATCTCCCGTGGTCGTGTCATAACGGTAGATCTCGATGTGTCCTTCATTGGCGTAGGACGTCAGCTGTTCATAGGACTCGAACACGAGGATCTTTCCGTCCGCCGTCGTCCGCGTCGTGTTCTGAAGCCGGTTGGCGTCAACAGCGGCGGTCCGCGCTTCCAAGCCGGGCGTCCAGTAATTCAAGCCCGAAGGAGGAAAGCTCGGGTGTGAGAGGTCGTTGTAGGACACGGTCGCGATGAACTGGATCGACGATCCATCCCAGGCGTAGAAGTTGAGTGCTCCCGGCGTCCCTTCGCCTGGAACCAGTTCGGTTTCGGAGACGAAGAAGGCATGAGATCCATCGGGCGAAACGGAAGTGAGAATTGCATTCCCCGGAGTGACCACAGGAACGACTTCTTCGAGCCCGAAGTCGTAGTAGTAGATGTTCCCGGTCTGGACGAAGAAGGCCCTCGAGCCGCTTTCGTCGACGCCTCCCGGCAGCACTTCCCCGCCCGCGCCTGACGCCAATTCGATCGTCGTCGAGTCGTTGAGGCGCGCATAGAGATTGCCGCCGTTCTTGAAGAGGACGGTCGCGCCGTCGACCGAGGAACCCGCGAACGTGGAATCGAAGGTGGGAGGCGTATCTTCAGGCAGCAGCGACAGCAGCTGTAGGCCGGCAGGGGTACGGTCGTACACCTGGTTGGTTGAGGAGGGTGCTTCCGCGGTCAGTTGGACGAAGCTCTCGAAGATCTGGTGGCTTCCGCCCGGTGAGATCCAACGGGCCGCCGCGTGCGGATCGTCGATGAAGCCGTTTTCGTAGCCATCGGTATCCGGATCGGCGGGGACAGTGCCTTCGCCCAGAAGATGGAAGGTCCCGTCCGGGTAGCGGACGTAGGTCATCTGGCACGGGCAGAACGCGAGGCTCCCTCCCATACCCGCTTCGAGCTCGAAGGTGGCGTACTGCTGGTCGCGGCTGGCGCTGCCGGGGCTTGATCCCTCTGATTCGGAGGCGTCGGGACTGAAGAGCGAACTGCTCCATCCAGCTGCCGTGCGTCGAGCTTGGTAGAGATTGGAGAACCCGGTTGAACCAGTTCCGGAGAGGCCGCTGAAGGTAAGCGTCCAGAGATACGAATCGCCGCTGGGCACCACCGGTGGACTGCTGAACTTGATGTTCGAAGCGCCGGCTCCGGTCCCGTCTTCCGGAAAGCCATTGACGTTCGGTGGCGTAACTAACTCGTAGGCACGGCAGTCGGGCAGGTTCGCGGAGGCGCCATTGCGAAAAGCTTCATTGGCACATGACGCGGAAGCCTCAGAAGCAAAGGCACTCCCACTTGCCCCGATCACCAGCAGAGCAAGGGAGATCGCCGCGACACCGCAAGCCAAGACCTTCCCTTTTCCGGTTCCACCGAACCAGGCACACTGCGAAGCCTCCCTCACCTGATGTCCCCCTATCTGGAGTTCCGCGCATCTACGGCGCGCCCTGACTTTCCCTGGCAATTCCGCCCGCAGATCGGAAGGTTCCGATAACAAACGAGCCAATTCCTGAAAACTAGGACGGGCGTGCCCCAGTGTCAAAGGCTCAGGAGTGACAACTTGGGGTAATCACTTCTCTCTCTACAGACCATTCTTTCTGCTGGAGGCGCATTCCTGACGCCAGCGACTGGTCGCGGAGATTGACCTGGATGTTCGTCGCGCGCCCAGCCTCCAGGCCTGTCGGCGAGAGCTGGGGGCTGACCACCGCTTTAGTGCCCCCGGCGGGACTCGAACCCGCGCCGCGCGGCTTAAAAGGCCGCCGCTCTAACCAACTGAGCTACAGGGGCGAGGTGCCCATGGTAGAGGGAGGCTGAGTGGCGTGCCGGGAGATCTAGGAGAGGTCGGGGAGGCCCTCGTAGGCGGTAGAGGCCTCGGCGTGGGTGCGGCGGGGGATGCGGCCGGCGCGCCGGGCGAGGTCGCCCGCTTCGACGGCGCGACGGAGGGCGGTCGCCATCCCGGCCGGGTCCTCGGCACCGAAGATGGCGCTGGCGGCGAGGATCGCGTCGCAGCCGAGCTCTAGCGCCTGGGCGGCGTCGGAGGCGGTGCCGATGCCGGCGTCGAGGATGACCGGCACCTCGGCGCGCTCGGTGATGATCGCGATGTTGTATGGGTTGCGGATGCCGGCGCCGGAGCCGATCGGGGAGCCCAGCGGCATCACCGCGGCGCAGCCGGCCTCTTCGAGGCGGCGGGCGAGGATCGGGTCGTCGTTGGTGTAGGGGAGGACGGTGAAGCCGCCGGCGACGAGCTGTTCGGCGGCGCCGACGAGCTCGACCGCATCCGGGTAGAGGGTGCGGTCGTCGCCGATCACCTCGAGCTTGATCCAGTCGGTCGCTAAGGCCTCGCGGGCGAGCCTGGCGGTGCGGACGGCGTCGCGGGCGGTGTAGCAGCCGGCGGTATTGGGGAGGACGAAGAGGCCGAGGCGGTCGATCACGTCGAGAACCGAGCCCTCGGCGGCGGGGTCGATGCGGCGGAGGGCGACGGTGACGATCTCG
>Ga0207661_10002210_pt1 | contig 13428 bp, 13 predicted proteins | sample KBSC713LmetaG_FD_184337 | JGI IMG/M metagenome (GOLD analysis project Ga0207661, IMG submission 184337) | Corn rhizosphere microbial communities from Kellogg Biological Station, Michigan, USA - KBS C7.1-3L metaG (SPAdes) (version 2) | ecosystem: Host-associated > Plants > Roots > Rhizosphere ... | reverse complement strand
ACCCCGAGCCGGTGGTGCAGCAGGGTGTTGACCAGCGGGATGCGGCTCGACCCGCCGACCGGGAAGAGCCCGGCGACCTGGTCGTGCCGGACCCCGGCCCGCTGCAGCGAGTTAGCGGCCAGGTCGACCGTGCGCTCGAGGTATGGCCGGGCAACCCGCTCGAACTCTTCACGGGTGAGGTAGACGTCGGTGTCGAAGAGCGGCACGTGCACGCCGGCCGATGAACTGCGCGACAGTTGCTCCTTGGCCGCGCGTACCTCTTCCCAAAGCATGCGATGGCGGCGCCGCGCGTTGTCGTCGGCCGGCTCGGTCAGCCGGTGCCACATCTCCGCGTCGTGCGCGCCGAGGTTCCGCTCGAGGTGGGCGATGATCGCGGCGTCGAGGTCGACCCCGCCGACGTCGTTGAGCCCGTCGCTGACCAAGACCTCCCAGCCGTAGTCCGGCCGGCGGCGCAGGACACTCGTGTCGAACGTGCCGCCGCCGAAGTCGTACACGACGAGCGCCATCCCCGGGGCGACGTGCCGGCCGAGGATCGTGGTGAAGTACATGGCCGCGGCGATCGGCTCCGGGATGAGCGTGACGGCGGGCAGCCCGGCTCGCCCGGCGGCGTCGGCCAGCACGCCCTTGCGGCTGTTGGCCCAGTGCGCCGGGTAGGTGAGCACGGTGCGGGCCGGCATCTGCCCGGCCACCCGGGCGGCCTCGTCACCGGCGCGCCGCAGCACCGCGGCGAGCAGATCGGCTACCGGGTACTCGCGGCTGCCGAGCAGGACCGTACCGTCGTCGATCCGACGCTTCGGGTTGGGCTCGAACCGGGTCGGGTCGAGCTTCGCGCTGCGCTCGGCGTCCCGCCCGACGAGCAGCCGGCCGTCCGTCTCGGCGTACACGCACGAGGGGAGCAGGAAGCTCGCGTCGAAGAGGAGAGGCTGGCTGCGCCCATCGGCCCCGGAGAGGGAAGCGACGGTGTGCGTGGTCCCGAGGTCGATCCCGAGGCGGGATTCGAACGGCGCTGTCACGGCCGACACGGTATCGCGGCACGTCAACGCGTCGGTACCCGGTCGCCAGAAGCGCGCCGAGCTGCGCATCCGCTGCGCTCGGGCGCCGCCAGCGCCGGGTCCGGGGAAAAAAGTTACCTTGGCAGTGCAGAAACTGCGCTGATCAACAGCTCGAGCCCGAACTCGAAGTCTTTGTCATGATCGGCATGGGTCAGCGACCAGCCGAGTTCGGCGATGTTCGGGAACCGCTCGGGGTCCACGTGCGCCTTGTCGGCCGCGTCCGGCTGGTACTCGTTCAGGCGGGCCTCGTTGAGCAGGCCACCGAGGGCGTACGCGACGAATGTCCGCATGATCCGGACCGAGGTCTCCCCGTCGAAGCCGGCCGAGCGAGCCGTGGCGAGCGCGGCCTCGAGCGGCTGTAACCCGGCCGAGGTGTTGAGCTGGCGGGTGATCACCACGTTGAGGCAGCGAGGGTACCGGCGGGCCAGCGCCCGGAATGAGCGGACGAGCGCCCGCGCCTGGTCCTGCCAGCTGAGCGTCAGGTCGGTGGAGAAGTCGAAGCCGGTCATCACGTGCTCGGCGACCGCGTCGAGCAGTGTCTCCTTGCTCGGCACGTGGTTGTAGAGGGACATCACCCCGTACCGGAGCTCGGCGGCGATCCGGCGCATGGAGATGGCCGCCTCGCCGTCGCGCTCGATCAGCTCGACCGCGGTGCGGATGATCGTTTCCCGCGAGAGCTGGACGCGCGCCTCTGGCACGGTCTCCGTCACGACCTGAGCTTACGCATCACGAGCGATGCGGCGCGCCGTGGCGCGTCTGGACCTCAGGCCGCGCTGGCGCGACCTCGGCGGGAGACGTGGATGACGGCGTGCGGCAGCGCGACCACGGAGGCATTGACATACGTACAACGTACGTGGGACGGTCGGAGCAGAGACGTACGGTGTACGTCACGCCGTCCTTTTGGGGGAGGTCAACGGTGAGCACGCACGACCTTTACACGGCGCCCGTCGAGAACGACGAATGGGCCGTCCCGGCCTCCGGCGCCGCGAGGTTCAGCTGGGAATACGACGACGGCCGTGAGCGGCTGCTCTCGCTGTACCAGAAGGGCAAGGACAAACAGTGGGACGCGGCCAAGCGGATCGACTGGTCCCTTGAGGTAGACCCGTACAACGTGCTGGGCATCCCGGACGAGGCGATGGCCATCTATGGCACCAAGTACTGGGACCAGTTCAACACCGCCGACCGGAACGAACTGCGCAAGCACTACGCCTCCTGGCAGTTCTCGCAGTTCTTGCACGGCGAGCAGGGCGCGATGATCTGCGCCGCGCGCATCGTCGAGTCGGTGCCCGACCTGGACGCGAAGTTCTACTCGGCGACCCAGACGATGGACGAGGCGCGGCATGCCGAGATGTACGGGCGGTTCCTGCACGAGAAGATCGGCCTCGTCTACCCGATCAACGACCAGCTGCAGAGCCTGCTCAACGACACCCTGACCGATTCCCGCTGGGACATGCCCTACCTGGGCATGCAGGTCCTGATCGAGGGGCTCGCGCTGGCCGCGTTCGGGATGCTGCGCGACCTCACGACCAAGCCGCTGCCCAAGCAGATCCTGGCGTACGTGATGCAGGACGAGGCTCGGCACGTGGCGTTCGGGCGGATGGCGCTGCGGGACTACTACGCACAGCTGTCCGACGCCGAGCGGCGCGAGCGCGAGGAGTTCGTGATCCAGGGCTGCTACCTCATGCGCGACCGGCTCCGCGGGGCCGAGCTGCTGGAGAACTTCGGCATCCCGCGCGCCGAGGCGGAAACGATCACCGAGCAGTCACCCTACCTGCAGATGTTCCGCAAGCTGCTGTTCAGCCGGATCGTGCCGTGCGTGAAGGACATCGGGCTGTGGGGCAAGGACCTGCAGAACGCGTACGTGGACATGGGCGTGTTCGAGCTGGGTGACTCGAACCTGGACGAGCTGATGCGCCAGGACGAGGAGATCGCCGAACAGCTGGACGCCGAGCGGTTCGCGGCGGAGGAGCTGGCGCGTAAGGACGAGGTCGCGGAGATGATCGAGTCGGGCCGTTCGTCTTAAGGCCAGGCCGGCGGCGGCTTTGGGTCGGGCGGCCAGGTCGTCGGCGACGGGGGCGGCGGTTCGAGCTTGTTCAGCTCGAGTGAGAACGCCTCCGCCGTCGCCCCGGGCTGGTGCTGGACGGCCTGCATGCCGAGACCGTCGCCAGGGTGACGTTTTCGGCAACCAGGCGCCGCCAACCCGGTTGCCGTTTCCGTCACCATGCCGACGAACTGTCCACTATGGACGCCAGACGTACGGCGTTGTCGTGGTCACCGCCTTGAAGCCTAGCCGCTGCAGGATGGGGGCGCTGTCGGCCGAGGCGTCGACCTGCAGGTATCGCACCCCACGCGCCACCGCCCGATTGGCTCGCTCGGCGACCAAAGAACGGTAGATGCCCTTGCCGCGCCATTCGGGGAGCGTCGAGCCGCCCCACAGGCCGGCGAAGTCAGTGTCCGGCCGGTATACGGTCCAGGCCGCCGACACCACCTCATCCGCGGCCTCGGCGACCAGGATCTCCAGTTCCGCCGGGTCGGCCTCGAGGCGGCCGGCCAGGTCGTCGGCCAGCCAGTCCCAGGAGTCGCCGCCCCAGACTGTGCTCTGCATGTGCGCGATCCGGTCGAGATCCTCGCGAGCGGTGACGGATCTCAAGATGACGTGCTCTGGAAGTAGCGGTGAAGCAGCCATCTCCAAAGCCACACCGATCAGCACCGTCTCCAGTTCTTCCGGCTCGAAGCCCGCGGCGCGCAACCGGTCGGGCAGGTCGGCCGGCTCGTCGTGGCCGCGGGTCTTCCACTCGACGGCCTCGCCGCGCGCGGCGAAGAAGTCGCGTTGCCGCGCGATCAACGTATCCAGCGACGTCCCGCGCAGGCCGACGTCGCGGGGAGCGGCGATGAACCCCCGGAACTGGCCGACCACCCGCGTGATCGGCCCGTCGACCTCGTAGGTGACGCCGGCCGGAGCCGACCGCGGCACGCCGCGGAGTTGGTCGTCGTAAGCCTGCAGAAGCACGTGACACACACTAACCGGATCGGTGACACTGAACGCGTGTTTGACTTTGACGTGCTCGTGCTCGGCTCGGGTCCCGGCGGGCAGAAGGCCGCGATCGCGGCGGCGAAGCTCGATCGCCGGGTAGCGATCGTCGAGCGGCGCAACATGATCGGCGGCGTGTGCATCAACACCGGCACGATCCCGTCCAAAACCCTCCGCGAGGCCGTCCTCTACCTGACCGGTCTCAACCAGCGCGAGATGTACGGCCAGAGTTACCGGCTCAAAGAGGACATCACGGTCGCCGATCTCGCCGCGCGGACGCAGCACGTCATCGGCCGGGAGGTCGACGTCATCCGCAGCCAGCTGGCCCGCAACCGGGTACGGCTGCTGCAAGGTACCGCCCGGTTCACCGACCCGCACACGATCGCGCTCGAGGACGAGACCAGCGGCCGGCACGAGATCGTCACCGCGGAAAAGATCATCATCGCCACCGGGACCCGTCCGGCCCGGCCGGAGAGCGTCGACTTCGATGAGAAGACGATCATCGACTCGGACGGGATCATCCACCTCGACCACGTCCCGCAGACGATGGTTGTGGTCGGGGCCGGCGTGATCGGCATCGAGTACGCGTCGATGTTCGCCGCCCTCGGCACCAAGGTGACCGTGGTCGAGCGGCGCGATCGCATGCTCGAGTTCTGTGACTTGGAGATCATCGAGGCGCTCAAGTATCACCTGCGCGACCTGCAGGTGACCTTCCGGTTCCGCGAGTCGGTCGCGGCGGTCGAGCGGCACCCGCGCAGCGCGGTCGCCGTCCTGGAGAGCGGCAAGCGCATCGCCGCCGACGTCGTCATGTACTCGGCCGGCCGCCAGGGCACGGCCGACCAGATCGGGTTGGACACGGCCGGGCTGACCTTCGACAACCGCGGCCGGATCAAGGTCGACGAGCACTATCGCACGACCGTGGAGCACGTCTACGCGGTCGGCGACGTGATCGGCTTCCCGGCGCTCGCGTCCACCTCGATGGAGCAGGGCCGGCTGGCCGCCCACCACGCCTGCGACGAGCCGGTGCGCGGCATGCAGGCCTTGCAGCCGATCGGCATCTACACGATTCCCGAGATCAGCTTCGTCGGGCAGACCGAGGACGAACTGACCGATCACCGGATCCCGTTTGAGGTGGGCATTTCGCGATACCGCGAGCTGGCCCGCGGGCAGATCATCGGCGACTCGTACGGGATGCTGAAGATCCTGGTGTCCCCGGACGACCGGAAGATCCTCGGCGTGCACGTCTTCGGCACCGGCGCCACCGAGCTTGTCCACATCGGACAGACGGTGATGGGCTGCGCGGGCACCGTCGACTACCTCGTCGACGCGGTGTTCAACTACCCGACCCTGGCCGAGTCGTACAAGATCGCCGCCCTGGACGCCATGAACAAGATGCGCAATATCGAGCGGCTCCGCGCCTAGCACGATTTTCATTTCGTGCGTACGCTTTGAAGCGTGTCGGCGTGCGAGTTCTGCGGCAAGCCTTTCCCGGCGACGACCGGAGTCGGGAGGAAGCGCAGGTACTGCGACGCAACCTGCCGCAGCGCGGCCCGCCGGCAACGGGATGCCGTCAAGTTCGACTTGACGAATGTGTATGCCGGGCGCACCCTGGGGGAAGCACAGCCACTCGATCTGGTGGCCAACGCCCGTCGAACCGTCGACGTCGCGCAGGAGCAGCTGCGTGACGCGGTCGAGCGTGCGCGCGCCGCCGGGCACACCTGGCAGGAGATCGGTGAGGTGTTGGGCACCACGCGGCAGGCGGCGTTCCAGCGGTTCGGGCGGCCGATCGACCCGCGCACCGGGGTTGCGATGGCGGCGGCGATCCGACCCGGCCTCGTGGAGCACGCGATCGGGCTGGCCGCCGACTACGTGGCCGGCCGGTGGGAGCGCGTGCGCGACGACTTCGGTGACACCATGCGCGCTGAGCTCGACGTCCGGCGGCTGGCCGCCGTCTGGGCGCAGGTGATCGGCACCGTGGGGGACTACGAGTCGATGGGTGAGCCCTATGCCCACCAGGCCGGCGACTACACCGTCGTCCAAGTGCCGCTGCAGTTCGAGGCCGGCGGCTGCCTGCTGACGGTGAGCTACAGCGCCGACGATCGAGTGGCCGGATTGTTCGTGAAGCCGACTCGATAGGGGGATCGACGTTGTATCGGCTCTTGCTCGTCCTCACACTGCTCGTCGGCCCGGCACCCGTCACGTCGACCCCGGCGGCCGACGCGCTGAGCTGGGTCATTGACGCCTCGCATCGCGTGCCGGTTTCCGACGCCGAGCTGCACGAGCACCTCGCCGCGCCGCTGGTGACCGTGTTCAACCAGGCGATCGCGCAGCTCGGCCCGCTGAGCGCCGGCGAGGTCCTCGACAGCCGGCCGACGCACCTGCAGCAGGTCGTGTCGAGCTACGTCGCCACCGTCGACGTCGACCCGACCGGGCTGATCACCGGGCTGCGCTTCACGCCGTACCTTCCGGCACCGACCTCGTGGGGCCAGGTCGACACGCAACTGCACGCCCTCGCGCCGCAGGTGTCGTTCACCGCCGCGCGCATCGACCCGCGCGGCAACTGCCACGTCACCCACGCCCTCAACGGCGACATCAGCCGACCATTGGGTTCCGCATTCAAGTTGTACGTGCTGAGCGCGCTCGCCCAGGCAGTCGCGCAGGGCCGGCTGGCCTGGGACCAGACCGTCCCGCTGCACGAGGCCTGGAAGAGCCTGCCCTCCGGGGTCCTGCAGAACCAGCCGGCCGGCACGCCCTACACGCTGCGCCAGTACGCCGACGCCATGATCTCGATCAGCGACAACACAGCAGCCGACCACCTGATCCACATCGTCGGCCGCAACTCGATCGAGCGGATCGCCCCGCCGCCGAACGGGCCGTTCCTCACCACGCGAGAACTGTTCGTGCTCAAGGGCTTCCAGTACCCGACCCTCGTAAACGCCTACCTCTACCTGCCGCAGGGTCTGCGCCAGTATGTGCTGCCGGCCCTCGACGCGGTGCCGCGCGACCAGATCACCCCGTGGACGCAGCCGCGGCAGATCGACCGCGTCGAGTGGTTCGCCTCACCCGACGACCTCTGCCACGTCTACGCGGGACTCTCCACGGAAGCCAAAACGCAGACCCAGGTCGGCGAGGCCCTGTCCATCAACGACGGTGGGATCGGCCTGAACCGGACCGAGTTCCCGACCGTCTGGTTCAAGGGCGGCTCGGAGCCCGGCGTGCTGGCGCTGACCTACCTCGCCCGGCACGCCGGCGGGACGACCGTGATGACCAGCGTGCTGCTGGCCAACCCGGCCGTCCCGTTGAACGAGGGCTCGGTCACCGCTCAGGCGATCGCGATCGCCCGCGGCGCTCTTGAGATGGCTTAAAGCTTGACGTCGAAGCGCGGGTCGGCGGCGATCTTCTTGAAGCCGGCCAGCGCTTCGGCCGTGTCGTCCATGCGGATGTCGTGGCCGGACTGGTCCTTGGCGGTCTCGAAGTACACGATGCCCTTGATGGCCGGCATGCTGTCGAGGTCGGCGAGCACGGTGTTGTAGACGTTGGCCTTGTTCTTGCCGAGCACCTTGGCCGACGCGTCGTACACGCCCCACTCGGCGGCGATGATCGGCTTGGTCGGGTGCTGCGTCGTGGCCCAGGTGTAGAAGCCGGGGTGCTTCGACTTGCCGGTGGTGCGGTTCATGAGGTTGGTGAAGTCACCGTAGTGGTACCCGCCGGGCTGGGCGTTGAGGTACGAGTCCACGCCGATCCAGTCGATGACGTCGTCGCCCGGGTACAGGTCGAACCACCACTTCGAGTCGTTCCACTTCTCGTAGTTCATGTACGCGATCGTGGAGATGGCGTTTTTCACGCCCTGGGCACGCAGGCGCAGGATCGTGTGCCGGTACATGGCGGCGAAGTCCTTCGCGGTCATACCCGACTTCTTGTTGGGGTTCACGTTGTTCTCGGGCTCGTGGTGCAGCACGAGGAAGAAGGGCTTGGTGAAGTTCTTCTTGAGGTACATGGCCTCGCGGTCGATCCGGGCGTCCTGGGCGCCGGCGGCGACCTTGGCCCAGGTCGTGCCGTAGGCGACCTTCCAGTTCAGCATCAGCGTCCGCGGGCGGGCCGGGTCCTTGGCCATGGCAATCTCCGACGTGGTCGGGAACTGCTCGTCGCCCTTGTGGTACGTGTGGAAGATCGCGGAGGTACGACCGGACTTCGCCTCGAACGTCTTGAGCGCCTCGTCGCGCGGCGCGTCGGAGAACCCGCCGGCGGCGGCACCCCAGAGCACCCCGCAGGACGGGACAAGCTTGGCATCCACGGTGCACTTCGGCTGCGCTGCGTCGGCGGCGTTGGCGGTGCCCGCGAAGCCGAGAGCAGCACTGGCCCCGATCGCCATGGCGGCGATGGGAAGCAGGCGGCGCAGAAGCTTGGTGGCGGCACTCGTCACGTTCGTCTCCTCGTAGCTCGGTGGCGTCCTGTCGTGGACCTGTATGAGGTTCCGGTCCGATCGGTCGACACGACGTTCGCGGCCGGTTGCCGTTGAGGAGTCGAGGGTCAGAGCCGCAGGAGACCCTCCAGATATGCGCGTTCGGTTGCGGACGGGTTGTTGGCGAGGGCGGCGCGGACCGCGGCGTCGGCCTCGGCAGTGCGGCCCAGCCGGCGCAGGAAGTCGGCCCGCCCGACGTGCAGCGGCGCCCAGCGCGCCGGCTTCGGCTCGTCGGCCAGCAACTTCTCCAGCATCGCCAGCCCGGCCGCCGGACCGTCCACCATGGACACCGCCACCGCCTGGTTGGCGGCGACGACGGCGGTCGGCTCGACCTGGTAGAGCGCCGCGTACGGCGCGGCGATCCGCGGCCAGTCGGTGTCCGGCGCGGTCGGCGCTGGCGCATCCTCGGCGAGATCGAGGTCGCCGAGGATGCGCGTGAGGGTCGCCGCCGCCGGCCACCAGCTGGCCCGCAAGACGTCGGTGAGGTCGCTCAGTTGCGCGGGATGTTGGCCTGGGCGACCTCGGCGAACTCCGGGGTACCGGGGCCGGGAAGCGCGTCCTCGTTCACGTAGAGCAAGCACAGGTAACGCACTGTCATCTCCTCGCTACTGTCGTTGCCCATAGTCGAACGGGGGACCGGCAATTCGACAGGGTGGACGACAGGCATTCGCCCCGGTCACCGACTACGGTGGATCGGTGCGCCGCCGACTGCCTGCCGTGTTTGTCCTCGCTGTGCTGGTGCTGGCCGGTTGCGGCAGCAAACCATCGGCCACCGGGGTCTTCCTCGAGGCCGAGCCGCCACTGGCTCCGTCGGCGGCGCCCTCACCAACGTCGGCGCCTTCGCCGGCACCGGTCCAGGGCGGCCTGAAGACGATCGACTACACCCCCGCACCCAAGGGCTTCCCGGCCGACCCCGACTCCTCGTCGACCGCCCAGATCACCGAGGGTCTCCATGTGACGCGCAAGACGCCGGTGTACGACGCGCCCGGCGGCGCGGCGCGCGCCTACCTGGCCCCGACGATCAGCGGCGTCCAGTTGATCATGCCGATCGTTGCCCACCAGGCCGACTGGGTCGCGGTGCTGCTGCCGTCGGTCAACCGCACGGTCGGCTGGCTGCCGCCCGGCAACTACACCACGACGAAGCTGCGCGACCAGTTGATCGTCGACAAGTCGGACCACACGCTGACCTGGCGACGCGACGGCGCTGCGAAGGGGTCGTGGACGGTGACGCTGGGCGCGGCGAAGACGCCGACGCCCCTCGGGCGGACGTTCGTGCTCGGCCACTCGACGCTGCCCGGCAAGGTGTACGCGGGCGTCGACGCTCTCGCGCTCGGCGCCGTGCCGGATGACCCGGATGCGGTGGCGACCGGCCTGAAGGGCGCGCACATCGGCATCCACGCCTGGTACAAGGACGACTTCGGCTACAACAAGTCCAACGGCTGCGTCCGCATGCCGAAGCTGGCCCAGCAGACGCTGCTGAGTGAGCTTCCGGCGGGTACGCCGATCGTGGTGGTGGCGTGATCATCGCGCAGGATGACGTGGCGCTGAGCGCCGCCGACTTTCATGAGCTGGTCGCCCGCACTTCGGCGCTCCTCGTCGACGAGTGCGGCCTCGGGTCGGGCTCGACGGCCGCCGTCCTGGCGCCGGCGCACTGGGAGACCGCGGCGGCGCTGTTCGGCGCCTGGTCGGCCGGGCTGACGGTATCGTTCCAGCCGGCGTCGACGGCCGGCCTCCGGCCGGTGGCCGGCCCTTATGACGTCTTGTTCGTGTCGGCCGCTCGCGAGCGCAGCATGCTCGAGGACATGCCGGAGGCGTCGCACCGGTTCATCGTCGGGGAGTGCGCGGCGCTGCCCGCGGGGTACCGGTCATTTGCGCGGTCGCTGCCGTCGTCGTCGGCGTCGGCGGTAAGCTTTCCCAGCCCCGACGCGTGGGCCACGACGGACGGCTCGACCTATCGGGAGTGGGGCGCGATCGCCCAGGAGATCGCGTTGACGCGGGGCTACCGGCCGGGCGATCGGGTGCACGCCGACCCGGCGGTGGACGAGGAGCCGCTGTTGTGGCTGCTGGCCCCGCTGGCGGGCGGTGCCTCAATCGTGATCGGCGACGCTCGCGCTGGCGCCATTACGTCGGGGACGTAGCGTATCAAGACCTCGTCGACGCCCTCCGTCAGCACGTCGAACGCCGCGTTCGCGGTCACTTGCGTGCCGAACCGGTCGACGACGACCGCCGGGTAGGGCAAATGCCAGAACAGGATGTGCTCCAGCGCCAGCCGAACCGGCTGCAACACAGGGTCGTCCAGCGCTGTCGAGGCGTACACCGGCGCAAAACCGGCCGCCAGCAACAGTTCGTTGCGCTCCCTCAGCGGCAGCTGCAGCGACTCGGCCAGCCGGACCACCATCGTCCGGCCCGGTGATGAACGGCCGCTCTCGATGAAGCTCACGTGCCGCTGGGTCACCCCGGCACTCTTCGCCACCGTCCTCGTGACCGACGGCGGCGACAAGGGCCGGGAACAGCTGGACCGGCGCTCGAGGTCGTCGAGACGGTCCAGCTACTGGTCGCCGGGCCGCTGGCCTCCATTCAGGAGCGACTGCACCCGAACCTGCAGGCCGGCGCCCGGCACCTCGTGTGTCGCATCGGCGCTCTCGGCATCGAGGCGCAGCTCGAGCAGGGCGACCTCGTCCGCGCCCTCAACGGCTGACACCCGAAGCCGCCCACCGGAGGAGGAGACCCGATACAGGGCCGCCACCGAACCATCGAGGGCCGGCACCGGCACATCAAGTACCCCGTCGGAAAATGCGAACACGTTGAGCGTCACACCGTCCACATAGGAGTAGTCCGGCCGGTCGTCGCGGGCGCCGGTGGGGATCACCGAACCGGGCCGGACGAGCAGCGGCACGCTGTCGAACCCGTGCCGCTCCTTGACCCAGCGCGGCCCGTCGATCGTCTCGCCGGTCAGCAGCTTGGTCCAGCGTCCCTCGGGCACGTAGTAAGCGGTGTCGCCGCGGGCGTTGAAGACCGGCGCGACGAGAAGGCTGTCGCCGAGCATGTACTGCTGGTCCAGGTGCATGCAGGCGGGGTCGTCGGGGAACTCGAGCACCATCGGGCGCAGGACCGGTACACCCTCCTCGTGGGCCCGGACGGCGGCCGCGTAGAGGTAGGGCATGAGCCGGTGCTTGAGCCTCGTGAACGTGCGCAGCACCTCGACCGACTCGTCGTCGAAGAGCCACGGCACCCGGTAGGAGTGGTTGCCGTGCAGACGGCTGTGCGAGGACAGCATGCCGAACGGGATCCACCGCTTGAACACGGCCGGGTCGGGGCGGCCCTCGAAGCCGCCGATGTCGTGGCTCCAGAAGCCGAAGCCGGACGCCGACAGCGACAGCCCGCCGCGCAGCGACTCGGCCATCGACTCGAACGTCGCCGAGTTGTCCCCGCCCCAATGCACGGGGAACCGCTGGCCGCCGACGGTGGCCGAGCGGGCGTAGAGCACCGCCTCGCCGTCGCCGCGGAACTCGCGGAGCGTCTCGAAGACGGTCTCGTTGTAGAGCTGGGTGTAGTAGTTGTGCATCCGTTCAGGGTCGGACCCGTCGTGGTACACGACGTCGACGGGGATCCGCTCGCCGAAGTCGGACTTGAAGCAGTCGACGCCCATCTCCAGCAGGGCCCGCAGCTTGCTCGCGTACCAGGCCCGCGCGGCCGGGTTGGTGAAGTCGACCAGCGCCATCCCGGCCTGCCACCGGTCCCACTGGAAGACGCTGCCGTCCGGCCGGTGCACGAAGTAGCCACCGGCCACGCCCTCGGCGAAGATCTGTGCCCGCTGCGCGATGTACGGGTTGATCCACAGGCAGACCCGCAGCCCCCGGTCCTTGAGCCGCTTGAGCATGCCGGCCGGGTCGGGGAACGCCTTCGGGTCCCACTCGAAGTCGCACCAGTGAAACTCGCGCATCCAGAACGTGTCGAAGTGGAACACCGACAGCGGCAGGTCGCGCGCGGCCATCCCGTCGACGAAGCTGGTGACCGTCTGCTCGTTGTATTCGGTGGTGAACGACGTGGTCAGCCACAAGCCGAACGACCACGCCGGGGGCAGCGCCGGCCGGCCGGTCAGCGCCGTGTACTTGCGCAGCACGTCCTTCGGCGTCGGCCCGTAGATGACCAGGTAGGACAGTTCCTGCCCGGCCACGCTGAACTGGGTGCGCGAGACGACCTCGGAGGCGACCTCGAACGAGACCCGGCCGGGGTGGTCGACGAGCACCCCGTAGCCGCGGTTGGTCAGGTAGAACGGGACGTTCTTGTAGGCCTGCTCGCTGCTCGTCCCGCCGTCCTCGTTCCAGATGTCGACCGGCTGACCGTTTTTGACCAGCGGGCCGAAGCGTTCGCCCAGCCCGTAGACGGCCTCGCCGACGCCGAGGTCGAGCTGCTCGTGCACGTACTGGTGGCCGTCGGCGGTGTCGATGACGCCCATCGCCTTCCAGCCGCTGCCGGTGAGCCGCCGCCCACCGGCCTCGAAGGACATGCCCCACTCGTCACCGGCGTCGAACCTCACGGTCAGCGCTCCCGAGGTCAGTTCACAGGCACTTATGTTGACGTTGGTCGATCCGCCCCGCAGTGCGAACGACGGATGCTTCGGCCCGCCACCGAGGTGGTGCCCGATCGACACCTTGATCACGTCCGGCATCGGCGAGGTGCAGGTCACGGTGATCAGCGGGGCGTTGAGCGTGTCGCCCCGATGGGCGATCCGTTTGGTGGCCGCGTACGCGGTGAGCCGGTCACCATCCGCCTCGATGTCGCGCAGGTGCACCGGATGCAGCGCGGAGACACCCGCCCGCTTGTGCCAGAAGCCGTCGGTGAACTTCATCGTGAGCCTTTCACTTGATGGCGCCGGCGGT
>Ga0207661_10002206_pt1 | contig 13436 bp, 17 predicted proteins | sample KBSC713LmetaG_FD_184337 | JGI IMG/M metagenome (GOLD analysis project Ga0207661, IMG submission 184337) | Corn rhizosphere microbial communities from Kellogg Biological Station, Michigan, USA - KBS C7.1-3L metaG (SPAdes) (version 2) | ecosystem: Host-associated > Plants > Roots > Rhizosphere ... | reverse complement strand
GGTCCGGCTGCGGGCCGCCTTCACCGCAACCCGGATCGCCGAATGGTTCCGCGACCAGGGCCAGGACGTGCTGCTGTTGATGGACAGCATCACCCGGCTGGCCACCGCGCAACGCGAGATCGGGCTGTCGGCCGGCGAACCACCGGCCTCGCGCGGTTATCCGCCGTCGGTGTTCGCGCTGATGCCCCGGATCCTGGAACGCGCCGGTGGCGGCGAGCACGGCTCGATCACCGGCCTGTACACGGTGCTGGTCGAGGGCGACGAGCACAACGAGCCGATCGCCGACGCGGCGAGGTCCATTTTAGACGGTCACATCGTACTGGAACGAAAGCTGGCCACGTCCGGGCACTTCCCGAGCATCGACGTGCTCGAGTCGGTGTCCCGCGTGGCGAACGCGGTCACCACACGTTCGCAGCGAAACGACGCAACGATGCTGCGGCGCATGCTGGCGGCCCACCGCGACGTCCGGGAACTGATCGAGATCGGCGCTTATGTGGCCGGCTCCAACCCGGACGCCGACCGCGCCCGCGCGCTCCTGCCGCGCATCAACGACTTCCTCCGCCAGGACATGGAGGACAGCACGCCGGCGCCGATGGCGTGGGCGCTACTCAACCAACTGGTCAACGAGGGGACGGGCGGCTGATGGCCTTCCGACTCGCGGCGGTGCTCCGGGCCCGCCATGCACAGGAGGACGCGGCCAAGGCGGCCGTGGTCCGAGCCCGCGCGGAGGCCGAGGCGGCGCTGCTGCGGGCTCGCACGATCGAGCGCGACTTAAACGGACGGGACGTACCGGCGGCGTCGACGGCGGCCGCGTTCAACGCGACCATGTGGGCCCGCAGCGCGATGGCCGGGGAGTTGCACGCGGCGATCGGGGTCACCGAGCTGGCCAACGAGGCGGTCGAGGACCGCATGAGCGACCTGACCGCCGCCGCCGTCCAGCGACGCACGCTCGAGAAGCTCGAGGAGCGGCACGCCGCCGCCCGCAAGCACGCCGAGGACAAGTCCGACGAGAAGGCGGTCGACGACCTGACGACGGCGGCGGCCAGCCGACGGGGGTCTTCGCAGTGACCGTCGTCGACATGATGGGCCGGATCCAGGAGATCCGCCAGATGCTCGGGTTTCCGGTGGCGGCGGCTTCTTCGTCCGACTTCGCGGGCGTGCTCAAGTCCACGTTGGACGATGCCGTGCCGGCGGCCGGCACAGTCAACGGCGACGCCGTCGTCGCGGCGGCTGAGAAGTACCTCGGCGTGCCGTACCGCTTCGGCGGCACGAACCCCGAGTCCGGCCTGGACTGCTCCGGTTTCGTCCAGCGGGCGTACGCCGACCTCGGCATCAAGCTGCCGCGCGTCGCCAAGGACCAGGCCAAGGAGGGCACCGCGGTGCCCAGCCTGGCCGAGGCCAAGCCGGGCGACCTGCTCGCGTTCAACTCGCCGGTCAGCCACATCGGCATCTACGTCGGCGACAACAAGATGATCGTCGCTCCGCACACCGGCGATCACGTGAAGGTCCAGACGGTGTACGGCAAGCCAACCGCGATCCGGCGCATCATCCCGTCCTCGGCTCCGGTGGCGTATTCAGCGGCCGTCCGCCCGGCAGCGCTCAACTCCGCCATTCCCTACGCGGGCCTCTTCCAGGCGGCGGCGGCCAAGCACGGCATCTCGCCGACGCTGCTCGCCGCGGTGGCCAAGGTGGAGTCCGGATACAACCCCAAGGCGGTCAGCCAGGCCGGCGCGCGGGGGCTGATGCAGATCATGCCGTCGACGGCGGCCGGCCTCGGCATCGACCCGCTCGACCCGGCGCAGGCCATCGACGGAGCCGCTCGCATCCTGGCCGGCAACCTCAAGAGCTTCGACTCGCTGCCACTCGCACTCGCGGCGTACAACGCCGGCAGTGGCGCTGTCCGCAAGTACAACGGAATTCCGCCGTACGCCGAGACGCAGGCCTACGTGCCAAAGGTCCAGGCGGCCATGGCGGAACTGGCGACGAGGGGCTTCTCGTGAGCATGAACGTGGGCGATCGGAAGGCGCTTCGGTACCGGGCGAACAGGAGGCAAATGTGATGACCGTGCCAGTGGGCCTCGGGCCGGCCGGCGTCGGCCGGGGCGGACGGAGCGGCGACGCTTCCGGCCCGGACGACGACTTCACCGCGGCGCTCGCGAGCGCCGTGCGCCAGCGCCGTTCAACCCGCGTCGCACCTGCCGAGCATCGGGACGACCCCCGAGACGATACCGATGAAGATCGTTCGGTCCCGCATCATGTGGTGAAGAGCAAGCTGGTTCAGACTATGCTTGACGGTGCGAGCGAGATCGTCGGAGCAGTCGACGAGATGGTGCACGACGCCGATGTGCAGAAAGTCGGCGACGATCTGCGCGACGCAGAATTAGCCATTGGCGCGGCTGCGCTCGAGCTCGCCGCGCAGGCACTGACTGTCGCTCAACTCCAAGGGGGCGCCGCCGGTTCGGCTGGCGCTGGCTCGGACGGCGCCGGATCGGGCGGCGCTGGTGTGGATGGCGCTGGTGTGGACGGCATGGTCGGCGTCAGTGGCGTAGGAGGAGTTGCCGGCGTCGGCGGACCGGGCGGGGTCGCCGGAGCGGCGGGTGCGGCTGGCGCCGGTGCTGCCGGACCGGGCGGTGTCGGCGGCGCTGGTGGGTCAGGCGGTGTCGGCATACCGGGCAGCGTCGGCGGACCGGGTGGTTTTGCCGGACCAGGCGGACCGGGCGGTGCTGCCGGACCGGGCGGATCGGGCGGTGCTGCCGGACCAGGCGGCCTGGGCGGGTCCGGGGTTGGCGGACCCGGCGGCGTCGGTGGACCGGACGGCGGCGCTGGATCGGGTGGCCTCGGCGGCCTTGCTGGTGTTGGCGGGCCAGGCGGCGTCGGCGGGCCGGGCGGCCTCAGCTCACCAGGCGGCGCTGGCGGGCCGGGCGGCATTGGCGGACCCGGCGGCCTCGGCGGACTCGCGGGTGTTGCCGGGCCGGGCGGCGTTGGCGGGCCGGGCGGCCTCGGCTCACCAGGCGGCGTAGCCGGACCAGGCGGCATCGGCGGACCCGGCGGCGTAGGCGGCCCTGGCGGCGTCGGCGGGCCCGGCGGACCCGGCGGCGTTGCCGGACCGGGCGGACCGGGCGGCATAGGCGCGCTCGGCGGACCCGGCGGCGTAGGCGGCCCTGGCGGCACCAGCGGACCCGGTGGACCCGGCGGCGTTGGCGGACCGGGCGGCGTTGGCGGACCGGGCGGCATTGCCGGACCCGGCGGCATTGCCGGACCCGGCGGCGTCGGCGGATCCGGCGGCATTGGCGGACCCGGCGGCCTTAGCGGACCGGGCGGGATCGGTGGACCGGCAGGTGGCGCCGGGGCAAACGGGGCCGCGGGTGCGGGCGGAGCAACAGGCGTTGCCGGTGGCCCGGGCGGAGGTGTCCCGTCGAGCTTGGCCGGCCAGTTCGCCGCCCAACTCGCCGCGGCAACTGCGCCTGGCAACGGATCCGGTGGGTCTGCGATCGGTTCGACCGTCATCCAACCGGCGGCCTCAGCGCCGACCGTCCACCATGGACCGGCGGTGATCCTGCCCAACGCCGCCACACCGGTGAATCCGCCCGGCACCGGCCAACCGGTCACCGCGCCGGGTGACCAGGTCGTCGGCACGACCAGTCCGCAGGCGCCGGTGGCCCAGGTTATCGGAACCCAGACGAATCCGCTCGGGACGGCGCCGGACGTGCTGCATGGTGGTACCGCGCCGACTGGCAACGCGCCGGCGCCGGGATCGCCAATCGTCCCCGGCACGGGAGCCGCCGGACCGGACGCGCCCGGGACGGCTTCGGACCTCCTGCACGGCGGCTCAGCTCAGCCGGTCCCCGGTGTCAGTGGGTCGTCCGCTATGGACAGCAGGCGCCACGACCAAGGGGACTCGGCTTCCCAAGTACCAGATAAAACGCCGGAATTCGTGATCGGCTTGCCAACGCCGGCGCAACCGGTGTCCGGGGTGGATCCTTCGCTGGCGACCGCGGTATCACAGCCGGGGCTGCCGACGCCGGCCGAGCAGGTCGCTATGCGGCTCGTGCCGCTGCGCCGTGGAGCGGACGGCATCCACCGCATGACGATTCACCTCAACCCCGATGACCTGGGCCCGATCAGCGTCGTGGCCGAGGTACGGGGCGGCGCGATCGCCGTGCAGCTGCACTCGGCGACCGAGGCCGGGCGGGCTGCGTTGCAGGCGTCACTGCCGGACCTGCGGCAGAACCTGATCGATGGCGGGTTCGGCTCGTGTGCGCTGGATCTGCAACAGGGCGACCAGGGTCAGAGCCAACCGCAGCCGCAGCCGAACTGGAGCCAGTCCGAGCGTCGCCCGGCGCCGGGCGGCCCGGCACCCGTCGAAGCGTCGCCGGTGGCCGGTCCGGAAAGTCAGTCGGCGCTCGACCTGCGTATCTGAAAGGAGACGACCATTACCACTCCAGTCACCGGCCTGGTGGCCGATTACGTCGGCAAGGCCAACGCGAAGAAGGATGCACCGTCGAAGGATCTCGACAAGGACACGTTCCTGAAGTTGCTGGTGGCCCAGATGAAGTACCAGGACCCGAGCAACCCGGCGGACGCCACCCAGTTCTTGTCGCAGACCGCCCAGTTCACCACGGTGGAGAAGCTGTCGGACATCCAAAACAGCCAGCAGAGCCTGCTCACCGCCCAGCTTCAGCTCGGCGCGGCGAACCTGATCGGCAAGACCGTCTCGTATGAGGTGCCGGACACCTCCAAGCCGGTCGACAAGGACGGTAACCAACCCACCAAGCTCCTCACCGGCGTCGTCACCGCGGCGTCCTTCATGGGCAGCACACCGACCATCAAGGTTGGGGACACGGATGTCGCGCTGTCAACGGTCAAGGAAGTCCGGAACGCGCGCTAGCTCGCAAAGCCCCGACAGCCCCGAAAGGTCGCCTCATGCTCCGCTCGCTCTTCTCCGGTATCTCCGGTCTTCGGGCGCACCAGCAGATGCTGGACGTCACCAGCAATAACATCGCCAACGTCAACTCGGTCGGTTTCAAGTCCTCGCAGACCGTCTTCGAAGACACGCTGAGCCAGATGATCCGGGCGGCCGGCGCTCCGCAGAACAACGTGAACGGCTCAATGGGTGGCACCAACCCGGCCCAGGTGGGCCTCGGCGTGCGGCTGTCGCAGATCACGACGAACTTCCTGCAGGGCTCGGCCCAGATGACCGGGCGTCCGACCGACCTGATGATCTCCGGGGATGGCTTCTTCGTCGTGAAGTCGGTCAACGAGCAGCTGTTCACGCGTGCCGGCGCGTTCAACTTCGACGCCGATGGGCGGCTGGTCACCTCGACCGGCGCCGCGGTGCAAGGCTGGCCGGCGGTCAACGGCGCGGTCAACACCAACGGCCAGCTCGGCGACATCCAGCTGCCGGTCGGCACGCTGATCGCCCCCAAGGCGACGCAGAACGTGACGATCAGCGGCAACCTGCCGGCCGACGTCGCGCTCAACACGCAGATCCCGCGGACTATCAAGACCTACGACTCGCAGGGTAACCCGGTCACCCTGACCGCCCTGTTCGAGCAGGTCGGCGTGGCACCCTCGTCCTACCAGCTGACGCTGTCGGACAACGCGGTGCCGCCGAACACCGGCTCGCCGGTGGCGCTGCAGTTCGCCGACTCGACCAACGCGACCGCGCAGAACCCGGTCGGCACGCTGTTGACGCCGCCGACCACGACGCTCGGCAACGTCACCGTCGACCTCGCCGGCCTCACCAACTACACCGGCAACACCACGGTCAACATCCTGAGCCAGGACGGCGCCCCGGCGGCGACCCTGCAGTCGTTCTCCATCAACCCGGACGGCCAGTTGGTCGGCGTGTTCTCCAATGGGCTCAAGCAGACCGTGGCGCAGGTCGCGATGGCCAACTTCAACAACCCACCCGGCTTGGAGAAGACCGGCGACGCGCTCTACCGCTTCACCGTCAACTCCGGTCTGCCGCAGGTCGGCGTGGCCGGCACGGGTGGCCTGGGCACCATGGAGAGCGGCACGGTCGAGATGTCCAACGTGGACCTGGCCCAGGAGTTCACCAACCTGATCGTGGCGCAGCGGGGCTTCCAGGCCAACTCCAAGGTGATCAGCACCTCGGACGAACTGCTGCAGGATCTGGTCAACCTCAAGCGGTAACGCCGTCGTCGTCCACCGTGAGGCCGCTCCCGTCCCGGAGCGGCCTCACACCGTTGCCGCACCTTTCAAGTCCTCAGGCGTCCCCCGATCGGGTCGATGAAAACAGGGAAGGACGACACCTGAGGATTGGGCACTCCGTGATTCTGCTGACTCGCCTGAACGGGCCGGTGTTCGCCCTCAACCCGGACCTGGTTGAGCGCGCGGATTGCACCCCGGACACCGTCATCACGCTGGTCGACGGGACCAAGTACGTCGTTGCGGAGTCGCTGCCGGAGCTCGTCGGGCTGATCCGCCAGTACCGGGCCGGCATCGTCGCCGACGCCCAGCACCTCGTCAACCACCCGGAGTTCCTCGAGGCGCCGGGGCCGGCGGTGGATGAGCCGGGCGACAACGTCCTGCCACTGCACCGTCGGGAGCACTGACCATGGATCCGGGTACCCTCGCCGGAATCGGCCTGGCCTTCGGCGCCATCTTTGCGTCGATGATCCTGGAGGGCGGCAACCCCGCCTCCATCATGCTGATCCCGCCGATCGTCCTGGTCTTCGGCGGTACGTTCGGCGCCGCCATGGCCGGTGGCATGCTCAAGGACTTCCTCGGCATCGTCGGCTCGTTCCAGCGCGTCTTCCTCGGCAAGGCGGTCGCCTCCGACTCGCTCGTCGACGACATCGTCAAGCTGGCCGAGAAGGCGCGCCGCGAGGGCCTGCTGGCGCTCGAAGACGCGATGAAGGACGTGGAGAACCCGTTCCTCAAGAAGGGCCTGCAGCTCGCGATCGACGGCACCGACTCCGACGAGCTGAGCACGATCCTCGAGGCCGAGGTCGACGCGAAGCGCAAGGCAGACAAGGCCGCGGCGAAGATCTTCGAAGGCATGGGCGGATACGCGCCAACGATCGGCATCATCGGCACCGTCATCGGCCTGGTCCACGTGCTGGAGAACCTGTCCGACCCGAGCAAGCTCGGCCACCTCATCGCCGGCGCGTTCGTCGCGACGCTGTGGGGCGTCATGAGCGCCAACGTCATGTGGCTGCCGATGGGCAACAAGCTCAAGCGGCTTTCCGAGATCGAGTGCGCTCAGATGGAGCTCGTCATCGCCGGCATCATCAACATCCAGGCCGGGGCCAACCCACGCCTGGTCGCCCAGAAGCTGCGCAGCCTGCTGCCGCCGACGGCGGAGAAGAAGGAGGCCGCGTGATGAGCACGGCCGCGCGCCGTCGGGCGTCTGGACTGACGCGACACGCCGGCGAAGCCGTTGCGTGGCGCGGAGGGAAGACGGCCGGTAAAGGCGCGCTGCCGGGCGACCAGGAAGGCACAGCATGAGCGCGGCCGCGCGCCGTCGGGCGTCTGGACTGACGCGACACGCCGGCGAAGCCGGTGCGTGGCGCGGAGGGAAGACGGCCGGTAAAGGCGCGCTGCCGGGCGACCAGGAAGGCACAGCATGAGCGGTCATCCGTCCAAGGGCGCGGCCAAGGCCCACGGCAAGAAGCACGCCGTGCACGATGAGGAGCACGAGAACCACGAGCGCTGGCTGGTCAGCTACGCCGACATGATGACCCTGCTCATGGTGCTGTTCATCGTTATGTTCGCCATCTCCCAAGTGGACCAGAAGAAGTTCGCCGAGCTGAAAAACGGCCTCGCGGTCGGCTTCGGGTCACCCTCGACGACGTTCGACGGCGGCCAGCAGACGCTGATCGAGTCGTCGGACACCGACTCGCCGATGGACCTGTCCACCGGCATCGGCGGCACGGTCAGCTCGCCGGCCACCGCCCAGCTGGTCAAGGACGCGGTCAGCGCCCAGGACCGGGCCAAGGCCGCGCAACAGCAGGCGGCCGCCCGGCGGGAGGTCGAGGACTACAAGAAGATCGAGGAGAAGATCAACGCGTCGATGAAGGCTCAGGGCCTCACCGACGCTGTGCGCTTCACCATCGACGAGCGCGGCCTGGTCGTCACCGTGATCACCAGCTCGGTCGTCTTCGCCGGCGGCGAGGCCGAGCTGCTGCCGGCCGGCGGGCGCATCCTCGACGGCATCGGACCGGCCATTGCGCCGCTGCCCAACCGGATCGAGGTGGACGGGCACACCAACCAGCTGGCCGCCACGACGGGCATCTACCCGAGCGGGTGGGAGCTCTCGACGGCCCGCGCCTCAACCGTGGTCCGCTACCTGAACAGCCACGCCCACATTCCGGAGAACCGGCTCTTCGCGGCCGGCTTCGCCGACACCAAGCCGCTGTACCCGGCCAGCGACCCCCGAGCAGTGACGCTCAACCGACGGGTCGAGATCGTCGTGCTGTCCAACCTCCCGGCCGACACGAGGGCACTGCTGCCCTCGGCGGCAGCTGGCAAATAAGGGGCTGCGAAATGGGCAAGAAGAAGCTGATCGTCATCGTGCTCGCCGCCGTGCTGCTGCTCGGCGCCGCGGGTGGGGGCTTCCTGCTGTTCAAGCCGAAGAAGGCCGAGGCGAAGGCGGCCCCGACCCCGGGCATCGTGGTCGTCCTCGACGCGCAGACCATCAACCTGGCCGACGGGCACTACCTCAAGTTGAAGATGTCGCTGCAGATGACGACCGACGCCGGCAGCGAGACGCTAGACGGCAGCCGGGCGATGGACCTGGCGATCGACCAGTACAGCGGAATGCCCATGGCCCAGCTCTTCTCCAACGGCTTCCGCGAGCAGACCAAGGCCGACCTCCTCGCGAAGGTCGAGAAGGCCTACGAGGGCAAGATCATGGCCATCTACTTCACGAACTTCGTGATCCAGTAAGGGCGATCGTCGCACGTTCCCGGCCGGTCTGCGCCGGGAACGCGCGTTTTCCCAGATTTCTCAACCAGGCTGCTCCCCAGCCGATCCTTTTCGTGTGACCCAGTCATCCTCGGTGGCCAGTGGTGGCCGCTCCCACGGCCGGATGAGCCGGCATCGTGGGAAGTCCACCGGACCCGAGCCGTATGACTTCCGGCGCCCGACCAAGCTGTCCCGGGAACACGTGCGCACGCTTCAGATCGCGTACGAGACGTTCGCCCGCCAGCACGCCACGCTGCTGACCACGAGCCTGCGGGCGGTCTCGCAGGTCTCGCTGATCTCGATCGAGCAGCTGACCTACGACGAGTACATCTCCGCGCTGTCCAGCCCCACGATCGTGGCGATGTTCACGATCGACCCGCTGCCCGGTACGGCGATTCTCGAGTTCTCGCTCAGTACCGCGATGGCCTGTATCGACCACATGTTGGGAGGTCCGGGCGGCCCGCAACCACAACGGCCGCTGTCAGAAATAGAGACTCCACTACTGAACGGGCTGATCGAACGTACGCTCGGGGAGCTGAGGTACGCGTTCGAGACCATCGTGACGCTCAAACCTGAGATGTCCGCGATCGAATACAACCCGCAGTTCGCCCAGGCCGGCACCACCTCCGACGCCGTCATCGTGGCGTCGTTCGACATGCGGGTCGGCTCGGAGGAGTGCGTGGCGACGATCTGTCTACCGTTCGCGTCGATCTTTCCCAAGCTCCAGGGCGACCCGAACGCGACCGTGCTCACGGAGTCCCAGCGCCGTGCGCGTGAGGCCGCGTACCGCAACGTCGTCAGCGGGCTCGAGGGCGCTCCGATCGAGGTCTCCGTGCGCTTCCAGCCGGTCAAGATGCACCCGGCCGACCTGATCGGCCTGCGCCCCGGCGACGTGGTGCCGCTGGCCCACCCCACCAACGCTCCCCTAGCTGTCACGACCGCCGACATCACCTTCGCGCACGCGGTACCCGGTGCCCAGGGCACGAGGCTGGCCTGCCTCGTTGTTCAATCGCCGGCCCCCATCGCGAAGCACTGAGGAGACTGCCACCGATGTCCATCACGACCACCGACACGCAGCCGGCCCGCGCCGAGGCTGCCGCGCATGCCGCGGTCGCCTTGTTGCCGGCCAGCACGCCGCTGACGGTGGGTGCGCCGACCCAGCGGGTCGAGGACGTGGTGATCACCGGCCAGGCGGTCCGGGCCCGGTTCACCGGCGCGGCGCAGGGCGAGGTCGCGATCGTAGTCTCCCAGGACCTGGTCGACGCGCTGGCCAACACCCCGATGGGCAATCTCGACCTCGGCCAGGCGCTGCGCCCGGCCCTGGAGGCGGCTGCCACCACGCTCGGCCCGGTCGTGGTCGACCCCGGCGAACTGCTCGAGCCGGCCGCGGCCATGCTGGCCCTGACCGGCAACGGTGGCCTCCTCGTCCCGCTCACCGGCGGCGACGGCGCGATTCAGGCGGCCGTCGGGCTCGCGGTGGCCGCGCAGGTCGAGACGTCGGCGGCCCCGGCTGCGGGCGGCGCCAAGGACAGCCGGCCCGCGTTCGACCTCCTCCACGACGTCGAGATGGAGGTGACCGCCGAGCTCGGCCGGACCCGGATGAGCGTCCGCGAACTGCTGTCCCTGACCCCGGGGGCGGTGATCGAGCTGGATCGAGCCGCCGGTGGCCCGGCCGACCTCCTGGTCAACGGGCGGCTCATCGCGCGCGGCGAGGTCGTCGTCATCGACGAGAACTTTGGCATCCGGATCACCGAAATCGTCGGCCCGTCCGACCGAGCCTGAGCATGATCGAGCTCACCGTTCGGATCATCTTCTCGCTCCTGGTCGTCTTCGGGCTGCTGTGGGGGCTGGCGAAGCTCGCCCGCCGCCCGCTGTCCGGCCGCGGCGGCGGCTTCCTGCAGGTCGTGGCCCGCCAGCAGCTCACGCGAGGCTCGGCCGTCGCCGTGGTCAAGGTGGCCGACCGCGCGCTCATCCTCGGCGTGACCGAGCAGGGCGTGACGCTGCTGGCCGACGCCGATCCGGCGCTCTTCGAGGAGAAGCAGCCTTCGCCACCCGTCGCGGCCGAGCGTCTGGCCGGTTCGGCGCTGTCCCCGGCGACCTGGCGTCAGACGTTTGCCTTCTTCCGCAACCGCGGAGGTTCCCCGTGACGCGGTTTTTTGCACTGGTACTGGCCAGCTGCGCGCTTTTCGTCGGCTTGCTGGCCACCGAAGCGTCGGCGGCGCCCCCATCGCCGAAGCCCCCGGTCGCCCCGACCGTGCCGGCCGTTCCCGGCGATTCGAACGACAACGGGGTGGTGAACGTCAACGTGGGCGGCACCAAGCCGAGCACGTCCATCACCATCCTGATCGCGCTGACGCTGCTGTCGGTGGCTCCGGCGCTGCTGCTCATGACGACCTCGTTCACGAAGGTCTTCGTCGTCCTGTCGATCACCCGCAACGCGCTCGGCCTGACCAACGTGCCGCCCAACCAGGTGATCGCCGGCCTGGCGCTGTTCATCAGCCTGTTCATCATGTCGCCGACGATCTCGGCAGTGAACAAGGACGGCGTCCAGCCGTACCTGAAGGGCGACAAGACGCAGACGGTGGCCTATCACGACGGGGTCAGGCCGCTGCAGGACTTCATGCTCAAGCACACCCGCAAGGACGAGATCGCGCTGTTCACGAAGATCGCTGACAAGCCGCAGCCGAAGAACCGCGACGACGTTCCACTCTCGACGCTCGTGCCGGCGTTCGTCCTGTCCGAACTGCGCGCCGCCTTCATCATCGGGTTTGTCATCTACGTGCCATTCCTCGTCATCGACATGGTCGTCTCGGCCGCGCTGATGTCGCTGGGCATGATGATGCTGCCCCCGGTGTCCGTGTCGCTGCCGTTCAAGATGCTGCTGTTCGTGCTGGTGAACGGGTGGGGCCTGATCGTGACCTCGCTGGTCGCCAGCTACCGCTAGGGGGCCTGCATGACCGACGCGCAGATCATCGAGATCGCCATCCAGTCCATGACGATCGCTGCCAAGCTCGGCGCCCCGGTCCTGCTGACCGCGCTGATCGTCGGCTTCGCCGTCTCGCTCTTCCAGTCGGTGACCCAGATTCAGGAGTCGACGCTGTCGTTCGTGCCCAAGGCGGTCGGCATCGGCATCGCACTGCTGGTGAGCGGGAACTGGATGCTGCACGAGATGGTGTCGTTCACGACCCAGCTGTACAGCGAGATCCCGGCCTTCATCAGGGGCGGCTGACCGCGGGTGGATCTCCAGGTCGAGACGAACACGCTGCTGGCCGTCCTGCTCGGGGCGGCCCGCTGCGGGGCCTGGCTGATGATCACCCCGCCGTTCAGCGCGCGGGGCGTCCCGACCCCGATCAAGGCACTGCTCTCGGTGGCCATCGTGGTGCCGCTGACCCCGCGGCTGGCCGCGCAGGTGCCCGTCGACCCGTCGACCGCCGTGCTCATCGCGCTGCTCGTCGAGCAGATCGTGATCGGCGCCGCGCTCGGCTTCCTCACCGCGATCCTGTTCGCCGCCCTGCAGTCGGCCGGCAACCTGATCGACGTCACCGGCGGCTTCTCGCTGGCGTTCGCCGTCGACCCGTTCGGCTTCCAGGGCAACGCGGTGTTCGGCCGCTTCTACAACATCCTGGCCACCGCGCTGCTCTTCGCGACCGATGCCCACCAGCTCGTGCTGCGCGGCTTCACCGAGTCATACAAGGCGATCCCGCTCAACGGCGCGCTGTCGCTGGAGGCGTTCAACCGGGTACTGACGACCGGGCTGGCCGAGATGTTCGTGTCCGCGCTGCAGATCGCCGGGCCGCTCATCGCGGTGCTGTTCTGTACGGACATCGCGCTGGGCCTGCTGTCCCGGGCGGCGCCCGCGCTGAACGCCTTCAACCTCGGCTTCCCGGCCAAGATCCTGCTGACGTTGGTGCTCATGGCAAGTGCCATCATGCTGCTGCCGCAGGCGATCGGGTCACTCACTGACAAGGCGGTCCATGCGGTGCTCGCCGTATTGCAGGCGAGTCGCTAGTGGCCGGCGAAAAGACCGAAAAACCTACCGAGCAGAAGAAACGGAAGGCTCGGCGGGAAGGCACGATCGCCCGATCTCCCGAAGTCGGTCAGTGGGCCGGCATGTTCGTGGCGAGCATGGTGATCCCCATGGTGGCCAAGAACACCATCGACCGCGCCCAGTCCCTGTACGTGCGGTGCCTCGGCATCGTCGCCGACCCCGATCCGAACAAGGCACTGCACCTGCTCAAGACGGCCGTGCAGGACGGCGCGATCGCGGTGGCCCCGCTCGTGATCGGCCTGTTCGCGGTGACCATCATCGCCGCCTCCGCGCAGGGCGGCCTCCGCGTGGCGTCGAAGCTCTTCAAGCCCGACTTCAAGCGGGTCAACCCGTTCTCCGGGCTGAAGAAGATGCTCGGCCCGCAGGGGCTGTGGGAGGGCGCGAAGTCGCTGATCAAGGTGGCGGTCATCGGCTTCGTCGTGTACCTGTCGCTGCGCAAGCTCGTCCCGTCCCTGCTG
>Ga0207661_10002205_pt1 | contig 13441 bp, 14 predicted proteins | sample KBSC713LmetaG_FD_184337 | JGI IMG/M metagenome (GOLD analysis project Ga0207661, IMG submission 184337) | Corn rhizosphere microbial communities from Kellogg Biological Station, Michigan, USA - KBS C7.1-3L metaG (SPAdes) (version 2) | ecosystem: Host-associated > Plants > Roots > Rhizosphere ... | reverse complement strand
GCCCGCGGCCGTGGAGGCCGTGCGCGAGGAGAACGCGATGATCGGCGCCTTCCTCGCCGACGCCCGCCCGGTCGAGCTCGACGGCGCGCGCCTGACGATCGCCTTCGCCGAGGGGGCCGCCTTCTCCAAGAGGAAGGCCGAGGACAAGCGCGCGCTGCTCGTGCAGGCGCTCCGCGACCTCACCGGGCACTCGCTCGAGCTGGTCTACGAGCTGCGCGAGAGCGAGAACGGAGGCGAGGGCGCGCTCGACGCGTCATCCTCCATGACCGAGGAGCAACTTCTGGAGCGCCTCAAGCAGGAGTTCGGCGCCACCGAGGTCTTCGACACCGAGGAATCGTGACCATGCCCAAGCAGCCAAACGTCAACCAGATGATGCGTCAGGTCCAGCAGATGCAGGCCGAGATGGAGAAGGCGCAGGAGGCGCTCAAGACCGAGGAGGTCGAGGCGAGCGCGGGCGGGGGAATGGTGACCGTGCGGATCACCGGCGCGCTCGAGATCAAGGAGATCCGGATCGACCCCGAGGCGGTCGATCCCGAAGACGTCGACATGCTGCAGGACATGGTGGTCGCCGCGGTGAACGAGGCGATCCGCGCCTCGCAGGAGCTGGCCGAGTCGCGCCTCGGCGGCGCGATGGGCGGCCTGGGCGGGCCCGGCGGGCTCGACCTCGGCAGCCTGGGGCTGCCGGGCTTCTAACCGGGGCGGTGCTGCGGTGCTGATCCGGCAGGAGCCGGACGGCAGCTATCTGGCGATCGGACAGGCATCGCACGCCTGGCTCTCGGGACAACTCGCCCGCGCGTGGGGGAACGAGCGCTTCGGCGCGGTCGAGCCGTGGGAAGAGGTCTGCCTCGGCGCCGAGCAGCACGACGTGGGCTGGGCGGAGTGGGACCTCGACCCGGCGATCGACCCTGACACCGGCCGCCCCCACACGTTCATCTCGCTCCCGCTGCCGGAGAAGATCGCGCTCTGGTCGGCCGCGGCGCGCAAGATGCTGTCGCAGAGCAGCTACGCCGCGCTGCTCGTGTCGATGCACGGAACCGCTCTGTATGAGCGCTTCCCGCCGCCCGAGGACCCCGGCGGCATCGTGCAGAAGTTCCTCGACGAGCAGCGCGAGTTTCAGGCGAGCCTGTCCGGCGGCCTCGATCCCGACGAGCTGCGCCGCAACCAGAAGCTCGTGTTCGCGTGGGACTACATCTCGCTCGCGCTCTGCCTCGACTGGGCACCGACCGAGGTCGAGGACGTGCCCACCGCGGACGGCACCCCGATCACCCTGGCGCTGAGCGAAGAAGCTGAGCTCGATCCCTGGCCGTTCCGCGAGGACCGCGTGGATCTCAGGACCGAGGGTCGCCGCCTCGAGGACTCGTCGCTGGTCACACTCGAGTTCACGCTCCGACCGCGACGCTAGATTCACCAGTCCGTTGCTCTCCCCGCCGGTCAACCGACTGATCACGGAGCTCGCGCGGCTGCCCGGCATCGGACAGCGCACCGCGCAGCGCCTGGCCTTCCACATCCTGCGCGTGCCGAACGATGAGGCACTCGCGCTTGCCGACGCCATCCGGGAGGTCAAGGAGACCGTGACCCAGTGCGAGGTCTGCTTCAACCTCGCGGTGGGCCCGCGCTGCCGCATCTGCGAGGACGAGCGGCGCGACCCAGCAGTGATCTGCGTGGTCGAGGAGCCAAGCGACGTGGTCCCGATCGAGCGCACCAACGAGTTCCACGGCCGCTACCACGTGCTCGGCGGAGCGCTCTCGCCGATCGACGGCGTCGATCCCGAGGACCTGCGCCTGGCCGAGCTGTTCTCCCGCGTGGAGAACGCGGCCGGCAACGGCGGGGTGCGCGAGATAGTGGTCGCCACCAACTCAACCACCACCGGCGAGGCCACGGCCCTCTACATCGCCGAGGAGCTTCGCCAGCGGACGCCGTCGGTGGCCGTCACGCGCCTGGCGAGCGGCCTGCCTGTTGGCGCCGACCTCGAGTACGCGGACGAGATCACGCTCGGCAAGGCGCTGCGCGGCCGGCGCGAGCTGTAGCCACCGCCGTGGAAATCACATATCCGAAGGGCATCCCACGACGGCTACCCGGCCAGCGCCCTTCGAGATATCCGCATCGCCGGTTTGAGTGAGGTGTCGCGCGCCGGCTACGGACTTAGTCAAAAATGTTGACGGGGGGTCAACGAGTTTGACGGGGCGTCAAATCTTTTGACTAACTCGGTAGCGAGCGCGCAGGGGGCGCTAGGCCAGCTTGGCTGCGGCGTCCATCGAGCGATGGAGCGCGTGGAGGATCTGCTCGCGCGTCGCGCCCTTCACCAGGTAGCTCATGGCGCCCGCCTGGAGCATCTCGATCACGATGTTGCGCTCGTCGTAGGCGGACAGCGCGACCACGCTCGTCTCCGGCGAGAAGCTCTGAAGCTCGCGCACCACACGCAACCCACCGCCGGCCGGCATGCTCACGTCGAGCAGCGCGGCGTTTGGCTTGTGCTCCTGGGCGAGGGCGATGGCCTCGTCTGCGTCGGCGGCGACGCCGATCAGCTTGAAGCCCGGATCCGAGCTGACGAAGGCAGCAAGAAGGCCGCGGATGTCCGCGTCGTCGTCGGCAACAAGAACTCGAGCCCGCTCCATGACAGCCCTGCTAGTCGGCATGGGGGATCTGAACTTGAGCGCTAGATCAGCCCAAGCTCTTGCTTGGTCTGGAGGATCCGGAGCAGCGCGCTCTGTATCCGCGCGGCCGGGATCTCGCCCCGTCGCGCGGCATTCAGAACCGCCAGGTAAGCCGCGCTCTGGTCGCTCGACGGGCCCGAGATCCACACCATGTCCGCGCCCGCCTTGATCGACGCCACCGCGGCGTCGGGGATCGTCTGCGTACCCGTGATGGCGGGCGAGTTCAGGTCGTCGGTCACCGCCACGCCGCCGAAGCGCAGGTTGTTGCGGAGCAGGCCCGTCGCCAGCGTGCTCGACTGCGACGCGGGGGTCACGAACTCGTCGGGCGAGTACAGCCCGTGGCCCAGAACCACGCCGGTTGCGCCGGCGTCGAAGGCCGCCTTGAACGGCACGAGGTCGCGGTTGGCGAGCTGCTCCATCGACAGGCCCACGTTCGCGGGCCCCTCGTCGGTCGGCTGTGATGCCGCTCCCAGACCGGGAAAGTGCTTCGGCGCGACGAACATCTTCTCGCGCGCGAACACCTGCACCGTCACGCCGGCGAAGCGCGCGACCTCGTCCGGATCGTCGGAGTAGGTGAGCAGCGAGTAGGCGCCGCCTTGCCCGGTGTCGACATCCACGTCCGGGCCGAGCACGCCGTTGATGCCGGCCTGGCGGAGCGCGGCGGCGGTCTGCGCTGCGTCGTCGGCGGCGGCGCGAATCGAGTCGATCTTCGACGGCGGATCCGCGGGCGGGAGGTCCGACAGCTCGTTGAAGTCGCCGCCGTCCTGCTCGGTCAGGAGCCACGGCGGGACGTGTCCCTGCTGCTTCGCGGCGTCGGACGCGGCGGTGGTGAGCGCGAGGAGTTGCTGAGGATCCGAGTAGTTGTCGGAGGTGATCGCCAGGCCGCCGATATCGAGCCGCGCCAGGTCACCGAAAATTGGCGCGCTCGAGTCCTTGCCGTCGAAGCCGAAGATGAACAGCTGCGCGATCTTGCGCTCGAGCGGCAGGCGCCGCGCCAGATCGTTCACGCCTCGGGCCACGCGCGGCCCGCTCGGCGTGCGCTCGGCGGGCGGCGGGATCACCCGCTCGAGGAACGACCGGTGCGAGACGGGACCGGTCGAGGCAGACCCGCTGGCCGGCGGCAGCACGGCCACGGGCTTCTTGCCGTCGCCGCCGCGCAGCAGGACCACCGCCGCGGCGGCGCCAACGACCGCCACCACCGCCAGCACCAGCACGAGAATCCGGGAACGGCGGCGCAAGGCCCGAAAGCTATCTTTCAGCGCCATGCCTGACGCCGGACCAGCAGAGATGGAAACCGTGGTGATGAAGTTCGGCGGCACCTCCGTGGCCGACGCCGAGCGCATCAAGCGCGCCGCCCAGCGGATCGTCTCCGCGCGCGAAGAAGGCTCGCGCGTGGTCGCCGTGCTCTCCGCGCGCGGGAAGACCACCGACGACCTCGTGGCGATGGCGCACGAGGTGTCCGAGCGCCCGCATCCGCGCGAGATGGACATGTTGCTCTCCACCGGCGAGCGCATCTCGTGCGCCCTGGCGGCCATGGTGATCAACGACCTGGGTCACGAGGCGATCTCGCTCACCGGCTCGCAGGCAGGCATCGTCACGGACACGTCGCACACCAAGGCGCGAATCCTCGACGTTCGGGCGGACCGCATCCGCAAGGCGCTCGACGAGAACAAGGTCGTCCTGGTGGCCGGCTTCCAGGGAGTGTCCACCGCCGCGGACGTGACCACGCTCGGCCGCGGCGGCTCCGACACAACGGCGGTGGCGCTGGCCGCCGCCCTGCAGGCCGACGTCTGCGAGATCTACACCGACGTGTCAGGCGTCTACAGCGCCGACCCGCGCATCGTCCCGGGCGCGCGCAAGCTGCGCGTGGTGTCGTTCGAGGAGATGCTCGAGATGGCATCGAGCGGCGCGCGCGTGCTGCAGCTGCGCTCGGTCGAGTATGCGCGCAATCACGGTGTGCGCATCCACTGCAGATCCAGCTTTCTGGATGAACCCGGTACCTTCGTCGTCACAGAACAGGAAACGATGGAACAGCCACTCGTCACCGCAGTCACCCATTCCACGGACGAGGCCCGGGTCACGCTCACGGGCCTCCCGGACCGTCCCGGCGTCGCCGGCCGCGTGCTCACCGCGATGGCCGACGCCAACGTGAACGTGGACCTGATCATCCAGAACGAGCCCGAGTCCGAGGGCCACGGCGCCGACATGTCGTTCACCGTTCCGCGCGCCGACCTCGTGATCGCCAAGGAGCGGCTCGAGGGGCTCAAGGACGAGCTCGGCTTCGGTGAGATCGTCACCGACCCGGCGATGGGGCAGGTGTCGCTCGTGGGCGCTGGAATGAAGAGCCATCCGGGTGTCGCCGCCAAGGCCTTCAGCGTGATCGGCGACGCCGGCATCAACATCGAGATGATCTCCACGTCGCCCATCAAGATCTCGTGCGTCATCCGCGAGGACGACGTGGAGAAGGCGGTCGTCACGCTGGCATCGGCGTTCGAGCTGGACCGCGACGCCGTGCGCACCGAGGACGTGCAGGGCGACCACAGGCCGGTGGTGTCCTGATGCGCGTTGCGGTGGTAGGCGCAACCGGCGCCGTCGGCTCCACGATCCTCGGCGTGATGCGCGAGCGCGGCTTCGCGGCCGACGAGGTCGTGCCGTTCGCTTCCGAGCGCTCGGCCGGCCGCAAGATCGACTTTGGCGATCAGGACCTGGTGGTCCAGGCGCTCAGCGACGAGTCGATCCAGGGCTTCGACCTCGCGCTCTTCTCCGCGGGCGGCGCGCGCAGCGAGGAGTGGGCGCCGCGCTTCGTCGAGGCGGGCGCCGTGGTGGTCGACAACTCGTCGTTCTGGCGCATGCACGAGGACGTGCCGCTCGTGGTCGCGGAGGTCAACCCCGAGGCGCTCGACTCCCACCGAGGCATCATCGCCAACCCCAACTGCTCGACGATGCAGATGGTCGTCGCGCTCAAGCCGATCCTCGACAAGGCGGGCATCGAGCGCCTGATCGTCTCCACCTACCAGTCGGTGTCCGGCACCGGCCAGCGCGCGGTAGAGGAGCTCGAGAACCAGACGCGGGCGATCATCGAGGTCAAGGAGCTCGAGCAGCCGAACGTGTATCCGCACCGCATCGCGTTCAACGTGGTGCCGCAGGTCGAGACCTTCAAGGACGGCGACGACTACACCACCGAGGAGCGCAAGATGATGGCCGAGACGCGCAAGATCCTGGGCGCGTCCGACCTCGCGGTGTCGGCCACCTGTGCGCGCGTGCCGGTGTACACCGGGCACTCGGAGTCGGTCAACGTGCAGACGCGCGAGCCGCTCTCGCCGGAGGAGTGCCGCGAGCTGCTGTCCGGCGCGCCCGGGGTGATCGTGCTCGACAACCCGGCCGACGGCATCTACCCGCTCGCCATCGACGCCGCCGGCCGCGACGAGGTGTTCGTGGGCCGCATCCGCCGCGACCCCTCGCACGAGCGCTGCCTCAACCTCTGGGTGGTGGGCGACAACCTGCGCAAGGGCGCGGCCACTAATGCCGTGCAACTCGCGGAACTGTTGGTCGAACGTCGGCTGCTTCGATCGGCCGTAAGGGCATAGCCCGTAGCCGATAGCCCGCAGCCAGTTGGTCGTGGCTATGGGCTATGGGCTTTCGTTTAGCGCGCTGATCCAGCGGGAATGAATCCTTCGCGCCCAGGCCTGCGGGAGGCCGGGCGACTTTTATCGCTCGGGAGGAGCAGGGGATGCTTCGGAAGATCGGTTTTGCCGCGCTCGTTTGTGCGCTGCTCGTGCCTGCCGCAGCTCAGGCCAAGTGGAGCTCCTACGACCGGCCGGCACAGTACGCCACGGTCACGGACAAGGACGTGCCGATCACGATGTCGGACGGCGTGAAGCTGTACGCGGACGTGATCCGTCCCGACAAGCCGGGCCGCTACCCCGTCCTCCTCCAGCAGACGCCGTACAACAAGAACCTTGTCGACGGCAGCACCGCCTTCGGCGACACCTCCTACTTCGCGCAGCGCGGATACGTCGTCGTGATCGAGGACGTGCGCGGCACCGGCAGCTCGCAGGGACAGTGGCAGTCGTTCGACGACCGCGAGCAGCGCGACGGCTTCGAGTCCGTGCAGTGGGCGGCGGGCCAATCCTGGAGCGACGGCAAGGTCGGCCTTTTCGGCCCCTCGTACATGGGCCTCAACCAGCTCCTCACCGCGGCGCAGCATCCGAACGGCCTCAAGGCGATCTTCCCCACCGTGCCAATGGCCGACGGCTACCGTGACATCACCTACTCGGGTGGCTCGCTCAACACCGGCTTCATTCCGCTGTGGCTCGGCCTCGTCACGGCGGGCAGCCTGGCGCCGCCGGAGTACGCGGCCGACGGCAACCCGAACGACCTCGTGCAGGCGGTCACCGAGCTGGCCGGCCACGTGACCGGAGTCGGTGGCTTCCAGCTGAACGCGGTCGTGAACGGCGCCACCGGCGGCGACGAGGCCTACGACGGTCCCTTCTGGAAGACGCGCTCTCCGATCGAGGTCGTCGACAGGATCAAGGTGCCGACCTTCGTGGTCGGTGGCCTGCACGACCTCTTCCAGCGCGGCGAGCCGCTCATCTACGAGCGCCTCAAGCGACGCGTGAACACGCGCCTGCTCGTCGGGCCCTGGACGCACGTCGACGCGTCCACCGGCGCGGGCCTGCCCGGCAACGGCGTGCCCGAGTCGCTCAGCCAGATGGAGCTGCGCTGGTTCGACCACTACCTGAAGGGCATGAAGACCAAGCTCGGCCAGATCCCGAAGGTCACGCAGTGGGCCTGGGGCGACAACCGCTTCGAGACCCAGCGTGACTGGCCGGACCCCCGGCTTGCGCCATCACGCCAGTACCTGCGCGCGGGCAAGACGCTGAGCGTGCACAAGCCGACCACGAACGAGCCGTCCGACCAGTACGTGCAGAACCCGGTGGCGGGCATCTGCACCGAGTCGACCTCGCAGTGGACGGCGGGCCTGGGCGGCCAGATCCCGTGCACGACCGACAACAGCGGCGACGAGGCCACGAACGGCGGCGTGAGCTACACCACCGCGCCGCTCAAGCGCAACCTGCGGATCGACGGGCCGATCCTGGCGAACCTCTGGCTGTCCACGACCAGACCCGACGCCGTGGCCACGGTGCGCGTGCTGGACGTCGGTCCGGACGGCAAGGCCACCGACCTCACCGACGGCTGGCTCACCGCCTCGTTCCGCAAGAACGACCCGAGCCGCAGCCGCTACGTGCGCGGCCGGCTGCTCCAGCCGTGGCACCCGTTCACCAAGGACTCGGTCCTTCCGGTCACGAGCGGTGAGCCGATGCGCCTGCCGATCGAGGTCTTCCCGACCAACGCGGTGATCGCGAAGGGACACAGCCTGCGCCTGGATGTGGAGGGCGGCGACTTCCCGCATCAGCTGCCGCCGCTGCCGATCGCGCTGAATGAGCTGGGCGGCACGGTGCAGGTGCTGCACGACCCGCAGCACCCGTCGTACATCGAGCTGCCGACGCTGGGCAAGCAGGCCCACAGGCTTGCCGTGCCCAATTTGACCAGGGGCTAAGGCCAGATCGCCTAGAACCGGGCGCCGCCAGCAGGCGAACGCTCTACGCCTTGCCCGCCCGCGACAGCGAAGCCAGATCGCGCCTCGAGGCGATGCCAAGCTTGCGGTAGATGTTGCGCGCGTGCGTGCGCACCGTCTCGATCCCGATCGAGAGCCGGTGCGCGATCTCGGCGTTGGTGCGTCCCTCTTGAAGCAGCTCGAGCACGTCGGCCTCGCGGGGGGTGAGCAGGTCGGGCCCGGGCGTACCCAGCTGGCGATCGCCCATCCCGCCCGCGGACGCCGAGCGCGGCAGCACGTGCATGCCGCGCGACGCCAGGTGGATCGCGTTGATGATGTCGCGGCCCTGGGTCTCCTTGGAGATGCAGGCGGTCGCGCCGAAGGAGAGCATCTGGTTGCACTCCGCCGCCGTCGGCCGGTTGGCGAGCACGACGAGGCGCGTCTCGGGGTGGCGCTCGTGCAGCTGGTGAACGGTGCCCGGCGTGGGCAGCGAGCCGAAGTTGAGCAGCACCACGGCGGGCGAGTGCTCCTCGATCGCATTCCCTATCTGGCCGAGCGGGACGTCGCTCGCGACCAGCTTCAGGTTCTCGTCCTCCGAGATGAGCTGGCTCAGCCCGACCTTCACGAGATCCTCGAACTCGGCCGTGACGACGGTTACTGCCCCCCGCATGGCGCGGAAGTCTACCGACCAGGGGGGATGCAGGGGTGAGGGATTCCTCCCCCCGGTCTCACCCCTGACCTCACTCGGCCTTCACCCCGGGTGTCCCCCGAAATTTCCCCCGCAAATCACACGTGAGGGGGGACTTAGGCCGCGCGCCAGGCGGGGACCATTCAGATACCAACCACGGACGGTTGGACGGGGGGCAGGGACAAAGCTTTCCACAGGGCGGAATTGGGGTACGCCTAATCGCGAGAGGGCCGACCAGCTACTGGTCGGTCTTTCTCGTTTCAGGGAAGGGGTTTGCGTCACGCGGCGGCAATACGATGCGCCGCGTGACCGCAGATCCCAAGGACGGCGCCCGCGCGGCGGCCGCAGCGGCGGCGGTCGAGCGGATCGAGCCCGGGATGGCGATCGGGCTGGGGTCGGGGCGTGCGGTGTGGAAGGTCGTGGAGACGATCGGCCGGCGCGGCCTGGACGTGCGCGTGGCCGCGGCGTCGGTGCGCACCGAGGAGGTGGCCACCGAGGCCGGCATCGAGCTGATCGACCTCGACGCGGTCGTGCCGCTCGACCTGGCGATCGACGGCGCCGACGAGATCGACCCGCAACTCGGCCTGATCAAGGGAGCCGGCGGTGCGCTCCTGCGCGAGAAGCTCGTGATCGCCGGTGCGCGGCACTTCGTGGTGGTGGCCGAGACCGACAAGAAGGTCGCGCGCCTGGGGGAGACACGCGCGGTTCCCGTCGAGGTGGTCCGCTTCGGCTGGCGCTCCACGCTCGCGCGGCTGCTCGACGGCATCGTGCCCGAGGCGGAGCTGCGCCTGGCCGGCGACTCGCCCTACGTGACCGACGAGGGCCACGTGATCCTCGACTGCACCGTGCCGGCCGAGGGCAGCATCGAGGAGCTGGCGGCCGCGCTCAAGTCTGAGACCGGGGTGGTCGAGCACGGCTTCTTCCTCGGCATGGCGGACGAGGCGCTGCTCGGCACGCTGGACGGTCAGGTGGAAGAGCTCAGCGTGCCAGCCCGTTGATGCACACGCCCGGCATCTCGTAGCCGTCGCCGACCTTGAAGCCATCGAGCGCTGTCTCGAGGTCGCGGCGCACCTCCGCCTGCTCGCGCTCGTCGAGTTGCCGGATCACCATCGCCACCGCGCCGGCGATCTCGTTCGTGTAGCGCCAGAAGTGCTCGAAGTCGTCGAAGCGCCAGGTCACCCGCACCTCCTCGAGCTGCGGCGGCCCAAAGCCCGCGTCACCGAACAGCTGCTGGATCCGGGCCGGGTCGCTGAGCGCGAAGATGCCCGGCGCGTCGCTCTCCGGCGGCTCCATGTGGCCGCGCTGCATGAGGATCCGGCTCACCGCGCTGGCCCACTGGTTGTCTTCCGGCGCACCCCAGACCGAGAAGCTCACCGCGCCGCCGTCGCGGAGCACCCGCCGCGTCTCGCGCACGGCCGCCGCGCGGTCGGCCATCAGCATGTAGCCCCAGCGGCAGAGCACGCCGTCGACCGAGTCGTCGTCCAGATCCATGCGTTCGGCATCCATCACGCGGTACTCGATGTTGTCGAAGCCGAGCTCGGCGCCACGCCGCCGCTCCGCCTGCACCATCTGCGAGGCGAAGTCGGTCATGATCAGCCGCCCCTCGCCGCCCATCAGCGCCGCGGCGGCGAAGCCGCCGACGCCGGCGCCGGAAGCCAGCTCAAGGATCGTCTGACCCCGCTTCGGGTCCAGCGCCGCCACCATCTGCTCGGTCGCCGCGCGCGCCGCCGACGCGAGCACCTCGTTCCACTCATCCCAGCCGGCGGCCATCCGCTCCCAGATGTCGTGGCTCTGCTGCCTGTATTCCGCGATGTCCATGCGCGCACCCTAACCAGAAAGGCTTCGTCAACCGAGGTTGACAGATCCCGGACGTCAATGTAAGTTGACGATCATGAACGAACAAGCAACTGCTCTGGCCGGTGCCGCGTCCAGCGCGGACCCCGCGGAGGGTCTGCGCGCGGTTGCGGCCCTCCGCACGCTGCTCGAGACGCTCGAGCGCCTCCAGGTCGAGAACGCGCGCCGACAGGGCTGGTCCTGGCAGCAGATCGCCATGGGGCTCGGTGTGAGCAAGCAGGCGGTACACAAGAAATACGGCGGCCCTGGCCTCGTCCGCGGCCGCCGCCGTAAAGGGAGGAGCTGATGTTCGAGCGCTTCACGGACTCCGCGCGCGCTTGCGTGGCACGCGCCCAGGACGAGGCCGGCAGTCTCGGCCACGAGTACATCGGCACCGAGCACATACTCGCCGCGCTGGCGACCGACGAGCGCGGCGTCGGCGGTCAGGTGCTGCGCGACCTCGGACTGACGCCCGACACGATCCGGGCCGACATCCGGAACATCGTCGGCGGCTCGACCACTCTCGATCACGACGCGCTCGCGTCAATCGGGATCGACCTCGACGAGGTGCGCAAGCGGGTCGATGAGACCTTTGGCCCTGGTGCACTCGACCGAGCGTCTGGCCGGCACGAGCCGAGGCGTGTGCCGTTTACGCCGCGCAGCAAGAAGTCGCTCGAGCTGGCGCTCAAGGAGGCGGTGGGCCGCGGCGACGACTTCATCGGCTCGGAGCACCTCCTGCTCGGTGTGTCACGCGTGGAAGGTGGGGTCGCTTGTCGCATCCTCAGCGAGCACGGGTGTACGCGTGAGGGGTTGGCGCGCGCCGTGGACGACGCTCGCCGGGCCGCTTGAGCTTGAACCTGCCGCGCTAGGCCGCGGCGAGCTGCGCGATCTTGCGCTGCACGTCGCCCGTCTTGACCACGTGCTTGTTCATCCCGAGCTCCTTGGGCTCGAGGCCAAGCGCCAGCCCGACGAGCTGCGGGAAGTGCAGCACCGGCATGCCCAGGTCACGCTCCACGTACTTGGCGGCGTCGGGCTGCTGGAGGTCGAGGTTGAGGTGGCAGAGCGGGCAGGGCGTGACCATGCAGTCCGCATCGGCGTCGATCGCGTCGGCGATGTGGCGGCCGGCCTGCCGCAGTGAGGTGGTGCGGTTCATCGTGATCAGCGGGAAGCCGCAGCACTTGTGCTTGCCGGCGTAGTCCACCGGCGTCGCGCCGATGGCCTCGATCACCTTCTCCAGGTACAGGTCGCGCTCGGGCTTCTCATCGAAACCGAGGCGCGACTGCGGCCGCACGATGTAGCAGCCGTAGAACGGCGCAACGCGCAGCCCGGTCAGGGGCCGCACCACGCGCTCGCGCAGCGCGTCCAGGCCGATGTCCTCCACGAGCAGCCACAGGAAGTTCTTGTTCCACCAGGCCGCGTTCTTCTCGTACGCGAGGCCCTCGGGCTCGAGGTGCTCGTTGATGTGCTCGCGGTAGGCGGAGTCGGCGTCGAGGCGCTCCTTGCACTCGGCCTGCGCGCCCTGGCAGGTGGAGCAGATGTTCATCATCCCAAGCGCGCCCTCCACGCCCTGGGCCATCGCGAACGTGCGCGCGTTGAGGGAGTCCACGAGCTCCTGGTTGTGCTCGGCGATCACGCCGGCGCCGCAGCAGTTGGCCCGGTCGAGCTCGATCAGCTCGATGTCGAGCTTGGGCGCCACGGCAGCCATCGAGCCGTGCAGCTCCGGGGTGAAACCGCGCGAAACACAGCCTGGCCAGTACGCAACCCTGATGCTCAACCTTCAGCTCCTCCTTCGGCCATTGCGCCTTCGTTCTCGCCGCCGGACTCGCCGACGATGTACATGTTCAGTTCGATCCGCTCCCCGTGCGAGTGCACCTCGTTGTAGATGCGGCGCACCTGCTTCTGGTCGGGCAGCTTGTGGTGCCAGATCGCGGCCTTCGGGGCGACCTTGCCGGACTTGAGCCCGTTCACCACGGTGGGAAGAGCGGTGATGAGCTGCCGCAGCGAGCTCGGGTCGAGCTGCGAGCGGATCAGGCTGCCCTGGCCGTACGAGCGCGGCAGGAGCTGCGACTCGTGCAGGGTGCCGTAGCGCTCGATCAGGCCGACGAACGCCTTCTCGTGGCCGTAGCCGTTGTTCGAGTCCTTGATCCCGTAATCGCCGGTGGCGCGGCGGCGCAGGCGCATGATCTGGTCCATCGGCGCCACGCCCTTCGGGCACACCTCCACGCACGCGAAGCAGTGGGTGCAGTCGTAGATGCCGTGCTCGTCCTCGGCCAGGTCCTTGAGCCGCTCCTCCTCGTGCGCGTCGCGCGGGTCGCCGACGAAGCGGTAGGCCTTGGCAAGCGCGGCCGGGCCGACGAAGTCGGGATCCACCTCGAGTGCCAGGCAGGCGGACACGCACGCGCCGCAGTGGATGCACGCCATCGCCTGGGTCACGTCGATCATCGACTCGGCGGGCACGATGTACTCGCGCTCCGGCGGCTCGCCGGCCGGCAGAAGCCACGGCACCACGCGGTGGACCTTCTTCCAGTGGACCGCGTCCATGTCCACGATCAGGTCCTTGATCACGGGCATGTTGCCCATCGGCTCGACCACGATCGCGTCCTTGCCCATCGCCGTCGCGCGCTCGGCGGCCTCGCCGATCTTCGTGTTGCACGCCAGGCGCGACTTGCCGTTGATGCGCACGCCGCAGGAGCCGCAGATGGCGGCCTG
>Ga0207661_10002203_pt1 | contig 13443 bp, 5 predicted proteins | sample KBSC713LmetaG_FD_184337 | JGI IMG/M metagenome (GOLD analysis project Ga0207661, IMG submission 184337) | Corn rhizosphere microbial communities from Kellogg Biological Station, Michigan, USA - KBS C7.1-3L metaG (SPAdes) (version 2) | ecosystem: Host-associated > Plants > Roots > Rhizosphere ... | reverse complement strand
GCGAGAGCCTGGCCTTCAGCGCATCGGCAATTTTCTGCGCGACCTCGCCTTCCACGCCGAAGATGTTGTCCAGCGTGCGGGTGTAACTGTCGGCCCAGATGTGGCTGTCGGTGTGGGCGTCAATCAGCTGCACGTTGATCAGCACCTGGTTGCCGGCCTTCTGCACGCTGCCTTCCAGGATCGCCGCCACGCCCAGTTGCTGCGCGATGATTTTCAGGTTGTCGGGATGGCTTTGGTATTTCGCGGTGGATGTGCGGGAGATCACTTTCAGGTCGCCGATGTCGGCGAGCTTGGTGAGGATCAGGTCCTGCATGCCGTCCGCGAAATAGGCGTTGCCCTTGTCTTCGCTCAGGTTTTCGAACGGCAGCACGGCAATGGATTTGGCGGGGATTGCGGCAACAGCGATTGTTGGCGAGGTCGCACCCGGATTTCGCTGCGCTGCATCCGGGCTACGCGTCTGAGCAGCTACAGCCGACGCGTTCGGTGCGCGCTCGAAACGCCACAGCAATCCGCCACCGATCGCCAGCACCAGCGCGATCAGCAGCAGCTCCGCACCCGAGACGCGTTGCGCGCCGCGTTCGCCGTGGTACCACGCCAGCAGCAGCGCGATGACGAATCCAAGTGCAATCAGGCCGAATACGACATGCATCGCGCTATGCGGCCAGTCGTAGCTGTCAGCCACCACATCCAGCACCTGGATCAACGCAAACGCGAAGGCGACATACGCCAGCGCCCATTGCACCAGCTTGCGTTGCTTCAAGCGCGCGATAAATTCAGTCATGGCGAAATTTCTCAAGCTCGTCATTCCGGGGCGCTCCGCAGGAGCGAACCCGGAACCCAGTGTCTTTGCTCAGGCAGCAGCAAAGGCACTGGATTCCGGCCTGCGCCGGAATGACGAGCAAAAAGTTGCGCGCACACTGGATCATTGGATCGCTCCGCTGACAACCGCCGCCGGCGCGGCATTTCCATACTTCTTCAGCAGCGCCTGGAAGCGCGGATCGCCACGCAAAGGGTCCCAAACCGGATCGAGCTTCAGCCGCGTAACGCTCATGACTTCGCCCGCCGGCATCGCCAGCAATTGTTCGACCAGCTTGAGTGAATCATCCTTCGCGCCAGCATGGGCCTCGACCTCGGCCAGCCCCGCAAGGGTATACGCGCCGAAGTAGGCGTCCTTGGCAACCGACATGACTTCCGATGCGCGACGCGCCGCGGCAATCGCTTCCGCGTTGCGGCCCAGGCACACGTCCACCCAGGCGACCTGCTGCAGGTTGCCGATGGCGTCAGGATGCTTCGCGAGCTCCGCTTCAAGCGGCGGCTTCAGTTGCACGCACTCGGATTGAATGGCCGACTGCCTTCCCGCGATGATCTCGATCGCGACACGTGCAGCCCGACGGGTGAGCCGTTCCGCGTCGGTGCTGACGGGCGCCGAATCCCATGCGAGCAGCGCCTTGTCGAAGTGGCGCTCAAATACATCCGGGTAGACAATTGGATTTACCAAGCCGTCCACGTCCCCGGCGGCGATGTTCTTCGCGGTGTCGAGCCTCCAGCCGGGCCGTGGAATGTAAGCGGTCCGGGCGCCCTGGGCATCGCCCAACCCGACCAGGCGTGTTGTCCACAATGCGTCCTGATTATTGGTCTTGCCGGGCTCCATGGTCAGCGCACGCATCAGCACTTGCTCCGCTTCCGCATAGCGCCGCATGATGCACAATGTCCAGCCATATTCACCCAGCATCTCGGAGTCGCGCGGCGCGATCAGCAATGCGCGTTGCAGGGTCGCCAATGCCTGCGGCCACTGCCCTCTCCGGCGTTCGATGAAGGCCAGCCCTCCGAGCGCCTCGACGTTGTTCGGCGCGAGCTGCAGAACGCGCTCGAACTGCTTGGCAGCCTCGGCATATCGGCGATAGCCCCAGTAGTAGTAATAGCCGAGCGCCAGATGTGCGTCGGGAAGATCGGGAGCGACCGCCAGGGTGCCGTCAATGGTCGCCTTGATCTTCGCCAGTTCGTCCGGCGGCAGCGGCGCGACGAACCAGTGGCTCACCATTTGCCAGTAAGCCAACTGCGCCCGGGCCAGAGCGAACCCGGGATCGAGCGCGATCGCCTTGCGGTAATCGGATTCGGCAAGCTCGAATTCCGCGCCGTCCTGTGCATCGAAGGCCTTGTGGGCCTGATAATCGGCTTTGAGATACCAGTTGTAGGCGGCGGTGTTCTGGGTCGGGATCGCCGTGACGTTCTGTTGCTCGGTGCTGGTGAGTTTGGCTTTCAGCGCATCGGCCACCTTCTGGGCGACCTCGCCTTCGACTCCGAAGATGTTGTCCAGTGTGCGCGTGTAACTCTCGGCCCACAGGTGGTTGTCGCTTTGCGCATCGATCAACTGCACGTTGATCAGCACCTGGTTGCCCGCCTTCTGCACGCTGCCTTCCAGGATCGCCGCGACGCCGAGTTGCTGCGCGATCACTTTCAGATTGTCGGGATGACTTTCGTACTTCGCGGTCGAGGTACGCGAGATCACTTTCAAATCGCCGATGTCGGCGAGCTTGGTCAAGATCAGGTCCTGCATGCCGTCGGCGAAGTAGGCGTTGCCCTTGTCCTCGCTCAGGTTTTCGAAGGGAAGCACCGCAATGGACTTGGCGGGGATGGGGATGGCTCGTGCAGGTGCCATCGACGCTGGATGCTGCTTCAGGGCAGCAGCATCGCGGGCCGCGCCGGCCACAGCCGGATGCGACGACGTCCGCCCGTAACCCCACAACAATCCCCCACCGATCGCCAGCAGTAGTGCCAGGATGGCGATCTCGGTGCCGCTGACCTTCTGCGCGCCACGCTCGCCGTGGTACCAGGCCAATATCAGCGCGACGACAAACCCGATCGCCAGCGCAAAGATCAGCAGCTTTTCAATTTGATCCGGCCAGCGGAACCGCTGCGCGATCACATCCAGCACCTGGATCAGCGCAAACGCGAATGCGATGTACGCCAGCACCCACTGCACCAGTTTGCGTTGCCTGAGGCGGAGAAGGAAACCCGTCATCACCATCCCCTGCTTTTTCAAGAGTGTAGCCGTGCCGGATGCCGGTGTCGGAAATTCATTGGCTGGCTCCCCGCAATGGGCCGACAGAAGCCGGATCGCTGAACCAAGCAGCCATTGGAAAACTGGTTAAAGGTAACGACACGTCTTGCAGCCGTCGACATCAGCGCCGCGGTGCATGAGTTCTACCCCTTCGGGGGGCGGGGGCGCGCGGGCAAGTCCTCTTTCGGCTGAGCTTCGCCACATCGCACGAAATCTCGGCGCTTGCGGGTACAGGGAATCACGCTGCGACCCTAAGTAGCCGGTCGTGACCACCACGTCCCGGCAAAAACCGGACATCCTCTTCCGACCTGAAACCAAGCCCACGCCATGCCACAATGCGGCCGCGGAACGAGCATGCATGACGCGCTTCCGCTCCCCGGCGCACCGAGGAACCGCCGCCACGTTTGCACAAGGCCGAGAGTTCCATGACTGATTTCATCGCGCGCCTGAAACGACGCAAGCTGGTGCAGTGGGCAGTTGCGTACGTGGCATTTGCATTTGCCCTGATCCAGGGCGCCGACGTGGTCGCCCAGCAGGTCGGCTGGCCGGAAGGGGTGCGGCGCGGCATCACGCTGGCGCTCGTGCTTGGATTTTTCGTGGTGCTGGTGCTGGCGTGGTACCACGGCGAGCGTGGGGCGCAGCGTGTTAACGGTACGGAGCTGCTGATCATCACGCTGCTGCTGGCGGTGGGCGGTGGCCTGCTGTGGCGATATGCGCGCGCACCCGTTGTCTCTGTAGCAGGCAGCAGCATGGGCGTGGCCGCAGCGAACAGCACGGCGTCGGTGAGCCACGAGGTCGGCGCGACATCTGCTTCCATGGCCGCTTCTCCCACGGCCAGCCAGAGCATCCTGGCCAAATCCATCGCCGTGCTGCCGTTCGAGAACCTGTCCGACGACAAGGACAACGTGTTCTTCTCCGACGGTCTATCTGAGGAAATCCTCAACTCGCTGGCGCGCATCGACGGCCTGCGCGTGATCGGGCGTACCTCGTCGTTTCAGTTCAAGGGCAAGGACCTGGATTCGCGCACGATCGGCGCGCGGCTGGGGGTGGCCAACCTGCTGGAAGGCAGCGTGCGGCGTGAAGGCGAGCGGGCGCGCGTCACCGCGCAACTGATCCGCGCCTCCGATGGCACCCAGTTGTGGTCGCAGACCTACGACCGCACCGTCAAGGACAGCCTGGCCGTGCAACTGGATATTGCCGAGCAGGTCGCCGGCGTACTCAACGTGGTGCTGGATGACAAACAGCGGGCGCACATGCGTGCGGCCGGCGTGAAGAATGTGGATGCCTTCATCGCCTACCAGAAGGGCTGGAAGCTCTACATCGAGGCGCACTCCAAGCCGGGAGTCGACCTGATCGATGGACTGCGCCAGGCCAACGTGGAATTCGACAAGGCGATCGCACTGGATCCCAACTTCTCCTTCGCGTACTTCGCCAAAGCAGATCTTTATGAACACACGCTCATGGCCGATGGCCGCAGCCATGCCGAACTCCTCGATGCCCAGCGTGCAGCCCTGTACACGCTCGAACGCGCCGCCGACACCAGCCCCGATCCGCAGCAGCGCGATCTGGCGCTGGCCGAGCGGCAACTGCTGAGCGACGACTGGCATGGTCTGGCCGATCGCATTGAAACCGCACTCAAGCAGCCCGGGTGCAGCGCACCGAATTGGATGCCGGAATTCGCCAGTGCGTTCGGTTATGGCGACCTGATCGAAAACCTGGGTGCCCGCGTCAACGTGTGCGACCCGCTGAACGGCATCAACTACCGCACCCGCATGTCAGTGGCACTTGCTACCGGACATCCCCAGCGTGGGCTGGATGTATTGGCCATGTACTGGAAGGCGAGCAAACTTGGTCCCATGCCAACGGCATACCAGGCCGTCGCACTGGCCATGCTCGGGCGGATTGGGGAAGCGCAGGCCACGCTGGCATCAATGGAACCGCGCGGCGATGGATACTACATCGCACAACTGATCGTGGGCAGGGCCGCCGGGGAAGACCCGGTAAAGCTGCGTGCCAGCCTGCAGAAAGTGGATCGCAAAAACTCGAAGCTTCAAATGGGGGACATCACCGACGCAGTGGCAGCCGCCTTGTCCGGGAACCGCGCCCAAGCCAATCGCCACGCCGCGCTGCTGGACGCGCGACCGGCGGGCGGCCTGCTACTTGCCATCGTGGTCACCGAATGCCAGTGCGGCGCGCCATTCGACCTCGACGCCACGCCCCACTTCAAGGCGCTGCTCGCCGAATCCGGACTGCGATGGCCGCCACCGCAAACCATCAAATACCCCGCTCGCAGCGCGGGAAGCGAGTCACACTCAATTTTCACGCCAGCTGTTGGAAAGGGCACCGCGCGTGACTGATCTCTGGCAACGCCTGAACAACGGAAGCTGGTCCAGTGGGCGCTGACTTTGAGGCGAATCAGAGTCAGCCTGACTTGCGACCTGTGTGTACACAGCGGCTACCGTCATTGGGGTACGCGTAGGCAGGTCGAACGTTTCTACACCGAGTCAGGAACCAAGGTCCGCTATCGGGCGACTTGATAGAGACGGTGACCGGCAGCTCATGGCCGCTTGCGGCCGTGCTCGAGGCAGGATCCATACAACGCGTCCTTGCGGTCAATGTGAATGTTCAGAGCTGCTTCGCGCGCCTCACTTCTCGTGGTTTGGATTGTCTGGGACGAGGTGGGACAGGCTGTTTGATTTTTCCGTTCCGATGTAGATAGTAGGCATCGCCCGTTCACGGCCGCGCACGCCATTTTGCGTGCGCGCACCAGGAATCCGCGATGCTTACCGACGTCGTTTCGCCGATCAATTTCGATGCTGAGCTGCTGCCAGCGCGATCACCTTTCGATGTTGTGCTGACGCATCGACCGCAGCAAAAAGTGTCGTCCATCTCCCCAATCCGAACTTTGTTCGGCTCATCGAAGGCAGCGGAAGCTACCGTCCTGATGATCCCGTTTCCCTCGGAGCCGAACAGCAAAAAGTTCAGCAGGCTGCGAGGAAAGCAACCCGCGTGACACGCTGGAAGCTGATACAGGCAGTCAAGACGGCATCGGTGGGCGACGATGGTGCCACGGAGTCGTGGGCGCGGGCTGCGAAGGAGCGACAGTGGAAAGTGCGTCGCGGCTGGAACACGCTTGCTGCCGCGTTCGAGCAAGCTGGACAGCCGAAGCTGGCGCAGGAGATCAGGCAATTCGTAAGCACCATGCCGCCGGCGCTGACGGAGCGCGAGCACTTCATCGGGCTGGCCAGAAAGCTACTCGCAAAGCAGCGGGTAAAAGATCGCGGGTGTTGTAGATAAGGGCTACCCGACGCGAACACGATAATGCGCATGTCGCTATGCAGGGCGGGGGAACATTTGGGGGAATCGTCACAATTGGCGCCCGCCGGCTTTCAAGGCAGTCAAAGCGATACACGACATGTTCGATTCCGACCCTGCCTCCGTTTTCTGTATCTCGCCGCACTGGCGACGGGGAATGTTCGTCTCCTCCTTTGAGACTCACTCCTCGCTGCGCTCGGGGTCAGGCCTTCAGCTGTCCGAATTCGTTCCCGGCGAATTCGTCGAACCGCACCGGTTCGATGACTCGCGCCGTCCCTGGCGCTCGCCCTTTGGGCCGCCGCAGCGTGTCCCGGATTTGATCCGGGGGCGTTCGCGCGCTTCCCTTGCGCGGGGTCTCCGTCTCCATGTTTTCAAGCGGCTCGGCGCAATATTTCCGCTTTGGTCGAAACCGGACGCGGATCGGATCGTCGGTTCCATGGCTTGCGTCATTCGGACGCAGGCCCTGCCTTCGGCTCGTTCCGCCGGGATGCGCAAAAAGGGCGTTGCTTTGTTGTGTCGTGATCGTGTAAAACGGCCGAATCGAGAGGTATCCGTGCAGGGTTGAGACTAAGCCGGGTTCGGCCGCCAGCAACGGGGAAGGTTGGCCCGGAACAAAAGAACAAGACCAGCTACAAGGGAGGCACGTCATGGATGCTGCGGTTGGCCGTTATGCTGCTACCAGACCACTTGAGCTTCTTGGGATAAGCGTAATAAAGGAACGCGCATATCGAATCCTGTTGGAGCGCCACACCGCAACGGTGGCCGACGTTGCCGCCGGTCTTGAGATTACGGGCCGGGTGGCCAGGCGTTTGCTGGCCGATCTCGAAGCCTTGGGCCTCGCCACCCATACGCCAAAGGTTCCGAGGGTCTATGTCGCAGCGCCCCCCGAGTTCGCCGTTGCCGCGCTCGTGAAACAGAAGCAGGCGATGCTGGAGCGGGTCCGTGTCGCGATTCCGGACCTGGAGGCGTATTCCGCCCGATCCAGCCGTGCAGATGGCCATGAACCAGTGCTGGAACCGATTTGCAATTGCGCACACCTCGAGGTGGTGCTGGAACAGCTGTACAAGTCGTTTCGCACCGACGTGATGGGCTTTCAGCGGGCACCTACCTTGGTGCCCAAGCTCAGTCCTCCGCGCAAGCTGCGCTTCGGGGTGCGGGCAAGAACCATCTCGGACAACACCTACCTCGAGATTCCCGGCATGCTCGCGCGGATAAAGGAGGATGTTGCAAACGGCGAGCAGGCGCGGATGATGCCGGAACTGCCGTTCAAGATGATGATCTTCGATCGCCGTGCGGCGATCATTGCACTCGGCCGCGACACGCTCGAAAAGGCACCCGCGCTGTTGGTCCACGGCGGCGAGTTGATCGAGGCGTTGTGCCGGTTGTTTGAATTCGAGTGGGAACGAGCGACACCCGTTGTCTTCAATCATGCCGACAACGCGAAACAGGGTGCAGGCGAAAACCATGCGAACGACCTGGAGGACGCCTTGATTCCGTTGCTGGCGGCAGGTTTCAATGACAAGGCCATCGCACTCGAGTTGGGCATTTCTCCGGCCACACTCAATCGGCGCATGAGCGAGTTGTTGCGCAGCTGTGGTACGCGCTCACGCTTCCAGTTGGGCTGGCGCGCCGCGCTGCAAGCGACGGTACCCCGACCCGCACCCAAATCCGGGTAGCGATTCCGCTCGCATTGACGTGCTTTTTTTGTGCCGCGAGGTCGCGTGATTGATTTCAATCATGATCGCGATCCATCGCGTTGCGCTATTGAGCTGTGTTGCAACAGCGTGCAACACTCCAAGAGCACTTTTTCATGCGGTGGAGTGTGCTGTAACCGGCACGTGCACATGACTGACGTGCAACACAAGTCCTGACCGACTCTGAAAACAGTAGATGAGCGCACCGCCCGATGGCGGTGTGACGGGGGGCTTTTGTCCTGAAAAACACTGCTGCTCTTCGCCATTCGCGGCGCGTCGCCCCGCACGACACGCCATACGAAGCCTGCACATCCCAAAACAATCCTGAGGCCGACGATGAACAAGAAGATCTACAGCCTGGTTTGGAACAAGTCCCTCCGCCAGATCGTGGTGGCATCGGAACTGGCGAGAGTGAAGGGAGGTGGCGGCTCGACGGGCGAAACCCGGGGCTTCGGGATGCGTTGGGGCGCATTGGTGCTGGGAGTCGCGTTGGCACTTGGCACGGTGCCTTGGGCGACAGCGGCCCCTGCAAAGGGGCAAACCAATTGCAGTGGCGCGACCGCAACGGGCAAGGATTCGCTGGCTTGTGGCAAGGGTGCAAAGGCGAGCGGAGCCTACGCCACTGCCGTGGGCGTCGGTGCGGTGGCATCCGGTGGACATGCATCGGCCTTCGGGAACAGCGCGGTGGCCAATGGTGCGCTCAGCACGGCCATTGGCAATGCGGCACGTGCCCAGGGCGGCGAAAGCACGGCCGTCGGCCAAGACGCGCGGGCATCCGGGTACCAGTCCTCTGCATTGGGCGCCGGGTCGCGAGCCAGCGGTGCGTACAGCGTCGCCATGGGTACGAACGCGATAGCGAACGCCGCGTATTCGGTTGCCATCGGGCAGGGCGCATCAGTCAATGGTTTTCTCAACAGCGTGGCATTGGGCACGGGCTCTGTCGTCGACCGCGCGAACAGCGTGTCGGTGGGGGCGCCGGGCGCCGAGCGCCAGATCACCAACGTTGCAGCCGGAACCGATGACGCCGATGCGGTCAACCTCGCGCAGTTGAATGCAGCGACCAACGACGGCGCGGCTGCGGCGACCTCGCACTACTTCAAGGCCAATGGTCCGGCCGATGGTTCCGATGACGCGGTGGCCAGCGGTGCACACGCCACGGCTTCCGGCCCGCTCGCGACAGCTTCGGGCGATTCCAGCACCGCGAATGGTTATGCATCGACGGCCAGCGGAGAAGGATCGAGCGCGTTCGGCAACAATGCATACGCGTCGGGCGATGGCAGCACTGCGCTCGGTCAGGACTCGACCGCGAGCGGGTTGAACGCGACCGCGTTGGGCTATGGATCGGCGGCAATCGGTGATCATTCCCTGGCGCTGGGCGACAGCGCCTCGGCGGTGGGCGAGAACGACATCGCCATGGGCAACGGCGCTGCGACCGGTGGCGGTTATGGCAACAACATCGCGATCGGTGCGGGTGCGTATGCCGGAAGCTACTACGGCGGCAACACCGCGATCGGGCAGAACGCGAGGGCGACGGGCAAGTACGCGACGGCGATCGGTCGCAACGCCAACGCCGGTGGCAAATACAGCGCGGCAATGGGCAACGGCGCGACCGCAGCGGGCAAGTACACGACGGCGCTGGGGGCAAGCGCGAGCGCGGCGGGCGACTACGGCACGGCGATAGGTGCCTTCTCCACGGCGGGTTTGCAGGCGACATCGGTCGGCGCGTTCTCGACCGCGGGCGATTACGGCACGGCGATCGGCACGGGTGCGGAAGCGGGCGCGGCCGGTGTCGCGCTGGGCCTGGTGACGAAGGCGACCGGCTACATCGCAACGGCATTGGGCACGAACGCGTACGCGCAAGGTGACCTGTCGACGGCGGTGGGCTTCAAGGCGACGACGGGCGTAGGTGGGTACAAGGCGGTCGCGATTGGCAGCCAGTCCTACGCGGGGGGTTACAACAGCCTCGCGCTGGGTGGCGGCGCCGCGGCAGTGGGCGACAGTGGTATCGCGATCGGCAACACCAGCGTGGCGGGCACATACGCCACGGCGGTGGGACCGTTTGCGGTGGCGACGGGTTACTCGTCGGTGGCGGTGGGCGACACGGCGAACGCACTGAGCGACAACAGTATCGCGATCGGCAAGAACGCGTATGTGGCGCCGACCGGGCAGGTGGGCAACTATTACACCGGTTACAGCAATGTGCCGACGCAGGGCATCGCGATCGGTGCGAACAGCAGCGTGACGGGCGTGAACGGTACGGCGCTGGGCGTCAATGCCACGGCGAGCAATCTGGACACGACGGCGCTGGGCACGTATGCGGCGGCGAGCGGGCGTTACAGCACGGCGGTCGGCATCCACGCGCAGGCGACGAACACCTCGGCGAACGCGTTGGGTTACAACGCGCAGGCGACGGGAACCTGGTCGAACGCGTTCGGCACGGACGCGGTGGCGTCGAACACGCTGGCGACGGCGGTTGGTCAGCAGGCGAATGCGAGCGGGAAGTACGCAACGGCCGTGGGGGCCTTGGCGCAGGCCACGGGCAGCTACGCCACGGCGCTGGGCAAGGGTGCCTATGCGACCGGTGACAACAGCACGGCGATCGGCAAGTACGCGACGGCGTCTGCACCGGCGACCACGGCGATCGGCAAGTACGCGGTTGCGAGCAACGCGGCGGCGACGGCGGTGGGTTACGGAGCGCACGCGACGGGTTACATCTCGACCGCGCTGGGCACGGACGCGTATGCGTCAGGTGACCTGTCGATTGCCGAGGGTTTCCGGGCATCCTCGTCGGGATATTCGAGCACGGCGATCGGGACGTTCGCGAGTGCGTCGGGCTATCAGGCGACGGCGTTGGGCGGCAATGCGACGGCGCTGGGCGATTCGTCGGTGGCGATCGGCAACACGAGCTTTGCGAGCGGCGAGTACTCGACGGCGGTGGGTCCGTTCGCGGCGGCAACGGGATATTCCGCGACGGCCATCGGTGACACGGCCAACGCGATCGGCGACGACAGCACCGCGGCAGGCCACTACAGCGTTGCGCAAGGCATGAGCTCAAGCGCGTTCGGCGACAATGCGCAAGCGATGGGTGACAACAGCACCGCGATCGGCAGCAACGCACATGCGTACGGAAGCGCCGATGTGGCGATGGGGCAGAACGCGACGGCCAACGGCACGAGTTACTACGGCACTTCCCCCGCCACGGCGGTCGGCGCCAACGCGATGGCGACCAATGAGGGTGCGTCGGCGTTCGGCAACAGTGCCAGTGCGACCGGCAAGTACAGCACCGCGCTCGGACAAGGAACCCAGGCATCCGGCAAATACAGCACGGCGGTCGGCTGGCGGTCGTCGGCCAGTGGGTACTTCAGCACGGCCATGGGCGACCTTGCCATTGCCATCGGCAATTACAGCACCGCGGTTGGCAGCCACGTTTATGCCAGCGGGAAGTATGCAACTGCCGTGGGGTCGTGGGCTTACGCCACCGGATATGAAGGCACCGCGGTTGGTGCCGGCAGCCACGCTGATGGTTTCCTCTCGGCAGCCTTCGGCGCTGGCGCGCACGCTGTCAATGGCGGTACCACTGCGGTGGGTGTGGGTTCCTACGCGAGCGGTTACATCGCCACGGCGATCGGTGCCGACGCGGTGGCGCTGGGCGATCATTCCATCGCGGAGGGTTTCCGCGCCTACACGGCGGCACCCGCAACCAACAGTATCGCGACGGGCTATTTCGCGAACGCGTCGGGTTACGGCAGCATCGCGATGGGCTCGAACGCGGCGGCCCTGGGCGACAGCGGGATAGCGATCGGCAACACGAGTGTTGCCGGCACCTACGCGACGGCAGTGGGTCCGTTCGCGGTAGCAACGGGGTATTCCTCGACCGCAGTGGGTGATACCGCCAATGCACGTGGGGCCAATAGCGTGGCGGTGGGCAAGAACGCGTACGCTGGCAGCGACAATGGCATTGCGGTTGGCTCGGGCGCTTATGTGGCGGCAACCGGTACCTACACGATCAGCAGCAAATATGGTTCGCATACCTACACGGCGGCGACCGAAGGTATTGCGTTGGGTACTCAGGCAAGCGTGCTTGGCGTCAACGGGATCGCGGTTGGCAACAATACGATGGCTGCGGCCTATGGCTCGATCGTCATGGGCACCAACGCCTATACCGGCAGCTTGTCGGACAACAGTATTGTCATCGGCGACAACGCGGCGGCCATGGATGGCTATGACGAGAATGGGAACCTGGTCGGGGCATCGAACAACGTTGTAATCGGCAATAACGCCTTGGCGTTCGAGGGGGCGCAGGGTTCGACCGTACTGGGCGCAAATGCTGGTGCCGCACAGCTTACGGTTAACGGTGTGGCGGTGGGGAATTCAGCTGTCACCTATGGCGATGGGTCGGTAGCCGTAGGTTCCGGCACGTTCGCAATCGGCTCCGGGGCCACGGCGGTCGGTGGTTGGCTCGATGTCAACGGGGACGGAAAGATGCCCCCGGGGTTTACCTCCGGTGGCGAGAAAACCTGGGTTTACGGATTGGGCGGGAGTGCATTCGGCGCGGCAGCAATCAGCTGGGGAGATTACGCGACCGCCATCGGCACACTTTCCTACGCGGGCGGAAGCAATACGGCTGGCGAAGGCCCCATTTCAGGATCCGTCGCAGTGGGTTACAAATCGACCGCCGACGGTGACGGTACGGTCGCCATCGGCCGCGAAAGCATGACCCAGTACGACGGCGCCGTTGCGATCGGCTATTCCAGTGTTGGCTGGGGTCCGGACAGTGTGGCGATTGGCCATGACGCCGTTGCCAGTTTTATCAATGACATGGCCATTGGTTCCGGCTCGTTCGCCGGTGGCTACCGCGGCAGCAACAACTTGGCGGTCGGTGTGGGGGCAACAGCGGGCAATCCGAATGCTTCGTCCAACATCAGTTCGGCCTCGGCATTCGGCTCATATGCCACCGCGAGCGCGGATTCATCGCTTGCGCTGGGTAATACCAGTCTGGCGAGTGGCGCTTATGGCACTGCGGTGGGCGCGTTTGCGGTGGCGCAAGGATATTCCTCTACAGCGCTTGGCGATACGGCCTACGCGATCGGCGACGAAAGCGTTGCGCTGGGTGCCAACGCTTACGCCAGCGCCGACAACAGCGTCGCATTGGGTGCGGGTTCGGTGGCCGATCGTGCCAACACGGTGTCGGTGGGCGCACCTGGCGCGGATCGCCAGATCACCAATGTTGCAGCAGGCACCGAGGCCACGGATGCCGTCAACGTTGCGCAGTTGAACGCGGCAACCGCCGTCGGCAATGCCACGGCGGCCTATTTCACGGCGAATGGTGCAGGTGACGGTAGCAACAGCGCCGTCGCGCTCGGAACCAGCGCG
>Ga0207661_10002200_pt1 | contig 13455 bp, 9 predicted proteins | sample KBSC713LmetaG_FD_184337 | JGI IMG/M metagenome (GOLD analysis project Ga0207661, IMG submission 184337) | Corn rhizosphere microbial communities from Kellogg Biological Station, Michigan, USA - KBS C7.1-3L metaG (SPAdes) (version 2) | ecosystem: Host-associated > Plants > Roots > Rhizosphere ... | reverse complement strand
CCTGGAGAATCCGCGCGCTTGCCATTTCGATCCATCGGTTTTGACTTGCAAGGGGGCGGAGGGTCCAGACTGTCTAACAGCGCCGCAGGTGGAAACTCTTCGAAAGATTTATGACGGGCCGAAGAACCCGCGCACGGGCGCGTTGATTTTCCCCGGGTATGCGCGCGGCACGGAGGCAGGACCGGCAGGATGGTCGGCGTGGATTGCGCCAGCTTCTGTCACGTCGTCGATTCAATATGGTTTCGGAAGCTCCTACTACGGCCAAGCGGTCTTTGAGGATCCAAAGTGGGACTACCGCAGCTTGAACTTCGACACGGACGTCGCGTTCGGCGATCAGAAGGCGGGACCGGTTCTAAATGCGACGAATCCGGATCTCCGAAGCTTCCGCGCGAATGGAGGGAAACTGATCCAGTATCACGGTTGGGGCGATCCCGCGATTTCGCCGCTCAGCTCGATCGCTTATTACGACAGTGTCCGTGCGTTTCTAGACAAATTTCCGGATGCGAGACAGACGGAGTCCCGCAGCACGCAGGAGTTCTATCGTCTCTTCATGGTTCCGGGTATGGGGCACTGCGGCGGCGGCGTGGGAGCGAACAGCTTTGGAAACGGCGCGTCGCCGCAGAAGGACGCCGATCATGACGTTCTCAGCGCTTTAGAGCGGTGGGTGGAGACAGGCGTCGCACCGGATAAGATCGTCGCGACCGGGACTGTCGTGGGAGACACGAGCAAGGTTCTGACCCGGCCGCTTTGCCCATATCCGCAGATCGCGCGCTACAACGGAACGGGAGACCCGACCGATGCGGCGAGCTTCGCGTGTGCGGTATCGCCGGTTCCATAGAGGAACATCGTTTTCATGTGCCAGTTGCAAGCTCTTGCAACCCATTGAACCCTGAGGGAGTCAGCAGCTACGAAATTTACTACATTCCCCGATATTGGCTGTAGACGATATGGAACCAACCCATTGAATACATGAAGCTTATGGATTTTCGGTACTTGTGAGTTCCGATGCCTTGGGCTCAGGGGGGTCGGGCGTTCAAATCGCTCCGCCCCGACCAAACCCTTTGTTTTCAGTATTGTCCTTATGTGAGGCAAGCGTGGGCGCAGGTACGGCGCACCTGCCTCCGGTGCAGTGGACCTCTCCGATCTACATTGAAAACGTGGGAGTTCAGGATCCTCGAGCGGGCAACTCTTCAGCTTTCTGGGCCTTCAATATCTACAATTTCGACTACAAGTTGGTCGTCGATGCCAAGAATCCGATAAAGCCAATCATACTTGAGCACTGCGACGAAGCTTGTATCGTACGAACAGTTGAACAACCCTCATGCAGCCATGCAACCGATGAAGCGGCGCGCACCGAAGTTAGCCGGCGAGACCGTCCCTCAGTTGTAACCCGCCCACTAGACCGGGATCTTGGTCACATCCTCATTTCACCATGAAAAGTTCCTCAGATAAGCTCATTTTGTGTTTTGGTTCTACCGTCGTAGGCTTTCGCTTGTCGGCCGAAGTCGACGAAACGGGAAAATCCAAATGACGACGATCGCAGGACGGCGATCCACGACTCTCGGAACGGCGATATTCGGGACGATACTCGCGACTCGTACCCGATAGCGTGGTGATCGATGCGGCATACGCGAACCGGCACGCCTTATCCGCGTACCTTCGTGATGGACCGGGGAGGTCTCCGATGCAGCCTCCCGTCTTGCGTTCCTCGGCCAACATCGACTCGCGACACCGACCCTAACGCCGGGTCCCCTTGCGCACCAAACCGAGCGCCAGGAGCCCACATCCCATCAGGCTCAACGTCGCCGGCTCGGGGACAGCCCTGGGCGTGGCATAGAGGAAATCGTCCATCGCAACAAAGTCGCCGTCCTCGTTAGCTCGCATGCCATTCGAAAGCAGAGCGTTCGCACCGGTCGTAATACGAACTCTCGAGATCTGCTCGCCGGCATCGGCTACGGCGCCGACGAACGATAGCCCTTGGTTGCCCCCGGCCAGAGCGAACCTGCTGAACAGCAGATTGTTGTTCGCGTCGAAAAACTGGAGTTGAGTCAGGTTTGGTGTCTCGACATCCACGAAGACCACTCCGAAGGCGCTGGTGGTCGCCGGCGTCGACGTGCCAGGCACGAAGAAATTGACGTCCGTGATGTTGCTGCCGGCCGGGTCGAAAAGCCTGTTCGCACTAAAGGGCTGCAGGTCGCTTTGAAAACCGAATAGGGTAGGGCCGGTATTGGAGCTAACCAAAAATTCGGTTCCCGGAGTGCTATAGACCAGGCCTCGCGGCGAGTTCAGATTGAAAAAGTTATCCGGGAGCAGGTTGGGATCCGCGAAGGTGTCCGGAACCCCGTCCCAATTGATCTCGCGGCGTTGACCGCCGAAGTCGCCGTTAGCGCCCGCCACGGTGCCGCCTCCGACAGCCGTCCGAAATGCATCCCGGGTTGGAGTGATCGAAGCAGGCGTCGCGCCGTTCGCCTCAAACACGATGAAGGATGCCAAAGCCTGATTCCCCAACCCTACCGCGAGGAGCGATCCGAAGAAAAGCCCGCGGAGTGGCTTAACCAGCGATCCGATGGTTCCGAAGTGAGTCATAAATAGGCCTCACTTATACCTGCGGAATCCGCTCCCGAATTTTGCAACGTATCTGAACTATGTTTTTAAGGCGCGACTTGACCGCTCGCATTGACTTGAAATGTGAGAACGCCGTTAACGGACGTGGTGGTGCTGCCGCCCTGCAGGATGCTTACGGCATGGTTTCCACCCGCCACAGTGACGGAGATCGTGTATCCCGTGGAAGGCGCCAGATCCGTGATCACGTGACGCGTCTGCACTGCGGGTACGGCATAGCCGAGCGGCCCCGCGATTGCGGTCCCCACCGCAGCAGTACCGGAGATGACGACGCTGTTGCCCGCCGCCGATTGCAGAAGCGCCCCCACCGCGGGACCTGCCGTGACGTTCACCGGGGACGCCACCGCAACCTGGCTGGCCGACGGCGCCAGATCGAAGACCGTCATCCACCGCCGGCTTGCCGCGGGCGCGTCGGTTGGACGGACCTCGGTCCGCCATACCTTGTTCCACGTCCTGGAATCGGTTGAGTGGGTGAGGTGGTCCGACGTGACGATCGCCGCGTTCGCTGGAAGGATGGTGGTCATCGATCCGGCGAACAAGCCCGGGTTCACATCGAAACGATGAGTTCCGGGAGCCGGAGCGGTGACTTCCACGGGATTCGCGGGGAAATGGAAGGCTTCATACTGGTCGAACGATTTGTCAGAAATACCGCTCCTGTCATACACGATGAACTGCGATGGGCGCAGGTACACGATCTGCCGCGATAATGACGTGACCGCGGAATAATACATGTCCTCCAGGAACTGCCCCGTAGCCAACACATGGGATCCGCCGTCTTCGTAGCGGCTGATATTCGTGCGCGCGCCGTCGGAACGTTGTCTTGAACTTTGGCCGGAGGGCTTGAGCAGGTTCCCTTGCGCGTCCAACTGACGCACCTGAAAGGTGTTGTAGAGACTGCGATTTCCGATGTTGTGATTCACGTCCCAATTGCCGAACTGGTCGTCGTACTTCAAGCTCCAGCCCGGGTCGCCGAAAGGTTCGTGGGCCAGCCAGGCCCCAGGATTCACCAGCAGTGGATTCTTGTTTCTCTCGAATGCCGGTGATCCCTTGTCGAAGTTCTCGTGACCCGCGCCCGGACTGTTGATATACGGACCCGAAACAAACGACATGAATGTAGCGCTCGGAGACCAGTCCGATCGCGCCGACACTTCAGCGATCCCAGGAGCCAGATAGGAGAGGGGGAGGCTCGAATAGTCCGCCTCCGGAGCGCCCGGATCCCAGAAGAGGAAGTCGCTCCATTCCGAAGTGTCACCGGCGTTGAGCACGTCCAGAGCCGTCTTGGCATCCCGAGCATACTTGTGCATCATGGGCGCGGCTGGATCTCCCAGCATCGCCAGGAAACCGGCCGAAAACCGATAACTATCGAGGCGGCCTGTACCGGGCCAGATCTTCGGATCGCCGGTGCCATAGAGTTCGCCGCGATCATCGACGAAGTCCCGCGTGGGCCAGGTGAAAGCCATCAGCCAACGTGGATTGTCGACGGGGTATGTATAGGACGATTGTGGGTTGCCCGCCTGAATCAGGTCAATTCCCTTCGCCGTCTTCACCGCCAGTACCGGCAGCGACTGATTCAGCGTCGCCAGAATGCCGTATTGTGTGTAGCCTTCGGTCCAGCCTCCGCCAGCAAGATTCGCCCGGTAATACGGAGCCACTCGCCCTAGATGTTCCTGGTTGTACCAGGCATTCCACCAGGTATCTCCGAGCGGGCTGTCGCCCTGGACAGCGAGGGCTGCCGCGCATTTCGCCCAGTAGTATCCGGCGAAATAGTTGCCCTGCGGATGATCGTATTCGAAGTTACCCTGGCCGTCCCGGCCGGTCTCGAATCCGATGATCCAGTCGTTCAGTGAATTCTGAAGCTGGGTCCGTTGCGCAGGTGTCAGCAAGTCGTGGAACCAGTCATAGCGGAGGCCCATGGTCACGCCGAAGAAGCGCATGCCGTATCCGTAGTCGCGCAGCCATACGCCGCAGTGCACATCGCTGGATTGGCAAGGATATTCATCCGCGATCTGGTTGGCGGGATCGGACATAGCCATCAAGATGGCCACGCCCTTGGCTCCATACTTCGCCGCGTTGGTCGGATCGGACAAGAGAGCGGTTTGATAACAGAGGCCCAGTGGCAATAAGGCGTCGTAATAGCCGCTGCCTTGATAGCCCTCGCCCACGCTCGGACGATTGGGATAATCATTCCCGTTGAGGAAGGAAACAGTACCGCCCACATACGAATCGCAGGTTGATTTCAGCTTCTGCCACTCCACCGTATTCGCCTGTCTGCGGGAGCGCAGCGTGGCAAGAGTCGGAGCGTCCAGGATGATGCGCGGGTGCGCACCGGAGGTCGAAGTAAAGATGGTCACGGCAGCGGACGCGCTCTTGGTCGCATCCTGCACGCTGGTCGCGGTGACGGTGAACGAGCCCGTCGTGGCGCTAGCCGTGTAGAGTCCAGCCGAAGAAATCGTGCCGCCGGTTGCCGCCCATGTCACCGAGGTATTCGCCGCGCCGGTAACTGTCGCGGTGAACTGCTGCGTGCCGTTGGGCTGGATCGTGACGCTTGTCGGGGAAACGCCGACGCTCACATTGACCTGCACCGAAGGAATCGTGACGTTGGCTGAGGCGCTCTTGGTCGAATCCTGAACGCTGGCGGCCGTCACAGTGAACGAGCCGGCTGTCGTACCTGCGGTGTAGAGTCCGGAAGTCGAGATCGAACCACCGGTTGCCGTCCAGGTGACGGCATTGTTCGCGGCACCCGTAACGGTCGCGGTGAACTGCTGCGTTGCTCCGGGCTGTACCGTGACACTCGTAGGCGATACCCCGATGCTCACCTGGCCGGGCGTGCCGCCTCCGCCGGACGTTCCGAAGATCCCGAACTGATCGGCGGATTCGCCGTTACCAATCGCACCGATATTGCCACCCGGCCCATCCTGGGGGTCGCCTGACCCGATAAGCGGACTGCCCGGAGCTGGTGTATACATCGACCGGTACGTCGAAAGAACATCCGAGACCTTCTTGATGCGGGTCCAGATATCCTCAGGAGCGAACAGGAACGGGAGCACTGTGGGCTGGGTGAACTTCGGGTTCATGTGGCCATTGAACCCGCCCAGATCGTGCAGGCCGTAACCTGCGGACCCTGGTGTTAAACCGACGACTCCCAATCCGTAGTTGGTCTGATTGTCTGCGTCGGGATTGAAGAAATCGTTATAGTCCGAATATCGCAGGCGCTGCAGCGGCGGATTCGTCGACTCACCCAATGCGCCGCTCAACATCGGAGACCCGATGCGGCTTGCGAAATTATAGAAGACGTTATTGCGCAAACTTCCCATGAAAGATCCCGCGCCGATCGAGACCGGCGTGCCAGTGAACTGCATGAAAGTGCCGCCGCCGTCCATGACATTGTTGTAGAACTGAACGTTGTCCACGTTGTAGATGAGGCTGATTCCCGTTCCAGGGCCGTAAAACGTCTGGCTCACCGTGAACGAGAAAATGTTGTGATGCATTTTCATGCCGGGGAGGACGCCCTGCACAACCTGGTCGGCATTGCCGCCGGTATCGATCAGGTTGTAGCGGAGCTCGCCGCCCATGCCGCGCACCGGCCAGGACGAATTGCGGATCACGTTGTGTTCCGCCAGGAATCCATCGCCCTCCAGTTGGAAGTTGTCACCTTGCGACATACGGTGCGGATAATTGTGCTGGCTGTAGTTCCCGCGGAGCACCATGTTCGACGATCCGCGGATCGTGAATCCGCAGCGCACGCCCATCAACACATTGCTTTCGGCATCGGTATTCCCACCGATGAGCCAATTTCGTGTGCCTTCGAATACGACGGTCGATAACCCGACGTTGTTGCCCTGGAAGAATTGTTGCGCGGAGGAGTTGCCGGTCGCATGGAAAACCGGCAGCGTTTGTCCGGAGTACTCCGTTGGCAGCGAAGTAACCGGCACCAGAGTATTCTCCCGGAACTCGTTGGTACGGATGATCGCCTGCGCCTGATTATTGGTGCCGATGGAGACGGTTCCGAAAGTATCGAACACGTTGCCGGTCAGCTGAACCGAACCCGAGCTGTTGACGGTGACATCGATCGCAGGAGTAGTTGCCGTTCCCAGACCGCGGATATCGCAATTACTGATATTCAGGGAGCCGGAGAATCCGGCTACCGCCCGAATCTGAAATCCGTTTCCGTTAATCGCACAGTGGTTAGCCGGTGTTCCGGCAAAGATCGAGTTCTGCGATCCGGACAGCACCACGTCGGAAGTAAGGTTAAAGATTGGTCCCGATGACGGCAGCGGATTGTCCACATAGACAGTAACCGGCGGGCTGGTCACGGTCTGGTTATTCGTGGCGGCAAACTGCGTGGTGATCGCGTACGTACCGGCAGGAACGTTACTCGCTGTTAGCGCCCAATATCCGTTGTGTGCTCCGTCGCCGGTGAACGTACCGACGGATTGCCCGTTGATAAAGAAGTTGACCGTGAGCGCGTCCGGATCGGGCGCATTGACGTCCGACGGATCTGCGTAGATTCGGATCATCGCGGGAGCAGTGAAACGCATGCCCGATACCGGACTTTGAATGCGGATGTACGGTCCGTCAGACTGGCGAGGTATGGGTGGAAGACCCTCGCTGATACTGATCTGCACAGCGGCTGTCGCACTCTTGCTCGCATCGGCCACCGAAGTCGCGGTGACCGCAAAGCTTCCGGTATTCTGACCGGCGGTATAGAGACCCGATGTCGAGATCGTGCCGCCCGTCGCAGCCCACGTCACAGCGGTATTGGAACTGCCGGTCACAGTAGCCGTAAACTGTCGCGTTTGACCTGGCTGCACAGAGGCACTGGTTGGCGCGATGGTGATCGAAACGGCGGGTGCGGGCTGAATGGTCACACCGGCTGAAGCAGTTTTTGCCGAATCAGCAGTTGACGTTGCGGTGACCGTGAAGGCGTTACCTGTTGTTGACCCCGCCGTGAACAAGCCGCTGCTCGAGATCGTACCGCCCGTTGCGGTCCACGTCACAGCGGTATTGGAACTGCCTGTCACGGTGGCGGTAAACTGGCGTGTCTGACCCGGCTGGAGAGTGGCGCTGGTTGGCGAGATGGTGACGGACACAACCGGCGCAGACTGAATGGTGACGCTGGCGGAAGCGGATTTTGACGAATCGGCAGCCGAAGTCGCCGTGACCGTGAAACCGCCTGCCGCTGACCCTGCCGTGAACAAGCCGGTGCTGGATATCGTACCGCCCGTCGCCGTCCAGGTGACGGCTGTGTTTGAACTCCCCGTTACGGTAGCGGTGAACTGCTGGGGTTGCCCCGGCTGCAGCGTTTTGCTCCCCGGAGAGACGGAAACCTGAACCGCGGCTGCGCCCGCGATAACGATCGTCAACTTCGGCCGCATTTTTTGTGTACCCGCGGTACTCACCGGCCGGATGATTTCACCCGGATTGTTGTTGACCAGCATGATCCCTTGATCTGCAACCGGGGAGTCGATCCAGGCTTGGACCTGCGCCAGATCCAGCGGAATCGTAACGGTCTGCGCCCCGACGGGCCGAAGCCTCGGAATCTGGAAACTCTTTCCAGCGATGGTATCGACACCAGCAGAGGAAGCTCCGGGTCCTGCCCAGTCGTGCGTGCCGTCACGATGCAACCAGCCGAGGCGGTTCGACGCCGCATCCCAGGAATTCTTCAAATAGAATCCCGTGATGTTTCCGCTGCCCGACTCCCAGGAATCGAGCGAGATTGCAAGGGTGGCGGAAACCACCGTCGATCCTGCGGGAATAGGGAGGCTCCCGAACTTTACGAGATACCGGACGGTGTACGAGCCGTCCCCTGTCGTGGTGTAGCAGCCAAGTTCCGGATCGCCCTTCCATGGAACTCCGTTGCCGCCGTTGTATTGGGCATATTGCGTATTGATCGAGAAGTCTTTGGCTCCCGAGTATCCATTCACGCCATTCTGAAGCGTGACCGTCGTATCGGCATACAACGCCGATGCGGCAAGCAATGCGAACACAATTTTGACAAGGGCGTTCATATAATTTGGACTCTCTCCTGGCTGGATCACTGTCTGCGTTTGATCTCCGGCTTCACGATGTTAAGCGGGGCTTGCAGTGCTGTCAATAATTGCGTTCTTGAGGGAGCATTAGCTGGAAAGTCGCGCCTTGCGTAGCCACAAACACTGCGAGGCTTGCCCTGGCAACAGCGGACGAGACACAACAATAACCGTAATCTCCTTCACGGAAAACCAAGAAAGAAACGAGCTTTCAGATTTCAGAGTGCGCATCTGCTGTGTCAGGATGCACCGCGCAATCGGTGTCTAAATGAAACAGTCAAACCCGGGACAGTACTCTCGGACCACTGTTTCAGCTCTTGCGCTTAGGGATAATCCTGGCGGACTTCAGTGTTATGGGGTATGCCAAATCTAAGGGAAGTGCGCTAAATCCAGGCGTATACTCCGCAGGTATTTATATGACAGCCATGTTAAACGATGCGCGTCTATAGCCATGACTTCCGTGTGCAAGTTGTGCGGCGCATTCTGAATGGGGAGACAGTCTCGGCACTCTCGAAAGAGCTGGACATTCATCCCAAGGTTCTTTATGAGTGGAAGCGACGAGTGAATGAAGGAGGCGAATCCAACCTCCGAAAGCGTGGGCGTCCGCGCAACAACGAAGTGCGTGACGGGACGGGCAGCATTCCACGACATGCGGCCGAGCTCGAACGGACGATTGCCAGCCAGCGACTGGTTATCGAGTTCCTGGAGAGTTGCCTGGCAGCGAGTCGAGAAATGGCGCCACGCGAAAAGGACGCCTGGAGCGATTGTATCTTCCGATCCATCGAGGTAATGATGCAGGAGCAGAGCGGGCTGAGCGTGGGGAGAATGTGCAAACTGGCGCGCGTGCCGCGAAGTGGCTATTACCGCTATTTGCGGAGACGGGACAGGAGCCTCCGCTAGCCTTCCAAGGTCTCCGTCATCTCTCTTCGCAACCACGTTTGGGCGAGCCGGAGTTTACGACGCACGACGTGCACGGAAATGCCCAGAGCGGTCGAAGACTCCTCGGCCGTCATGCCGCCAAAGAAGTGCATTTCAATCAATCTACTCTGCAGACGATCCATTCCTTCCAGCCGACTCAGCGCGTCATCCAACAACAGGAGCGGCCGATCCGTCTGGGATATCCGATTCGACACCTCTTCCAGCGGCACTTCGTGGCCGGCGCGTTTTTCGGCGGCCTTGGACCGGGCGGCATCCACCAGTACCTGTCGCATCAATCGGGACGCAATCCCAAAGAAATGAGCCCGATTCTCATAAGAAGGGTGGCAGCCTCCGGCCAGCTTCAAAAAAGTTTCATGCACCAAAGCCGTAGTCTGAAGCGGGGGTGCTTTTGCTTCACGCCGCAGGTGCCACTTGGCTAACTTCTTCAGCTCGTCGTACACCAATGGAATCACCGTGTCCAGAGCCTCGGGATCTCCGGATTCCAGGCGTTTCAGGAGGATAGTGAGATGCATTCTAAAGGAGCGGTAGAGGTCCCGGGCACAGGCAACGGGCCAAGCTCAGGATCGTACTGCGGAACTCGGCGCGCCGCTCGTTCTTATTGGTTTCATCATCTGGTTTCTGGCAGGCACTCTGCTTGCCGCCGATTCGAGTCACCGCCGCTCGGCCGGGCCGTGTGTTGATTTTCCGCATTTTCACTCTATTTACTGCGTAAAGATAAGGAACTGCTAGCGAGAATTCAGAAGTTACGTGACGCGGACGGCAGCCAGCACCCTTGATTTCCGCGGCCGCGAGTTCAAGTGGGCGAAGGTTTTGTGAGGAAGGGCGCGCGGCAAACCTGCCAGCAGACCGACTACGGCGAGTGCGGCGGCCAGAGCGGGCGACCTGTGCCGGCGAGCAAACCTTCGGGTCCGATACCAAGTCTGTCCTTTGCGCGCGCGAATCAGAGGCGATTCCAGGCACCCTCTCAGGTCCTCGGCAAACTGATCCACCGCGGCATACCGGTCGCAGGGTTCTTTGCGCAGCGCTTTCATGAGGACTATTTCGAGGTCCTTATTTATCTCCGGCGCCAGCCGGACGGGCGGCACGATCTCGCCGGTGCATATCGTCTGAACCAGCGCCTCGACTGAGTTATTTTCAAATTTGTGTGGGGACGCCCCCGTCAGCAGTTTGTACAGGACCGCGCCCAGGGAATAGATGTCCGTCGCCGTTGTCACCGGGCCGCCTTCCACCTGTTCGGGGCTGCCGTAATCCGGTGAGAGTATGCGCTGGTTCGTCACGGTGGAATCATCGTTGAATCGAGCACCTTGGCGAGTCCAAAATCCAGAAGCGTCGGCTCACCTTGCTCGGTGACCAGGATATTTGCGGGCTTCAGATCGCGATGCACGACCCGGTTCCGGTGCAAGTAGCGAACAACCTCGCACAGGTTGAGGAACAATGCGATCTTGCTGCGGACGGATAGCCCGGCGGCGTACTCGTCGATCGGTTTTCCCTTGATGTACTCCATCACCAGGTAGGGTTGCCCATCCTCCCGGTGACCTGAGTCCAGCAACCGCACAATCCGCCGATGAGATACGGCCGCGAGGATCTGGCCCTCCTCCAGAAAACGCCGGCTCGTCTCTGGATCGACGGCGCCCGGCAGTGGGAGTTTCACGGCGACGCGCTGCGCACGTTTGCCGTCCGTACGCTCGCCCAGAAAGACGGCTCCCATCCCGCCGTCTCCTAGGAGACCTCCCAGTTGGTAGCGACCGCACGAAAGGACCGACGGCTGAAGTCGCGCGATCGCATCTTGCGCAGCGTTCCCGACCTCTTCCTCTAAATGGCGGCTCGCATCCGCGTCGAACGCCACGAGCGCTTCCACTTCCCGGCGCATTTCCAACTCAACACTACCCTTGGTGAAATGCAGATCTCGGCCTTCTGGGGAAAGATGCGCCACCTGATGAAATAATTCCTCGACACTCAGCTCCATTACGAAATCCCGGCACTCCTTTCTACTGATTACTGGGAGTCCGCGAAGAGGCCGCAGGGAACACATTCCGCAAATTGAGGTTCAATTTAAGTCACTGAATCGCTTAGAGCAAGCTGTTTTGGATGCGGCCCGCTCGCGGGAGGATTCAGGCATCTCTTGCTTGGTTCCCGCACACTGGATTTTTGTGGTTCTGGCGTTCACCACCGTTCCCGAAGATTGCGTCTCGCCAAAGGAACAAACGCGAGTCCGGTTCCCAGCAGAAATAGTCCGCCGGATTCCGGTGCGGCCGCTTCCGTGCGGGTCAAGTGGCCCAATGACCAGGTCCGGACTGGCACAAGATAGCGGGGTACCTGCCTGTGTTCGAGCTAGGCGTAGCAGATATGAATTCCTTGTCGTTGCTTAGGCCGAGCGTTGCTACTTGGGCGGGCGAGGCCGGTGCGGCCTCGCGCTCCCGAAGAAACCATCTGAAGTCTCTAATAGGACGTCGAAATCGATACCGCCACGCGCGCCGGAAATTCCGGGACGCTTACATTCTCCACGAATGTGCTGAACGCGAGTTTCCGCGTGGGCAACACCGTGATGAACAACCTCAAGGTTGCTACGGCTCCTCCCGGCGGAGAAGGTTCAACGGCGGGCAAAGAAGTGGAGATCACGATCACGTTCATTAGCCCGATCATTTTGCCGGCAGGCCAGTATTTCTTCCGCCCGGAGGTCCTGCTGGCCAAAGGGGGATTTCCTCTACTTGTCTGCGCCGAAACCGATTCCGGCGCTCCAAGATCTGCAGACTTGGATCCGCGACTCCAACTTGGCCCCGAGCTGGCTGCGAATCGGCACGGACATCGTCGGGGGAGCAACGCCACCTACGTTCAATATGACCTTTTCCCTCGCTGGTGAGACTGTTCCCGAAGCAGGAATGCCAGGAGCGGCGAACTGCCATGGCAAGACCATCTCGGCGCTAACCCAGGAGTTTGGCAGTACCTATTCGGCTGCCTCGATCCTTGGGTTCTCGAGCGTACAGGCGCTGCAAGACGGGTTCACTCTGTTTTGCAAGCCCTAGACGGGGAGATCAGCAAGCCGTTTAGCGCAACCGGTAACGCGGGCCCACGAGGGCCTGCGCCCGGTTAGTGCTGCGCGGCGCGCACCATCGAACAGACTGTCCGGTACGCGGTTAGACAAGCCACGGAGCCTGGGAAGTCTGCCCACGCGGCCCGGGTCTCGTTCTTGGGTGCGCTTACACCCACTGATCCCGGCAAAACGTCTGGAAAGATCACAACAGCATGAGCTCTCTGGCGCGCGCGACGGCTTGAGTCCGGGAAGCGGCATCGAGCTTTCGCAGCTATGCGAAGATTCCCGCGGGGTTGACCAGCATTCCGGATTACTATTCGGTTCTGGCCCAAGATGTTCCGCGCGAAAAAGGCATCCCACACCTCAAGAATGTGAGGATCTCCAATCTCAAGGCTTCAGGCTCGCGCGAAGCATTCTCCGTGAGCTCTTATCCCGAATCTCCGTTGCAGGACGTCACCTTCCGCAACATCGATATCCAAGCGCAGCGAGCCGGCACAATTCAGAACGCCGAAAACTGGAGGTTTGAAAATACGCGCATCCAGACCGCGGACGGGAGCCGCGTTGCGTTAAAGGAATCTCGCGGTGTAACCGGATTATTAGTGCCGTAAACAGGTTGCTCGCTGGGGCGCATTGACTAGCCCAAGCCGCTGCTACTTTTACTCGGTATGCGCAACCGTGGTGCCTTGGCGATTTCCGTTGAGCACGCACTGCTATGGGGAGCTGACTGGCCGACCGATGACGGCGTCCGCAGCGAACCAATTGCCGGCGCACAGATTGCGCGCACGCTTGCGGCCACAATTGAGGATTAGAATTGATGCCGCATACAGCACTGACTCG
>Ga0207661_10002193_pt1 | contig 13477 bp, 15 predicted proteins | sample KBSC713LmetaG_FD_184337 | JGI IMG/M metagenome (GOLD analysis project Ga0207661, IMG submission 184337) | Corn rhizosphere microbial communities from Kellogg Biological Station, Michigan, USA - KBS C7.1-3L metaG (SPAdes) (version 2) | ecosystem: Host-associated > Plants > Roots > Rhizosphere ... | reverse complement strand
AGAAAGCTCTTGGTCAGCTGCGGGACGGTTGCGACCGCGTACGCGGCGATGACCAGCGCCCGTTCGACCCCGGGGTTCAGCCGGCCGGTCGGAAACGCCAGGAAGACGTGCAGGAACATCGCGGCCGGCAGCAGGTCGGCGAGGTGGCCCACCGTGTGCAGGACGGGCTGGTGCGACCACTGCCCGGCGGTCACCGCCATGACCAGCGCGACCGCGACCATCAGGGGACCGAGCCGGCTGGCCGGCCGCCGCCACCAGGCGACGAGGCCGCCGACCAGGTAGGGGACGGTGATCCAGTTGATCAGCACGGCCGACAGGGCCGGGCGCACGAGTGTGTCGCTGACCGCGGCGAGGGCGATCGACCCGGCGACGGCCGCGGCGCCGAGAATGGCGACCCCGCCGAGCAGCCAGCGCTGGGTCACTTTTCCCGTCCATGCTCGTGTGGCAGCCTGTGTCCGTGCGGGTAGCGATCGCCGAGGACAGCGTCCTGTTGCGCGACGGCGTGGCCCGGCTCCTGGCCGACGCCGGCATGGACGTGACGGCCAAGTGCACCACGGCCGAGGAGCTGCTGCGTTACATCCGCGGCTACCCGGTCGACGTGGCGATCGTCGACATCAGGCTGCCGCCCACGCACACCGACGAGGGCATGCGCGCCGCCCTCCACCTGCGCGAACACCATCCGGACGTCGGGGTGCTGGTGCTCTCGCAGTACACGGAACTGGGGTTGGCCACGAAGCTCCTGAGCGACTCCGCGGACGGGGTCGGCTACCTGCTCAAGGATCGGATCAGCGACGTCGAGGAGTTCATCGGGGCCGTGCGGCGGGTGGCCGAGGGCGGTTCGGCGCTCGACCCGACGATCGTGTCGACGCTGCTCAAACGCCGCCGGCCCGACGACCCGCTGGCCACGCTGACCCGGCGGGAGCGGCAGGTGCTGGAGCTGATGGCGGCCGGCACCTCCAACCAGGGCATCGCCGACGCGCTGGTGATCACGCTGCGGGCGGTCGAGAAGTACGTGTCGAGCGTGTTCGACAAACTGGGCATTCCGGCCACGCGCAGTGACTCGCGGCGGGTGCTCGCGGTGCTGCATTTCCTGCGCTCCTAGTCTCTCAGCACGGCTCTGAGGCGACTCCCGGTGAGCTCGGCCTTGGCGATGAACCCGCGTGCCGGGCTGCGGCCGATCAACCCGCCGTATTCGTCGGAGGACCGGGTCGACACGAGCACGACGGCCGGCGGCTGCGGGCCGGCGGCCAGCTCGGCGGCCACCCGGAAGCCGTCGACGTCGGGCAGCTGAACGTCGAGGAGGACCACGTCGGGGCGGGTCGCGCGGGCGGCGGCCAGCCCGCTGTTGCCGTCGGCGGCCTCGCCGACGACGTCGAAGCCGGCCCCGCTGAGCAGCTTCCGAGCGACCGCCCGGAAGCCGTCGTGGTCGTCGACGATCAGTACCCGTTCATGCATAGTGCCAGCCTGAGCGATTCCGGAGGACCCGCCAATACGGTCTACCCCCCGTTTTCGACGACGTGGTTCGATGACGACATGCCCTTTGCGATCACCCCGGGGGCGGCCGGCTCGCCGGTGATCTTGCACGTGCCGCACGCCTCCCGGGAGCTGACCCCGGTCGCGCGGGCCGGCCTCCTCCTCGACGACGCCGCGCTCGAGGCCGAACTGGACCGGATGACCGACGCCTACACCGACGTGATCGCCCGGCGCGCCGCCCGATCCACGGCATGGCTGTTCATCAACGTGTACTCGCGGCTGGTCGTCGACCCCGAGCGGTTCCCGGACGAGCGCGAGGAGATGCGGGCGGTCGGGATGGGCGCGGTATACACCCGCACGTCGCTCGGCGACCCGTTGCGCTTGGCGGACGCGCCCGAGACCGAGACCCTCCTCAGTGGACACTTCCATCCGTATGCGCGGGCGTTCACCGAGCTGGTCGACGAGCGGCTGGCGGCGACCGGACGGGCGGTGATCGTCGACGTCCACTCCTACCCGAGCCGTCGCCTCCCGTACGAGCTGCACGGCGACGGGCCGCGCCCGCCCGTGTGCATCGGGACCGATCCGTTCCACACGCCCCCGGCGCTGGTCGAGGCGGCCACCGAAGCCTTCGCCGGCGCGGGCCTCAACAGCCCGTTCGCCGGCTGCTACGTACCGATCAAGCACTACGGCACCGATCCGCGCGTTGCGGCGATCATGGTAGAGATCCGCCGGGACACGTACATGGTCGAGCCCGCCGGGCCGCCGACCGGCGGGCTGTCCGTCGTCAGTCAGGCTCTGGCGCGGATGCTCGACGGAAAAGCGTTTGGGCGTAAGGGGTTCGGCGGCGATCATTGATGGTATGCGTATGCCTCAGCAGCTTTCCCCGCAGCTCGGCGCCGCCGGCTCCGCGCCGGAGACGCTGCTGCCTGTCGTCCTCACGATGGACGACAACGACTCGCCGCGCGACGTCATCGACGCCCTCGCGCTGACCGCGTTCGTCACCGGCCACCAGCCGTTCGCGACGACCACCAGCCTGACCAACGTGCGCGACGACGCCACCTTGCTGCCGCCCGGCGTGGCGGTGACGCGTGAGTCGCACGTGTCCCACGAGCGGGCCCGGCTGGCCGTCGGCGACGGCTGGACCTTGCGAGTCGTGCATTTCCCGCGGACGAAGCAAGCCACGGTCACGGTGACCGCGGTCAACGCCGCGCTGGGCGCGGAGATCCTGGCCAAGGCAACCGATGGGGTCACCGAGGAGCCGCCGCCGCTCGACGAGGCGGTGTCGATGGGGTTCTGGTACGTCGGACACGACGGTCCCCAGCGCAACCCGCGCCCGATCACCGCGACGTCGTGGGCCGACATCCGTGGCAACTACGCGCGCAGCGCGGCCGTGCAGTTCGACCGGCTGGCCGCGGTCACCCGCGACTCGGTCAACGGCCGGCTGCTGCTCCTGCACGGGCCGCCCGGCACCGGCAAGACCACGGCGCTGCGGGCGCTCGCCAAGGAGTGGCGGCAGTGGTGCCAGTTCGACTGCGTGCTCGACCCGGAGGCGCTGTTCGGCAGCCCGGCCTACCTGATGGAGGTCGCGCTGGACACGACCGGCGACTGCCGGTGCCCGGACAAGCGGCACGAGAAGTGGCGGCTGCTGCTGCTCGAGGACTGCGACGAGCTGATCCGCGGCGAGGCCAAGCAGCACACCGGGCAGGCACTGTCCCGGCTGCTCAACCTCACCGACGGGCTGATCGGGCAGGGCCGCAAGGTGCTCGTGGCGATCACCACCAACGAGGACCTGGCCCGGCTGCACCCGGCGGTCGTGCGGCCCGGGCGCTGCCTGGCCCGCATCGAGATGCCGGAGCTGCCGTTCACCGAGGCCCGGACCTGGCTCGGCGCGCCTGACGGCATCCCGGCCGGCGGCGCGACGCTCGCCGAGCTCTACGCGCTGCGCGACGGCCACGAGCCGGTGCTCGAGCGCGAGCCGGTGCTAAGCGGTCAATACCTGTAGCCGGTCAGAGCTCGAAGATCTTGCCGGGGTTCATGATGTTGTGCGGGTCGAGGGCCCGCTTGACGGCGCGGTGCATCTCGAGGACGGCTGGGGACAGCTCGCTCACGAGCCCGCGCCGTTTCAACAGGCCGACACCATGCTCGCCGGTCACCGTGCCGCCGAGCGCGAGCGCATTGTCGATGATGTCGTCGAAGGCGGCCTGCGTCCGCCCCCACTCGTCCTCGTCGCTGGGGTTGGCGATGAGCAGCGGATGCAGGTTGCCGTCGCCGGCGTGGGCGATGTTGGCGATCGTGACGTGGTGCTTCTCGGCCGCCGCGTCGATGCGCCGCAGCATCTCCGGCACCTGAGACTTCGGCACGCAGACGTCCTCGGTGACAACCGGGCCGAGCCGCTCCAGCGCCGGATAGGCGAGCCGGCGCGCGGCGAACATCTGCTCGGCCTCGACCTCGTCGGTCGACTGGGCGGACCAGGTCGCCCCGGCGCCGGTGAAGCAGTCGGCCACGGCGGCCGCCTGGGCGTCGCCGGTCGCGCCCGGATCGTCGACGTGCGCGAGCAGGATGACCTCGGCGTCGGCCGACAGGCCCATGTTCTTCCACTTGTCGACGGCGGCCAGGCAGTGCCGGTCGATCAGCTCGAGCGCCGAGGGAGTGAGCCCGGCGGCGGCGACCGCGTGGACGGCGTCGCCGGCGTCGCTGAGCGACGAGAAGTACCCGACGATCGTGCGCGGGGATGGCGGGAGCGGCCGTAGCCGCAGCGTGATCTCGGTGACGATGCCGAGCGTGCCCTCGGCGCCGACGATCAGCCCGGCGAGGTCATAGCCGGCCACACTCTTCGCGGTCTGCCGGCCCAGCCGCACCAGCTCACCGGTCCCGGTCACCACCTCCAGACCGAGCACATAGTCGCGCGTCACCCCGTACTTGACGCAGCAGATCCCGCCGGCGTTCGTCGCGACGTTGCCGCCGATCGTCGACCATGGCGCGCTGGCCGGATCGGGCGGGTACCACAGCCCGTCGGCGGCGACGGCCGTCCGCAAGTCGTTGTTGACGACGCCGGGCTGGACGACGGCGAGCCGCTCGATCGCGTCGACGCGCAGCACCTGGTTCATCCGGTCGAGCGCGAGGACCACGCAGCCGTCGACCGCGTTGGCCCCGCCGGACAGCCCGGTGCCGGCCCCCCGGGCGACGACGGGCACGCGGTGACGCAGGCAAGCCAGTACGACGGAAACCACCTCAGCGGTCGACGCGGCCCGGACCACGGCCACCGGCTCCCCGGCGGGCGCGCCCGCCGCCTGGTCCCGGCTCAGCCCGGCGGTCACCCCGGGGTCGGTCAGGACGCGCTGCGCGGGGATCGTGGCGGCGATATCGTCGAGGACCGTAGCTGTCACATCACCGATCGAAGCACAACGAGGACCGCCATGCCCACGATCAGCTGGGCGTACGGCTTCTACGGGTACGCCGCGGACAACCGGGACACGTACTTCGCGACGTGCCGATGCTGCTGGTCGCGGCCCGGCTGAGTGACTTCTGGCCCGGCCAGCACGCCGAGGCAGCCGGCGCCCAGTCGACGGTGATGGACAACGTCGGGCGCGCCGCCAATGTCGAGGACCCGACCAGTTCAACGCGATCCCGCTGGACTTTTCGCCGAAGGCATGACGGCCCCGGACAGGATGGCTACGGCGATCGTCAGCAGCGCGCCCACGATCAGCGCCGCCGCTTCGCCGGGCGCCAGCACGTGCAACTGCGTGCCGACCGTCGCCGCGGCCACCGGTACGCCGAGCTGAGCGGCGGCCAGCCCGCCCACCGCGACCGGCTGGCCGTTCACCCGCATGGCCAGGTGCACGAGCACGGCACCGACCCCGAGCAGCAGACCGAGGGCGGTGTACGAAAGGCCCAGCGCCCGCAGGTCCAGCGACGCCCCGAGCCACACGAAGAACAGCGGGCCGAGGAATCCCTCGGTGACCGCGAAGAGCTGGCGGGCCAGTCGCCGGGGCTCGCCGACCGCGGCGACGGCCAGCCCGTAGCCAAAGCCGGCCAGCATCACGGACACGTGGGTGACCGTCGCGAGCGCCGCGAGCGCGAAGACGATCGCCAAATTGACGCGCAGTTCGACGGCGAACTTCCGGTCCTCCGACACCTTGTGAACCCGGTGGCGCAGACCCGAGCGTTCCAGGTACCACAACATGCCGAAGAGCACGGCCGAGCCGGCGATCACGGCCGAGGCTCCGAGCGCGGCGCGGCCGGCGTGTCCGGGGTCGATCGCCAGCGGGAGGGCCACGATGCAGGCGGTGTCGGCGATCGCGACCTGGGGAAGCAGCTGGAGGATCGGCTCGCCGGTCAGGTGCAGGGAGTCGACGATCGGCACCACCAGCGCGGCCGACGACGAGGCGAGCAGCACCGCGTACAGCCCGGGATGGCCGGTGTCGAAGAGCCGCGCGATGCCGAAGCCGACCGGCACGGCGAGGACGCCGACCCCGGCCGCGCGCAGGGCGCCGACGCCGAGCGCGCCGCGCAGGCGCGGGTCCCGGATCGGCACGTGCGTGCCGGCCACGAACATGACGAGCACGAAGCCGACGCTGGCCAGGAACGCAAACGTGCGGTCGCCGGCGTCCACCAGGCCGGCTCCGGTCCGGCCGAGCGCGACCCCGATCAGCAGCTCGCCGAGGACGACCGGCAGGTGCCATCGCTGAGGGACGGCAAGCAGCGGCCCGAGCACGGCCACTGCCGAGACGAGCGCCAGCATCCCGAAGTTCACCAGTAGAGTCTGGAGCATGCTGTCCGCCGAGCAGGGCCTGACTCGGATCAACGAGCTCGGGGCCCGCGAATACTTCCTCGCGGTCGTCGTCACCATCCAGCCCAGCGGCGAGCCGTCCACCTCCGTCGTGAACGCGGGCGTCGTCCCGCACCCGGTCTCCGGCGAGCCGACCGTCGCGCTCGTGTCCCAGGGCGGCACGGCGAAGCTGGCCAACCTGCGCCAGAATCCGACGGCCGCCCTGGTTTTCCGGGCCGGCTGGGAGTGGATCGGGGTGCACGGCACGGCCGAGATCGTCGGCCCGGACGACCCGATGGCCGGCGTCGACGCCGAGCGGCTGCGGATCCTCCTGCGTGACATCTACCACGCGGCCGGCGGCGTCCATGACAACCTCGAGGAGTACGACCGCGCGATGGCCCAGGAACGCCGCGCCGCGGTGCTGATCCGGCCGAGCCGGTTCACGTCCAACTCTTGATCCGGGCTTCGCTGCCCGCCGCGCCCGGTGTTTACCGCTTCCGCGACGAGCGCGGGACGGTGCTCTACATCGGGCGCGCCGTCGACCTGCGTCGGCGGGTGCGGTCGTACTGGGCAGAGCTGCGCGACCGGCGCCACCTCGCGCCGATGGTCCGCCGGATCGCCCGGGTCGAGGCGGTCATCTGCGACTCGGCCCACGAGGCGGCCTGGCTCGAGCGCAACCTCCTCAAGGCGCGGCTGCCGCGCTGGAACCGGACGGCCGGCGGTCAGGAAGTGCCGGTCTACATCAAGCTCGACCCGTTTCCAGCGAAGCCGGGCGTCAAGGTCGTGCACGAGGCCGGCGATTTCGGACCGTACCTCGGCGGCGACAAGGTCCGCCTGGCCGTGGCCGGACTGCTCCGCGCGTACCCGTTGAACTACACCGGCACCCGGCTGACCGGCTCGGAACGGGCGATGGCCGCCACCCTCGGCGTCGGCCCCGGCGACCGCGAACGGCTCGTCGCAGCAATCACCGCGGTGCTGCGGCGGGAATCCAAGATCAGCGACGACCTCGAAACACGGCGGGACCGCGCCGCCAACCAGCTCGCCTTCGAGCTGGCCGGCCGGCTCCAGGCCGAGCTCGAGGCGGTCGAGTGGGTCACCGCGCCGCAGCGCGTCACCCGGGACTCCGGCGATCTTGACGTGTACGGCTGGGCCGGCGGGATCCTCGTCGAGTTCCGGATCCGGGCCGGCCGGCTCTGCGCGTGGACGCAACGGCCCTGCTCAGCGGCGACGGCCGGGGACCGGCTGGCGGCCACCCCGCCCGACTGGCGGGCGTTCGCGGACCGGACCGCACAGCTCGCGCAAGGGCTCGCACAAGAGCTCACGGCTTGAACTAAGTCTTGACGATTCGACATTCTTCGATAACGTGGTCTCGGATAGCGCTCTCCACCACACCCCACCCGCTCGGGAGACCGCATGTCCAGATCCCCCCGGAAACGGACCCTCCTCTCGCTCCTCGTCCTGCTCGCCGGCTACGCCGTCGTCACGCAAGGCCCCGCGGTAGCCGCCAGCACGCTGCTGTCGCAGGGCAAACCCACGACCGCGTCGTCGATCGAGAACGGCGGCACGGTCGCCGCCAACGCGACCGACGGCAACACCGCAACGCGCTGGTCCAGCCAGTTCAGCGACCCGCAGTGGCTACAGGTTGACCTCGGCGCGACGGCCACCATCGACACGGTCAAGCTGGTCTGGGAAGCGGCGTACGCCACCGCTTTCCAGATCCAGACCTCGGCCGACGGCAACGCGTGGACCACCATCTCCGCCACGACGACCGGCACGGGCGGCACCCAGACGCTCACGGTGACCGGCTCCGGCCGGTACGTGCGGATGAACGGCACGGCCCGCGCAACCGGCTGGGGCTACTCGCTGTGGGAGTTCCAGGTGTTCGGCTCGACCGGCACCACGCAGCCGCCGAGCGGTACGCCGATCTCCGCGTACAAGCCGGTCACGGCCAGCTCGTACGAGGGCGGCAACGCCCCCGCGGCGGCCCTCGACGGGCGCACCAACACGCGCTGGTCCAGCCAGTTCAGTGACCCGCAGTGGCTGCAGGTCGACCTCGGCGCCACGGCCAGCATCACCTCGGTGAAGCTGATCTGGGAGAACGCGTACGCGACCGGGTTCCAGATCCAGACGTCGCCGAACGCGAGCACGTGGACGACGATCTACAGCACGACCACCGGCACCGGCGGCACCCAGACGCTCAACGTGACCGGCTCCGGCCGGTACGTGCGGATGTACGGGACCGCGCGCGCGACCGGCTACGGGTACTCGCTGTGGGAGTTCCAGGTGTTCGGCTCGCTCGACACGTCCTCGACCAGCCCGCCGCTGCTGTCCGGCCCGACCAAGGCGCCCGGCACGACCGGCCAGTTCCAGCTCAGTGCCCCGGCCGACGGCGCGATGGTGACCACCACGCGGCGGCCGGCCCTGTCCTGGGCCGCGGTCTCCGGGGCCGGCAGCTATTCCGTGTACCTCAACGTCAGCCGTACCGACTACGACTTCACCCAGCCCGGCAGCCTGCTCGACCTGTACACCAAGGTCGCCCAGGTGACCGGCACGTCCTACACGCCGAGCTGGGACATCTCGGATCGCTGGACCTACAAGTGGTACGTCGTCGCCAGTACCGGCGCGGTTTCCAACATCCGGAAGTTCAGCGTGTACCTGCCGACGATCAGCACCGTCGCCGACGGCACGCACGTCGTCAACGGCGCGCGCGACCTCAACAAGGACGGCGCCATCCAGCCCTACGAGGACTGGCGGCAGCCGGTCGAGACCCGCGTGAACGACCTGCTCGGTCGCCTGACGGCCGAGGAGAAGGCGTACCAGATGTTCTACAACGCGCAGGTGTACCCGCGCTCCGGCTGGCACTTCGGCCCGGCTCAGGCGCAGGACCTCTACACCACGATGCTGGCGGCGTCCGGGACGCGCCTGGGCATCCCGTTCATCTCGGCCGGCGACACGATCCACGGGTACCAGACGACGTACCCGACGCAGAGCGCCCTGGCCGCCGGCAAGGACTACGCGCTGGACTACAAGCTCGGCGACATGCAGCGCAAGGAGCAGCTCGAGGTCGGCACGCGCGGCGTCCTCGGACCGCTCGCCGAAGTCGGCACCAAGGTCCTCTACCCGCGCATCCAGGAAGGCAACGGCGAGAACGCGGACGTCGCCGCCGCGCAGGTCCGGGCGCTCGTCTCCGGGCTGCAGGGCGGCCCCGAGCTCAACCCCAACTCGGTGCTCGCCACGGTCAAGCACTGGCCCGGTGAAGGGGCCGGTGGCGAGGCCGGGATCACCTACGACGCGGTCACCATCAAGTACCACATGATCCCGTTCCGGGCCGCGATGGAGGCCGGGGCGGTCAACATCATGCCCGGCTACGCCGGCAGTTCCTACCTGGATCCGGGCGGCCCCGGCGCCGGGGACAGTGCCAAGATCCTGGCGTACCTGCGGCAGAACCTCGGCTACACCGGGCTCATCACGACCGACTGGCTGCCGTCCGGCTCCTGGATCAACGCGGCCAACGCGGGGTCCGACGTCATGGGAGGCGCCGACCCGGGTGCCGCCGGCTTCTCGATCGCGCAATTTACCTCGGGTGTACCGGCTGCGCGGATCGATGACGCAGTGCGGCGCATCCTGCGGCTGAAGTTCCAGCTCGGGCTCTTCGAGAACCCGTACGGTGACCCGGTCAACGGCCCGTACCGGTTCCACCAGCCGTCGTACGCGGCGCTGGCCAACCAGGCCGAGCGCGAATCGGTGACACTGCTGAAGAACACGCCGGGCGTCCTGCCGGTGCGGCTCAACGCGGGCGACAACATCGTGGTGGCCGGGCCGCGGGCGGCCGACGCCAACGCCTGCTGCATCTGGACGAGCTACTTCCACCAGGAATACGGCTCGCTGAACCTGCTCGACGCCATCCGGGCCCGGGCCAGCCAGGCCGGGGTCAACGTCTATCAGGACAGCGGCCCGAACCCGAAGCTGGCGGTCGTCGCCGTCGGTGAGGCCTCCTACACGCACGGCACGAACTGGGTGAAGGAGCAGCCGTACCTGCCGCCCGATCAGCTGTCGGTCATCCAGAACTTCCGCAACCAGGGCATCCCGGTCGTCGTCCTGCTGGTGCTGCCCCGGCCATATGTGATCAGCGACTGGAACACCCTGGCCAGCGCGATCGTGGTCACCTACCGCGGCGGTGAGGAGATGGGCCCGGCCGTGGCCGGTCTGCTCTTCGGCGACTACCAGCCCCGAGGCAAGCTGCCCTGGCAGCTGCCGCGCACCCTGGACCAGGTCCTGCGGCCGGGCGGCACCGACGTGCTGGCCGACGCGAACGAAAACTGGGACCTGCCGTATGACCTCGGCGCGACGGCGGCCGAGCGCACCGACATCCGGGCCCGGATCGACGCCGGGCAGTCCCCGCCGACGACGTACGGCAATCCGCTGTACCCGTACGGCGCCGGGATGACGTCGTTCTGATCCGTCGGATGGGCCGGCACCTCGGTGCCGGCCCATCCGCGGCGTCTACGGCAGGAAGTAGTTCGGGTTGGGCAGCTTGAACGTGCGGTCGGCGTGCCCGCCCTGCAGGTCGCTGAACTGGTCACCGAAGTTGGCGACGATGTCGTAGCCGAGCGACTCGATGTGGGCCCGCGTGGCCGACTTGTAGTGGATCGTCGTGCACGAGCCGTTCGGGTCGCCGGCGCAGGCGGCCTGCAGGTAATCCGGGTAGTTGGCCACGGCCGGCTTGGTGAACAGGCCGTCCTCGCCGTTGTTGAGCGTCGTCGGCTTGGGGAAGCCGGCGTCGACGCCGATGTTGTCGGCGGTCAGGTTGCCGAGGGTGGCCGCCTCCTGCGCGGCCCCACGGCCGGTCAGGAAGAAGATGGCGTAGCCCTCACGCTCGGCCGTCAGCGCCAGGTCGACCATGCCCGGAACAGCCGGGAAGCGCTGTTCGGTCACGAACTGTCCGTTGGTCGTCGGGTTGAACGCCCAGTTGCTGAAGATCTCGTAGTTCCACGTGGCCAGGCTGGTGTCGTCGACGTCGAGGACGATCGCCTTGGTCTTGTGGGTGTGCCGGGGGAAGCTCAGCCAGCGCTTGCCGGCGAAGGCGACCGACCGCGCCTCCTTGGCGTAGTTGCTGTCATCGGCGAAGATGCCGGTGCCCAGCGGGTCGCCGTAGTAGTTGCGGATCTGCTGGCGCAGAACGTCGATGTTCGTGATGTCCCGCTCGGAGCGGGGCGTAAAGGTCTTAATGGCCGGTTGCGCGGTAGCGGCCGCATATGCCGCGCCTCCGCCGGCAAACGCTAAGAGGGCAAGCGCAGCGGCGCCAAGGCTGAGCGCGAGCCGGCGACGTTTCACAGTCATTGGTCTCCTCGTGAGGGTGCGAAATGACTATGGCAACGTAGGCACACACCCCGGGATCGCGCTAGAGAAAGGGAGCGTATAAGGGGTCGGCGCGGGTGCTAGCGTTTGTTCATGGGGACGTCGGATGACCTCTGGGAGGTTCTCCGTGAGGCCGGCTACGAGCCCACTGAGGAGAGCCGCCGGCAGGCCCGCGAGCGGCTCCAAGGGGCCCGGGTCGACACGGATGCCCGGCTCGAGTGCCACGAGCGGATGCAAGAGATCATGGCGCGGCCGTCATGATCAAGCTGGTGCTCGACCCGTCCGCCGTGCTGGCCTATACGCAGCGCAAACTCCGCGTCCTTGAGCTGCTCGGCGAGGCCGACGAGGTGATCCTGGCCGGGCTGGCGCTCGCCGAGATCCGCAGTGAACTGGTCTACAGCGAGGAGCTCTTCCTCTTCGACCTGCTCATCTATCGGCTGCCGACGCTGACCGTCACGCCGCTCGCGGCCGAGGACGCCGTCGGGGTCGGCCGGCTCGGCGCGATGCTGGAAAACCGTTTGGGCCTGGCCGCGTCGGTTCTCGAAGCGCATCGACAGGAGGCGCTCCTGCTCACCGCGCACGCCAAGCTGGTACGCAAGGCGATCGGCGACCTGAACGGCGTGCTCGACCTCTAGCGGCCGCGGGCCCGGAACGCGATCGGGTCGAACTGGCCGTGCAGCACCCGCGACAGCCAGTGCGGCGCCTCCCGCTGGAACACCGAGGCGGCCATCGAGCCGGCGCCCTCGGGAATCACACCGGCCAACTCACCGGGCAGATCGTGCAGGTTGGTCCGGTGCACCAGTTCCGGATTGACCGGCCAGGCGCCGATCACCACGTACGCGGGGATTTTGCGCCTTTCGAGCGCTTCGAGGGTCAGCGCCGTGTGGTTCAGCGTCCCGAGGCCGGCCCGGGCCACGACCACCGCGCTCGCCCCCAGCGAGCCGGCCAGGTCGGCGATCGTCCACCGGTTCTGCCCGAGCGACACGAGCAGCCCACCGGCTCCCTCGACGAGCGTGAGGTCATGATGGCGGCCGGCATCCCGTACGCCTAAATGCGCGGCCATCACGGTCAACGGCGCCTCGCCGGAGACGCGAGCGGCGGCCAGCGGTGCGAGCGCGTCGGGATACGCGGCCAGTGTCCGCACGGTCGGCGGGTCGGCCAGCCGCGTGATGACCGACGCGTCGGTCTCCTCACCGGTGGTGATGCCGGTCTGGGCCGGCTTGACCACGGCGACGCGCAGGCCGGCGCTGGTCGCGGCCGACGCGATGGCCGCGGTGACGATCGTCTTGCCGACGCCGGTATCGGTGCCGGTGACGATGACGGGACCGCGCAGGGGCTGGGTCATGCCGCCCCTCCTCCCTGCCGCTCGGCGAGGCCGCGCAGCGGCTCGTCCCATGCGGCTTGTCGGTATGGGACCAGGCCGGCGTGCTCAGTCATGGAGCGCTCTTCACGACCGTGTCCAATGCGTCGTCGAACGCGCGGTCGGTGAGCCCGGCGTTCACGGTGAGCCGCAGACGGGAGCGGCCGTCCGGGGTGGACGGCGGCCGGAAGCAGCCGACGGCCACGCCGCGGTCGCGGCAGGCGGCGGCCCAGGCGTACGCGGCCTCGGCGCTCGGCGCGGTCACCGAGATGACTCCGCCGTCCGGGGCGGACACCTCGAGGCCGGCCGCCCTGAGCCGGTCCACGGCCCGCTCTTTTCGGGTGGTGACCGTCCGGCGGAGGTCGTCGCCTTCTCGCAGCAGCGTCAGGGCGGCCAGCGCACCGGCGGCCACGGCCGGGGGCAGTGCCGTGTCGTAGATGAACGTCCGGCCGGTGTCGACCAGGTGCCGGTGGAGCGGGGCCGGCCCGGCCACCACGCCACCGGCCGCGCCCAGGGCC
>Ga0207661_10002180_pt1 | contig 13504 bp, 13 predicted proteins | sample KBSC713LmetaG_FD_184337 | JGI IMG/M metagenome (GOLD analysis project Ga0207661, IMG submission 184337) | Corn rhizosphere microbial communities from Kellogg Biological Station, Michigan, USA - KBS C7.1-3L metaG (SPAdes) (version 2) | ecosystem: Host-associated > Plants > Roots > Rhizosphere ... | reverse complement strand
CGCGGCCGAGCCGCAGACGTTCTTCCGCCCGCCCTACGTGGGCCACCGCGGCTGGCTCGGCGTCCGCCTCGACGGCGAGATCGACTGGGCCGAGATGGCCGAGTTGCTCACCGACGCCTACCGGACGGTCGCCCCCAAAACCCTCATCGCGAAGCTGGACACATAAAGGCGTGCGCGAGGCCCAACCACCGGGCCTCGCGCACGCACCACCACCCCCGAACCACGACTCAACGAGGCCTACCGCTCAAAGAGCGAAACCAACGCGCTCACCGTGACAGCGAGCAGCAGGCCGACCGGGGCAACCCGGGTAACGATGGCGGACATGCGGTTCGTTCCTCCGTGAACTGTTCCTTTGTGCGACTGGTCAAGCATGCCCCAGAACTACGGAAGGTAGCGTCACCAGCACGGTCCGGATCGACTGGCAGACCGGAGGACAGCATCAGGGCGAGCAAAGCGCCGGCGAGCATGAACGGCCCGTGCGCCAACCGTGTTCGGCCCCGGACCTGCCCCGTGACCAGCAACGAAGCGGCGACCAGGCCGCTCAAGACGAAGCCGGCGGCCACACCGATGACGAGCGCCGAGCGGCCGAGCGCGCCGAGCAGCAGGCCGAGGCCGGCGGCCAGCTTGGCGTCGCCCATCCCGAAGCCGGCGGCGAGGACCAGCACCAGGTAGACCGCGCTCACCGCGCCGGCCCCGAGCAGCGCCCCGCGCAGGCGACCGGCGTCCGCGACCGCCAGCAGCGCCAGGCCGAAGAAGGTGAGTGTCAACGCGTTGGGCAGCCGCTGGACGCGCGCGTCGACGAACGCCAGGCAGACACCCATGAGTCCCAGGGACCACAGCGGGCCACCGAGCATCGCGAGTACCGCCGCCGAAACGAGTTCCACGAGACCGGCCGGCGGACCGCGATGCCCGCGGCAGCGAGCGCACCGGCCGTTGACGGGCATTAACACCCGGACATCGCCACACAGCGGGCAGGCCGGCCCGGCCGGCTCATCCCAGTACACGATGAAAAAGCGCAGCAATGGTCCGCAGAGTGCGCCAAGAACCCCCGTCATTAGCACGGGCCTCAGCGTATGCGAAGGCTTTTGCAGATTTTGGCCCGGCGAGGGCGCGGACGGGCAAAGAATTGACTTGTGGCGAAGCTGAGAGCTTTGTTGGCCATTGTGATCATCGTCCTGATGGCGGCAACCCCGGCGCGGATCAACGCGCACGCCGATGCGGCGGCGCCGGTTGTGCCGACCGCGCCGCGCGGCGATGTCGAAGAGGCGGCCAACTTGCGCTGCAGCGACGGGGCAGGCACCTGGCTGGGCATGTGGTGGCGCGGGCCGATGCAGTGGCGCATCAACGACGCCACGATCCCCGCCTACCTCGACAAGGTCGGGGTGGTGGCGGCCATCCGCAGCGCGGCGACCACAGTGGACACCGGTCGCAACGACTGCGGACTGCCCCAGGACCTCGGCGCCGAGCAGGCGTTCCTCGGCGGCACCGGGCACGTCGCGGAGGTCGGCACAGACGGCGGCTGCGGGCCGCAGGACGGCACCAGCACGGTGTCGTTCGGCCGGCTCAACCAGGGATTGCTCGCGGTCACCTGCATCTGGTGGTTTGACGACAAGGCCGGCGGGCGCAGCGTCGAGGCCGACATCCTGATCGACAACACCCCCGGGCTCTTCTTCCTGAGCACCCCGGCCGGCTGTTCCGGACAGTGGGACCTCGAGGGGACGATCACGCACGAGTTCGGCCACGTCTTCGGTCTCGGGCACGTGTCCTACACCGAGCACAGCGACCTGACGATGACCGCCGCCCTGCCGGACTGCTCCACCGCCTATCGCGGGCTCGGCCTGGGCGACTATCTCACGCTCCGCCAGCACTACGGCGAGCACTAACTCGATCGCAACCGGCCGGGACCTTCGTGGGCGCTCGGCGTTCGATGTCCTGACACGGTGATCCCACCCCGCCGGCTTTGGATTTGGTACCTGGGAGCTGCGGCTCTCCTCGTGCCGATTGCGGTGTTGAGCACCCACTGGTCGGCGCGCGTCCTCATGCTCGCGATGGAGTGGACGTCGACCGCCCTCGCCGGGTTCGCGATCCGGCGGCAACGCCCCCGGCAGGCCCGGGCGTGGTGGCTGCTGTGGAGCACGATGCTGCTGGCGTCCCTGGCCAACCTCGCCTGGGGCCTGCAAGCGCTGTTGCACCTGCCACCGCCGCCCAGCCCGCTGATGTTCGACTCGCTCTACCTGGTGGCCTACGGGTTCGGCACGGTCGGGCTGTTCATGGTCGTCGGCCGCAGCGACAACCGGACGTCGTGGGAGGCGCTGCTCGACTCGATCATCCTCGCCGTCGGCCTGGCAATCCCGACATGGAGCTTCCTCGTCAACCCGATGCTCGACACCAGCGGGTTCGCGGCCCGCCTCTTGTATCCGGTCGGCGACCTCGTCATGGTCACCATGACCGCGCGGCTGTGGTTCACCGCCGGCAAGCGCACGCCGTCCACGGTCTTGCTCGTCGTCGCCCAGCTCGGCATTCTCGCGTTCGACGTGCTCACCTGGTCGAGCGCGCTGTCCAACGTCACCCCGCAATTCATCGCCGCCGCCAACCTCGGCTGGATTTTCTGGTACTCGCTGTGCACGGCATCCGCCCTCCACCCGTCGATGAAGGAGACCACCGGATCGGCGACCCTGGCCGGTCGGCGTAGCACGCGGCACGGCCGATTTCTGCTCCTGCTCGTCCTGTCCGTCCTCGGACCTGCGGTCAGCGCATTCGAGCACTCGTTCGTCACCCCGATCCTGACCGGGCTGCTGGCCGTGATCCTGGTGATCCGCATGCAGTTCGTCACCCGGGTCGCCCAGACGCGGGCCGACGCGCTCGACGTGGCCCTGTTCGAGCAGCGGACGCTGCAGGCCCAGCTGAGCCACCGCGCCCTGCACGACCCGCTGACCGGCCTGGGCAACCGGGCGCTCCTCAACGATCGGCTGTCGTCCACATCGGACGGTCCGGTCACGCTGCTCCTGCTCGACCTCGACGGGTTCAAGGACGTCAACGACACGTACGGGCACCCAGCCGGCGACGAGCTGCTCATCCAGGTCGCCGACCGGCTCCGCGGCGTCCTGTCCATCCACGACACGCTCATCCGGCTGGGCGGCGACGAGTTCGCGATGCTGTTGCGGGACAAGGACTCCGCGTGGCCGGTCGCCCAACGGGCCCTCGACGCCGTGCGCCGGCCATACCGGACCGAGGCGCACGACCTTTACCTGACGACGAGCATCGGCCTGCTCGTGTCCGAGACGCCGATGGCCCCGGCCGACGCGCTGCGGGACGTCGACCTCGCGCTGTACGCAGCCAAGGAAGCGGGCAAGAACCAGATCGTCCAATTCGACCAGGCCCTGCGGGATGCCCGCCTCGACCACGCCCGGCTCACCGAAGGGCTGCATCGGGCGCTGGCCAACGGCGAGTTCGGGCTGCAGTACCAGCCGGTCATGGACCTCACGACCGGCGCGATGTACGCGGTCGAGGCGCTGCTGCGCTGGAACCCCCCGGGCCAGGCCACGGTCCCGCCCGACCGGTTCATCCCGGCCGCCGAGGAGATCGGGCTGATCGTGCCGATCGGTACGTGGGTGCTTGAGCGCGCCTTGCTCGACGCGGCCCCCTGGCATCGCACGCACGGTCTTGCGATCACGGTCAACGTGTCCGGACGGCAGCTGCGCGACCGTACCTTCGTCGACGTGGTGCGCCGTGCCCTCGAGGTCAGCGGGCTACCCGCCCCGGCGCTCGTGCTGGAGATCACCGAGACGGTCCTGGTGACCGCGGCCACAGCCGACGCCGAGACGGTCGTCGGGCAGCTACAGGCGTTGCGCGCCATGGGCGTGCGGGTCGCGATCGACGACTTCGGCACCGGCTACTCGTCGCTGTCGTACCTGCGCGACCTGCCGGTCGACGTCTTGAAGATCGACCGCTCGTTCACCAGTACCGGCGACGACGACCTCACGTTCACCCGGGCCATCCTGGAGCTGTCGACGACCCTGTCGCTGCAGACCGTCGCCGAGGGCGTCGAGACCCGCGAGCAGGCCCAGCGGCTGGTCGCGATGAACTGCCCGCTCGCGCAGGGCTTCCACTTCTCGCGCCCGGTCAGCGCGGCCGGCGTGTTTGCGCTGCTGTCTACCTCTTCTGCACCTGTCGAGGAACGGGTCTGACAACCGGCGCTGGCCACCCTTTGAGGAGTCATTGACACCTCATGGGAGAGAGACCTGATGCTCCGCAACGTCAGCAAGTTTTTGCTCGGGCCGATCCTGGCGCTCGCGGCCGCCGGCGGCGTGCTGCTCGTCGACACCACGGCTGCGTCAGCGGCGACGACGTCCGCCATCAAGGTTTCCGGTAAACTCAAGGTCCGCAGCGCGCCAAACAACAGCGGCAAGATCATCCGGCAGCTGAAGAACAAGACCAAGGTCACGCTCGACTGCCGGGTGAACGGCCAGTATGTGAAGGGCTCGGTCCGCAAGACCGCCCAGTGGGACCGCATCGCCGGCACGACGCAGTGGATTTCCCACGCGTACGTGGTGACCAAAGCCGCCCTGCCGGTATGCGCACCGCCGCCGGCTCGCAAGCCCGCCGTGCAATCGGCGCCTTCTGTCCCGGCCGGCCCGACCGGCACCATGACCAACGCGCAGTTCCTGGCCGCATCGGTTGGGCCGGCCCAGCAGAGCCAGCGCGAGTTCGGCGTACCGGCCTCGATCACGCTCGCGCAGGCGATCCTCGAGTCGGGCTGGGGCCGCAGCAAGCTGTCGGCCAACGACCGAAACTTCTTCGGGATGAAATGCTCTACGCAGGGCTCGTACGCGAACGGCTGCCACACGTACGTGACGAACGAGTGCACGCCGGCGCCGGCGAGCGTCTGCTACACCACGTCGGCGTCGTTTCGCACCTACGCCTCGGCGACCAACTCGTTCCGTGACCACGGTGCACTGCTGGCGACGTCGTCGCGATACCGGGCGGCCTTCAACTACAAGAAGAACCCGGTGCAGTTCGCGGTGGAGATCCAGAAGGGCGGCTACGCGACGGATCCGCTCTACGCGACGAAGCTGGCCAAGCTCATGCAGGACTACAAGCTCCAGTCGTACGACGTGCGCTAGAAAGTCAGTTTGAAGGGGAGCCGCGGTGCGCGGCTCCCCTTTTGCTTTGCCACTCCTTCGGGGAAGGTCAGATGGCGCATCGAGTCGATCGTGGGGGCGATTTGCTGCCTGGGCAGCAAATCGCCCCCACGATCAATGTCGCCCTTGGCGGTGCTTCGGCGTGTCGCGAGGTTCGGTGGCCTGTCCCGGACTGCGTCGGGAACGACGGAGCGCACAACGCCGGAGGCCACTACCTCCCCCCGAGGTAGTGGCCTCCAAGTCGGGACAACGTCCCATCACTCCTGCTCGGAGCGCAGCAACTTGCTCAGCGCCCGCACCGCGGTGTCGTCCGGCGAGGCCGACTCACGGTTGACGCGTTGCAGTTCCTTATAGACCTCTTCACGGTGCACCTGGACGCTGCGAGGCGCCTTGATGCCGATCCGGACCACGTCGCCGCGCACGTCGAGCACGGTGATGACGACGTCGTCGCCGACCATCACACTTTCACCGGGACGCCGGGTGAGGACGAGCACGGGCGGGCTCCTTCACATCCCGCGGGCCGTCGCCGCGTGATAAGCGAAGAGTACCCGATTCGTCCGCTATTTCGCCGGAGATAGCCGTTCGCGTACCGAGAGGTCGGAACGGTTGAGGACGAGCTGCACGCCCCTCTTCGTGGACTGGTCGATCACGATCGGCGCCGCCGTGTTCACCGTGGTGTTGGCGATCGAGTCGCCGGCCGTCACCACGAGCAGCATGACCACGTTGTTCGGGTCGGACACGCCCAGGCTCTTGAGGGTCTCGTCGTCAATCTCCGGCGAGTAGTTCGGGAACAGCGCCACCGGCGGTACCACGACGAAGCGCAGGTCCGGGTGGTCCTTCGAGGTGAGCTCGAAGATCACCTCGGAGTCCTGCACCTGCACCAGCACAAACTGCTTGTCGTCCGGGAAGCCCGGCATGGGTGCCACGAAGTCGATGACCGGAAGTTCCGTGGTCTGGCTGGGTTCGAGGGTAGCGACGGACATGGATTCCTCTTGTTTCTCTCGGGTGGACACCACCGGACTACCGAAGGAAGTCCACCAGGGAAGGCTGGACCACCTTCGCGGTTGCCGCCAGGGCCGCCTGATACGCGGTCTGCTGGAGCGTCAACTCGGTGATGGTCTTGGGAAGGTCGATATCCTCGACCGTTGAGACCTGATTGGTCAGGTCGATGACGCGCGAGTCGGCGTAGTTCTGCAACTGCGTCAGCCGGTTGACTCGGGCGCCGACGCTCGACAGGCCGGCCTGCATCGTGGTCGTGGCCTGATTCAGCTTGCCGAGGTCGTCTTCCAGATTGGCGGGGTTGGTCCGAAGGTCGTCGGAGATTTGCTTCAGCAGACCGAAGATCTGCGTGTTGCCGGTGCCGAACACCCCGTTGGGACCTTCGGCCGGTGTGTCGACCCGGATTTTGGCGCTCGGGCCGACCGTGCGCTGCACCTGCCCGGTGTCACCGGCGTACGTGCCGTCATCATTGTAGGCGATCTGACCCGTTGTCGTGCCGCCAAACACCGGACGGTCCAGGTACTGCGTGTTGGCCAGGTTCAGCACCGACTCGCGGATGTTGTCCATCTCCAGGGCGATTGCGTCACGCGCGTCCTGACTGCCGCCGCTGCCGCTGGACATGCCGGACAGCACGAGTTCCTTGGCCCGGTTGACCTGCTCGACCGCGGACGTGAGTGCCGTGTCGGCCGTGTTCAGCCAGGATATGCCGTCGTCGGCATTCCGCGAGTACTGCTGCAGGTTTGTCATATCGCTGCGGTACTGCATGGCCAGCACGGCGTCGCCCGGCGCGTCCGAGGCCTTGGTGAGCTGCTTGCCGCTGGAGAGCCGGTTCTGCGTGTCGCCCAGCTTCGCAATGTTGGTCTGCAGGTTGGCCAACACGTTGGTCGCGATCGACCGTTCGGTGACGCGGATGCTGACCATGTGACTACCTCTTCATGTTGATCAGAGAGTCGAGGGTGGTGTCGATAGTGCTCATCACCTTCGCAGCCGCCTCGTACGCGCGCTGGTACTGGATCATGTTGGTCATCTCTTCGTCGAGGCTCACACCCGTGGCCGCTTCGCGGTCCGCCTCGGCGTTGTCGGTGACCGTCTGCTGGATGTCGGCGCGGCGGTTGACGGTCTGCGCGGCCACCCCGGTCTGCGTGACGAACCCGCGGTACACCGAGTCGGGACCGTTCGGCAGCTTGGCGATGTCGGCGAGCGTGTCGGCGTTGCCACCGCTCAGGTTCGGCACGGGAAGACCGGTGACCGGGTCGGTCGACGGCGGCACGCTCGACGCGGCCAGCTCTTCCGGCTTCGTGATGGCGACCGTCAGCGTGGTTGCCGTCGTACCGGTGAAGAACTGGCCACCGGCCGCGCCGCTGAGGTCGAAGCCCAGGGCGTGCTGGGTGTTCACCGCGTTCGCCAGCTGGGCGGCGATGTTGTCGTAGCCGTCGGCGGTGTCTGGAAGTGTCTTGTTGAGCGTCTCCAGCGACGAGGCGATCGAACCGCTCGTCACCGCGGCCGTATTGGTGCTGTCTGTCCACTGCAGAGCGACCGGGATCTTCGTGTTGCCGGTCGGGTCGGACGGGTCGACCAGGCCCGCCATGTCACTCGGGCCGATCACCCTGAGCTGCCGAGTGTCCACCCCGCTCACCAGTGGCGAGCCGGAGATGTAGACGTCCATCTGGCCGTCGTCGCGTGGCCGGCCGGTCGCGCCGGTGAGCTCGGACAGGTGCCGCACCAGCTCGTCACGTGAGTCGCGCAGCTCGTTGGTCGGCGTGCCGGACAGGCTGTCGGTGGCGATGCGCCGGTTGTAGTCGGCCACCGCGGACGCGGTCGTGTTCACCTCGTTCACGCGCGCCTGGAGCTGTTCGCGGCTCGACAACCACAGCGAGGACAGGCTGTTGTGCGCGGTGGACAGCGAGTCGGCCACCGCCGCCGCCCGCTGGAGCACGACGTTGCGGGCCGACAGGTCGCTCGGCCGGTTGGCCACGTCGGCCCAGGACGCCCACAGGTCGGCGATCTGTGACTGCACGCCGGTGTTGCTCGGTTCGTTGATGACCTGCTCGATGCGGGCGTACGTGTCGCGCTGGCCGACCAGGTACTGGTTGAGCCCGCGCTCCGCGCGGGAGCGGGTGTCGAGAAACTCGTCGTGCAGGCGGCTGACCGAGCTGACCTCGACGCCACTCGGCCCGACGTCGCCGGTCGAGTACATCGCCGGTACGCGAATGTTGTCCATCGAGCTCAGCTCGGCGCGCTGCCGCGAGTAGCCGGGGGTGTTGGCGTTGGCGATGTTCTGGCCGGTGATATCCAGCGCGCGCCGCTGTGCGTAGAGCGCGGACAGCGCCGACGACAGGCCGGAGAAAGTGCTCATCTACATCGCCTCGTCGATCAGCCGGGTACGGGGAGCAGCGGCCACGGTCTCCCCGCGCCGGCTGTAGGTCTCGACCGAGCCGGCCACCGACAACATGGTCTCGCGTACCGCGCGAGCCCCGGTGGTCAACAGGTCGCGGTTGGCCTCGGCGAGCGCGCTCACCTCGGCGGTCAGGGTCAGGAACGCCCGCCGGTGCTGCTGGAGCAGCTCGGACCAGGGCGGCGGAGCGGCCTCGGCGAGCGCGGTGAGGCTCGGGTTGCTGCCGAGACCCATGGTGGCGCCGATCGCCTCGACCTCGACCGCGCGCACCACCTCCGTCCGCCGGATCTCCTCGAGCACCACCTCGACCTCACGGGTCGCGTGGGCGAGCCAGCGGGTGCGGCCGCCGGACAGGACGAGCTGCTCCTCCTCCAGCTTGAACAGGAGGAGCTCAAGCATCTCCCGTTCCCGCCACAGGATGCTCGCCAGGTCCGCCAGACCCATCAGTCCCGCCTTCTCCGTCGACGTGTCTCGCATTTCCAAGTCGGCAGACATCGGCCGGGCTTAAGGACAACCGGTTGGCAACTTCGCGGGACCGAAGCGTGCACCCGTACCCCCGGAATCTGGGTTCTGCCAGGCCAAACGGCTTAGCAGACAAACCACTTCCTGCCACGAAGAGGTACACCGTGACCACCGTTGCCGCACCGCGCGAAATCGACGACCTCGTCCGCAACCACCTGCCGCTCGTCGGCCATCTGGTGCGGGAGATGCTGGGCCGGTTGCCGGCGCACGTGAGCCGTGAGGACCTTATCTCGGCCGGCATGGCCGCGCTGGCCGGCGCGGCGAAGAACTTCGACCCGACGCGCGGCACCCCGTTCGGCAGCTTCGCCACCACCCGCATCCGCGGCGCGCTGCTCGACGAGCTGCGCGGCCTGGACTGGGCCAGCCGCTCGGTGCGCAGCCGGGCCCGCCGCGTCGACGCCGCGCAGCAGGAGCTGACCGGCGCGCTCGGCCGCACGCCGACGGCCGCCGAACTGGCCGACAAGCTCGGCGTCACCGTCGAGGAGCTCAAGTCGATCGACGAGGACGTGCAGCGCGCGGTCGTGCTGTCGCTGCAGGGCTTCACCGCCGGTACCGCCGAAGATCTGGTGCCCGAGCGGGCGGCCGGGCCGGAGGAGCTGCTCATCCACCGCGAGCGCATCGGCTACCTGCACCACGCCATCGAGGCGCTGCCGGACCGGCTCAAGCAGGTTGTCACCGCGTACTTCTTCGATGAGCGGCCGATGCTCGAGATCGCCGAGGAGCTCGGGGTCACCGAGTCGCGGGTCTCACAGCTGCGCGCCGAGGCGCTGACGCTGCTGCGGGACGGCATGAACAGCCACCTCGACCCGGAGCTGAACGCGGCGTCGACCCGGCCGGAGGGCTGCGTCGCGCGCCGTCGTGAGGCCTACTACGCGCAGATCGCGGCCCAGGGCGACCTCGCCAGCCGGCTGCGCCTGACCACCCAATTCGGCCTGCCGAAGGCCGCCTGATCGCCATACCCTCCCACCCGGTTCTTCAGGGGAGTCGTCGCCCACGATGGGCGGTGGCTCCCCTGAAGGCGTTATGCGGTTTCTCTCAACCTGGTCCACGTCAGACCGATGAGACGGGTTGACCGGCCCATGGATGGACCGGACACCGGACCCCCGTCTCCAAGGAGGACATAGACCATGGGTCTCCGTATTAACCAGAACATCGCGGCGATGAACGCGTACCGGAACCTGTCGGTCAACGACAGCAGCATGTCGAAGTCGCTGGAAAAGCTGTCCAGCGGCTTCCGCATCAACCGGGCCGCCGACGACGCCGCCGGCCTGAGCATCAGCGAGGGCCTGCGCGCTCAGACCGGTGGCCTCAAGGTCGCCGTGCGCAACGCGCAGGACGGCATCAGCGTCGTACAGACCGCTGAAGGTGCGCTCACTGAGACGCACTCCCTGCTGCAGCGCATGCGTGACCTGGCCGTCCAGGCGGCGAACACCGGTGGTAACGACACCGACGCTCGTACCGCCATCAAGACCGAGGTCGACCAGATCACCAACGAAATCAACCGCATCGGCAACGCCACCAAGTACGGCGCCAACAACCTGCTCGACGGCAGCAACTCGTCCGGCTTCGACTTCCAGATCGGATCGCAGGCGGGCCTGACGAACAAGCTCAACATCGGCATCAGCGACATGCGGGCCGGTGCGCTGGGGCTGCAGGGTGCGGGCGCGACGCTGCAGGGGGCGAACACCGCCGGCACGGGTACGACGGCGCTGGCGACGACCGACTTCGGCGCCGTCACGCTCGTTGACGGCAACACCACGAAGGCGGCGACGGTGACGTTCACCTCCACGGCGGACACCACCACCGCGGCCGGGCGGGCGCAGTACCAGGACGACATGCAGAAGGCCTTCGACAGCGCCTTCGGCCAGGGGGTGGTGCGCGCGAGCGTCTCCCAGGGCACCGCCACGACCGACTTCTCGGTCAAGCTCGAATCGGTCAACACCACATCCGGCGTCACACTCACCACCGGAAGTACGGCCGGCGGCGTGACCGCGGCCACCGCGACGGCGGCCGGCGGAACCTCACAGAGCATCTCCGACCTGATCCTGGCCGGTGATACGTCGGCCATCGACACCATCGACAAGGCGATCAGCACGGTGTCGAACCAGCGGGCGACGCTCGGTGCCTACCAGAACCGGCTGGAGCACACCATCAACAACCTCAACGTCGCCGTCGAGAACCTGTCGGCGTCGGAGTCTCGGATCCGGGACACCGACATGGCGTCGGAAATGGTGTCCTTCACCCGTTCGCAGATCCTGTCCCAGGCCGGTACGTCCATGCTGGCCCAGGCCAACCAGGCGCCGCAGTCCGTGCTGAAGCTGCTCGGCTGAGTCGTCGCAACACTGACCCGGGGCGGTCGGCGAGACCCGCCGGCCGTCCCGGGCCGTTGGCAAAGCACCAAGCGGCGAGACGAAAGGACGCGTAGCCGTGAGCAGTTCGAGCGTGGACGGCCTGATCAGCGGTCTGAGCACCACGAGCATGATCCAGCAGCTGATGGCGGCCGAGGCGGCACCGCAAGACAAGCTGAAGTCGTCGCTCACGGACGAGCAGACGGCGACCAAGGCCTACCAGGCGGTCAACACCAAGATGTCGGCGATCCAGACCGCGGCCGAGGCGTTGACGACCGCGACCGGCTGGCAGTCGATGAAGGCCACCTCGGACAACTCGTCGGTCAGCGTCTCCGCCGGCACGACGGCGACGGCCGGGCAGATTTCGTTCAACGTCAAGGCACTGGCGCGGGCCCAGGTGTCCACGGCGGTCATGCCGGCCTCCGGCGACGTTGTCGGGGCCGGCGGGGTGGACATCGCCATCGGCCTGGACCCAACGGACCCCAACAAGTCGGTCACCACGAACATCCCGCTGAGCGCCCTGAAGACGAACACCGCCCAGGGCCTGGCCGACGCCATCAACGCCAAGGGTCTGAGCGTCCGCGCGGCCGTCGTGACCACCGACACCGGTCAGATGGTGCAGTTCACCTCGACCAAAACCGGCCTGGCCAACCAATTCGCCATCAACGGATTGGCCGGTGACCCGGCTCAGGTCGCGGTCACCGCCAGGGATGCGAAGATCAGCATCGGCGATGACGGCGCCGCCGGCGCTTACACGGTCAGCAGCTCGAGCAACACGTTCACCAACCTGATGCCCGGCCTCACGGTCACCGCCAGCGCCGAGACCACCACGCCGGTCACGATCACCACCAGCACCGACACCAGCGCCATCTCGTCCAAGGTGAAGGCGATGGTCGACGCCGCGAACGACGCGCTGAGCGGCATCTCGGACCTCAGCTCGTATGACGCTGGGACCAAGGTGGGCGGTCCCCTGCTGTCCGACAGCACGACCCGCTTCATGTCGCAAAACCTGCTGAGCGCGATCAGCAACGGCAAGACCGGCTACGGCAGCTTCAGCCAGCTGGGCATCTCACTCGACCAGAGCGGGAAGATCACCTTCGACGCCGACAAGTTCGCCGCGGCGTTCGCCGCCGACCCGGCCAAGGTGCAGGACGCGATCCAGAATGGCTTGGCCACCACCTACGACACCCAGGCCAAGGGGGCGACAAACAGCGTCGACGGCTCGCTGACCGTGGCCATCCAGGGCCGCGACGCGCGCGTGAAGGACCTGACCGACCAGATCGCCGACTGGGACACCCGCCTGCAGACCAAGAAGGAAGCACTGCAGCGCCAGTTCGCCAACCTCGAGGTCGCCCTCGGCAAGCTGAAGGACCAGTCGAGCTGGCTGGCCGGCCAGATCGCCAGCCTCCCGTCAGGTTCGGCCGGATGAGAATCGGATAGAACCTTCCAAGAATGAGAGCCCGATAGATGACCAGCCCCGCGATGCGCGCCCGCTATCTCGCCGACTCCGTCAACACCGCCTCGCCGGCCCGGCTGCTCGTCATGCTGTACGAGCGGCTGGTCCTGGATCTCTCGCAGGCCGAGGTGGCGATGCGCGCCGGCCGGCGAGAAGAGGGCGGCGAGAAGCTCATGCACGCGCAGGAGATCGTGCTCGAGCTGCGCGCGACCCTCGACGAGGACGCGTGGGCCGGCGCGGCGGGGCTGGCCCAGATCTACGAGTTCGTGGTGAACGAGCTGATCACCGCCAACATCAAGGCCGATGTCGACCGGATCGTCTCCTGCCGCTCGCTGGTCGAGCCGCTGCTCGACGCCTGGCGGCAGGCGGCGCTGGCCACCGCCGACAACCCGCGCGGGTGAGCCGGCGATGACGAACGAGCGTTGGCGCGCGGAGTGGGTCGCCGCTCTCGACGCCTTGGAGGCCGACGTCGAGAACATCGAGGCGCTCATCATGGACGAGCACCGGGTCCGCGAGCACCCGCTGGCCGACCCGTGGGCCCCGCCGGTGGGCCTGGGTCCGCTCCCCCTCGACCTCGTCCCCCGGGCCGACGCGATCCTCAGCCGGCAGATCTCGGCCACCAAGGTGCTCGTCACCACGATCG
>Ga0207661_10002177_pt1 | contig 13507 bp, 13 predicted proteins | sample KBSC713LmetaG_FD_184337 | JGI IMG/M metagenome (GOLD analysis project Ga0207661, IMG submission 184337) | Corn rhizosphere microbial communities from Kellogg Biological Station, Michigan, USA - KBS C7.1-3L metaG (SPAdes) (version 2) | ecosystem: Host-associated > Plants > Roots > Rhizosphere ... | reverse complement strand
GCGGAACGTTGAGGACGTGCAGGAGCGGGCGGCTCTGCCACATACAACCAGCGAACAGCACCGTCAGCACCGCCACGCTGAGCAGGAGCCGGACCCGCAGCTCGCCGAGATGCTCCGTCAGCGTGAGCCGCTCGCCGTGAGCGACGGCTCGTAGCGGGAACGCTTCCATGCGGATCGCGCTGGCTTACGACTGCGCGCCGGGCGTGTGATCGGGCTCGGGCGAGGGCTGGATCGCGGGCTGCTCCTCGAGGCGCTCGGTAATGGAGAGCGAGTCCTTGAAGCCGCGGATCGCCGAGCCAAGCCCGCGGCCTGCCTCCGGCAGTCGCTTGGGGCCGAGCACGATCAGCGCGACGGCCAGGATCAGGAGGAGATGAGTGGGGCTGAGGATGTTCTCGATCATGGGTAGTCCTTGTGGTTCGGGTCGTTGCTCGACGGTAAGCGCATGCCGGACCGGCTCAAGCACGCTGGGTGATCGGCCGGTAGGGCATCGCTATTGCTCGCTGGCCGCGGATGGCGAAGACGAGGGGCCCGCCTCGAACGGGCCCCTCGTAATGCTCCGCGGCTGACGCTCGCTATTGGCGCTGCGCGGCGTCCGCGGCCTCCGCGAGCGCCTTGACGCCCGCGAAGAAATCTGGCGACTGTCCGTTGAACAGCCCCATGGCGGTCAGGAACTTCGCCGCGCCGAGGGCAGCCCCCTCGGTGGCGCTGGGGCGAATGATCGAACAAGCCGGGAACTTCCGATCGAGGAAGCTCGTTGGCTCGGGCATGATCAGGTTGGGCTTGAACAGCGCCCCTCCCCCGTTCAGGTTGGGGAACGTGAGCCCCGTGGTGGGGTCGGTCAGCGGCGGAGCGTTCCCGGCCTTGTCCTGCCAGGTCTGGAAGTGCATCGCCTCAGTGGGGCCGATGCTGAGCAGGATGCGCAGCACCTCGGGATTGGTCACCCGCTGCGCGAGCGAGGCGTACAGGCTCGCGCCGCCCTGTTCGATCGTGCCGAAGTGGAAGCCGGCCGTGTTGGCGATCGCCTGCAGGTGCCTATGCGGGGTCAGATCGTCGTCGCTGCGCGGGATCGCCGGGTGCTTGCCCACAGCCAGGTCGGGAACCGCCTGCGGCAGGGTGTCACCCAGGTCCGGATTCTTCGAGTGGCTGCGGTACCGCGTCCACCAACTCGTGTCGATGGTGAGTTCCATCAGGTTGGTCAAGCGGCCAATCTGACGAGCGCCGGTCGCCTTGCTGCCGGGCACCGTGCGGAACTTGTCAAGGTTGATGGGATCCGCGCCGTTCGCCTCCAGATACGCGTTGATGAAGCTCGCGTGGCTCTGCTCGTCATCGGCGTTGTCGTGGATGTACTGGGGGATGTCCTTGTCCAGCACCGACAGGGCCCTGGTGTAGGCCTTGTTCCCGGTTCCGCCCGGGCGTTCCCTGTCCTGGATCCCGCCCAGCTCGTTGTACTGCTCCCATAGGTCCGCCTCGAGCAGCTCGGCAGCGGCCAGGAATTGCAGAATGGCGACGTCCCCCTTCGTGAGCCCTCCGCTGGCGGACGCTCGCGGGGCGCTCAGCAAGCGGCTCGCGCCGATGGCGCCGGCTCCGACCGCCGCCCCCTTCAGCAGGAACGAACGGCGGTCCGTCCGGCGGCCGGACTGTTCGGCTTGTTCCATGGTCTTCTCCTCCATAAGTTCGGGCGAACGGCGAGTTGCGCCGCGCGCGGGTAGTGACGGACCCCACGATGCGGCCGGCGCCGGGCCGCCACAACAGCGCTGTGCTACCGCCCGATAGGACGGGCCGATCAGCCGGCGCGGGACATCTCCATCCGCCAGTTGCCGGCGAGATGGACGACGCGGGAGGTTGGAGTGGTCGCAACCACGAGCGCGATGTCAGAACAGACCGGACAGCGGAGCACCAGGCCCGCCCCGCGGTAGAGGCGATGGGCGCCGATGGCCCGCACCGCGCCGCACGACCCACAGCCGTGCGGCGTATCGGTGAGCTCGGTGGCGAAAAGCTCCTCCAGGAGACCGGCCAGCGCGTTTCCATCCAGCCACGTTGCTTGTTCGTTCATCTCATCCTCCTGTGGGACCGAAGCGCTCGGACCGGATCGTGGTGGGGTCGTGCCCAAGCTCTACGAGCAGGTCGTCGGCTCGCTCCACGAACGCGGTTGGGCCGCAGACGAAGATGCGCGGGCGCGCCGCCGGTGCCGGGCCCACGCTGCTGAGCATCTGGGCGTCGATGCGCCCCGTGAACCCGGTCCAGCCGGCCGGCTGCTCGCGGGTGAACGTGCGATGCAGAACGACCCCGTCGTCGGCGGCGGCCAGGGTCTCGAGCTCGTCGCTATACAGGGCGTCGCCGAGCGAACGCGCGGAGACGAGCAGCCGCGCATCGACCTGGCTCGAGCGCGCAGCACGGTGACGCAGCATTGCCATCAGCGGCACAAGGCCCGATCCCCCGCCGACCAGGAGCAGCGGACCGTCGTCGCCGGCTCGCCAAGTGAAGTGCCCGCCGATCGGCCCGCGCAGCTCGAGCTCGTCGCCGATGCGAAGCTCGCCCGTGAGGTATGGGGAGACTTCGCCGTCGTCGATTCGCTCAACCGTCAGCGCCAGTCGCGGATCCTCTGGCGCCGAGGCGACCGAATACGATCGCTGCGCCTGATACCCGTCTTCCGCGGTGAGGCGCACGTCGACGTGCTGGCCCGCGGCGTGGCCAGGCCACTCAGGCACATGGAGCTCGATGGTCTTTGCATGCGGGCTCTCGTCGATCAGCGCGGTGACGGTTCCGTACCGCCACACCACCGCCGGCCCGCGCACGCTCAGTCGTTCCAATAGCGCTGCTCTTTCCAAGGATCGCCGTAGTTGTGGTAGCCGTAGCGCTCCCAGAAGCCGGCCTCGTCCTGGTCGTGGAGCTCGATGCCGCGCACCCATTTGGCGCTCTTCCAGAAGTAGAGGTGGGGGACGAGCAACCGCGCGGGTCCGCCGTGCTCGGGCTCGAGCGGCTCACCGCCGTACTCGTGCGCGATCCACGCGCGCCCGCCCATGAGGTCGGCGATCGGCACATTCGTCGTGTAGCCGCCGTCGCAAAACGCGAGCACGAACTCCGCCATCGGCCCGGCCGCTTCAAGCAGTGTGTCGAGCGAGACGCCGGTCCAGGTGGTGTCGAGCTTGGACCACTTGGTCACGCAGTGGATGTCCACGGTGACCGTCTCGGACGGCAGCGCGAGGAACTCCTCCCACGACCAGGACACGGGTCTTTCCACGTTCCCTCGGATCGCGAAGGTCCACTCGTCGAGCGGGGTGCGAGGCGTCGGGCCGGCGGAGAGCACGGGGAAGTCCCGCGTGACGTATTGCCCGGGAGGCACCCGGTCGGCGTCGACCTGCGGGCGGCGCCCCTGAAAGCCTCGTGAGACTCGTGCCATCGGTTTCCTCCTTCAGCCTTCTCGGCCGTTAGCTCCGGATGTAGTCGGCGGGCCACCGCCAACGAGGATCGCTCCGCCTCGGCGAGCAGCAAGAGGAACGGACGATCGAGCGATAGACGACCGGGATCGCGCGGGGCTGGTCAGGCTCGTACACAGCTCTCCTCAGTGACATCGAGCTGGAAGGCGGGCACGGCCACTGACACTCGCCTCATGAGTTCGGCGTACACGTGCGCGGCCCGCTCCTCTCGATCCAGCGCCGCCTGATAGGCCGAGAAGGCCAAGGGGCACTCGGCGCGGGGCGTGTCCGTCCACCGCTCGTACGCGTCCCAGACGGAGTCGCGCTCCTCCCGCCAGTCGACGTACGCGTCGATCGCCTCGTCAACCAGTCGCTTGTCGATCGGATTGTTCATGGGTTTCTCCTCTGTCTCGAGCTGCTCAAGCGACGGCGGCCACCGGGCTTCCGGAGGTCGTCACCGCGCGCGCTTGCGGGAAGGCGCGCAAAAAGGCAACGGTGGGCATGTGGTCGGTGTCACGGCGGGTCACGACCGCCGTCGCGAAGCTGGGCGCGTCCCCGCCCAGCGGCAGGAAGCGGACTCCTGGCGCGGCATAGCGCTCCGCCACGGACTCGGGAAGCAGCGCCATCCCGGTGCCCGACGCGATAGCGAGCAGCACTCGCTCGATCTGGGCGTCCGGCATCTCCACGAGCGTTGGCGACAGGCCGGCGTCGTGGCACGCCGCCACGACGGCGTCATAGAAGGGGCGGTTGGCTTCGCGCGGCAGCACCACGATCCGCTCGGGCGCCACCTGCTCGAGGCAGATCTCGGACCTGACGGCGTGGTTGTGGATCACCGGCAACGCGGCCAGCGCGCGCTGCTGGCCGAGCGCCGTTATCCGGAGTCCGGAAGTGGCTGCCGGCAGCGGCACGATCGCGGCGTCCAACCGCTCCGCACGGACCGCCTCGATCAGCTCAGCTCCGGAGCCGTTCTCCAAGGTGGTTTCCAGCTGCGGCATCGACGTTGCGAGACGCTGCAACGTTCGCGGCACGCTCGCGGGCAAAGAGGCCGGCATGTAGCCGATGCGCAGTGAGCTCGTGATGCGGTCGCGTGCGTTGCGGGCAGCCAGCCGAGCCGTCTCCGCCTGCGCGAGCACCCGCCGCGCTTCCCTTAGGAATACGGCTCCCGCGGGAGTCATCGAGACGCTCCGCTGGGTGCGGTTCAAGAGCCGCACTCCGAGCTCCTCCTCGAGCTTGCGGACCTGCTCGCTGACCGCGGGCTGGGCGACATGCAGCCGCTCCGCCGCCCGGCGGAAATGCAGCTCCTCCGCGACTGCCACGAAGTACCTGAGGTGCCTAAGTTCCATGTTCTGCCGTCCCTTCCGTCGCTGCGACAAGGCTGGGCTGTGGGCGGTGCGGTCGCATCCGAGTGGCCATGCCGGCTCTCAACTCACCACTCGCAGGTGTGTGCGGCGCGCTGATCGCTGAAGCGCCGTCAGGGTCGCTGCGCGCGCGTCGGCGATCAGGCGCTGGGAGTGCTCGAAGCTCGTCGGCTGCACGCACCCCGCGTTCGGGGCCGGGAGCAGGATCAGCTCCGCCTCTGTCGAGTATCTGGCGATGTCGGCCCCGAGCCGGCAACCCGAGAGCAGATGGAGCCCCTGGATGGCCGCGTCGAGCGCGCCGGCCGGCACGCGGGTGGACCGGCCGTTCGGCTCCTGCGTCGGCAGGATGTAGATGCGCTCGGCGCCGAGCTCGACAGCGTGGGAGATCGGCGTGTTGTTGACCACGCCTCCGTCGATTAGCCGCTGGTCACCGACCGCGACCGGGGGAAATATCCCTGGGATCGACGCGGACGCGGCGATGGCGTCTGATGCGGAACCTGACGAGAGGCGCACCTCGCGCCCTTCGAGCAGGTCGAACGCGACCAGATGGACCGGGATCGCCGCATCGGCGAGGTCCCCAAACTCGATGTGCCTGCGGATCAACCGCCGCAGCTCGCGATCCGGCACGAGGTGATCCCGTCGGCCACAGACGCCGCCGACCAGTGCACTCATGCTGACCGGAAAGACGTCCTCCCGATGCAGGCCGCGCCACACTCGGCCCAGCTCCCTCGCTGTCTGCGGGGACTGGGGCCGCGATGCGACGAACGCGGCGTTGAGCGCGCCGACCGAGGTGCCCACCAGAAGATCAGGCCTGATGCCGCGCTCGTAGAGCGCCTCGAGCATCCCCACCTGGAGTGCGCCGAGGCTCGCGCCGCCCGACAGAACGAATGCCGTGCGCGGGCTCGGAGCGCCGCCGACGAGCTTCTGCGGTGGATGTAGGGCGACGGCGGCCATCGCTAGTGCGCCCCGGCGATCTCGGCTGCGGCGAAGTGTGTGAGGTGGCGAAGGTCCATGGTCTGCGGTCCGGTGATCAGTGCCGGCGCAGCATTGCCCAGAAGACCCTCGATGTCTGCACGGCCAGCGCCCAACTGGGGCTGCGGCCAGCCTCCAACGTTCCTCTTCCAGCTAGCCGGGGCGAAGCTGCCCTGTAGTCCGTTTTGGGGGCTAGCACCAATAGTGCTGCGCGACCGTTCCTGCGATGGTGCAGGCCCATGCGCCTGCGTTGCCTGATCGTCGACGACAACGCGAGCTTCCGAGAGGAAATGCACGGTCTGCTCGTCGAACAGGGCCTCGATGTCGTCGGAGGAGCACGGTCTGTTGCCGACGCGCACCGGCAGATCGCCGAGCTGCGGCCAGACGTCGCGCTGATCGACATCGACCTCGATCGCGAAAGCGGGCTAGAGCTGGCACGCCAGCTGCGCGAGCGGCGGGATCAGGGCGCGGTCCCCCACGTGATCCTGATCTCGACCCACGACGAAGCCGAGTACGCCGACCTGATCGAGGCGAGTTCGGCCGTTGGGTTTCTGGCAAAGACCGACCTGTCAGCCGCAAGGATCCGACAGATGATCGCCGCCGTCGACGGCGATCAGGCCAACGCGTCCTAGCTGGTCTGATGGGCGTCGAGAAACGCGACCACCGCGAGCACCCGGCGGTGGTCGTCGTCGGTCTCGGGCAGGCGGAGCTTCGTCAGGATGCTGTGCACGTGCTTCTCCACGGTTCCCTCCGTGATCCAGAGGCGCCGGCCGATACCGGCATTGGAGCGCCCCTCGGCCATCAGCGCGAGCACGTCGCGCTCTCGACGGGTGAGCTCCTCGAGCGGATCCTCGACATCCCGCGCCGCCACGAGCTCCTGAACCAGGGCGGGGTCCACTACCGACCCGCCGCGACTCACTCGTCCCACGGCGTCGAGGAACTCGTCGACATCGGTAACGCGACTTTTGAGCAGGTAGCCGGTGCGGGCCCCGCTCGCAAGCAGCGTCATCGCGTGCTCCACCTCCACGTGTGCCGAGAGGATCAGGAGCGCCGTCTCGGGGAATTGCTCGCGGATCGCCTGTGCCGCCTCGAGGCCCTCCGTCCGGTGGGCGGGAGGCATACGGATGTCGACGACCGCGAGAGCCGGCTGATGCTCATCCACCAGCCGCATCAGCTCAGATCCGTCACCCGCCTGGCCGACTATGTCGTACCCGCCGCGCTCGAGCAGGCTCGCGAGGCCCTCGCGCATCAACACGTCATCGTCAGCGACGATGACTCGCGTACCCCGCGGATCGACGTCGGTCACGGCGAGAGTATCCCGCAGCACGATCGGCGAGACTAGGCTGAGGCCGCCGGAGGAGACGAAGTGCCCGCCACCGGTCAGAACACCGACGTGATCGCTCACCGGAAGGTCGAACGCAAGAGTATGGTGAGTCGGGCGATGCCATCGCCCTGGCTGGCTGTTGAAGCGGGGACCGACCTCCTCGCGCGTGCTCGGCAGATTCAAAGGAGCTGGGACCGTCTACTTGGCGAGGGCGCGCTAGACCCTGAGCTTCCACCCCAGGCGACGGCGGACATGCGGCCGATGATCGTCGAGTCGTGGCGGCGAGTGCTTGCCGCGGGCCTCGAGCCGGTCGACGTACTGCCCTCGGTCGAGGCGGATCCGTCGGAGATCCGGGACCGCTGGCTCGAGCATCCGCTGGGTTTGCTCAGGCACGTGCTCGTGGAGCCACTTCAGTTGCTGGCCGAGGAGACGGGCAGCGTGGTCCAGGTGACCGATCCGACCGGGCTCACGCTTTTCCTGGGCGGGCCGGAGTGGCTGAAGGCGCGGGCCGCCGAGATGAATCTCATCGAGGGCGCGCGCTGCACCGAGACCGTGAACGGCACGAACGGCGTGGGCACGGCGCTCGCCACGGATCACCCCGTGCAGGTGTTCGCCTTCGAGCACTTCAGCCACCATCACCGCGAATGGGTCTGCTCCGGCGCCCCGATACACGACCGGGTCTCGGGCCGGCTCATCGGAGTCATCGATCTCTCGAGCCCGTGGAAGATCGCCCACCCTCGAAGCCTCGAGCTCGTGACCAGCGCGGCCAGGACGACGGAGCAATACCTGCTGGCCGGCCGGCGCGACCAAGACGCCCGCCTCAGGCGTCGCTACGGCGACCTCACGACGAAGACGAGCGATCTGCTCGTCAACCGAGAGGGCTACGCGCTTGTCGGCGACGACCTGGGGCATCCAGAGCCACTCGACATTCCCAAGAACGGGGGCGAGATCGCAATGCGCGACGGATCGCTCGCCGCGGCGGAGCCGCTGGGAGGAGGCGAGGCCTACCTGGTCCGCCGGCGAGGACCAGGTCGCGCCCGGGCAGCAAGGGGCGCCGGCGAAGTCGGAAGCGGCGTGAGCAGCCCGAGGCCGGCGGACCACCTGAGCGCATATCTGGAGGCGGCGATCGATTGCGTCATCGTGGCGGACGCGTCGGGCCGGATCGTCGAGTTCAACCCCGCCGCCGAGCGGACGTTTGGCTACTCCCGCGAGGAGGCGCTGGGGCGGGGGATCGCCGAGCTGATCGTGCCGCCTTCGCTTCGCGAGCGCCACATCGCCGCCTTCGCGCGCTTCGTGAAGACCCGCGAAGGGAACATGCTCGGGCGCCGCGTGGAGCTGACCGGCATGCGCGCGGACGGCAGCGAGTTTCCTGTTGAGCTGGCGCTCAGCCAGGTCCAGGACGAGCCGCTTCTCATCTTCGCCGCGCTGCGCGACATCTCCGCGGCGAAACAGGCCGAGAGCCACCTGCGCGAACTGGTCGACGAGCAGGCCGCCCTGCGGCATCTCGCGACGCTGGTCGCCTACGAATCGTCTCCTGAAGGCCTCGTCGATGTGGTTGTCGAGCAGGTCGCGGGGGTGTTCGGCGTCCCGCTGGTCAGGCTGATCCGGTATGAGCCGACCGCCGCGGTCGTGATCGGCGGCTTCAGCGAGAGCGACGACGAGCCATTTCCGATCGGTTCGCGCTGGCGGTTCGACACACCGGGCCTACTGGCGACGATCCGGAATACCGGACGTGCCGCGCGCGTGGAGGACTACACGCAGGAGCGTGGCGGCAACGCGGGTGCGGTTCGGGCAGCGGGAATGCGCTCTGCGGTTGGGAGTCCGATCGTGGTCGGAGGACGCGTGTGGGGCGCGATCGTGCTTCTCTCGCCGCGAAGCGCGTCGCTTCCCGAAGACACCGGGGCGCGGCTCGCAGACTTCACGGACCTGGTCGCGACGGCGCTCGCCAACACAGAGTCGCACGCCGCGGTCAGCCGGCTCGCTAACGAGCAGGCGGCTCTGCGGCGGGTGGCCACGATGGTCGCCCAGGCGCCCGAGTCGGAACAGTTCTTCTCCACCGTCGCCAGCGAGGTGGCGTCTGTACTGGATGTGCCGGGCGTGATCGTCACGCGCTACGACGCCGCCGACGGAACGGCTGTCACGCTCGGCGAAGCGTTTCGCGCCGGCCTGGCCGGAGGGGAGCGATTCTTCGGTATCGGCACGCGGATGCCACTGGATCCCGGAAGCCTCGCCGCGGTAGTCCTGGACACGCAGGGCCCGGCGCGAGTGAATGACTTCTCGAGCGTGCCGGGCACAGTCGGGGACTATGCGCGTGCGGCGGGGCTCGGTTCCGGTTGTGCGGGTCCGATCATCGTCAACGGCGCCGTGTGGGGCAAGATGTGCGTCTTCTCGGAGGAGGGCGCGGTACTTCCCGAGGGAACCGAGGGCCGCCTCCACGACTTCATCGAGCTGATCGCCACGGCGATCGCGAACTACGAGTCGCGCGCCGAACTGGCAGCGTCGGAGGCGCGCGCTCGCGAGCTGGCCGACGAGCAGGCGGCGCTGCGGCGTGTGGCCACCCTTGTGGCCCGCGGCGTGAGCCCTGACGAGATGTTCTCCGCGGTGACCAACGAGATGGCGCAACTGTTCGGCTCTCCGCAAGCGTGCGTGGGGCGCTTCGAACCCGATGGATCGGCGATGGTCATCGTCGGCGTGAGCGACGGCAGCCGAGGGCTCTCGATCGGGTCGCGCTGGGAGCTCGAGGACTACATGGCATCGGCCGGGGTCGCCCGGACCGGCCGTCCCGTTCGCGTCGAACGGAGCGACCTCGAGCACGTCTCCGGGCCGATGGCTGACGTGCTGCGCGAGATCGGCGCCGTGTCAAATGTCGGAGCCCCGATCGTCGTGGACGGGAAGCAATGGGGCTTCGTGACGGTAACCGACGTGAACGAACGCCTCCCCACCGACGCCGAGAAGCGCCTCGAGAAGTTCGCCGAGCTCTTGGCCACGGCAATCGCGAACGCCGCGAGCCGCGCCGAGCTCGCCGCCTCGGAAGCGCGGGCTCAGGAGCTCGCGGAAGAGCAGGCCTCGTTGCGCCGGGTGGCGACGCTCGTGGCCGAAGGAGCGGCGCCCACCAAGGTATTCGACGCCGTCATCGCCGAGGTGGGCCAACTGCTCGGAGCGGCCCAGATCGGCCTGTCCCGCTACGAGAATGAGCACGAAATCTCGGTCCTTGCGATTCGCGGCCAGAGCCCTGAGGTCGTCCGCGCCGGAATGCGCTTGCCGATCGATGGGGACAGCGTGAATGCCCGCATCGCGCGCACGGGACGCTCGGCACGGCTCAATTTCGCGGAGCAGGGGAGCGGCAGCATCGCCGAGGTGCTCCGTCGCGACGAGGTGAACGCCACGGTCGGTGCGCCGATCGTCGTGAACGGCGCGCTCTGGGGCATGATCGGCGCAAGCTGGCGAGGGGATGACCAACCGCCGCCCGACGCGGAGGAGCGCTTGGCCCAGTTCGCGGAACTGCTCGCCACCGCGGTGTCGAACGCCGTCATGCGCACCGAGCTCGCGGCCTCCCGTGCCCGCGTGATCGCGGCCGCCGACGAAGGCCGCCGGCGCATCGAGCGCGACCTGCACGATGGAGCACAACAGCAACTCGTCACGCTCGCGGTTGCGCTGCAGCGGGCGCAGGCAAGGATTCCCAGCGCGCTCGACGAGTTGCGAACCGACGTGGGCCGGGTGGCCGACGGGCTGACCGGCGCGGTCAACGAGCTCCGCAATCTGTCACGGGGCATCCACCCGGCGATCCTCACCGAGGGCGGGCTTTCGCCTGCGCTCAAAGCGCTGGGGCGGCGCTCGAACGTCCGGGTCAAGCTGGACGTGGGCTTCGAGCACCGGTTGCCAGACCAGGTGGAGGTGGCCGCCTACTACACCGTCTCGGAGGCGCTCACCAACGCGTCCAAGCATGCGAACGCCGGGCTCGTGTGGGTGTCGCTCCGGGTCGAGGGCGGCGTGCTGCTCCTCTCGGTTCGCGATGACGGCGTGGGTGGGGCCGATGCCTCCCGCGGGTCCGGGCTGACCGGGCTGAGAGATCGGATCGAGGCGCTCGGAGGACGGATCAAGATCGGGAGCCCGTCCGGGGACGGAACGCTCATCGAGGTGGAGATCCCGGTCGGGCCGTCGGCTGACCGAGACGACGAGCGGGACGAACTGCTGTCGCGGGCGGCGACGTCCGGCTCCCCCAGCTGATCCGCGCGATCTGCTATTCGCGCGCGTGCGTCAACTCGTATTGCGCGGCCCCGCTTCCACTGGACCTGCAACGAACCAGGGGAAGCGGGCCGCGTCGTGATCAGGCTTGGGTCCCGAGCTGCACGCGGAGCATCCACCGCTGCTCTTCCAGCGTCCGCACCACGTCGATCAGGATGTCCTGGGACACGAGATCGATCGCGCCGAGCCGATCCATCCGGCCGCGCGCCAGCTCGCTGGTCTGAGCGATGCGATGCGTGAGCTCGCGCACCACCACGTGATCGTCGATCGGCGATCGTGCGATGGCCGCGAGCTCTGAGCCGCTCGAGACCGCGCGCGCCTGGCCGTCGGGCACGTAGCCAAGCGCGACCGCGCGCTCGGCGACCGTGTCGGCCAGCTCGCGCCAGGAATCCACGAGCTCGTCGAGGTGCAGGTGCAGCGGGCGGAACAGGGGGCCGACCACGGCCCAGTGCAGTTGCTTACCTATCAGGGACAGGTCCACGAGCTCTTGCAGAGTTGTCTCGAGGATGTGCCCGACTGCCTCGTGCTCGTGCGGCTCGTCGAGGACGGGCAGATGTGTGGATGTCGCGATTGAAGCCATTGGCTCCTCCTTGGTCGATTCCGGCGTGTTCAGGTGGACAGCTGCGGAGATTCTTCGGACGCCCGCGCGCTCGACAGCAGACTCAGTCCGGTATCGGGATCGAACAGATGGAGCTGTGATGTGTCGACCCACAGCTCCGCCTCCTGACCCTGCCTCACCCCGCTGCCGGCGGCGAGACGCGCGACGATCTGCACGCCCTCCGCGGCGGGAGCAACGTCGCCCGGGTCGGTGTCCTCCAGGAGCTCCTCCAGCTCCCTCGACGCGACCCGCTCGGAGTCAACGGTGAAGTGGGCGTAGTAGTCGGAGCCGAGCGCCTCGAGGACGTCGATCTTCGTCTTGAACGTATGGCCGGTCTCGGGCAGCGTCACGAGGGTCGGGTCCTCGAAGTGCTCGGGACGGATGCCGACGATCACACCCCTGCGGCCGCCGCCGTTGCCCGACTCGAGGCGCCTCCGCAGTGCGTTTGCGATCTTCAGGTCTCCGATCGCCGTGTGCAGGCGGTCTCCGTCGAGCTCTCCGGGCAGGAAGTTCATCGCGGGCGAGCCGATGAAGCCGGCCACGAAGAGGTTGTTCGGCGCCTCGTACAGGTTCGTGGGCGTTCCCACCTGCTGGATCCGCCCCGCCCGCATCACGGCGATTCGATCGCCGAGCGTGACCGCCTCGATCTGGTCGTGGGTCACGTAGATCGTCGTCGTGCCCAGCCGGTCGTGCAGGCGCGAGATCGCGGTGCGGGTCTGCACGCGCAACTTCGCGTCCAGATTCGACAGAGGCTCGTCCATGAGGAACGCCTTGGGATCGCGGACGATCGCGCGTCCCATCGCCACTCGCTGTCGCTGGCCGCCCGACAGGTTGGCCGGCTTGCGCTCCAGATGGCTTTCGACATCCAGGATCTTGGCCGCCTCCTCCACCCGCCTGGCGATCTCCTCCTTCGGCGTCCCCGCCAGCTTGAGGGCGAAGCCCATGTTCTCCCGGACCGTCATGTGGGGGTACAGCGCGTAGTTCTGGAACACCATCGCGATGTCCCGATCCCTCGGCGGGAGATCGTTTACGACTTCGTCGTCGATCTTGAGGATGCCCTCCGTGATGTCCTCGAGCCCCGCGACCATTCGCAGCGCGGTCGACTTGCCGGAGCCGGACGGGCCCACGAGGATCATGAACTCCCCGTCAGCGATGGTGAGGTTCATGTCCGTGACGGCTTCGGCGCCGTCGGCGTAGCGCTTGGTGATGTGCTCGAAGACGATGCTGGCCATGGGTGCCGAGTATTCGCGAACAGCTCCCAGCCGCAAGACCATTTGCCGACGGCGCGATAGGCAAAGGCGATTGATCGCAGTGGCGACGGGCACGCCCGGGGCCGGACCCCGGGCGTACCAACCGCTTCGATCTAGGACGCGAACTCGGCGGTGCGACCGCTCGGACTGGTCTGGTTCGTTCTCATGTCGACGGCGTGAAGCGCGCGCTCATCGTGGAGCTCGTGCAGCCTGAGGCCCACGACGGCGATGACCGCGACCGCGGCGGCGGCGCTGAAGCCGAGCCAGACAACCGCGCTGCTGGCGAACACCCGGCTCGAGACGATGGTCCAACCGCCCGCCACAGCGGCCACTGCGTAGAGGGC